>WNFD01006907.1_pt1 | contig 11305 bp, 12 predicted proteins | sample 5400491 | NCBI WGS metagenome assembly WNFD01 (sample SAMN13153343, study PRJNA577476) | soil metagenome | isolation source: 120 cm saprolite under Douglas fir tree site 2 hole 2 replicate 2 | place: USA:California | collected 2015-04-18 | reverse complement strand
TCGATAGAGAAATCCTCGATGCGCACCACCTGCACCGGTCGTGTGATGTAGCCCAGCCACGGCCGGGTCAATTCATCCGAGGCTGGCCAGGCCGTAAGCACGCGTGCTACGGGATAGCGTGCCTCGAGGAAATGCGCGCCATCCTCATGCAGAATGACGTAATCTCGATAGGCAAGATTGTCTTCCGGAGAAAATCCGTACGGAGGATTAAAGAAGCACGCTGTGACGAAAGCGAATCCGACAGCTGCTACTGCCGCCGGCCAAAAACTCAACCGCCGCCACAGCGTGGAGACCGCGAGCACGATGACCAGCGGTACCGCTGGCAGCATATAACGCGCCAGCACTGCGCCGCCAATGAGAGCCAGCGCCAGCACATAGGTGGCTATGATGACGAGGAACACCATCTGCACCGGAATCGCAATGCGCGGACGTTCAGCGCCCGAATCCGATTGCGGCGGCAGAAACATGGCAAGCACCATGGCCAGAGTCAGCATCCAGAGATGCATATAGCCGAATGCTTGCCACAAACGCATCGCCAGGGCGAGCAAGAAGCGAATGGGATTAAGCGTGGCTCCGACGTTGTAGCGGAAGAACTCCGGGTTGCCAAATACGTACCCAGTCCGCGTGTAATGGTATGCGTACCACAGTGCCAGCGGCAGCAGCGGCATCAGCAGTGCTGCAATCCACTTTGAGCCGCGGAACACAGATTCGTGATCGAAGGTCTCATCCAGCCACCATCGGCGTACTCGGACCTTGCCCTCGAACAGGAGCCCAAAAAACTCCCAGGCTACAAGCGCCAGCGGCGTGAGAATCGCAGTTTCCTTGGCAAGGGCAGCCAGTGCGAACCATATTGCTGCGGCCAATCTACGATCTTCAAAATATGCTCTAAGGCCCCAAAATATAAGTCCGGCGGCTGCGAGATCGACTTGTGCCAGAGAGCTTTGGGCGAAAAACACCGGATACAGCGCCGTGCAAACAGTCGCCGCAATCGCCACTTGCGTATTAGCCGCACGCTCGGCTAAACGAAAAAGGCCGAGCAGCGAGAATGCCGCCAGCAACAACATCGCCGCCCTCGTCACCAGCGGCTGGTACGCAATAACTTTCCACCAGAGCGCCAACCATGCCAGCACCAGCGGTGGGTGCGCATTGGAAAGCGTCGAGTGTGGAATTAAACTGCCGGTGAGGAGAATGTCTCGGGCGGCCGGAACATAGTATCCAGTTTCGTCCCAGAAGTAGGGCAACTGAAGCAGAGGCGCATGAAGCAAAAAGATGAAAACGAAAATAGCGGCGAATATCAGGGACGGTCGCGGCGTGGGCGATCGCATCAGCCTGCCATTCTAATCGACCCGATGCACGGATCCCCGAACATCCGCAGCGCCGACGCAAAGGCTATCTAAATTACCGCACGTGCTTAACAATCCGGCTGCACGATTGGCCGATGAACTTAGTGCACTGGCCCACCCGGCGCCATCCGCGGATCCAACTTGATCTCGCCGAAAGCATTTTCGTAGCCCGCGACGTTCTGCTGCAGCAGTCCGAGCAATGCCTTGGCTTGCTGCGGACTCAGATAGATCCCCTGAAAATTTCGAATCTCCACTTGCGTTTCGCTTTGTTGCTGCAGGGTGCCGAAGACCAGAAAGAAGTCCCAGATGTTCACACGCATCTGCACGCTATTGGCGTAGCCTTCGCGGTAGTCAGAAGAATTTGCCAGTTTGACATTGGGCTGTGTTGGAAGGGTCATAAGCTGGGAGTGTAATGATTCTCAGGTTGGGAAGGGAAGCGATCCCTGAAAAAATTGCCGAAATTCCGGACCCCTACAATCTACGGGGACTGGCTCTTCGATTGCTTGAGCGTCAAGTTTGGTCACGGCCTGACAGAAAGTGGCCCGCTTTGATGGGAATGCGGTGCGATTTTATGCCTTACCAATGCCAGGCTAAGACATTCCTGCTGAAACCAAAGCACTTGTGGGCGCCGGATTTAGGTTACTTTCGGATGTGCCGACTGGTGTTTGAAGTGCGAGGAACAAGCGGGTCTATGTTCCAATAAAAGCATCGCCACGCTTATGCACAACAACGACCAAGGCAAGAACGTGGAAATTGAAGAGTTTACGCTTCCGGAAAACCTCCTCCCCCTGGGATCCATACTGGGCCAAGGAGTGACGCCAATGGACGCCTGCATGATCCTGGCCAAGGTGTTTCACGTGCAATACACCGAAGTCGCGCTCTTGCGCCTGGAGAGTGGACTGCTGAGGTTTATTTTTCCCGAGCACCTCCGCACCAGCGGAGCGATTCCGATTTCCAGTTCCGCCGTCGCCGCCCACACCGCATTGAGCAAGAAGGCCGAGATATTTAACAACTTCGCTAAGGTTAAGCACGCTAGTATTTTCGAGGCGGTGAAGCCTACCGGCACGGAGTCCGCCGAGCAGTCGCAGCCGGCACCCATTCAGAAACTGATGTCGGTTCCCATCATGGACCACGACTCAAATGTCCTAGGTGTTATTCAGATCTCACGAAAGGGCGCAGATTCGCGTTTCGCACCCGATTTCAGCCGCGATGATTTGCACGATCTGGAGACGGCAGCCGGGGTCCTGGCCTCCTCACCCGTACTACTGCAGAACTAGAGCTTTCCTATGATTTGAGGTTGATTTCGCAGCGGTTTTTCCTTCCTAAGCAAGTCCCGCGGAGTAAGAAAGAAGAGGAATCCGACTACCGAAGACGTCGTTCCGCACCAGAACGTTCACCGGCTTTCGAAACAGGCTAACTATTTGAATTTCCGAGCGCCGATGAAAACGCCGGCACGCAGCGGTTTTTCTTGAACACTTCACGACTCGAATTCAACCTGCCATCGCGCAGGTCGCGCAGAAAGGAGCCTGACCTATGCCGGATTATGCATGGCCCGATGCTCAACATCGCACCTTGATCGGCGCGCGCATCACTCGCGTTGATGCCCCCCGCTAAAGTTTCTGGGCAGGCGAACTACACCTATGACGTCCATTGTACCGGCATGCTTTATGGCAAGGGGTTGCATAGTGGTGATACGGGCAGGCTCTCCGATCTTCCGCATCCAGAAATCCCTCCCGGGAGACTACCCCTCGCAACTTTGGGTTGTGCGACCTCCGTGGATCGAAGATGCAACCCCAATTTTCTTGAAACCAGACCCGCATGGTGTGGCATAATACGCCCCGCCTCTGCGAAGAGCAGTTCCCGCCAGTCGAGACGCAACATCCCCTGAGGCGAATGGGCTGAATGCCGTGAGGGTAGTCGTGAAGTTAAGATGCCACTTCTTGTCCCTTCTGAGAATCCACCGTCCAGACTGTGAACATTGCAAAGCTCGTGAAAAGTGCGGGCTTGAAATGCGAGAACGGCTTGCAGAGTTGAACCGGCGGACGCAATCGAATCTGCTCAAAAAGGAGGTTCATGGAAAGGTTGTGCAGATCTCCGATTCCAAGTCCGGCGAACTAGTAGCAACCCCGCCCATTTCGTCGGCGCAGCGAGTGAAGAAGGCTGGTTAGAGCTGAGCGTGCCGCGAGTGCGCAAACTCGATTCCACAAGTCATGAATGGCTGGCTAGAAGAACGGCTCCAGGTTTCCCAGTGGGACTACTTTGGTCCCTTGACAGGCACGACGGCCGCTCGCGCGCTGGTCAGCGGCAAAGGGTCCCACTTCCTTGGGTAAATGGTGCTGAATGGATGAGTGGTTGGATACTTAGCCAGGGGAAGATGATGTGCACTACGTTCGGTCAGGACTCATTGACGTGCGGAGCAGTCGTTCCGGAGGCTAGGAAAAGAAGGTGGGAATCTGGGGAGCACGGTGTCACAACCGTTGGCTGGAATTCTCCGATGCTTGTCGAGATTACACATGGCGTTGAGGCGCCGAGAGGTTGAGCAAAGCCGTCGAGGCTCACCCTGGCCACATCGACCACGATGGCATCTTGGGCTCTTACCGCCGGAGTTGCACATCCCCCTACGTCGGCGGCGGAACCGGGACTGGTAGTTTGTTTTTCTCCGCTTCAGTCGCATTCGGGAACCGATTCACTGCGCCCTGGGAGCTCACCCCGACCTTGCGCACTTCGATCACCAGCCGGTAGGGATTCGGCTGGCTCACTGAGAAATCTGTGTTGGCCTTCGTCTCCAGCACAATGCGCGTCATGCCGGTCACTGGCTGACCCACGCGGATACGTTTGAGCAGTGCATCGCCCACCTTGATTGATTTCCATGCAAGGTTGGGTGCCAGCTGCGTATCATGCAGATCGAGATAAATGCGATCAGGATTGGCCAGGCGGTGGGCTTCATATTGCACCTGATCTTCAAGATTGAGAACCACCGTACTCGAATCCGCCGACGACCAGTGTTGGATTCCGGTGACCATGGGAAATTTCGACAATTCCCGTGGCTTGGAAGGTGAATTGGTCGCCTGGCTTTCATTGGAAGTCGCACCCGGATTGATGTTGGCGGGATTCGCCGCCCCCCTGGCGGATGGAGCAGCCGGCGCGGTACCCTTCGGTTTCGGAGCCGTCTTTTCCTTCCGTACGATCTTGTTGGACAACTGCGACGGCTTCGGCTTCCACCAGACTCTTCCCGCTAACGCTGAGGCAACGACAATGCACACCAGCAGAACCAGCATGCCAGGCCGGCGGGTCACGCGATCCGGTTCTTCGGCTGGCCTCTGGGGTTCAGCGGCGGGCACGGCTTCTGGCTCGCTCGGAGCCGCTGCCAACTTCGTCGCTGCGACCTGTGCGGACTCTACCAAGCGGTCCTCATCTCCCGGCGTGAGTGCTCCCAGCATCAATTCAGCCAGCAGGCTTAGCTTGCGGACATCGCTGTCGTTGAATCCGAACGCCTGCGCTGAAAACGCCTGCAGCAACCCAATCCCGCGCCTGCGTCTGCACAGCGGCACCGCGACCATGGACCGTGCTCCCAAGCGCCGGCACGCCCGCAAGTTGACCCGTGCATCGGTCTCGGTATCGTCGCAGCTCACGATCTGGGCCGTGCGGACGCAGGTCCCGGAGAAGGCCGAATCGCGATCGATGCGCGCGCCCAAGTCGGGCCGGACCGTGCCCGCCGCCGCCCTCAAAACAATCTCGTTGTTTTCCGCCAGCGCAATCGCCAGGCCGTCCGCGCCCGTGATCGCTACTGCCCTGTCTGCGACCAGCTGAAGCACCTCATCCAGCGTGAACTGCTCTCCCTCTTCAAACTCCGCCTCGGGAACAGCCCCATCGTTCCCGGTACGGCGAGTCTCCAGAGTCCTCCTCCGGCGCACCTGCTGGTGCAGTGCCAACAACGCCAGTAACGCCTGCAACGTGTTGCGCTGCCATGGTTCTTGCTGGGAATCCGCAGGATGATCCGTGTCGGAGCTCGAAGCGGTCTGCCCCGGCGGACAGAGAGGTACTGAAACCCCGGCAGGCGGAGTCTTCCCTGCAAGGCTCGGGTTGGTGCGCGCTGCTGCCATTCCAAGCCCAAGTACACAATTCAAGCGTTACAGTATGTAGACCAAATAAAATAATAGTCAATTAGTCGCTTAGCCTACTCCGTTTGCAGAATTGTGCCCCGTCTGCTCTGGATGGGCTGGGATAGTCAGTGAAGCTAATTGATGGTCTAGCAGGTGAGAGTCCTGCCAGTGCAGGTTACCGAGTTGGTGCTGTGGGGATATCCGGCGACGGGGCGGGCGACCAACCCGTCGGTAGCCCGGATGCAAACGTCCTCGATGGCTGGACGCAAGTCTGGTCAGCTCCGACAGGAGGGCACCAGTCCACTGGGAAGGCCTCGTCTGATACTTCGGCCTTTGAAGCCGTACCGGAGAAAACCCGCAGGACGGAATTTTAGGCGAGGCGATGGAAACGTCGGCATCATTCGAAGCCCGGTCCGCCCATTGCCTTACCCGACAGCTTTACGAACCGCAGCCGCATAAGTTGGTGACGCATCGCTTCGCCATGAACGACATGTTAAAGCCTGACGCTGTACTGCGCCAAGCGACTATGCGCGCTGATCGTGCTGAATTGTGCACTGCGCAAGCGTGAGGTTCAGCTCAAGAATTTCGGCATCCTCCATGACGCGCACCTGGAATCATTAGGGGATACCTGTCCCGCAGCTGCACACGCCCTGTCCGCTTCCAAGAGTGAGGGCAAAGGAACACTGGTTCTGCAAGGCAGCCAGCTCGTCATCACCAAGTGCCCCTAGCTGGAACGTAGTTTCCGTGATTGCAAAGGCCGACGCACTTGGTTTTTGAATGTTGGTTGACCACGTCACTAGTGAAGCCTTCGCCGCGATCGCGGTTGGATTGCAAGACGGATTGACGGATGCATCCGCGGAAACAATTTTGACTACGCCAGCTGTTGATGTGGCTCCAGTCAGCGGATTGCCGGTCAAGTCTGTATTGACAGAAAGCGTTCGCAACCCGTCAGGCGATACCACACAGCCGCAGCATTCGGAGAGCTGTTGGCTCTGATCGAAGACATAAATCTCGGCGCAGAGATTAGCCCCGGTAACGCCGGGATTCGTAAGCCGTACCGTCGCGTCAGCGACTCCAGCGGTGTGGGCATTCGAGAAGTAGGATACGGCCAGCACCGGCTTGACAGTTACATTGGCGGAACCTGCAACCGAGTCCGAAGAGACGTAGATCGTCGTGCCCCCGACCTGCTCGGCCAGCACAAACCCCTGATTACTGACATTCGCTATGGCTGGATCTGCGGAACTCCATGACACACTCGTAGTCATGTCCTGGGTTGTGCCGTCGCTGAATTTTGCCAGGGCAGTCAACTGCTCTCCCGCTCCAAGAGCAAGGAGGGAGCTTGCCGGTGTGACAGTGAAGGACACCACGATCGCTGGGCTCACCTGCAACGGATTCGTGGCGCTGATCGTGCCCGACGTCGCAGTCACCGTCACCATTCCCAATGCATCCGCTGTTGCCATGCCCAAGGCGCTTAAACTGAGAATTGTGGGATTAGACGAGGCCCATTGGACAGAACTCGTCAGATCCTGCTTGCTGCCATCGTTGTAGGTTCCGGTGGCAAAGAGTTGTTGATTTTCTCCCAGCGGAATCGATGCTCCGCCAGGTGCAATGGATATGGAGCGAAGCGTCGGAGCTATGACCGCAACTGTATCCGTGGCACTCACAGTGTTCGAAATGACAGTAATCGTCGCCGCACCCAGCGCCTTTCCTGTTGCCATACCCCTGTTACTGACGGCGACAATCCCGGCCGGGCTTGCGCTCCAAGTGACCGAAGCCGATATGTCCTGTGTGCTTGCGTCGCTATAAGTTCCAACCGCCTTCAACTGGGCGGAATGCATAGGAGTCAAGGTGATGCTCTGCGGCGACAGTGCTATCGACACCAGCGTGGGCAGCGCGACGGCAAGCGCGTCGCTGCCGGTGATCGATCCCTCACTGGCGGTGACGGTGGCTGCGCCCGGCGAGTTCGCGGTTGCCAGACCCGTGGCATTGATGGTGAGGACGCTGGTCGGAGTGCTCGACCAGGTAACCGCGCTTGAAAGATCCTGAGTAGTACCATCGGTGAATGTTCCGGTTGCACTCAGTTGAACGGAATGCTTGGGGGTCAAAGAAGGATTGCGTGGCGTCACTGCAATAGAAACCAATGCAGGCAGCGCGACGGCAAGCGCGTCGCTGCCGGTGATCGATCCCTCACTGGCGGTGACGGTGGCTGCGCCCGGCGAGTTCGCGGTTGCCAGACCCGTGGCACTGATGGTGAGGACGCTGGTCGGAGTGCTCAACCAGGTAACCGCGCTTGAAAGATCCTGAGTAGTACCATCGGTGAATATTCCGATTGCACTCAGTTGAACGGAATGGTTGGGGGTCAAAGAAGGCGTCCGAGGCGTCACTGCAATCGAGGCCAGTGCAGGCGGAGCGACGGTAAGAGTGGAAGAAGCGCCTTCTGATTCGTAGACCGCGGAGATGGAGGTGGCGCCGATCGCCTTGCTGATTGCCATTCCCGCAGCGTTGATGGAGGCCACTTTGGGTTGCGCCGACATCCAGAAGGCCGTACCAGTCACGTCGGTCTTGCTGTGGTCGCTGAACAAAGCGATGGCGCGGAATTGCAGGTTATTGCCGAGAGCAATCGCGGAAGTGTGCGGGGTGATCGCAACTGACAGCAGGCGTTTGGCCGGGGCGTGGGCTTGTATCCGTCCCATCTGGGTTGCTCCGCAGCCGGTCACATTCGCCGTGAGCCCCAAAGCCAAAGCTAATAGGATGAGGCACGTCCGGGGTCGTTGGCAGCACAGAATGAGGTCCATTGAGATAACTCCCATAACGCACTCGGCTAGGGGAGTGTCCGAGACGCTAGTTCGCGCGGCATTGCCTTACGCCTCTGGGTGTAGGCCTGTTCAAACTGCACCTTCTAAGCTGCTCTTTCAATCGCCGCTGGGTCTAGTCCTAACGGTCTAGTTATAGCGAAGTAGTCGTTTAGGCTACACCAATGAGACTACTTAAGGAGCGAGGAAGCGCCGAAAGGCTTCGAGCATTGGATTTTCACAGCAAGAATTGGAGACCGGTGAGATAGGTGTCGGCCTGCAGGCTTTTTTTTCGCGTCCAGCGCACCTGCATCAAGGTGGGAATGCTGAAGGGAATTTCTGAAACGCTGATCTCACAACGCACCAGACAAGATCGCGCCATGGGCTGAGGGCTGACGAGGCAGAGACCACCTTTGCTGACGTTCTGCACTCGTCCTACAACCGCCTTCTCCCTTTCGATCCCTGACCCTAAGGGGTGAACTTCACGAGCTTGCAACTCGAGTAGTTGCGGGAAGCGGGGATATTGCCGACGATCGTGCTCTACGATTCGTTTCACGAGCAGGGATGATTACGCGACTGTGCCATCGCGTAAACTGCTCAAATGGATTAGCCCAGGAAGCCTAACGTCATTGCATCAAGTGGATCGCATCACCCACCCGGGCCGATAACTTTGCCCAGGATGCCCGAACGAGTAGAGACTCCCATCTTCACCATGACTATGCGCAGAAAAGCTTTGACGGTGTTGGGGCTGATTTTCATCCTCGTGGCAATCTCTTTGCTGGTGAGTCCTTGGATAAGAAGCTCTACTGTCTCTTTTTCGCGTTGGGTTAACTCGAAGTCCTGTCCGATTTGCGCCACAGCCATTGTGCCCGAGGAGCATCGTTCTAACAAGAGTGCGGCAACCGGGAGCGTGCCTTTGCCATTGGTATCGACCAGGAAACTTCGACAAAAATACTTCCGCCTGCCAGATTTAAACTCCTTTACGAACTCGAGACCATTCGAGGACTGATGGCTCACAAGACCGGCGCGGATTTTGTCGCCGAGAAACACATCAATTCGCTTGATGCGCTCGGGCAGATTGGGATAGGTGAGGATTCGAATGGCCTCATGATTGGAAGCAACCGGGCCTAACGACTTGTCAAGCAATAGGAATCCGGGTTGTGAACTCACTGAAAACACTGCATTCTCCTCAATGGGCGCCCAAATTTCAGTTGCTTAGGGCGAGGGAGTACCCCTTCCAAGTGAGCAAAAATTCTTGAATTGGAGAATCACAAAACAGCCGGCGGAGCCAGGGGAGGACAAAGGGCACCGCCTAGAGCATTCCAACAACACAAATATTCTGGGAGCCCGACTACTCCCGAAATTTTAAATGATCGGCCCAAAAACCAAGCCGCTCGTTCCGGCGACGAAGCCCAATCCAATAGCCGGAATCTATTCTTCCGAAGAACCGTCGCCTTATCTATGTAAATCCAAACCTATGTAAATCCAACACTACGCAACGCGCACCAAGTCTGCAACCTGAATCAATGAAAGTCAAGCTCAATCTGCTCTCCGGCCAGGCGAGGTCGTTTGGACTAAGCCAAAAGCAGTAGCCCCCTAGCCGAAGCGGTTAGCCCACTAGTGGCATTGCCAGTCTTCGGACGCAGTGATTAAATCCAACGTCTTAGATGGGATCACAAGTATTGAGGACGAGAGTCAGTTCGGCGGAGCTGGGATGTATGCCTCTGTGGCGCTTGCTCATTTGGGACGGGCGTGTCCTTGCTCTCGTGGCGGCTTGGCTTCTCGCAAGTTGCGTTTCGATGTACGCTGAGGACTCAAAGCCGGACGAACATGCCCGAACGCCTACAGCCCAGCAGAACCTGCCAACGGCAAAGGATGGGAAGAGCAAAATTGCGGATGGTGCCGATTCGGCGTCGTGCAAAATAAAGTCAGATGATCCTGCGATCGCGACCAACCCGGGCGAGGCTGCTTTGCCAGCGGAAAACAACGACCAGGAGCGAATGAGTAAGGCGAGCAATCGAGCGCCCTCTGAAGAAAACCTAACTTTACAAGCTCCCTCCCGGGAGGAATGGACGAAAGATCAAATCCATCTGGGTGCAGAGACAACCTTAAAAGAGGAGTCTCGCAGCGACAAATATGAAAATTCCAGGGCTGGGTCTGACCTGAAGTGCACGCCGCATGAAGCGGCAACTACAACCGGATCCGCCATGCCCAACTAATCTATGTGCCTCATGACAGCTCGGAAAACCGACTTTCGGAAAACAAGCTCGTACGGCCCATTCGCAGCGGTCATGCTATTGGCCTCTTCAAGTCTTATGTGCGCACAAAGTTCGCAGCCAGGCGTGTGCAACATGGATTCAGACGGATTTTGCGTCACCGGAGCGGTACAAGCCGCGCCCCTTTTAAGTCCCGCGCCGCAGCCCAAGTTGCAACTCGAGTCGAGCCCCGCGCCGCAGAACAAGCTACAAGTCGAGTTTCGCGGTGACTTGCTGCGTATTGACGCGGAGAATACTACCCTGCGAGACGCGCTGAAAGCTGTAAGCGCTCGCACCGGAGCCGAGATGCAGTTCCCGGCCGGGGAGTTGGAGGACCGCATCTTCGTGCACCTGGGGCCGGGTTCGGCGCGCGACGTAGTGACGCAACTGTTGAACGGGGCTCCGTTCAATTACATGATCCTGTCATCTGCCTCGGAGCCAGGTGGGATAATGCGTGTAATACTCAGCAGCAGAACGGGTGTCAATCGCGAAAGTGTTACTTCGGAAGCGCCTGCATCACTGCCAAACGAAGCGGCCGTGACTCAGCTTTACGGGTCTGGTTTCGCCGTAGATCCTGACGCCCCTGCCGCCGAACCGGTGCCCAGCCAAGCCGTAACCAGTGCGAGTCCAGCTGCGAGTTGGATACACAACGATGGACCCAAACTCTCTGGAGAGTACCTCGATCGAATGCAAAAGACGCAGATCCAGCAAGAACAGCAGCAATTCGCACAGCAGGCGCAGCAACAACGCGAGCAGCAACAACAAGAGCAGCCGTCGCAGACTTCACCACCGCAGTAACTGCGCCTCAACTT
>WNFD01006902.1_pt1 | contig 11312 bp, 10 predicted proteins | sample 5400491 | NCBI WGS metagenome assembly WNFD01 (sample SAMN13153343, study PRJNA577476) | soil metagenome | isolation source: 120 cm saprolite under Douglas fir tree site 2 hole 2 replicate 2 | place: USA:California | collected 2015-04-18 | reverse complement strand
AGCGGCACCACTGACCCCCGAGCATCAGGCAATCTTCGAGGCCAACCTCAAGGATCAGGCCCAGGGCGGACAGGGCACGACCTCGACATATACGTGCATCTCGCCGGGCATGCCTCGCGTCACGAACGGGTACGGCGAGATCGAGTTTGTGGTGACGCCCAACACCACTCACATTCTCATCCGCCACATCGACGACGACCGCCGCATCTTTACCGACGGGCGCGAATGGCCTGAGGACCTCGATCCGACTTTTCTCGGCTATTCGATCGGTCAATGGATCGATACGGACCGCGATGGCCGCTACGATGTGCTTGAGGTCGAGACGCGCGGACCTTTCAAAGGTCCTCGCGCGTTCGACGGCAGCGGGCTGCCGCTGCACGCGGATAATCAGACCGTCGTCAAGGAACGAATTTACATCGACAAGGCCGATCCCAATGTGGCCCACGACGAAGTCACGGTGATCGACCATGCTTTGACGCGGCCCTGGACAGTGATGAAGAACTATCGCCGCAATCCCAATCCGCGACCGCGATGGACCGAGGAAAATTGCAGCGAGAACAACCATATCGCCGTAGGCAAGGAAGACTACATGCTGAGTTCGGATGGCTTCCTGATGCCGACCAGGAGGGACCAGGCGCCGCCAGATTTGAGATACTTCAAGCAAACGCGCAAGTGAGGACCGCAGAAGCAGAAAACGCGGCAACTGACGGCTGGTCGCTCGCTTCAGCCAATCTGAAAGGATTGGAGCATCGCGAAAAGCAACAAAGTGGATTCGTGCCGACGTTAGGATGATGTAGGGGCGACCCTTGTGGTCGCGCTGGCGCTGGCGCATGGAATGGACGGTTTGAGATGGCCCTTGACCGCTCCCTGTCGCCCGACGGGCGCCCCCGCGCTGGGCTTCCACGATAAGAGCCTGGAGAAGGGGCCAACATGACGTGTCTATTAGTCAAGTCACGGACACGTGGTGTGCAAACCGGGCGACCACAAGGGTCGCCCCTACAGCGGGCAATGTTGGCGGACGCTCCTTGTGCACACCCCTCCGACGTTATGGCTTTGGGTCGATGCTCGATATGTCGCGTTCGCCAGCCGTTGGGGACGCCAGCGCAGGCGGCACTTGACGCCTCAGTGCGCTGCCCGCTCAAAAATCCGGCCTGTCCGCATGCGGAAGGTCTCCTTGCTGATGATGAAATGAAAACGTGTTATCGGCGCAGACGATTTCCGGGAAATCGCCGCGGTCGCGCAAATAGATCATGACCGCAGTCCATGGCATCGTGAAGGCGCCCTGATCCTCGATCGTAAAATCGACCCGCAGGTATTTGTCCTTATAGTCGGGGTCATAAGGTCCGCCGGCCCGCCGATTTTCCTTTACGCCGCGTTGCATCGCGTCTTTCGCGTCGTCGTAGCCGACCAACCGGTAACGTTCGACGACATGCAGCTTGTCGGTGTAGGGCGTGCCGAACAGGTCGATCATCGCATGGGGACGATCGGTCCTGACGCCCACGGTGTCGATCACCAGCGTATCGCCTTCATAGTGGCCGACGGCATCCCCATGCCAGGATGGCGTCACCTCCACCGGATGCGGCTCGTTCATGCGGACGCGGCGAACTTCATGATTCTCGTTGAACAGCATCACGACCTGGCCCGGCAGCTGCAGCATCTGCATGGCGCTGTGCTTGAAGAGATACGGTACGGGTTCGGGCCAGCACGTGTTCGACGGGCTTGGAAAGGTCAGGCCGGCAAGCGAGAGTTCGCCCTTCTTCTTCACGACGTCAGCAGCCCACGGCTGCAAGATCGGATTCTTGTAGTCGCCGACCAGCGAGCTGTAGTCGCTCACGCCAGTCCCCTTTTCGCGCGACAGATTTCTGACCGGACCCGGACCAGATGCCGGCGGTATGAACCAGGGAAGGTTGCCGTGACGCCATATGCCGGAGAAATCCGGGATAGACGCGGCGCTTTGCGCGCCAGGACTGGCGGGCGCGGCTGTCGGCGCGAACTGCTGCGCCGAGGCGAGGGTGATTGCCGCCACTGTCGCCAGTAACAGAAAATGCCGCTGCATATTCATGTCGACCTCCCCTTCATGGTCTACTCACGATGCGCGCCCTCATGAGGTCGCGGTGCCGTCGATACTATACCAAAATCGGAACCGTCGGGTTGCCGGCCGCTATACCGACGAACCTCTTTCGGACGACGGTCCGCAGGGCAAGTTTACAGTCACCGACCTAGGGATGATGTAGGGGCGACCCTTGGGGCGACCCTTGTGGTCGCCCTGTTACCGGCGGACGCAATCGGGGCATGCGGTGCGCAAAGTAGGGGCGACCACAAGGGGTCGCCCCTACAGCCGGCAACGTTGGGGCGATGGGCTTGGGTTTAATCATTATCGCGGAGACGGGAGTTGCGAATTGGGTGGCGTCGCGGCCACGACTCGCCGGCGGGCGCCGCAAGCGGGCTGCGCGGAGCCCCTCTGCAAAGCTCTGTTTTCGCTTGCAAAAAAAGGGGTATTTCGTTTTGCCAAAATGGTGGAAGCGGGGCGACGGCATTTGGCCGCTGTGTCGGGAACACGACGCGTGCCGCAACGTTGGATTCAATGCGTGAGGTTCCCACATGGCCTCACGCGCCCCCGGCGCCTTGGCCCCTAGACACCACCCTGGCGTCGGGGGGGAATGCCGTCGGTTCCCTTCGGCGGCCTATCTCCTTCGTCCTCGCCCTCGACATGCGCTTTGCGCCGCTGTAAAAACAGAATAGATATTCTGTTTACGGAGACTGGCGGTGCAACCCGGACGCTTCAGCCGGACAGCAGAATTCATGGCCCTGTTTCGCGCGCTGGAGTCGGCGCGACCGGCTGGCGAGGCGCTCTTTCGCGATCCGTTTGCGGAGGGTTTCATCGATCCAGCCCTGCGACGGCTGGTGCGGTGGTCGGCCGTGCCGATGATGGGACTGCTGCTTCGCGTGTTCATCGACAGGTTCTGGCCGGGTGCACGCACATCGGGGGTGGCGCGTACGCGGCTGATCGATGACTGGGTGGCCGAGGCAATTGCAAAGGGTTGTCGGCAGCTTGTGGTGCTCGGGGCGGGCTTCGACAGTCGTGCCTGGCGGCTGCCGGACCTGTCCGGTCTGCTGGTTTTCGAGGTCGACCACCCGTCGACCGCCGCCGCGAAGTCGGGCCGCCTCCAGGCGCTGGGCGCCGATCCGTCACGTGTCGTTTCGGTCGCTCTCGACTTCGATCGCGATCGACTTGCCGATCGCCTGGCCACCGCAGGATTCGACGCGACGAAAGTGACGATTGTGGTCTGGGAAGGTGTCACAAACTACCTGACCGAAAATGCTGTGCTGTCGGTATTTGCCTGGGCCGGAACGCTCGTCCCGGGAAGCCGGCTCGCGTTCACCTACATCCACCGTGGCGTCCTCACCGATCCGACGAGGTTCGAAGGTGCGCCGCGAATCATGCTTGCAGTGTCGAGCGCCGGCGAACCCTGGACGTTTGGTTTGTATCCGCAATCCTTAGCGCATTCCCTCGCGCCATTCGGGCTGCAATTGCTCGAGGATCTGGGGGCCGACGACTACCGGGCGCGATACTTCGGGAAAAGCGCCGCCAGGATGCGCGGCTACGCGTTCTACCGCGCCGCCCTCGCAGCGGTTAAGCGCCCCGATGCCTAGGATCACGCGCGCCCGCGCGGACATGCGGCGTCGCCAGATCATCGAGGCGGCGCTGGTCTGCTTTGCACGACATGGCTTTCACAAGACCACGATGCAGGACATCGTGAAGCAGTCAGCGCTGAGCCCGGGAGCGATCTACTGCCATTTCGGCGGCAAGCACGACATCATTGTTGCGGTAGTTGAGGAACGTCATCGACGCGAAACGGAATTGCTCCAGCGCGCGTCCGGCAAAGAGAGTTTTGCCTCCGCTATTGACGACCTGATGAAGAATTTCATTGCCGTCTTGGACACTGCCGAGGAGCGGGCATGGCGGAGACTGACCATTGCGCTCTGGGCCGAGAGCCTCCATGATCGCCGCCTCGCGGTCGCGGTGCGTCAAGGCGTTGAAGCGCCGCGCGTGATGCTGGCCGACATGATCCGGCAAGCCAGAACCCGCGGCGAGCTTGCGGCCGGTCTGAACGACGATGCCATGGCGCGCCTCCTGATCGCCGCTTTTCAGGGACTCGTTCTCCAGCAGGCGTGGGACGCCCGCGTCGATGCCGCAGCTTGCGCCGACGCGCTGGCGGTGCTCATCGCATCACCCAGAGCTTCGGGCAATCGCGGCCGGCGCGCGCCGCGATCCACGGAGGCGCCGGAACATGCGGTCGCGGCGAATGTACGGCGCGGATATCGTGCGAAACACGGCGGCGGCATTGTATAGCTTTCCGCCGCCGACAGTTTCGGTGAACCCCACGATCGCGGTCACCGACTTGCTTGCGAGAGGAGCAAGCAGCGCTACCAGCTTACCCGCCTGGGTCGGAGCAAACCACATCCTCCAAGCGAGAAAGAGCAGGTAGGCGACCCCAAAGACCTTCATGACGGTGAAGATGACGGCAAACGTCTGGGCCACAACAGCAAGTCCTCCGACCGCAAAGCTCAACGAGATCGCCTCGCCGATCCACATTGCCGCCAGGAACGGTAGAACGTCGCGTAAGCCGTTCGTCAGAACTCGCGCGACGAGAGTGCGATACTCGGCCCCGGCGAGCCTGCGGCGACGACATCCGCCATCGGCGTCAATTGCTGTCGAAGTTCACCGCGTAGTAGCCGACCGAGCCGGTTTTCGAGGTGTCCTTCCACTGGTGCGGGGTCTTTGCGGGGATCGTGATCACGTCGCCCTTGGTCAGATGATGACTCACCCCGCCCTCGATACCGGTCCCGCGCGTCTGGCCGGGGGCGGTTACCTTCGGGTCGACCATCTTGCCGCCGGTGACGAACTCCGCTTCGCCATCCACGATGATGAACACGTGGTTGGTGTTGTCGTGCATCTCGGCGCCGCGCTGCACGCCGCGGTTGGCGATGACGATCAAACCTTCATCCTCGATGATGCGCCCGCCCTTGACGAAAGCGGCCGCAACCTTGTCGTGGTCTATGTAGTGGACGCGCGGCGGAAAACCGGCGGCAGTTCCCAGAGTTACCAGGGCGGCAGTCGAGAGTATCGCGGCGAGTGCGAGCAGGTATTTCATGAGCGGTCTCCCCTTTTGAATTGACGTAATGCACGGTCAGCGTAGTCCAGATACGCAGGGACGCAATGCCCCATCGTCATGGGTTACGCCCCGGAGAGCGGACGCTTAGCGCAGCCGGACATATTTCCGAAGCTTATGGGCGCCGACATCGGCGGCATAGATGTTACCCATGGCATCAGCCGCGATCCCCGATGCCGAAGTCCCGCGGTCGACAGTGTTCAGATCGGTCGGATCGGGAATAAAGGCGCGCAGCGAACCGTCAATGGCGCTGCCGACCACGATGCCGCGCAGCTCGCCAGGCTGCGGTCGCGCCGACTCGTTGCGACGTGTCGACTCATCTCGGAACGCAGCCCCGATATAAAGCGTATCGTCCGGCCCGACAAAGATCGAGCTTGGCTGGCCAAATTGATGCCAGGCGGTGATGAAATTGCCGTCCTGATCGAAAATCTGGATGCGACTGTTGCGACGGTCGGCAACATAGACACGCCCAAGCGAGCCGCCGACGAAAATGTCGTGCGGATCATCGAAATCGCCGGGAGCCGATCCTTTATGGCCCCAGGTCTTGATGAACCGGCCGTCCTTGGAAAATTTAACGATACGGCCATTATTCGACTTATTCGGCGAATGGCCATCGGAGACAAAAATATCGCCATTGGGCGCCACCGCGACACCGGTCGGACGATCGAAAGTATCCGTGCTGCTGCCGCCGACGCCCATCTTGCCAAGCATCATCAAAACCCTGCCGTTCTGGTCGAGCTTGAGGACTTCCTGCCCGAGCACGACGCCGGCGGCGTTGCGTGCCGGCATGCCGAGCACGGTGTCGCTGTCATTAACATCGCTGACCCACAGATTGCCGTCCCGGTCCACGGTAAAGCCGTGCGGATAGCCAAACATGCCGGCGCCGAAAGCCTTGAGCAGCTTGCCGGAGGGATCGAACTGCAAGATTGGTGGGTTGGCCTCGCCGCGACCGATGCAGGTGGCGCTGCCGGGCGGCACGGTGTTGAAACAGCGATGGAAAATCCAGATGTTGCCGTCGCTGTGGACATGCACACGGATGACTTCGCCCCAGCGGCCGCCATTCATGCTTGGGGGCAAGGTCGGCCAGTCCTCCGCAAGGCGATAGGGATTGGGGAGGTCGGTTGGCTTGGGATATTGCGGCTGCTGGGCGCATGCAGCCGTTGCCAAGCCGGCCATGAGCATCCCGGCGAGAAAGACCATACCGGATTGCACTGCAGACACCATCGCAAACCTCCCTGCAAGCTACGCAGCCGTTGTACCGCCATTGTAGAGCAAATTTTGCCGACATCGAGTCGGGCAATGGCTGCACGGTCGCCCAAACCAAAGCGGAAGTCGAGGCGCAGATTGTGGCCGGCGGTCGAGCCGTGTTTCATTTTGTTGTAGGATGCCTTCAGACCTGGAGCTAAGGGAGGCATTCATGAGATACCCCGTTTCTGCGTCCATCGCTATTTTGGCAGTCGCGCTGGCAAGCCCCGCGAACGCCCAGCTCGAAGACAAACCGGTGCGGATGGAGAAAGCACCGTTCCATATCCCGGTGTTCCACAACGACTATCTCATTCTTCTGAACGTCAACATCCCGCCCGGGCGCAACACCGGCTACCACATCCATTACGCCGATTCCGTTTCCGTGAACCTGATGCCCGGCTCGCAGACGAACCAGAATTACGGATCGAACGAAGTCAGCGCGCCTGGTACCGGCGGCGAAGGCGCACCTGGCCGGGCGACCTTCACCAATGTCACCAAGGACGGTCCGCGCACGCACAAAGCCTCCAATGTCGGCCCGACGCCGTTCCACAACATCTCGTTCATCTTCAAGAAGGCCGACCCGGACGGGAGCCCGGTTTCAGACCGCACCGGCGTTTCCGGCTTCACCCAGATCATGGATAACGCGCGGGTGCGCGCCTGGCGCGTGATCCTGGAGCCCGGCCAATCGACCGGACAGATCACGCAAAGCGCGCCGGGCCTGCGCGTCTATGTGCATGGAGGCGTGCTGGCGGAAGTCATTGCGGGCAATGCAGATCGCGGGATGGCCCCCTATGACGGCGACTTCATCTGGAAGGACGCGGGTGAAACACGCAGCATCAAGAACACCGGCACGACGCGCCTCGAATTCATCGAATTCGAGCTGAAGTGACACCGCTGTGTCATCCCCGGCGAGCGCGAACCAAAAGCTCGCGCGAGGGAAGCGCGATCCAATCGGTGAAAGTGCAAACGCCATTCCAGAAATGTTTCCGTCCTTTCGCGATGCGTTCCGCATCGGTCAGCCGGGAATGACAAAGCAGAAGAATAGCGATAGGTTAGTACAGCTGAGCGAAAGAGAGGGACTCATTTCACTCCGGCCACCAATTCGAGGCATCCTTCAAAGGGTGCCCAGGGATAATGGAGTCAAGACTTTCACTCGCCTGTATTAGTCAATGAGGCGGCCGGACTAACGAAACGCGGCGCCACAAAGAGGAGGAATTCATGAAACTTGCCGGGACACTTGCAACTGCACTTGCACTCGCCGGCGCCGCCGCGTTCGCGCTCATGGGCACGGCTGCGGTCGCGCAGCAGGCGCCGAAATTCGAGATCGATACGAGCTGGCCCAAGCCGTTGCCGAACAATTGGATCTTCGGGCAGATCGGCGGCATCTTTGTGGACAAGGACGACAATGTCTGGATCAGCCAGCGCCCGCGCACAGTGAATGATCGCGACAAGCGCGCCGAGCGTGGCGACAAGTCGATCTGCTGCTACACCGCGCCCTCGGTCGTCGAGTTCAACCAGGCGGGCGACGTCGTCAAGGCGTGGGGCGGACCGAAAACCGCCGAGGGCTATGACTGGCCACAAAACGAGCACGGCATGTTTATCGACTACAAAGGCAATGCCTGGCTCGGCGGCAACGGCGAGAACGACGGCATGGTCGTGAAGTTCACCAACGACGGCAAATTCCTCATGTCGATCGGCAAGTCTGCCAAGCAGACCAACAGTCTGGATCAAGCGCGCGTCGGCCGCGCCGCCGACATGGTGGTCGATCAGGCGACAAACGAACTCTATGTGGCCGATGGTTACTTCAATCACCGCGTCGTCGTGTTCGACGCCGACACCGGCGCGTTCAAGCGCACCTGGGGTGCCTATGGCAAGCCGCCGACAGACGAGAAGATCACGTATGATCCGAAGGTTCTGCCGCAGCAGTTCAACAATCCGGTGCACGGCATCAGGATCACCGCCGACGGGCAGGTGGTGGTTTCCGACCGTGGCAACAACCGCATTCAGGTGTTCCAGAAGGACGGTACCTTTGTGCGCGAAATCCCGGTGTTGCGCGACTCAACGGCGCCGGGCGTGACCGGCTCGACCGTGTTCTGGCCGGATAAGGGGCAGACCTATTGGTTCACCTCGGACGATCCCAATGGCCAGATCCATGTGATCCGCCGCAGCGACGGGGAGTTGGTCGGCAGCTTCGGGCGCGTCGGACGTGGTCCGGGTGAGTTCGAAAACCTCCACAACATTGCCATCGACAGCAAGGGTAACATCTATACCGCCGAGGTGCAGGGCCAGCGCGTGCAGCGCTTCCTCTACAAGGGCGGCCTGCCTGCGGTCGGCCAATAAATAGTGCTTTGCGCATGAAGCAGGGGCGCCGGTCATCCCGGCGCCCCTTTTGTTGTGGTGGGCCAGCCATGGCGTGGAGCGCCGTGACTGGCGCGATTTGGTCGGGGTGGTATTCGACCGATGACTTGGAGGTGAGAACCACTACTCGATAACCTCGTCCGCTACAGCAAGCACACCCGGCGCAAGGCCGAGCCGGCGCGGGCGTTTCTCGCTTACGGCCTCGCGCGACACTTTCAAGGCCTCCGGCGTGATGCCCGTAGCAAGCGCAACTGGATTGCGTCCGACCCCAAATGCGCCCACGGCCATGAACTTCCGCCGTCCAGGGCAGACCGACCGTCCAGGGCCGCCAGAGTTCAGAGATTTGAACTTACTTTAGCGTTTCTGGCGAGGGATGGGTTCGTCGCGCATCGCGGCCTGCCAGGTCATGACAGCCATGAAGACAGCAGCCTGCCGGAGGTCCTCAATCCTCACGGCATCAGCTAGATCAGCATTGGTGTGCCGCGTGCGAATATCGTAATTCCGAAAGTCCTTAATCACAGTGAACGCCGGAATACCCGCCTGATCGAACGGCACGTGATCCGTGGCGCCGATGCCTTCGATCACATTTCGCCGTACTCCGATATCCCGCAACGGCTCGAGCCACGCATCAAAGATTCGTTTCGCCGGCTCGTTATTCTCCATGTAGAAGCCGTACGATGGGCCTGTTCCCGGATCATCGTTCAGGTAAGCGGAGATCTTGCTACGGGAGACAGCATCACGAAGGTGCTGGTCCACGTAAGCGCGGGCGCCCAGCAGGCCTTGTTCCTCACCTCCCCAGAGTGCAACGCGGATGGTACGTCGAGGACGCGCATGAACGGCCGTCAGAATTCTCATGGCTTCCATCACTGCCGTTACGCCGTCCGCGTTATCGGTGGCACCAGTCGCCGTATGCCATGAATCCAGATGAGCGCCGACGAGGACAACCTCGTCCCGTAACATCGCATCCGTGCCCGGTATCTCAGCGAGGACATTGTAGCTGTTGAGATCATTCTCGTAGGACCGGGCCCCGACCTCGATGCGCAGCTGTGGCGAAGCGCCGGCCTGGACCATCCGGACCAGCATATTGTAATGCTCCGCGGCTAGCACCACTGTTGGAACGGTGTCGCGCGCCGTGTTGCGGAAGCCTTGAACGCGCACCGTGCCGTGTTCCATGGCTCCGGGGCTGAGCGCCGCTCCCGCCCCAAGGGCGCGGAGACGGGTCAACATGTCGAATGTCGGAGTTGAACTGGAAGGCCCCGGAAGTGGGGGGTTCCCAGTTTGCACCGGGCCGATTCCCTCGGATGGCTGCTGCCGATCGTTGCGGAGAAACTCGGTCTGTGGACGATGCATGAGCACAATGGAGCCTCGCAGGCGAGGGCCGAGGCGATCGATATCGGCAGCAGTGCTGTCGCCGATGTAGACGGGCGTGCCGATCAGGACTCCGGATGTCGCTGGAGACCATGCCTCGGCATATCCGATCAGCGGCATGTAGCGCGGCGCAGTCATCTCCACCGTAAGCTTCTCGAGGGACCATCCGCGCCCGAATTGAAAGGGTTCAAGCCGCGGGTTGTCGAGCCCCCAGGCCTTCAGGCGTTCCACGGCCCAACGCGCGGCCTGCATGTGCGCTGGCGATCCGGTCAGCCGAGGCCCGATCGTATCCGTGAGTGTATGAAAGAGGACCGTTGCTTCGGTACCGCGCAATCCTTCAGCCTTGATCGCCGCGATCATCGATTGGCTGTCCTGCTGAGCAGCGAGCAGAAAGCTCGAGGCGGTCAGCAACGCCGCAATCCCAACGCGTTTCAATATCATCTTTGCCGCCCTCACATGGTTCCACATTTTATGACTCGGCGACCTGCAAGTGGGATACTAGGAAATCAATAAGTGCCGAAGACGTTCAGCGTACGGGCCGGGCGACCCTGCTCCGAGCAAGCCGATCGCCGGCGAGACGACCTGCTGCGCCCTCATCGTGAGCGGCCACGCTGCCGCCCCGCCAAGCCCGCGATGAACTCTCGCCGTCGCATCCCGTGATGCCCTCAAGCCGCTATTACGGACAGCCTATCGCAGCCTGGGTTGGATTGGAACGGACCGGACACCGGCCGTCGCCGAAGATTCTTGTGACTGGGCTGCCCCGATTTGGTGGCGAACGGAGGCGGCCGCATCTCGCCGCGACTATTCCTAACCCACAGGACAGTGTGTAGTCTTTCAATGAGCTGCCACACGGACGAGTCATGCTAAGCGGCAGCGCTCACACCGCCGGCAGGCGAACGTCCTGTCGAGCCGTAATAACCGGAGGAAACGGCAGTGCTAAAATCAACCATAGGACTGGTTGTCGTGCTCCTGTATTGCGCTTCTGCGTACTCCCAGCAGACGCAGCGCGGCCAGACCAGCAGCATACGCGAGATCATTCCCGGCCATTACATGTTCAGCTCCGGCGATTTGAACAGCGGGATCATCGCGACCAGCGAGGGAGTGGTCGTATTCGATGCCCTCGATTCCGAGGCCGTAGCGCGGGCCGAACGAGAAGCGATTGCCAAT
>WNFD01006901.1_pt1 | contig 11312 bp, 13 predicted proteins | sample 5400491 | NCBI WGS metagenome assembly WNFD01 (sample SAMN13153343, study PRJNA577476) | soil metagenome | isolation source: 120 cm saprolite under Douglas fir tree site 2 hole 2 replicate 2 | place: USA:California | collected 2015-04-18 | reverse complement strand
TATGGCGAAAGCGAGCAACGCTCGCGCGCTTCTCGAGAAAGTTCCAAGCGAGACACGCCAGGACTTGGGCTATACGCTCTGCCGCATTCATTGGCTGCTGCGCAATAATGGGGTTGCGGAAGCCGCCCGACTGATGCTCGCAGCGCCCCGGGATGCAATGCCGAGGCAAGATACCGACCAATGGTGGCGCGAGCGGCGCGTGCTTGCCCGCGAGCTGCTCGATCTCGGAGACAGCAAAACTGCCTATCAGATCGTCCGCGACGCCGCACCCCCGGCGGATGAGTACTACCGGGCCGAATTCCACTTCATGGCCGGCTGGATCGCATTGCGCTTTCTCAATGATCCCACCGCGGCGCTCGCACATTTTGCCCATGTGGATGATGGGTCGACCAATCCCATTGTGCTGGCGCGGGCCGGCTACTGGCGTGGGCGTGCCGCGCACGCAGCCGGTCGGGTGGAGGAAGCACGTACCAATTACGAAGCTGCAGCCCGTTATTCCACGGCTTATTATGGTCAGCTCGCGCGCGCCAAGCTAGGGCTTGGCGATGTGGCGTTACATCGGCCACCGGAGACCGATCCGGCTTACCGCGCCAAGATTCTAGCGCCTGATGTGGTGCGCGCCGCCGAGATGCTGTTTTCGATCGCTGAACGCGACCTGGCAGTGCGATTTGTGACGGCTCTCGCTGAGAGCAGCGCCGACGTCACAACCCTCGTAGGCCTCGCCGAGATCACGGCGCGTTACGAGGACGCGGAAGCTATGCTGCTCATCGGCAAGACGGCGCTGGCACGCGGTCTTGCTCTTGACCTTTATGCCTTTCCTACGCTTGGGGTGCCTCACTACCGGGCGATCGGCCCCAATGTCGAGCCGAGTATCGTCTATTCCGTCGCGCGGACCGAGAGCGGCTTCGATCCGCGCGATGTTTCCCCCGCGAATGCCGTCGGGCTGATGCAGGTCACTCCGGAAGCTGGACGAGACACCGCCAGTAGATTTGGCGTCGCATACGATTGGAACCGACTGATGTGTGACCCGGTCTACAACACCCAGATGGGGGCAGCTGAGCTCGCCGGGCTATTGCGAGACTACGGCGGGTCCTTCCTTCTGGTGTTCGCCGGCTACAATGCGGGGCGCGGCCGCGTTGAAAAATGGATCGCCCAGTACGGCGATCCGCGCAATCCGAAGGTGGATCCAATCGACTGGGTCGAGCGCATTCCGTTCGCAGAAACCCGCAATTACGTCCAACGCGTAATGGAGAATATGCTAGTGTACCGCGAGCGCTTTGGTAACCGCTCGCAGTGGAAAGCGCTCGTGCCCGCGAATATGTCGGCCGATCAAAGTTTCCCTTGAGGCGTGCGGGCTTTGGCCCTGCGTGCAAACGCCAGAGCGGTTTTCCTTCGAGGGCCTCGGGACCACACGCCGCCCGTTGACGGGAAAGCCGGTGCCACCGATGAGCCGATCGCCAAGTCGGACGCCTCATGACTTCTCTTCGACAAGTCGAAGCAAACCGCCGCAATGCGCTCAAGAGCACCGGCCCAACGAGCGAAAACGGAAGACAGCGATCCCGCTCAACGCCCTCAAGCACAGATTAACCGCGGAAGGCATCGAGCTCGCGCACGACCCGCAAGCCTGGCAGGGATGTATCCGAGCGCCAAGCATTCCCGCGTGAAGTCGTCGACCACAGTCAGGATCCGAAACCGCCGGCCATCGGCAAGTGTGTCCGACAGGAAATCCAGGCTTCAGCGCCGATTGGGCCCCTGCAATCAAATATCGTTTCGCGCGATCAGCAATCTGCGCTCTGCGTTACGTCACTGCGCCCGCTTTGCCGTCTTGGCCCGACTCGCTCAATAACCGCTCTGACCGGCCGGATCTTCGGGAACCAGCCCGCCGCCTGCGTCGCGCTCCAATAAAGCGGGCAAGTGAGGAATCAATCGAGTACTTAAGGACGGAGTTATCTTCCTTGTCCCAGCCGTACTGTTTGAAGAAGTTTAGTAATAAGGAAAAAGCGGTATCGTTGCCTAAGATCGCTTGATTAAGCAGACCTTTCACAAGCGCCTCTAGTTTGGTGATGGTGAATTTTGTTCTTCCCTCCGTAATGGTGATTCTTTCCCGGAGCTCACACAACAGATCCTCCGCAATGGCGGTCGAGGGCCTCATCTTGCGGCGCGGCTTGAGATTAAGGGGATGGTCTGGCGCCAGACGCAGCTTGCCCGTCAGGTAAGGAACCCCGTGGTCGAAAAATTCCTCCATGAATCTCGCTTTTTGCTCGACGGACAACCCACTGGTCACCCGAGAGGTACCGGATTCGTCTAATAGTTCCTCTACAAAATCTAGGCGTTCTGCCAGAATGTGTATTACATCACGGTCATCGTTAAGATTAAGGCGGTGTTCTCGAACCAGCTTGAACAAGCTGGCGATAGCCCTGGCGCTACCGTTCATTGCGCGGTTCACCAGGTTTTTGATGAGCGCCCTTTGCTTGCTAATCTTCTTTGGCTTACCGCCCTCCATCATCGTGATCGGCGCATCGAGTTCTTTCATGAGGATGTCGACAAAATTGACAGGGCTTCCCATACGCAAGCAGCTCGGCGGACGTCCGTTGGGATTCCCTGATTTCCCTTTGACGAACCGTTTGGTTTTCGGTGGTTTGCAGTATCCGACTTCGTAATCGGTCTTCATGGCCCACGTCCCCCGTTCCCGTTATTGATCCCAGCTCTACCTAATTCGTCCGGGCTACTCGACGTCTCACAGCAACCGTCGCTCCGAACCCTGCTACCCCTGGACATTGGAAGCGCTGCGGTGCCGAAAGGCGAGGAGGGCGACCCATCTGCGCGGCAGCATCAAGTGCGCGCCGTGAGCGCCAAGGCTCGAGAACGGTGCCGGGCCTGCCCGCAGTTTCATCATTTCAATTCTGCCCCTCAGTTCCGGCGCTCGAGCGTTCCTTGGCGACTTCCGCAAAGGTCGCCGAAGTTCCAGCAAGCCGCGCGGTACCGTTGGTGAATTTCTGCCAACGCCGGACGACCAGATCACACGAAGCCGGGTCACTTTCGATCAGTCGTGCCTGCCGCCCGGTGCGTTGAGCCGCGATCATGGTAGCGCCGGCCCCCGCAGATGGATCGAGGACGAGATCGCCGCGCCGCGAGCAGTCCTCTAGCGCGTCCGCGATCAGTGCCACGGGCTTGTTTCGCGGGTGTCGTGCGTGGCCGTGATCACCTTCGTGGTATTGCCAGACGTTTGTGCGACGCCGCCCTCTACGTTCAACCGGGGCCGCACGGACGGGTGGGCCGTCGCCAACCACGAACACGGCCACCTGGTCGTAGCGTGATTGATAAAGTGTGCCCGGTCGAGCATCGGATCGGACCCAGACAATCATATCCCTCGGGGCGCCGATCACGGGCTGCACCGCTTCCGTCAGCACGCCGGCGTTCTGCCAATCGGTGAACCAATAGATCATGGCACCGGGGCAGACCTGAGCAGCAACCCTCTCGGACCATGCAAGCATGTGGCCGGCGATTTCTTCGGGGTTCAGCTTGGCCATCGAGGGGAGGGGATCCACGAAGGCGACGACCGCCGGACTACCGCCCGAGGCCAGGTCGCGAAAGCGGACCTTCAACGGATCCTCGCAGACGAGGGCGTGTTCCCCGCACAGCCACTTGTCGCCGACCCGCGTCACAACTTGGCGTTCATGAGGCCCGGCGTTGGGCAGCTGGTCTGCCGGGTCGGACCGACGTGGTGCGGCCGGGCGGAGGATGGAATCGATCTCTTGGATCTCGAAACCGGTGATGGTGGGATCGAACGATAGCTCAAGCGAAGCGTCGACCAGCAGTGCCAGCGTCTCCTTCAGCTGATCCGGGTCCCAGCTGCTCAACTCCGCAATCTTGTTGTCGGCGAGCGCGAGGGCGCGCTTCGCCGCGGAGCTCAGGTGCGTCAGCCGAATGATCAGAATTTCGGCAAGCCCTAACGACCGGGCTGCCGCATATCTGCCGTGACCAGCCAGAATCTCGCCGTGCTCATCAATGAGAACTGGATTGGTAAAGCCGAAATTTCGGATGCTTTCCGCCAAGATGGCGATCTGCTTCGGAGGATGTCGCCTGGCATTACGTGGATTGGGGCGGATCGCATCGATGGCTATGCTTTCGGTTTTGGCACCCTTCATCAGAGCCAAAACGCGAGCTGCCTCGTCGGGTGTCAGCCCCGCAGTTTTGCCTGACTTTTTTGCTTTAGCGCCCCTCGTACCATCGGACTGCACACTCACATCGACCTCCTCTTCTCCAAAGGCTGTCGACGTACTGCGAGAGCGCAAGACGGCGACAGCCGGTTTAAACCGGCTGCTCGTCTGGCCCTCCTGGCGTTGGACGAGTCGTTTGACAGGAGACTTACGACGCTCGCTGGAACCAGCGATTCGATTTTCGCGGCCGTCTTCTAGAGCCGGAAACCGAAGATACGTCACCTTTGTGATTCATTTCTACCAAGCGCACCGACGGCAGGCAATAAGAAATTTCAGCCACTGTGCCCGGCCGAGCCCGGCCGGAATGGAAAAGCCATAGGCCGGGTCGAGGTCAAGCCGCGCAGCGCCTGGCGCATTCTGGGAAATCCACCGCGCAACTGGACACGCCGCCGAAAGTACTCGGGGATTGACACCAAGATTTCCGGCACCTGGGCAAGCTCCAACACGCGATAGGTCGAAATTTTGCCTGCTCGATGCAGCCGGCTTTGGAGCGTGATCTCACCCGGCGGCCACGGGCAGGCGCTTGCGCTCGCTTCGCGGGGACAGCACGGATGACGAGCACGCCGGGTCCCGCCATAAACAACATCGGTCAGCCCGCGAACAACATCGGTCAGCCCGCGGCGCGGGACTTGATTTCTATCCCTCGTAGCACCAGCCAAGCCGGATTACCGCATTTCTCTGATAACCTGAGCATAAATGGCTGTTTCGAAAATCAATTTCCCTGTTCTCAATGATCGAATTCCCTGTTAGCGAAAAACAGGGAATTGCGCGCCAATCTATTGCGATGATTGCGTTTTTCGCGGACATATTCAAAGCCAACTGCGAACCGACAGGGAGGGAATTCGGCCCACCACGGTTAGAAATGCGCTCAAGCACGGACTAACCGCCGAGACCGTCATCGAGCCTCTGGAAGATCCAGAGGAGTACCGCGTCTTCGAGGTGTCAGAGTATCTGCCGCAAACGCCCGTCGAGCCGGAGCTCGTGCATCGCCTCGCATCCCTGTTCTGGCGACTTCGTCGGGCGACCTCGATCGAAACCGGGTTGCTGCGCATGCAAGGCGAGATTCTCCAAGCCTTCCGGAGCTCGTGCCAGAAGAGGGTGGAAACCCGAGAGGAGGGGGCTCCTAATTTAGCCGGCGCGGTGAAACGGGCCCCGAACCTCGGCAGCAAATCCGGGCCAACGGCGCCGACGAATGTGTCACCGAGGACCGCCCATGCTCCGCGACAAGCCCCTCGCGGGTGGGCGTGGACAACTTCTTTCGGTACGGAAACGTGGACCGTCAGCGGCCATATCAATTCATCGTGGGAGATCTTGCCGACGGCTCTTTTGTGCGCAGCGTGATGACCGACGATATCGAGGTTGTTTTTCAGGCGGCCGCTCGTATTTTTGGCGTCTCAGGCTTCCACGCGTATCCTGCCGATATTCTCGGCCGTGACGTTGCCCTGCATCAGAATGTATTGTGGGCGGCGAAAGATATAAAGCGGCTTAACCGGGTCGTCTACATCTCATCTTCAATGGTGTACGAACGCTGCGAAACAGTCCCAAGTCGAGAGGAAGATGTTGAGCACATGAAAATTCCGTTTACGGATTATGGCCTATCGAAGTTAGTAGGTGAGCGATTGAGTCGCGCCTTCGGGACGCAGTATGGCACCAATTTCACTATCTGGCGGCCTTTCAACATCATAACACCTTATGAGACGGCCGAACCGGAGCAAGGATTTTCACACGTATTTGCCGACTTTGTCGAGCGTCTGATCTTTAAGAAAGAGAACCCGCTTCGAATCATTGGCGATGGTCAGCAAATCCGCTGTTTTACCTGGATTGGAGATGTTGCTACTGCGATCGCGAGGTTTTCATTCGATGAGCGCACTTTGAATCAAATCTTTAATCTTGGGAATCCGGAACCCGTTAAGATCAGCAAACTGGCCGAACTCATCTTCCGGGCCGGCCGGGATCGCGGTATCATTCCGGCGGGTCGACGGCTTCGATTCCGGCACATGACTGCGTTCACGGATGATGTGCGCATCCGGGTTCCAGCGGTGGACAAGGCCGAGCGCATTCTTGGTTGGCGGGCTCAGGTAAAGGCGCAAGAGTCCATCAATCGATGCGTTGATCAGGCAATCGCATCTCGTTCGTGCGGTAAGTAAAGTACCGTACGGCATCTACCCGAAGCTATCGGTTTTTCAACCGATTGCCTCGCCAGAAATCAGGACGCCCGTTTCTCCCCAGTGGTTCATCCTGTCTGCAATCAGTTCCGTCTAATCCTTTGTATGGCTGGGGAAAAGTGGCTGCGGAAGCGGGAGGCTCTTCATAGCGGGATCTGTTGTGTTTTTGCCAATATTCTTTCGTAACCACCACCGTAGACGAGGGACCCAAGAATGCCCGAAGAAGAATTCTCGAAGAGTTCGTCGACACGCCGGTCAAGCTCTGCATGAAGAGATTGTCGACGCATAGCACGTCGTGCCCCGCGTCAAGCAGGCGCTCGCACAAATGCGAGCCGAAAAAACCGGCTCCGCCGGTGATGAGCAACTTTTTCACCTCAAATCTCCCGCGGCTGTGGAATTCCTAGAGTCAACAGGGATGGTACACGCCAGCATTGCATAGGCCCGATAAGGACCGGCAACGCCGGTAGATGCATATCCCAGTCATTTCGCTGCCACAAACGGCAATTCGACGAGCAGCCCCTGGCCGCCTTGTAATGCGCCGCCGTGAAATCAGCGTCCCAATGGGCCGCTCCGCAGGATCGGCTACGGCGGCGTTGGCGCGGATTTTATTTGCGTGTAGGATCGTGCCGCCTGCAAGCGGCACAGGGGCCGATGAGAGACTATTACCCACTCGTCACGCGCATCGTCGCCGGTCTCGAAAGCAACACCGGCGAATCCCGCCGCGTGCTGTACGGGCGGGCACGCGCGGCATTGTGCGAGCAATTGCGCGGAGTGAGCCCGCCGCTTACCGATTCCGAGATCACCCGCGAGCGGCTGTCGCTCGAGGCGGCCATCCGCCGGTTCGAAGCCGAAGCGATCCGCCGACCGCGCAATGCCCCGATGGACGCCGCGACCGCCGCGGCGAGCAGCGAGGCAACCGAGATCCGGCCGCCGCAAAGCGGGCCGCCGACGAACGCCCAGGCCGAGCCAGGCCAGCTCGGGCGGGACGAGCAGCACGGCCAAACGGCGGGCCAGCGCGACAAGCTCGTCGAGCTGGCGCTGTTGGCCCAAGTGGTCGAGGCGCGGGAACCGAAGGTCCGCAAGCCCGCCGCAATCGCGAGGGCAGAGGAGGGCGGCAGGTTCGTCGTGCCGCCGCAGCACCGCGGGAGTTCGAGGCAGCGGGTCTCCGCGCCCCCGGCGATGCAGCCGGTGAGCGCGGCGCAGGACCTTTTGACGAAACTGATCGAGGCGCGGCAGGACCGCGCGCCTGCAGACAATGCCCAGCGACGCTCTCGTCCCAGGAAGCTTTCATTGACTGATGCGCCGCGCGCAGCCGATTTCACCACTCCATTGCTCGGTGTTCTGTATTTCGCGTTCGGATTCGCTCAGCTCGTTGCGTTCTTTCACGGCCTGCAAACCGGGTTCGGGCTCGGCGGCGTCGCCAGCATCGGCATTTTCATGTTGCTGTATCTGACCGGATCCGTGGGCTCGATTCCGATGGCGATCGTATCGTTCTATGGCGCCTGGCGCGGCTGGCAATGGCCGATCTGGGGCGCGGCATTGTTCGCCTTCCCGTTCGTCATCCTCTCGTTCGCGTTTCTCGGAGTCGGAGGGTTCTATAATCTCTTCAACAGGCAAAAGGCTCCGTCCGTGGTCCACGTCATCGGCGCGCTCTTGATGTCGCCGCGGTGGCGAGAGCGGACGCGACGGTGGCGCGCAGGATTGGCGCGGTTTCTCTGGAATTACCCAGGAACGCCTGGAAGTCGCCCCCGCCCACCCCGGGCCAGACGGTAACGCGCCACATCCTGGGGTCGCAGCATCGTTTTGACCGGCGCGATGACCGTCGAGCGCGTCGGCGATATCGCCATGTCGGCCGAGGGCGAAAAGACCCGGCGCGAACGGGTGTGCGATGCCCAGGTGTACTTCGGCCTGCTGCAGTTGACGGCGGGCGACAAGGGAGAAGCCCGCAAGCTGCTCAATGCCGCGGTGGCGGATTGTCCTCCCGGTGCTGCCGAGGCGGCCGAGCTCGCGGTCGCCAAGATGGAATTGAAGCGGCTGGGAACCGCGCCCGCCGCGGGTCGATCGCGGTCGAGGACGCCGAAGCCGCCGCCGGTGGCGCAAGAATCCGAGCAGCGTGGCGGAGGATCGCGCTAGAGCGCGTAGACCGATCAGCGGTTGCCATGGGAATGTGCATTTCTCAATCGGATTCCTGCACCCCCGCCGTTCGCGCGGATAAAGTCGATTCCAGCGCGCTCCAACGCGCCCTGCATGGCTCTAATTGCATCAGTTGAGACGCGGCGCCTCCCCCGTTCAAAGTCCACGACTGTCGACAATCCGAGCTTCGCCGCTTTGGCGAGTTCCGATTGCGTTATGCTCAACAGGGCCCTGGCGGCCCGACACTGAGCTGGACTCATTTTTTCAACAATTTTTGTTGACACTCGCTCCCTCCTGCTGTATCAACAAAAAATGTTGAACCGCATGGAAGATACCACAATGAACCAGGATAGGCACGATCCTGCCCTTCGCCGATCCTATATCGGCGGATCGGACGCTCCGATCATCATGAACAGCGACGAAACCGCTCTGATTCGGCTCTGGCACGAGAAACGCGGCGAAATCGAACCGTCGGACCTCTCGGGAAATCTCATTGTCCAGCTCGGAGTCGTTACCGAGCCGCTCAATCGGCACTGGTTCGAGCGCAATACCGGCCACAACCTCAAAGATGTCCAGCGCCGTATTCGTCATCCGGTGATCCGGTGGATGGCAGCGACCCTGGACGGCGTCGTTGTGGAGACCGGAGCAGTATTCGAAGCCAAATTCATGCTGCCGTGGTCATTTTCCGAAGAGTCGGCGGCCGAAAAGTACATGGCCCAGCTCCAGCACAATATGTGGGTGAGGAACAGCAAGCTGGCGGCGCTCTCGGTGATCACCGGAGGCGGCAAGTGGGTTGAGATCACCATTCCGGCCGATTCGCTCTACCAGCACCTGCTGCTGACGGCCGAGAAGAAGTTCTGGCGCTGTGTTGAGAGCGGTGAGCCGCCGCGGCTTTTCGGCGTCGAGCCGCCCCGAGTCCGCATCGATGCCATCCGCGTCGTGGACATGAGCGCTTCGAACAGCTGGGCGGAATTCGCTGGTATCTTCCTGCGGACTCGCGAGGCCCATGGTGAGCACGAGCGTGCCAAGACGGAGCTCAAGGGGCTCGTTCCGGAAGACGCGAAGGAGGCGAATGGCCACGGGATCCGAGCCCGCCGCTCGAAGAACGGGGCCGTGAGCTTCGATGTCCTCGAGACGGAGGTCGCCCATGCACCGGTCCAGTGAATCGATCGCGGCGCTCGCCGCCGCGCTCGCCAAGGCGCAATCGGAGCTATCGAACCCCGAGAAGTCGCTCGTGGCGACCATCGGGGCCGATCGGCCAGGGGAGGGGACCCGGACCTTTCGCTACGCTTCGCTCTCGAGCGGGCTGGACATCGTCCGCAAGGCTCTCGGCCAGCAGCAGATCGCGACCGTGCAAACCACCGCCATCGACGGTGCAACTGGGACCGTCAACTTGACTACGGTCCTCGCCCACGCCTCGGGCCAGTGGATTGCCTCGGATTGGCCGGTATGCCGGCTCGCGGATTGCGCGGCGCCACACCGAATGGGAGCGGCCCTGACCTATGCCCGGCGCTATGCACTGTTCACTCTGGTCGGCATTGCCGGGGAGGACGATCTCGATGCCCCGGACCTGAACGGCCGATCGCAAGCTGGGCGATCCAGCAGCGCCGAGGTCGTTGAAGCCAGCGTTTCTTCTGGGAAACGTCGCTGGCCGCCCCAGAATGGCAATGCTTCCGGCAGGAAGATTCTGGGTTCCGAAGCCTCGGTGGCTATGCGCGAGCAGCTTGTGCGCGAGGTGGCAGGCCTCGGTTCGATGGGGAAGCAGCCCAATGGGCCCGCAGCGCTCTGCCTGCGAAGAACACACTGACTGCATCGGATGCCCGCCTCCTCGAAGTGGCCTTCGAGCTACGGCTTTCCGCCCTTGAGGAGGGCGGGCACCCACTCGCAAGATCGGCTGAGGCGGCCGCACAAGCCGCCCCTTCCCCTGGTCGAACATTGGCCGCCTCCAAGCCCCATAGAGACAAGGGCGCGGGTGCTGTTCGGGATCGAGGCAAGCCGACCGGCATCGACAAGAGCGTGCTGCCGATCGGCGAGCCGCGACGGTATCGGGACAAGGCGCACCGCGAATTCGTCGCCTCGCAGGCCTGCCTCATTTGTGGGCGGCGGCCCAGCGACCCCCACCACCTCCGCTTCGCCCAGAAGCGAGCGTTGGGTCGCAGGGTAAGCGACGAGTTCACGGTCCCGCTCTGCCGGCTGCATCACCGCGAGGCGCATCGTTCCCGCGATGAACGCGCCTGGTGGCGCAGTCTTGGACTGGACTCGCTCAAGATCGCCGAAATGCTTTGGAAGAAGACCCGCCTTGCGGATTCCAAGGCGGCAATCAGCACTGCAATCCTCCCGGTACCGACCGCCGGACACTGGATTCCGCCAGCTGCCTCGGATCCTCCGGACGATGATGCGGCGATGCCTGAGGGCGGGGTACCATGACCGCAGCAACGGTTCTAATCACGGAATTGCAGCGCGACCAGCGCTTCAAGGCGACGTGCCCGAGCTGCATGGAGGATTTCGCGCTTTCGGACGCGGTGCTGTTCGCGCTCGGCGCTGAACCCCCAGCCCCAGCTCTCGCCGCCCTCAACGCCATGCGGGTACGCATCAAGGAGCGCCAAGCGGCGCTTCGAGCGAGCCGTGAGCGCATGACCACCGGCGCGCGGCGAACGGCCGAGGCCGTCAACCTGGGCATGATCGTGGAAAAGATCGTGCCCTCTTTTCCAAGCTTCGCCTATGTGGCAGGCGATTGCCGGGCCATGTTCGAGCCCATCGACTACCTCGTGTTTTCGGGACTCACAACGCGAGA
>WNFD01036702.1_pt1 | contig 11314 bp, 13 predicted proteins | sample 5400491 | NCBI WGS metagenome assembly WNFD01 (sample SAMN13153343, study PRJNA577476) | soil metagenome | isolation source: 120 cm saprolite under Douglas fir tree site 2 hole 2 replicate 2 | place: USA:California | collected 2015-04-18 | reverse complement strand
TTTCCGTTGTTGTTCGTTGTCTGCTACGCGACCAGCTCCTCGATCGTCCGTCCCCTCAGGGCGAGCAGCCGCCGCACGACCTCCCCCACCACGTTGTTGGGGGTCGAAGCGCCGGCGGTGAGGCCGATCCGCACCGCGCCCGCGGGCAGCCAGTCCACAGTCGTGGTCTCGTCGTGGGCGCCGACAGGCCGGTGGCGCAGCGTCGCCGCGACGCAATCCGCCCCGTCGATGTGGTACGTCGGCAGGCGGGCCGCGCAGATGCGCGCGAGGGCCTGGGTGTTGCTGCTGTTGTAGCCGCCGATCACGACCATGAGGTCGAGCCCGCCTTCGTCCAGCATGCGCAGCACGGCATCCTGGCGGTCCTGGGTCGCGGAGCAGATCGTGTCCATGGCCCGGAACCTGCGCGCCGCCTCCGCCTCCCCGTGCCGGTCCAGCATGGCCCGGCGCAACATCTCCTGGATCTCGAGGCTCTCGCTCATCAGCATCGTCGTCTGGTTGGCGAGACCGATGCGGCCGAGGTCGCGCTCGGGATCGAAGCCGGGACTGGCCGCATGAGCGAACTGCTGGCGGATCACGTCGGCCCCGACTTCGCCGCGGATGAAGGCGCAGACCACGTCCGCTTCCTTGCGGTCCCGCACGCAGAGGTAGTGGCCTCCGGAATGGGTGAGGGCCTGGGACGCGGTCGCCTTCGTCTCCTCGTGATAGTGCTTGCCGTGGATGACGGCCGTGAACCCGTCGCGCGCGTAGATGTGGACGTTCTTCCAGACGTTGAGCACGCTGCCGCAGGTGGTGTCGACGAGCACGCAGCCGCGGTCCCGGAGCTCCGCCATCTCGGCCACGGTGACGCCGAACGCGGGCAGGATGACGACGTCGCCCGCGGTCACTTCCGCGTAGCGCGAGGCCGCGTCCCCCTTCTCGGGCAGGATGCGGATCCCCATGTCCTCGATCCGCCGGTTCACGTCGGGGTTGTGGATGATCTCGCCGGACAGGAAGATGCGGCGATCCGGGAACTGCTGCCGCGTCTCGTACGCGTATTCGACCGCCCGGTCCACCCCGTAGCAGAACCCGAATTCGCGGGCCAGCTTCAGGGTGACGTCGCCGGCGCGGGCCGAGTGGCCGAGGGCGCGCAGCCGGTCCACGACCGCGCTCGCGTAGCTGAGGGACAGGACGGGCCCGACCGCCGCCTTGAGGCCGAAGCCCTTCTGGAAGTACGTCTCGCTCACTTCAAGAGGATACGCGACCCCCGCCCCGCGGACCAACCAGGCCCGGTTTGACGGGCGGAAGGGAGGCGGCTACCCTGTGTGGGTCGATGCAGGCGGGCGGCCCTCCAATGCCCCCTGCGAGCGACTGAGGCGGGGTTCCCGCCAGGGTGCCAGCGCCGCGTGAGGTCGTCATGTTCGAGCGATCGTCAGTGAGGGTCAATCCGAGGACCCCGGTGCGGGTCGAGATCGGCCGGCCCGGACAGCCCGCCGCCCTCGGCGTCGTGGCGAACATCTCCGACCAGGGGGCCTGTGTCGTTACCGACAGCAGCTTCCCCATTGGCGAGAGCCTGGTCCTGCAGCTGGTCTTCGCCCCCGACGTCCAACCGTTCCAGGCCGCGGGCCGGGTGGTCTGGATGCGGAACGGAGGAGACGCGCCCGGCGCCCTGCGTTACGGGCTGCAGTGGGCGCACCGGACCGGACCCCAGCACAGCCGCCTGCGCGAGCTGATCACCGAGAAGATCTAGGCCGGCCCCTTCGGTGAGCGGCGCATGCCGCTGAGCGTGGACGGCCGCGTCGGGCGCCGCGGCGCCGTGTGCTCGGGCGCGGCCTGCATGGCCACGAACGCGACCCGTTCGATGAGGTATTCCTGGCGCCGCCGCGCGTCCGCTTCCATCGCCACTTCGCGGTCCACGTCTTCGAAGGAGGTCGTGACCAGGGTGGGCCGTCGCGCCATGTAGCGGCCGTTGACGATCGTGAACAGGGTGTCCGCGGCCCAGTCCGTCATCTTCCGCGCGCCGAGGTCGTCCAGGACGAGCACGTCCGCGGTCAAGGCCGAGCGCAGGCCGCCCGACTCGCTCGTCCGGGAGGCCTTGTCGAAGGAGTGGACGATCTCGTCGAGCAACGCGCCGAACGTGCAGAACCGCCCGCCCACGCCGTGGTTCGCGGCCAGCTCGGCCAGGATGGCCACCGCCAGGTGCGTCTTGCCAGTGCCGGCGGGGCCCCAGAACAGGAGGCCGAGGCCGTCGGCGCGTGCCCCCTCGTCCGCGAAGCGATGGCAGTAGGCGAGGGCACGATCGTAGGCCGCGCTGAGGGCGGGAGTACGCGGCTCGAAGTTGCCGAGCGTGCAGTGGCGATGGCCCCCCGGGATGCCCAGGGCGTGAAGGGGATCGCGCTCTCGGGCGGAGGCGCCCGATCCGCGCCCGCACCCGCAACGCCGCGCGTATTCGCGGCTTCCGACCCGCTCGTGGGCGAACCCCGTCCCCTGGCAGCGAGGGCACTCGCGCCCCGGCGCGGACGGGGCCCCGTCACTCACAGGAGGAGCCGCTGGTTCGAGGCCTGGAGGGCGACCTGGCGGCGGTCGGGCCCGTCGAGCCGCACCACCGTGCAGGCCTCGAGCAGGCGCGACCGCAGCCGGTGGCCGATCCGGTCCACGAGGTACTCGCGGCGGACGGTCGAGTCGACATCCATGATCTCGCGCGCGCTGAGCTCGCGGTCGGGGTAATTGGTGGTGATGAGGGTGGGGCGTCGCGCCAGGTAACGGCGGTTCAGGATGTAGAACAGCGTGTCGTTCATCCAGTCCGTCATCTTCCAGGCGCCCAGGTCGTCCAGGAGGAGGAGCTCGAGGTCGATGACGGGCTCGAGCAGCTCGTACTCCGTGATGGCGGTGGCGGGGTTGTAGGAGTTGCGGATCTCGCGCATCAGCTCGTGGTAGTCCCAGAACTGGCCGCGCACGCCGTGCGTCTCCGCCAGCTCGCGCAGCACGGCCACGGCCAGGTGCGTCTTGCCCGTGCCGTTGCCGCCGGTGAAGAGGAGGCCGAGGCCCTTGTCGTTGGCGTTGGCCGAGCCGCGCTGGGCGTACGCGCTGCCGTAGCGCAGCACCATGGCCAGGGCGTCCCGCGTCAGCCGCGTGCTGCCTTCGCCGATCTCGAAGGTCGCGAACGTGCAGTGCTCGTAGCGTGGGGGGATGCGCAGGGCCTCGAGCCTCCGCTCGGAGGCGTCGGGGCCGACGACCTGCTGGCAGGCGCAGCGGTGGGCGACGTCGACGTCCTGGCCGTCCGGCCCGGGGACGGAGGCGATCTCGAACCCCGTCCCACGGCAGCGCTCGCAATCGGTCATCGTCACCATGGTCCCCTCAGGCCACGTATTCGTCGAGGCCGGCCCTCAGCGGGCGGAACGCGAAGCCGAGATACTCGGCGGCCGGCCGGGTGTCGATCTCCACGGTCTGGGTGATGAAGTCGACCGCGCCCGGCGAGAGCATCGGGTTGGGCAGCAGCGCCATGGGACGAACGAGCAGCTTCATCAGGCCGGGCGGGTGATGCAGGAGCGGCCGGCGGCGGCCCAGCACCTCCTGCACCGTCCGGATCACGTCGTCCATGGTGAGCCGTTGCGGGCCGCCGATCTCCAGCACCGTGCCCCGTACGTCCTCACGACGCACGAGGTCGGTGATCGCGCGCGCGACGTCCTTCACGTAGGCCGGATAGACCGGCGTCCGGCCGTCCCCGATCACGGGCACGACGGGCAGGTGACGGCAGAACCAGATGAAACGGTTCATGCTGTGATCGCCCGGACCGTAGATCCAGGACGGGCGCAGGATCCCGTATTCCATCCCGCTCTCGCGGATGGCCGCCTCTGCGAGGTCCTTGGCTTTCATCCACGGCTGGGGCAGACCCTTGCCCGCGCCCGCGCCCGAGACGTAGACGAAACGCCGCACGCCGAGCTTCTTCGCCACCCCCACCGCGACCTGCGTGCCGTGCGCGTCCACCTCCATGTAGGTGCGGCCCCTGGAGGGATCCTCGACGGGGTGGTTCGGGAACTGGATGGCCTGCACGACGGTGTCCGCGCCGGTGAAGGCCTTGCCGAGGGACACGACGTCGCCCGCGAAGGCCTGGATCTTGCGCACGCGGCCGTCCCAGGGATCCGGGTGCTCCGGGTATCGGGTCGTGACGGCGACCTCGACCCCACGCTCCTCGAGGAGGCGGGACACGACTTCGCGCCCGATGAATCCGGTCCCGCCGGCCACGACCACGCGCATCAGCCCTCCCACCGCGGGCGCCCGAGGAGGCGCGCGTTCATTCTGCCCTATCCTTGTGTCGTCATGCGCAAGGCACTCGTGGTCGAGGACGACGGCGACATCGTCGAGCTGGTGTCCCTCTACCTCGCCAAGGACGGCTGGGACGTGGAATCCGTCGCCGACGGCAAGCGCGCGCTGGAGAAGGTCCGGCGCGGGGCCTACCAGCTCGTCATCCTCGACATCCAGCTCCCGGGCCTGGACGGCCTCGCCGTCTGTGCCGAGCTCCGGCGCGACAAGGCCAGCGCCTCCATACCCCTGGTGATGCTGACCGCGCGCGGCGACGAGTCCGACCGCGTCGTCGGCCTGGAGATGGGCGCGGACGACTACGTGGTGAAGCCCTTCAGCCCCAAGGAGCTGCTGGCGCGGGTGCGGGCCCTCTTCCGCCGCCTGGAGCGGAAGGAAGATACGGACGACGTGAGCACCATCGGCGTGGTCGAAGTCGACCGCGCCCGGCACCTCGTGCGCTGCGCGGGCAAGCGTGTCCACCTCACGGCCAAGGAGTTCGCGCTGCTGATCGCGCTCATCGACGCGCGCGGGCGCGTCCTCTCCCGCGCGGCCCTCCTGCAGGACGTCTGGGGGTACTCCTACACCGAGGGCACGCGCACCGTGGACGTGCACGTGCGGCGCCTCCGCGAGAAAATGCCCGCGTTTGCCGGTTCCATCGTGACGGTGAAGTCGCTGGGCTACCGCATCCCGCGAGACGCGGAATGAGCCGCTTCGGCCTGCGCGAGCGGATCGCGGTGGGGGCGGTGGCCGCCTCCGCGGCTGCCCTCCTGGCCGTGCTCGCGCTCGTGGGCCCCGACCTGCGCCGCCGCACCGTCGAGCACACGCGGAGCACGCTGCTGGCGGAGGCGCGGCTGATGGCGCGCGTGGTCGAGCATCCGCTGGCGGAGGGCGCGCCGCCCGGCGAGATCGACGCCCTCGTGGACAGCACCGCGCGCGAGGTCAGTGCGCGCGTGACCATCATCGCCCCCGACGGGCGGGTGCTCGCCGATTCGTCGCTCTCCGGCCCCGAGCTGGCCGCGGTCGAGAACCACGCGGGCCGGCCGGAGGTGATGGAGGCGCTGCGCGGCGCCACGGGCAGCGCCATCCGCCACAGCGCGACCGTCGACGTGGACCTCCTCTACGCCGCCGTCCCCATCCGCCACGACGGCCGCGTGATCGGCGTGGCGCGGGTGGCCCTCCCTCTCTACGGCATCGAGGAGCAGGCACAGGAGGTCGCGCGCTCGGTCGCGCTCGCCCTCGCCCTGGCCTTCGCGGTGGCCGTCGTCCTGTCCATCGCGCTGTCCGCGCCGCTGGCCGGCCCCCTGCGCGAGATGATGCAGTCCGCGCACCGCTTCGCCGCGGGCGACCTCTCCGCGCGCACGCGCATCTCGCGCCAGGACGAGATCGGCGAGCTGGCGCGCATCCTCGACCGCTCCGCGGCCCAGCTCCAGGCCCGCCTCAACGAGCTGGCCGGCGAGCGCGCCCGCACCGAGACCATCCTGTCCGCGATCGACAGCGGCCTGCTCGCCGTGGACCATCGCGGCACCGTCATCCTGGCCAATCACAGCCTGCGGCGCAGCCTCGACCTGCCGGACGCCCTGGGCCGACACTACGTCGAGGTGATCCGTCATTCGGAGGTCGGACGCGCTCTGGAAGCCGCGCTGCGCACGGGCCGGCCGCAGGCGCTGGAGGTCCGCATCCACCACCTGCGGCGCATCTACGCCCTGCAGGCCGGCCCCTTCCCGGGCCAGGAGGGGATGCCGCACGGGGCCGTGCTGACCTTCCAGGACGTGACCGAGCGCCGCCGGGTGGACGAGGTGCGGCGGGATTTCGTGGCCAACGCCTCCCACGAGCTGCGCACGCCCCTGACGTCCATCCGCGGTTTCGTGGAGGCCCTGGAGGACGGCGGGCTGGAGGAGCCGCCCACCGCCCGGCGCTTCCTCGAGAAGATCCGCACGCACGCGGACCGCATGGCCGCGCTGGTCTCGGATCTGCTCGAGCTGTCGCGGCTGGAGTCGGGAGAGCGGCCGCCCAGCTGGGAGCGCGTCCCGCCGGAAGAGGTCGTGGACGAGGTGGTGGCCGCCCTCGGCAGCCTGGCCGCGGCCTCGTCTTCGAGGTGGCCGACGACGGGCCGGGCATCGGGGCCGAGCACCTGCCGCGCGTGTTCGAGCGCTTCTATCGCGTGGACAAGGCGCGCAGCCGCGAGCTCGGAGGCACGGGGCTGGGCCTGTCGATCGTGAAGCACCTCGTCGAAAGCCTGGGCCGCACCGTCTCCGTGAGCAGCGAGCGGGGACAGGGCAGCCGGTTCAGCGTTCGATTCCCGGTGGCGCGGAGAGAGGCGGCGAGGACGGCGTAGTGGCGCATGGAAATGACTAGCGCGGAGGGATCGCGGCACCGACCACGGGCGACGGGCGGTGCCGTCGTCATGCTCGCTCTCGCGATGGTGTCGCCGGGCCGAGCGGCCGACGAGGGGATTCCTCGTGAACCGGGCGCCGGCGAAGTGCTATTGCCTGGCCGTCCGGCGCGTCGACGACGAGGGCGCGGTCACGATCGAGGATCCGCCGGCGGCCGCGGTTCCGGCGTCGACGGCGACCGGACCGCGGGTCGAGCCCTATTCGCGTTGCCGCGAGGCCTGCGTCGTGCTCTACACCAGCGACCTCCGTTGGGTGGACGATTCCATCGCGAAGTTGAGGGGCGGTCTCCTGGCCATCCATTCTCGGCTCCCTCTTCGGGGAACGCGGCCACGCCCGGACGCGCGGCTCTTCACCGTCGAGGAGCAGCCGGACCGCGGGTGGGTCGTCATCCGGTCCGAGAGGGAGCCCGCACCGTGACCGCGCGCGCGTCGTGCGTCCTCGCCTTCGTGAAGCGCGAGGGCATCGTTCTCCAGTCCGCGCGGGGCCGCGTGCCCAACCTCGCCGAGTTCGTGGCCGGCGAGCGCATCCGCGGAAGCTGGTGGGGCCACGCCAAGGGGCAGGAGATCTTCCGCACCATCAACGACGTCGTCGACAGCGGCGAGGTACTCGTCTGCCAATTGGTCGACGGCAAGGTGACCTTCGTGCATCGCCGGCTCTGGCCGGCGCTCGTCCGTCTGGTGGCCCGCCTGCGGGCGGACGGCCTGGCTCAGATCTCGCAAGAGCACACCGCGTCCGGACGGCACGAGCGCCGGGTCACGCCCTACCCGGAGTGGGTCCCTCGCGACGTGGCCAGGGACGCCGCGCGGCTGTCCGAAGCCGAAGCGGAGACGCAGCTCGCGCCGTGGTCCTGGCTTCTTTCCGCCTAGCCGACCGGCGGTCCGGCCCGTCCTTCGCGATGGACCTGCTCGTAGATCTCAATGGCGCGGTACATGCTCGCGAGGAACTCGGGCGTGGCCGGGCTCACGTCGCGCCAGGACTGTTGCGCGTCGCGCGTTGCCATGGGTCCGAGGCGCTCCTCGGCGAAGCACCGCAGGGGGACGTGGGTCCCCGGCACCTCGTTCCAGAGCACCATCTCTGCCGCGTCCTCGAATCGCGGCCGGCTCCCCCGCTCCGGCCGGCGAGGGCTCACGCGGAACTGGGTGATCCGGAAGAGCAGCGGTCGCTGGGGATCCACGAACAGCGAATAGCGGACGTGCTCGGTGGCGGTCTCGTAATCCCCGTTGATCCGTTCCCAGGTGGCGCGCAGGGTCGCGGAGGGCAGCGCGACGGGCAACGTCTCGGACAGGGGACGCATCCCCCCGGAGCTCGCGCACCCAAGGGCAAGAAGGACACAGGCCCCCAATGGCAGCATCGACGACGGCAGCCCAACGCCGCCAACAGATGGCTCCCGCGTTAAGCTGCGGCGCGACTTCGCGTATACCCGCGCCGCCAGCTTCAACGCGGCTAACTGATTCCCCACGGAGTTATTGTCGCTTGCCCTCCCCGTCCTTGACGAATCGGTAACCGAGCCCCACCACGGTTTCGACGTGCCCACGGCCCAAACCCAGCTTGGCCCGCAACCTACGGACGTGAGCGTCGACACTCCGCAAATCCACGTCCGCGTCGTGGCCCCACACCCGGTCCAGCAGCCGCTCGCGGGTGAGCACGCGCCCCGCGCTCTCGATGAGGACACGGAACAGCTCGAACTCCTTGGCGGTCAGGCGCAGATCGGTCCCGCGGTAACGCGCCACGAAGGAATCGAACTCGACCTCGAAGTTCTCGTCGCGGTATCCCTGCGCGGGCGTCGCCTCCGGGCCGTGCCGGCGGAGCGCGACGCGGCAGCGCGCGGCCAGCTCCTTGAGGCTGAACGGCTTCACGACGTAGTCGTCCGCGCCCATCTCCAGGCCGAGCACGCGGTCCACCTCGTCCGCGCGCGCGGACACGATGATGATGGGCAGGTGGGCCGTCGTGGCCTGCCGGCGGATCATCCGGCAGACCTCCAGTCCATCCATGCCGGGCAGGTTGAGGTCGAGCAGGACCAGGTCGGCCCCCGCCCGCACGGCGTGGAGCCCCTCCTCGCCCGTGCGCGCCACCCGCACCTCCAGCCCGACCTTCTGGAGCTGGTACCCGATCGCTTCCGCGATGTCGGGCTCGTCCTCGATGAGGACCACGCGCCGACGTCCCGACACCGCGGCCGCCCCCGCTGGTTCCTGCGCCCTCATGGCGCGGTGGGTTCCTCGTGGTGATGCCGCACGTCCTTCGCCTCGACCAGGAAGATGACGTCCTCCGCGATGTTGGTGGCGTGATCGGCGATGCGCTCGATGTTGCGGCTGATCAGGATGAGGGCCAGCGCGCGCTCGATGGTGCCGGGGTCCGCCATCATGTAGGTCAGCAGCACCCGGAAGATGGTGTCCTTGAGGCCGTCCACCTCGTCGTCCTGCGCGAGCACCTCGCGGGCGAGGGTGACGTCCCGGCGCACGAACGCGTCGAGGCTGTCGCGGGTCATGCGCTCCGCCCTCTCCGCCATGCGCGGCAGGTCGATGAGCGGCTTGAGGGGCGGCGCGGCCAGCATCTTGCTCGCGTTCTCCGCGATGTTCACCGCCTGGTCGCCGATGCGCTCGAGGTCGGCGTTGATCTTCATGGCCGACGTGATCAGGCGCAGGTCGGAGGCCATGGGCTGCTGCAGGGCCAGGAGCTTGATGCAGCGGTCGTCGATCTCGATCTGCAGGGCGTTGACCTCTTCGTCGCCGTGAGCGATGGCGTCCGCCGCTTCCAGGTTGCGCTCCATGAGGGCCTGGATGGCCCCGTGCACCCGCTCCTCGACCAGCGCCCCCATGTTGAGGAGGCGGTTCTTGAGCGCCTGCAGGTCCGTCTCGAAGTGATGCCGTTCCATCTTCATTGAGCAAGAGGGCGCTGCGCCGCGCCCCCTTGAACCCCCCGCCGCTCCCGGGAGTGAATCCCGCTCGCGGCGTTATGGTTGCTTGCCATCCGTCTCATCCGATTCATCCGCATCAACCGAATCGGCCCGTGATGTAGTCCTCCGTGAGCTTCTCCCGCGGGTTCGTGAACATCTGCGGAGTGGCCCCGTACTCCACCAGCCGGCCGAGCCAGAAGAACGCGGTCTTGTCCGACACGCGCGCGGCCTGCTGCAGGTTGTGGGTCACGATCACGATGGTGTAGCGCTCCTTCAGGCTGTAGATCAGCTCCTCGATCTTGACCGCGGCCAAGGGGTCGAGGGCGGAGCTCGGCTCGTCCATGAGCAGGATCTCCGGCTCCACGGCGATGGCGCGGGCGATGCACAGCCGCTGCTGCTGCCCGCCGGAGAGGCTGAGCGCGCTCTCCTGCAGGCGGTCCTTGGCCTCGTCCCAGAGGGCGGCGCGCTGGAGGCTCGCTTCGCAGGCCTCGTCCAGCTTGCGCCGGTCGCGCTGTCCCGCGATGCGCAGGCCGTAGACGACGTTGTCGTAGATCGATTTCGGGAAGGGGTTGGACTTCTGGAACACCATCCCGATGCGGCGGCGCACCTCGATGACGTCGACGCCCGCACCGTAGATGTCGCGGTCCTTGACCTTGACTTCCCCGCGGATGCGCGCACCCTCGATGAGGTCGTTCATGCGGTTGAGGCAGCGCAGCAGCGTGGATTTCCCGCAGCCGGAAGGGCCGATGAGGGCGGTGACGCGGTTCTCGCCGATGTCCATCCCGATGTCGAAGAGCACCTGCTTCTCACCGTAGTAGAACTGCACGTTGCGGATGGTGATGGCCTGGCGCTCCGCCTCCGGCACGGCGTCCGTCCGCACGGCGGTCTGGATCCGGATGCCCGGCTGGTCCACCACGCTGGCCTCGTCTTCCATGACACTCCCTCGGATCATCCGCGGTGCATCCGCTCCAGGCGGCGCGTCACGGCCCGGGCCAGGAGCGAGAACGCCAGCACGGCGGCGATGAGTACGGTGGCCCCCGCCCAGGCCTGGCGATGCCAGTCCTCGTAGGGCGAGATGGCGTAGGTGAAGATCTGCACGGTCAGCGATCCGATCGGCTGGCCGAGGGCCGTCGAGAAGAAGCGGTTGTTGAACGCGGTGAAGAGCAGGGGCGCGGTCTCCCCCGCCACCCGCGCCAACGCGACGAGGACGCCGGTGACGATGCCGGGCAGGGCGGCGGGCAGTATGACGGTGGCCACCGCCCGTCCCCGCGTCGCGCCCAGGGCCAGAGCGCCCTCGCGCAACGACGAGGGCACCAGGGCCAGCAGCTCCTCGGTCGTGCGCACGATGATGGGGATCATCATCACGCCCAGCGCCACTCCACCGGCCAGGGCAGAGAAGCGCCGGAAGGGCAGGACGGCGATGGCATAGGCAAAGACGCCGATCACGATGGAGGGCACGCCGTTGAGGATGTCGGCGGCGAAGCGCACGGCGGGGGCGAGGCGGGTGGTGTTGAACTCGGTGATGTACACGCCGCAGGTGATGCCGATGGGCACCGCGATCAGAGCGGCCAGGCCGATGAGGATCCCGGTGCCCACGATGGCGTTGGCCATCCCGCCTCCCGTCTCCCCCACCGGTTTCGGCATCTCGGTGAAGAAGGCCCAGTTGAGGGCGGGCAGGCCCTGCCGCAGGACGAAGAAGAGGATGAAGGCGAGGGGGACGAGCGCGATCACGACGGAGAGCGCGCACAGG
>WNFD01017722.1_pt1 | contig 11314 bp, 12 predicted proteins | sample 5400491 | NCBI WGS metagenome assembly WNFD01 (sample SAMN13153343, study PRJNA577476) | soil metagenome | isolation source: 120 cm saprolite under Douglas fir tree site 2 hole 2 replicate 2 | place: USA:California | collected 2015-04-18 | reverse complement strand
AGAAGAATGCCTTGTGCAGACGCTGCACTACGCTCGGCACCAGCTCCTCATCAATTACAAAAGTCAGATTGATTTCCGAAGCGCCCTGCGAAATCATGCGGATTTTTACGTCTGAAAGTTCTCCAAAAACGTGTCCGGCGATGCCCGGAATTTCGCGCAAATTCTCTCCCACCAGGCAGACGATAGCTTTGCGGCCCTCGTATTTCACGTCGGCAAGTCGTGCCAAGTCGGCAGCGAGCGCCGGGATGGATTCGTTGGAATCCACGGTCAGCGAGACACTGACTTCCGAAGTCGAGACCACATCCACCGGAATGCGATGACGATCAAACGCTTCAAAGATAGCCTTCAGGAAGCCATGCGCCAACAACATTCGCGGTGCGGCGACATCCACGATGGTGATTCGCTTCTTGGCGGCAATAGCCTTGAAGAAATTCTTGCAATGCGGCGCGCGCGCCGCAATACGCGTCCCTTCACACGCAGGGTTTCGCGAGTTCAGGATATAGACCGGAATATTCTTCTGGATGGCCGGAAGTACCGTCGCCGGGTGCAGAACTTTGGCCCCAAAGTAGGCAAGCTCGGCAGCTTCGTCGAAGCTGATTACTTTGATGCGGCGAGCAGCGGGACAGAGATTAGGGTCGGTGGTCATCATTCCGTCCACGTCGGTCCAGATTTCGATCTTTTCCGCGCCCAGCCCCGCGCCCATAATAGCTGCAGAAAAGTCAGATCCGCCGCGGCCAATCGTCGTTGTGATCCCCGTCCGCGTTGCGCCAATGAATCCGCCCATGACTGGCACTCGCCCTTGTTCAAGCAGCGGCTGCAGCAGGTCGCGGATTTTTGTACTCGTGTCATCGAAAAGAGGGGTGGCGCGAGTGAAGGCATCATCGGTAACGATGCACTCGCGCGAATCCACCAAAGTAGATTCAATGCCGTGCGCCGAGAAAGCTGCCGTCACCAGTTTGCTGGAGAGTACTTCGCCAAACGCCGCAACGTGGTCGGTGGTCCGTGGGGTAAGTTCACCGACAGCCGAAATACCGCGCAGTAGCTCTTCCAGTTCCTCAAATTCACTGCCGAGATCGCTGTGAAACTGGGTAAAGAGCGCCGTGCCCAGTAGCTCGCCGGCAGTGTTGTAATGACGTTCGCGAAGCTCGCGGGCGAGAGTCAGAGCTGTCTTACGATCACCGGACCCCGCGGCGCGCGCCATCTGCAGCAACTGGTCCGTGACCCGCGCCATCGCGCTGACTACCACAACCGGCGCTTGCGATCGCCTTTCGCGAACGATGGCGGCTACGCGGCCAATCGCCTGGGCGTCACCTACTGAGGTGCCGCCGAACTTCATTACGATGCAGCTCTTAGCCATTCGCTCTTAGCTTATAGCTTAAATCGTCGTCAGGAGTTTACGGCTGAGAGCCATCTCAGACATTCATGCGCAGCTATTGCGGTGGTTCCAGGCTTGCAGGCGTGGCCACCAACGCCTTACGTTCTGGTAATACTCGATGTAGTCCGCCCCGAATTTTTTGCGCAACGTCGGCTCTTCGTAGAAGACCACAAACAGATGTATGCCGAGGGCAACCGCCGCCACGGAAGCAATCGCCACCGGGTTGGGGTGTCCGAACACGATCCATAGACCGATCCACCCGGCGGCAAAGCCCACATACATTGGGTTCCGCACATAGCGATAGAAACCCACGACTACCAGGTTTTTCGGCGGAGCAATTGGTGCCGGCGTGCCTTGTCCCGTCCACCCGAAATCCCAAACGCAGCGCAGGGCAACTGCGAATCCCAAGACCGACGGAACTGCCGCCAGCCATCGCCAACGTGCCGCGCCGGCGGTTTCCACGCGGAATCCCAGCCACTGTGGCAGCAGCCAGAACCATAAGCTGAAGAATGCCGCGCCCACGATTAGTGACGCTACCGTCGCCGGCCATCGCTGCCCGCCAGAAACCACCGGAGCGCTCCCCGAGCGTTCGTCGGTCATAGGCTCCTCCTGTCGCGCACAGTTGTTCCCAACGGCTGGCTCGGAGAGATTTACCCCAAATATCCCTGGTCCTTCAGCAACTCAGCATTTAGCAGCGCAGCGCCGGCGGCGCCGCGAATGGTATTGTGCGACAACACTGTGAACTTCCAGTCCAGCACGCCGCAAGGGCGCAGACGCCCCACGGTGGTCGTCATGCCATTCCCGGATTCAACGTCAAACCGCGGTTGCGGCCGATCTTTCGAATCCACATATTGGACTGGAATTGCAGGAGCGCTGGGAAGACTGCGCTCTTGGGGCAGACTGCGAAACTCGGCCCAGGCTTCCAGAATCTCGTCAGCTTCGGCTTTGTTCTTGAACTTCAACGACACCGATTCAGTGTGGCCATCCTCGACAGCTACGCGATTGCATTGCGCGCTCATCTTGAAAGGGGCGGGAATAATTCCCGCGCCATTCAGCGTGCCCAGAAGCTTTTGCGTCTCCTCTTCCATCTTTTCTTCTTCGTTGGGGATGTAAGGGATCACGTTGCCGAGAATGTCGAGCGAGGCGACCCCCGGGTATCCAGCTCCGCTCACCGCCTGCATCGTTACTGCCATCACTGCTTCAATTTGAAAGCGCCGGTGCAGCGGCGCCAAGGCGAGCACCAGTCCAATCGCGGAGCAGTTGGGATTGGTAACCACAAAGCCGCCATTCTTGCGCCGCCAACTCTGGCATTCGATGAGCTTAATATGATCAGGATTTACCTCAGGAATGACGAGAGGCACGTCCTTCACCATGCGCAGAGCGCTGGAGTTGGTGATGACGCAACACCCGGCTTCCGCGAAGCGAGGCTCGAGTTCTTTGGCAATTGAAGAGTCCAGAGCTGCGAAGATCACATGAGGCACGTCTTCGGGCGCGGCCGGCGAAACCCGCATCTTCGCAATCGACGCTGGGATCGGAGTCTTCAGGCGCCAGCGCGCTGCGTCCGCATACTCTTTTCCTTCCGAGCGGTCTGACGCGGCCAGCCAGACCGGCTCGAACCAGGGATGGTGCTCCAGCATCTGGATAAACCGCTGTCCGACGATGCCCGTAGCACCCAGAATTCCTACAGGGATTTTGCTTGGCATAAGGAGTTAGTGAAATTTTACAACAAGGGATGAAGGTTTACTTTCGCGGCGTAGTTTCAGTCAGGAATGAGTATTCATTGAGCGGCCCAAAGCGCCGTTTCTCCGCATACATGCGCCATCGTCTCCAAACGATGCGAAGACTGGCCATGACTGGAATCGAAAGGTAGACTCCAAGCACTCCGGCGATTTCGCCGCCCGCTAGTACTCCGAAAATGGCGCCCAGCGGATGTAATTCCATGCTCTTGCCCATGATACGGGGAGAGACCACGTAATCCTGCAACAACCTCCAGGAAATCAGAAACGCGAGCGCGATCAGCCAATGGGTATAGCCAGTTAGGAGCGCGACGCTAAGGATCAAAACCGCGGCAACCAGTGGTCCAACTACAGGAATGAATTCCAGGAGTCCGCCGGCAGTGCCCAGCATCAGGGTGTATTGCGCGCCGGTGATCCAAAGAAACAAGCAATACGCGATCCACGAGAGGGCAGCGAGGGTGATCTGAGCGCGAATGAATTGTGCCAACATCTGATTCATATCGCTGAGCACGCCTTGCAGAAATTCGCGTTGCGGCTTGGTGTGGACGAACGAGAGTGCGACTTGGCTGAACACGCGTCCATCTTTCAGAAAGAAGGCGGCCAAAATGGGGACCACGATCAGCAACCAGGACTGCTGCGCGGCCTCGGCCACTCGCAGTCCAGCTCGCTGTGCCAGGCTCAGCAGATCTCCGCGATGGGAACTCAAAAAGTTGCTTAATTCGCGGCGGGTGGCCACACTCAGCCCGTGTTGGGCGCCAATTTGTTCCGCGATCTGGCCGCTCCCAACTTTTTCAAGGAGTGCAGGAAGAGACCCGGTCAGAATCTGGGCTTCATGGCCGATTCTGGGGCCCACAAAAAAGAAAAATGTCCCCAGAAAAGTCACGATCAGCAGATAGATAACTGCGATGGATCGGCCCCGCCCCTTGGTCCACTTTTCCACTCGGGAGACTGCGGGATCGACTAGATACGCGAAAAACACCGCAAACAGAAAGGCGATCAAAGTTCGCCGCGCCACGTAAAGAAACCCCAAACCAGCGGCAAATACCAGCACCGTGAACAGCACCCGCGCCGTGCGTCCGTCGATTAGCGCCATAGAGTTATTCGATCGCGCGCCACAGCTTGCCGCGCAGGTTCCACACTAATCCCGAAGCACTTCAGTTCCCCCATCAGCCAGCAATCGAACCAGTTTGAATTGGCCGTCAAGCCAAAACGTCCAATCCCCGTTTTCCGACCGCAGAACGAAGCGAGTCAATCCCTGTTCCGAGCCATGGATCGTGAGTTTTTCCTCGCCCGAGAATTCAACGCTTACAGCCATCGAACTACGCATGTGAGGGTCCAGAGTTCCAAACTGGACCTTCTGGTTTGGCGGGCAGTGAAGGCCATCTTTTTCCTTGCGGCAGGCGGTGGCCAGGAACTTCCAGGCCAAAACCTCACGCTGAATAAAAAAATAGTCGTCCAGGATGGTAGTGGACGCGGGTAGCAGGAAACTCTGCTCCTGCTGTTTTTCACCCGGGGCGGCGTCGAAGTGTTCGATGAGAAATGTTTCAGACGGCTCTACCGTAGCTTCGCTCTTCTCGGGCAGCGTTTCCTTCCAGACGTAACGGCGGAGTTCGACTGAGGGCGTGAGGAAAAGCTCAGATGACTGCGAGGCTTTCTGCTCGCCTTGTTCCGACTTGAATTCCGAAGATACGACACTGCCGTCTGACCCAGAGTGTATGGAAAAGGTCTCGGTGGCAACGCGCTGTCCGGCACGATAGACGCCGAACGAGCCTGAATCCACGACTTCGCCGGCCGACTGTTTCTCCTTGTCCTTATCTTTTGCCCAGCCCGCAAGCGGCCAGGCCAGCAACGCGCAGAGAGCAATCACTGCCAGACTGGAACTTCCTAAGCACGATGGTCGCAAGCGAAAACTGCTGTGTCGGAAATTGATCACTCGCGCTCTCCCGATCTCGAACCTGATCTCGGAACTGGCTTCGCCACCAGGTGCAGTCCAGAGATGATTTCTTCGACCACCGCAGCAACCACCAGGCCCCCGGTTTCGATGCGAAGTCCCGCCTCCATGTAAGCCGGACGTCGCTCCTCATAGAGCCGGCGGAACTGTTCAATATCTCGCCGTAAGGGCCGAACCACTTCGGATTCTTCCGAGCGACTGAATAGCTCTCCGACCGAGGCATCCAGAAATACCGCCGGGATTTCCGCCTCGCGCAAAGTTTCCCGCACTTGTTCCTCCAGGAAAGCGCCGCCGCCGAGCGCCAGCACCCGAGGAGCAGATCCCGTCGTGGTCAGCGTTTCGCGCACCACCCGGCGTTCCAAGTCCCGGAATGCTGGTTCACCTTGCAGCCGGAAAATCTGCTCGACGCTGCGTCCTTCGCGCGCCTCAATCAGATCATCCAGATCGTCAAAGCGCCACCCGAGCCGGGCCGCCAGCGCACGTCCGACGGTTGTCTTGCCGGCACCCATAAAGCCCACCAGCGCGACTGCCAGCAGGGCAGGGACGCCCTCCGACGAGCGGTGGGACACTGGTTCATCTATCATTTGCGGCAAATTCAGGCCTGCTGGAAACGCAAGCTAGTTCTGGCGTTTCTTGAGGTGGATTTTACCACTGAAAGAAAACAGGCTGACCGAAGAAGCGGCCTTGCCCCAGGTACCGGCGAAGGCACTCCCGACTTTCATAGCGAAGGGTGTGTGTTTGGGCTCGAGAGAAAAGTCGCTTTGCACCGGACCGTTGGAGGACCTAGCGAGCACATCAATCGACGCGTACGCAGGAGCCACCGCTTCAATGTTGCCGGTGTGACTGGAGAAGTCATATTGACCTTCCGCGCCGAAATCGCCGTCATACTGGATCTTCCCGCTGTTGGAGTTCACCTTCACAAAAGGCCCGCTGACGCCAGTCATCGTCACATCCCCGCCCATGGATACGATTTCTATATGTCCATTGCGGATGTTGCTCAGGTTGACGGCTCCATTCAGGGTCTTCACATGCACGTGACCATCGGCGCAATCCAAGGCGTCTATGAGGGCATTGCTGCCCTCAATGGTTACATCGCCGCGGAGCTTTTCTACATGGATCGGGCCAGTTTCGGATTGTAGTGTGACGTTCGCGTCCACCGGGACCTGAATTTCGTATTCCACCACGCCGTTAGTTGCATCCGCGCCAGGGAGTAGGTGAGAAACCAGCCCAATGCGATTCCCGCTCTTGCTCTGATCGAGTTCAACTTTGTCCGAATGAAGAATTGCGGTCACTACTACTTGGTGAGCAGCGCCGGCTTTCACCGTGATCGGCCCATATTGATTGTTGACCGCCACCGTGGGATGCTTGCCGACCTTAAAACGCAGGTCTTTGCGGACGCCTCCGGCGCCAAAAGCTATGCCCGCCAGTGCCAACACGGTTACGATTTTTGCCGCGCACCTACGTGTATGCATGACTTTTCTCCCCATCCGCTACTGTTCACCGATCCGGTTCACTGCCAGATCGTAAAGCATCTGTTTCTGTTCGTAGGCGTTGATCACCAGATTTTTCCTGTATTTGGCCTGTTGCGAAGGAAATCGCACTGCCACGGTGTTTATGAGCTGCTGATCTTCGGTTGGTAGCGGTGGTGCAGGCGTCGGAGCTGCCACTCGTGCCACCGGGTTGGTATCGCCAATCCCGGTCGGCCAATACAGCTTGATTCCAGCGGCGATCGCCAGCGCCGCGGCAACTGGAACCAGCCAGACCGCTCGCCGGCGGCGGAAAAAATCTGTTAGTGAAGAACGGGCGGGAGCGATTTCGCGAATTTCGCCGTCGCGTATCAGCCCTTCGCGCCGCAACTGAAGCTCCAGCATGTTCCACACTACCGGGCTGGGGTCTTCGGCGTCCTGCAGCAACCGCGCCTGAGAGGAGATGAAATTCAGATCAGCCAGCAGACTGGCGCAGGCGGAACACGAATTCAAATGCGCCTGCAGCTCGGCGGTGTGGCCACCTTCCAAGTAGTCCGGCAGAACGCGCTCAAACTCAAAGCAATTCATACGACCCAACTCCCCGATACTGCACTCCGGCTCGGAAGAAGCCTTTGTCTCGCCTCCCGCCGGTTACCGCTTTCCCGTTCGTCCGGTGGCGGCCTTTTCGGCTCTATTCATCCGGAGCAGCTCACGTAACTTTATCCGCGCCTTGTGTAATTGCGACTTGCTGTTTCCAATCGAACAACCGACCATGGCAGCGATCTCGTTGTGCTCGTAACCTTCCACGTCATGCAGAACAAAGATCGTACGATAACCAGGCGGTAGCTCGTCAACCGCTCTTTGCAATTGCAGCCGGTCAATCGCACCCGCCAGCCGTCCATCCGGGGCGCCAGGTTCCTTCCTGACCGTGCCCTCGTCCTCGCCTTCCATGGTCTCGTCGATCGGAACCACCGGCAGACTCTTTTTCCGGAGTTGCATCAGGACGACGTTCACCGACATCCGGTGCAACCAAGTGGAAAAAGCGGATTCGCCGCGGAAAGTGCCGATTTTGCGAAATAACTGCAGGAAAGCTTCCTGAGTCAGGTCTTCCGCCGAAGCAGTGTTGCCGGTCATTCGCAGGCAGAGCGAATACACTCGGCGTTTATGCAGGTTGTAGAGGAATTGAAATGCTTCCCCGTCCCCCTGCTTGGCCCGCTCGATGGCCTCTGCTTCAGTAAGCTTGTCGCCCTGTAGTTTTTTCGCGTCCGTCAAGTTGCCTTTTCCGGCCGCACTCAGTCTGATGCGGCGTAAACCTCTTTTCGTTGTACCGCTTGCGGCGGTTCCAAGTGAACCCGAGGTTACCCTGGTTCGCAGCCTAAAGGGTAAGGCCAACCGCGTCAACCGACTCTTGTACCCCAACTTTTTCCGTCACCCTGGGTTAAACCCGAGGGCTTACGGTTTGATTCGTTTTGGAGTGGGCCTGGGCGCAGAGCTTCAAGACACTCCGGACATCAAGCGTTTGGTGGGTTTTACCAGCAGAGCCAAGACCGCGGCTGTCAGCAGCGCGGTCGCGGCGCCTATCCCGAAGAGCTTGGTAAGCGGCATCGATTCATAAAGCGAACCGGCCCGTCCTGCCAGCCAGTTTCCGATACTGATTGACAGGAACCAGACGCCCATCACGAATCCAACGGTGCGCGCCGGGGCTAGTTTCGTCATCGCGCTTAATCCTACCGGGCTGAGGCAGAGTTCTCCTACCACACTGAGGAAGTAGGACGCAGTGAGCCAGCTCGGTGACACATGCATGCCGGACGCCGCTGGGACCAGGACCAGAAAACTCAATCCCACAAACAAAAGGCCAATGGAAAACTTCGCCGGACTCGAGGGCTCACGGCGGCCCAGCCTGATCCACAACCAGGCATAAAGAGGGGCAAGGAGAATCACAAAGATGGGTTGAACGTTCTGAAACCAGCTCGCCGGGAACTCATAACCCAGTACCACGCGGTTCGTGTTACGCTCGGCAAAAAGGCTAAGCGACGATCCTGCTTGTTCATACACCGCCCAGAAGATGGCGGAGGCGATGAACAGCACCAGGATCGCTCCCGCGCGCTTGCGCTCTTGGGTGGACCAACCCTTGCCTAAAATCATCCAGCAAAATACCGTGCCAGCAATGACGATAAGAATCCAGCCCAAGACGTCAGAAATGCCCCTTGCCGTAACAACGATCGTCCCCGTGGAAGCAAGGATTGCCAGGACGATGAGAGTTAACAGGCAGGCAGCCACCGCCATCGAACCTTTTCGTCTCTGCTCACGATCACGCTCCGGATCGCCCGAACTCGAAGGATGTAACCCCGCATCGCGCAAATATTTGGCTGTCAAAAGGTACTGGACCACGCCGATCAGCATGCCGATGGCCGAGGTCGCGAATCCAAGCCTCCAATTGACCTTCTCCCCGACCCACCCCACGATTACCGGCGAGAGCGCGCCCAGATTGATGCCCATATAAAAAATGGAAAACCCGGCATCGCGGCGCTTGTCTTGGGGAGAATAGAGTTGACCCACAATAGTGCTCACGTTCGGCTTTAGCATGCCGGTGCCTAGCATCAGCAGGGCAAGGCCACTGTAGAAAGCGGTAAGGCTGGGCGAAGCCAGGCAGAAGTTGCCTGCGGAGATCAAGATGCCTCCGTAGAGCACAGCTTTTCTTTGTCCGATAATTCGGTCCGCTACCCACCCCCCCGGCAGGCTTAGCAGATACACCATGGCTGTATAGAAGCCGTAGATCGCCCCCGACTTCATCACTGAAAAACCCAAACCTCCAGTTTGGGTTGCAGCCGTCATGTAAAGAATCAGGAGCGCACGCGTCCCGTAATAGCTGTAACGCTCCCACATTTCGGTGAAGAAAAGAGTGGCCAGGCCTCGCGGGTGGCCGAAGAAACGGGTATCGGTCTGGACGGAGTCGGGAGCTGAAGTCAGTTCCATAGCGAGCGGCTGCTTTAACCGCACCGTGGAAGATAGCAGAGAAGTAAAGATTTCGCACTTTTTGGCACCCGCACATTGACCAGCGAGCCTCATCCTGGCTTTCCGATTTCAGGCTCGCAGCGGCGGAAAAATACGGCCCAAGGCGCAAGCCTGGTAGGCTGGCCAGGAGCGAGTCCTAGAAGGGCGAAGGTTCGCTCCATACCCTGAGTTCTAAGGGAATCCCTGATTACCCGAGACTAGTACTAACGGGATCTTAGAACCCAATGCCTCACCGTGGAGAATGGTAGACGGTTGCTGACGAGCAGCCCCGGAGGACGAGGCAAATGCGATTGCGATTCTTTTTGGCCATTATGCTGGTTGCGGTCCTGGCTCAAGCCAAAGAGCCGAAGCATTATCAGAGCGGCAAACTGCTAAAGATGGAATCCGTAAAATGCGGAACGGACGAGAAAAACGGCAAAAGCCTTGCCGGTGAGATGATCGGCACCGATTCTGCGCACATGAAGACTCACGAATTGCTTTGCCAGCAATACGTGCTAGAGACCGAAAAGGTCATGTACACCATCCGCCCGAAAGATGAGAAGCATCCCGTGCTGCTCCCGATCGGCGAAAAGGCGCAGTTCCGCATGGACAAGGACAAGATTGTGCTGCGAGTCGAGGACTTGGACGACAAGGAACGCGAATACGGCGTGGTCTCGATGGTGCCGAAAGGCTCTGCCGACTCAGCTACAAAGTAGACCCGGCCCGGCAGCCATTACGTAATTGCCCGATTTTCCAGCGCAGAGCGTCTGACACAGCTCTGCGCTATTTCTTTGGTTGATGACACGAGCGCATCTCATTGAGAAATCTGCCATCTAAGGTCACCTTAGAAAACCCAACCTACCCCAAACAGACGGCATCCAATTTTATGCTTGTCCTCCTCAGCCTTGATAGGAACGGACAGGCAGGGAACCCAATCTGTTGAAGGAAGGTATATCGAATGAAACGCAGTATCCGGTTGGCTATCGTAAGTATCCTTGTCGCCGTACCGTCGTGGCTCTTGGCCCAAGAAAGAGGTGGAGACTACGACCACGCCAGCGTGGGAATATTCGCTGACTATCTCAGTTTCAGTCCCACGACCCCTAACATCAACTTCGTTGGATTCGGTGCACGGACGGCCTTTAATGTGGGCCATCACACCCAGCTCGAAGCTGAAATGGCCTATGATTTCCAGCGCAGCTTCACTACCAACTGCAGTGGGAATTGTGTGCCCGGTGTGACCTTTGTTACCACCCGCATCCGTCCCTTGACGGGGTTATTTGGGCCCAAATTCGAAACCCCTGGCAAGATCAAGTTTTTTGCGACCGGCAAGGTAGGATTCGTCAGATTTTCTGAATCGTCAGCGCCTGTGACTTTAGGCAATTTCGGATTTGAAGGCTTTTGGGGAGCCTTCGGACTGCGGCTTGAGGCAGGTGACGAAATCTACCTGAATAACGGAACGTTTCATAATCTGCGCGTCACGTTTGGACCGCAGTTCCGCTTCTGATGAGTCCGAGTGTTTCGTTTGTTTGCGGGCAGCAGGTGACGGCCAATGCGATGACTGGTTACTGCAGCGTCACCTGCATCTTGCGTTTATCGCAATTGACCTGCAAAACATGTTCGGAGCCGGTTGCGAGGTTGGCATCGAGAGTTTCGATCTGGTCGTAGGAGTTTGCGGGCGACACTACTCGAACCTGCAGCAGATGTTTTCCTGAGGTGAACTGGAAGCTGGTGGTTTGGTTCATCTCCACCGTGTGGAACAGCGGGTGGCGTTGAGCGTCGCCCCGCAGATTCT
>WNFD01006900.1_pt1 | contig 11314 bp, 8 predicted proteins | sample 5400491 | NCBI WGS metagenome assembly WNFD01 (sample SAMN13153343, study PRJNA577476) | soil metagenome | isolation source: 120 cm saprolite under Douglas fir tree site 2 hole 2 replicate 2 | place: USA:California | collected 2015-04-18 | reverse complement strand
ATGATCCGAAGGATGTTCAGCGCCGCCTGCGATCGGAGCCGGGACGGCCACGACGGCGCGACCGAGAAGCGAACGTTGACGTGGGTTCGCTCTTGAAATCGGGCCAACAGGCCGCGTACGGCGTCTACGAATCCCTCCTCGATCCCGCTCTCATCGCGCAGGTCGTAGAGCACCCGGCGCAGGTTGGTCAAAACGTCCCGCGTTGACACCTGCAGCTCATCGAGCTGGCGCAACACGCTCTGTCTGCCCGTCTGCTCGACCTTGAAGTTCTCGAGCTCGATCAACATCGTCGTAAGCGTTTGGGCGACTCGGTCGTGGAGTTCGCGCGCGAGCATCAACCGGATCTCGTCCGAGCTCGTAGTGCCGTTGCCAAGCGCCAAGTCGCCAACAATCAGTGGCGAGCTCACCCGTCTTCTTTCCCTTTCCCTTTCCCGAACGAATGATTACGGTGTCACGATTCGAGCGTCCGAAAACCCAAGCCAATTGCCGCTCGGGGCGGGTCTTTTTCCTATGAAAGTCCGCTACAGGCATTAACGCTTGCGGGAAATCCCAAGTCAATGGGCAGAACTGACCATTTTCTTAATTCGTGCACCCCCAGCCCGTCCTGGAAGGACTAATGCGTGGTCAGTCGCTCATGTCCTGACGGGCGACCGCGGCAGCTTGGGTGCGATTGCGCACCTTGAGCACGGTCAAGACTTCATGCACGTGTTTGTTGACAGTCGCGATGGAAATGCTGAGTCGAGCCGCTATCTCTCGGTTCGTTCGTCCCAAGCGCAGATGGTCGAGCACCTGCCGCTGACGAGGGCTGAGCCCCCCGACACGGCCGTTGACGCCGCCAGCGCGCGGAGCCGACTTCGCGCCGCTGCGTGATCGGGACGAAGTGCCAGACGCCAGACGCCTGATCGAGCTCACCATTTCCGCGACTGGCATCGCCTTGGGCAGGAACATGTCGGCGCCCGCGCGCTTGCTCGCGGGCCCGACCCTTTCGTCGAGGCTCGCGCTGATCACGGCCACCTTCACATCGGGCCACTTTTCAGTCACCTCACGGGTCACGGCTATGCCGTCCTTGCCAGGTCCCATATAGACGTCCATGAGAATCACATCGACCGGAGTCTTGCGCATGACTGAATCAAGGTTGGCCGCGGAGCCCATGTCCCACGGAATATCCAGATCGGACTCACGCTCCAGCGCGCGTTTGAGGCCCAACCTGAAGACCGGATGATCGTCGACGATTCCGATTCGTATCGCCGACCGTCGATGATCTCTCGCTGCGATGTGCCCCTAACCTCCAGGCACCGCTGAGGCGTGCCGCCCTTCCCCAAAAACGACGTTCCGATCATAAGGCAATCTAAGGCCCCGATAAGTGAACGCTTATCTCGGCGTTCCTCCCGGACGCCAGGACATTCGTCCCATTGGTGCCCGGCCCTGCATCGTGCGAGCATCCGTCAGTGCGCGGGATGGCATAAGCGTCCTCGTGGGGGTTGATCGGATGTTTACAGGATCGTCCGGACGTCTTTTCTATAGGGTGTTCCTACCGCTGGCCGTGGTTGTCAACCTTGGGCTTGGTCTCGTGATCTTAGGTGACCTGCGCCCGGATGGATGGCTGGGCTTGCTGGAAGTGGCGACAGGTGCTTTTTGTTGTGTCGTGGCGGGTTGGCTCGCGGCGGCAGCCTGGTCCAAGTCTTACTGGGTAAGCGCGATGACACGGCAGATAAACGCGTGGCGGCAGATCGCGGATGCGATCTTTGTCTGGTTGGAAGAGGCGCCGCTACCGGCTGACGCCCTCCAGCGACTCAATAGATCGCTCGACGAAGTGCATCAATCGAGGTCGAGCTCGACCTAACCTCTCGACCTGGGCTTGGTTTGCTGGGATAGCTCGCGTAGCTGTTTCAGCGCCTCCTCGACGGACGCCGCCATGTTGGCTGCTTCTTGGCTCAATCGCTCCGACTGTCGAGTGAGCATGTCGCTCCCGCCGGCCGGTGGGTGTTCGAGCAGCTTGCGATGGCGGAGCAAAAGGGCGTCGAACCGTTCAAGGTCGCCCGTCAGCTTGGTCACGATCCGGACGAGATCGTCGCCTCCACTCCCGAGGTCGCGACTGATCTGGATGACGTCGACGGTTTGGCCCGGATCACCGAGCCTGTCTAGCACCGGCCTGAAGAGGCGTTTTTGCGTTTGTTTTCCAGGCATTTCGCCAACTTACAAAGTAGAGCTTGGGCAACTCTCCCTGTCATCCTCAATTTCCATGGTTGGCTCTCATGGAAAGCCATGCCCTAGCGCCAGGCGGACATAAATAAAGGACACGGCGCAACCGAGTGAGACGGAGAGGCGAGCTACGTAGCGGCAGGTTGCGCCGGCATGCGGCCCAGCGCCCACCCCAGCCAGGCGGCCCAGATCAAAGCCAGCACCGCACCCAGCGCGATGACCAGGGATCCCACCGAGTCCGGCAGCACAACGCCTAGATCGCGCGGCACGAGGCTCGCCAGCCCGATCGCGAAAACAGCCGCCATGACCAGACTGACCCACGAGAGCCCGCGAGGCATCGAGCGCTGCCGCAAGGCGATCCGGCCGGTCCAGTAAGTTCCGAGGCCCGCGAACAACAGAAAGCCGCGCTGCAGCCAGTTGATCACGCCCGACCAGATGCTCGACGAAGCGCCGAGGACGTTCAGGTCCTGCGTCGACAGACCCGCGCTGTCGCGCGCCACGGTCTGAGCCGAGCCGGCCTGGACCAGCATCCAGATGACACCGAGGATCGCGGCCGCAAGGAATGACGCGTAGAGCAGCTCGCTGCGTGGGCTGCGCCCGAAGAATTCCCGCAGCGCAAGCCCGAGGGGAACCAGGCTCAGAAACGCAGCCGTGAAAAGCAGGAACGAGATGTAGAGCCCGGGCCATATCTCGCGTATGTAGCTGTAGTGCTTCGCGAGGTCCGGCTGCGTCGGCGGGATGCCGACGCTCACGACCGTTACGAGGACCCCGCCGACGATCACGAGGCCGGCATAAGCCCAAGCGGATGCCCGACCGACTCTGCGCCATTCAAGGTCGTTCATTCCGAGTGCAGAACCTCGACCACGTTGGTGCGCGCCGCCCAGCGCCCGGGGATGAGCGCCGCAGCGACCGCCATCACCACACCGAGCAATGGGATCAGCACCAGCTCGAATGGGTTGAACACGGCATAGACCGACGGGGGTGTGTCGTTGCCGGTCGAGCTGCTGATGACGTCGTTCAGCACTCGGTGGAGGAACAAGCCCAGAGGCATCGCCATCAGCCCGGCGACGAGGGCCAGCAACGCAGCAGCCGAGGCAACCATCACCATCACCTGCCGCGGGCTCATGCCCACCGCCTTCAGCGTCGCGGTGTCATGGAGGCGCTCTCGCGTGTTGAGCAGCAACGTGTTGAACACGCCGCCGATTCCGATCAACACCAACACCGCGGCGATCGCCAGGAGAACCGAATCGATGATCTTGACCGGGCCGATGATGCTCGTGTTGTTCGGTTGCACATCGATCAGGTCAGGCTGCGCGGCGGCAACGCGCTGGATATAGGCGTTGACATCGGAGCCTGGTCGCAGCGTGACCCAGTACGTGCCCGGGGTTGAGTTCGGAATGTTGGCGGGAAGGGTCGCGTAATCCATGAACAGCTCATGGCCGAGGTTGCTGATGTCGTACACCTCGCCCACCATGCGCAGCTGCAGGGTCTGGCCGTAGAGACTACCCGTGAAGCTGTCGCCGATCTTGAGGTGGGCATCGCGCAGAAAGCCGGCGGGGGCAAGCACCTCGCCCGGAGCGTTGAACCAGCGCCCGGCGATGATCTCGTATGAAAGGTGGGACGAATCACCGCGGAAGACGCGGCTGTTGACGGGGTCGGTTATCCCCTGGACCGCGATGTTCTCTCCGTCAAGAGCAACCACCCGCGCGGTCTCCGGTTGTGCGTTGAGAAGTCGCATCACCTCCGCATCTGGAAAGGCATTGCTGCGGCTGACCACGACCTGGTATTTGCCGGCGCCGGTCTCGCTGTTGTTGATCAGCTCGAAACTCCGCGGCAAGCCGATTGCCACGACTACGGTCGCGACCCCGAGGAGGACGGTGACCAGGGTGAGAACCGCACGCAGCGGCCGCGCGAACGCGTCCCCGATCCCCAACACGATGGCGCGCGGCAGGCGAACTCGCGTCGCGAGGCGCCGCAGCCGGCGCCCGCTCGCGCCACGCGGGGCGGTGGCGTTCGTTATGGCCGTGATCGGCTTCAGGAGTCCGGCCCGCAGTGCGGGGAGGGTCGCGGCAATCGCAACGACCAGCAGACCACCCGCAAGGACGAGCAGGTCGAGTGGCATCGAGTAGCTGGGCACATAGGCGAGACCCAGCGCGTGCGAGCTGTTGGCGAGCAGCGGCTGGCTCAACAGCGTGCCGGCCGGAATGCCCACGAGGCATGCTGCCAGGGCCGGCATGACGACCTGCAGCGCGAAGACGCCGACGACCCCGGCCGGGGTAAAGCCGACGGCTTTCATGATCCCAATCTCGCGGTAGGCCGAAATCACGATTCCAGTGACCAGCGTGGCGACAGTGGCCACGGTGGCCGCCAGCGCGAAGACGCTGAAAGCGCTGAGCACGCTGGTCAGGATCTGGTTGGTGATGTTGAAGACGCTTCGGATCAGCAGGTAGGTGGCTGAACCGCTGATGCTGCCGGAAGGCAGGCTCGCCCGGAGCTTGTCCATATAGACCGTGAGCTGCGGGCTGGTCGGATCCGACCGAAAGCGGTAGTCCATCAGGTAATACGAAAGAGCCGGAGTCGTGATCGTGGAAACGGCCGCGGGCAACACCCACGCGTGCTGGCTACTCAAGTCGGCGCTGCCCTCGTCGATGTCGACGACCTGGCCCACCACCGTGAGCACAGGCGTCGACGCAACGTTGATGACCTTGATGCGGTCGCCGATGGAAACCTTGTTCAGCTCCGAGAACGACCGAGTCAGGACGATCTCGTCGTTGGCGCGGGCCCAACGCCCAGACGTGATGTTGAGAACTTCGACATCACCGCCGGGGTTGGCGCGGCCGATCGCTTCGACATTGAACGTCTCGCCCTTGTATTTGAACTGGAGCGACGTTGCGGTGTATGGCCCGCCGGCCGCCGACGCCCCGATGATCGAGGGCGTGTTTCCGAGCGCCTGCGGGTCGGTCGTCGGATGGAAGCTGACCTGCAGATGCGCGCCCTTTTGCGCCTCGAACGCGGCCTGGTAAGGGTCACGGGTCTGCGTCATCAGGGTCAGGGCCATGGTTCCGGTCGCGATCGCAAGCAGAACCGTCAGGAAGATGACGGCGGCCTGGACGCGGCGCCTGCGCAGGTCGGCCAGCGCCTTGACGAGGATCGCCGTCATCGCCTGGTCTCCTCGCCGCGCACCCGGATCACATCGGTGGCTGAACGCTCCGCGGTCTCGAGCCTGGCGTCGTCCACGATCTTGCCGTCGAGGACGCTGATCACGCGCGCCGCATATCGCGTGGCCAGCTTCGCGTCGTGTGTGACAAGCAAGATGGTCTGCCCGCGCCGGTGAACCTCCATCAGGAGCTCCATCACCTGGTCGCCGCTGCGAGTGTCGAGGGCGCCGGTCGGTTCGTCCGCCAGCAGCAGCGTCGGCTGGTTGATCAGCGCGCGGGCGATCGCCACGCGCTGCTGCTGCCCACCGCTCAGGCGCGCCGGGTAGCGGTCGGCGACTTCAGCGATCCCAAGCTCGTCGAGCAGCTCGCGGCCTCGGGCTTCGGCGCTGGTCGTGCTCTTCAGCTGCGCCGGGATGAGCACGTTCTCGAGCGCCGTGAGGTTCGGAAGCAGGTGAAAGAACTGGAAAACGAATCCGATGTGGTCGCGCCGGAAGCGAGCCAGCGCGGTCTCGCCCATGCGACCGAGATCCGAGCCCGCGACCGTGACGCTGCCGGTCGTGGGCCGGTCCAGGCCCGCAATGAGGTTCAACATCGTGGATTTCCCGCTCCCCGACGGGCCCATGACGGCGGTGAACTCGCCTTCCTCGACTGTGAGCGAGACGCCGTTCAAGGCGCCCGTCACGCCGCCCTGGTACACCTTCGTGATTTCGCTCAGTTGCACCAGCGCGCTCATTCCGACTCCCCAGAGATGCCCATTTCTGAAAGCTCGTCTATCCATTTGATGTCAGCCTCCGTATGAAGTAATGCGCCGCGCACCAGACGCGCGAGGTCGATTCGACCGTCCTTCCGCGCTCGCCCCTCGAGTTGGTTGAGATCCCGCAGCCGCTGCAGGTACGCCCGCTTCTGACGGCTGAGAAGCGGGCCGAGGTTGCCATTTGCCAATCGCGCCGCGAGCAGCAGCTTCACGTAGATCTCCTCGCGCAGCTCCTGGGGGCCCGAGTCCGGCTGAGCCAGCCACTCGTTGAGCGCTTTTCGGCCGGCGTCGGAGACTTCGTACAGCAGCTTGCCCCTATCGCCCCGTTCGCCGGCCGGCCGCACGAGGCCGTCGCGCTCCAGCCTCTGGAGGGTCGTATAGACCTGGCCGATATTGACTTCCCAGGTCCCGCCCAGCATCGCCTCAAAACGGTTCTTCACCTCATAGCCATGCAGCGGCTCCTCGGCGAGGAGTCCCAGCAAGCCGTACTTAAGCGACACGATTCCAGTTACACATACTCAGTATGCATGCCTAGTATGCATACGCCGAAGCGCCTGTCAAGCCTTCACATCCCCGAACCGGAGAGAATCCGTACGTGAAGCTGCCCAAGGCGCTGACGCCTTTGGCCGAGCGCAACTTTCGCTTCCTGTGGACCGGCCAGGCGGTCTCGGCGGCGGGCGACGCGCTGACCCCGGTCGCGCTTGCCTTCGCCACCCTGCAGGTCGCCCACTCGGCTAGCGCGCTGGGGCTGGTGCTGGCGGCGTCGACGACCGCGCGCGTGGTGCTGCTACCCGTCGGCGGCGTGTGGGCCGACCGTCTTCCCCGCCAGCTGGTGATGCTCTCGTCGGACAGCATCCGCGCGGTTGCGGAGCTGACGCTCGCGGTGGTACTCCTCACGGGTCACGCCCAGCTATGGATGCTGATCGTGCTGTCGGTCGCGGACGGCGCCGCCTCGGCGTTCTTCATGCCGGCATCGGGCGCGCTGGTGCCCCAGACGGTGAGCGCGACGCACCTCCAGCAGGCGAACGCCCTCATGGGCCTGACACGAAGCACAACCTGGGTGCTGGGTCCGGCGGTGTCCGGAATCCTGGTCGCGGTCGCCGGTCCGGGGTGGGTGTTCGCCATCGACTCGGCCACATTCATCGTCAGCGCCCTGTCGCTTGCGATGCTGCGCGTGCCGCCGATGCCCGCCAAGGAGCACACCAGCTTCTTCGTGGAACTGGCCGCCGGTTGGCGCGCCGTGTCGAGCCGAACCTGGTACCTCATCAACCTCTGCTCGCATGCGCTGTGGAACTTCGCCATTGCTGCGTTCTTCGTCCTCGGACCGATCGTCGCCAAGCAGCACCTGGGCGGTGCGTCCGCGTGGGGACTGATCGGAGCGTCGATGGGCGCCGGCTCAGTCATCGGCGGCCTGATCGCGTTGCGGGTGGTGCCGCGCCGTCCCCTCGTCGTGGCCAACCTCGCCCTGACGTTTTCGGCCCTTCAGCCGCTGGCGCTGATTGGGCCCTCGCCGATCCTCGTGATCATGGCGACCGGCGTGCTCGGGTTCGCGGGCCTGACCTTCCTCAACGAGGTGTGGAACGCCACCGTCCCTCAGCTCATGCCGAGAGAGGTCCTCGCACGCGCGAACTCGTTCGACTGGGTGGTGTCCCTGATCGCGATGCCGGCGGGATTCGCGATCTGCGGTCCCGTCGCAGACCACATAGGGCTCCAGGCCACACTGGTGGGTGCCGCCATCCTGCTGGCCGTACCGAGCGTGTTGATCATGCTGCTGCCCGGTATTCGCGGCGTTCGACGGACGCCGGACGGACTTGTCGTCGCCTCAACGCCTGGCATTTGAAGCGCGCCCTCTTCGTCTACTTCCTGATCGCCTTCGCGCTCTTTTCCAGCACGTGGATCGACCCGGCCGGGCGATTGATCGGCACCCCCAAAGACCCCAAGCTCTTCGTCTGGTACGTCGGCTGGCTCCCGCATGAGCTGATCCTCGGGCACAACCCGCTCTTCACCGACTACCTGTCTTATCCGAGCGGCGTGAACCTCATGTGGAACACGTCGATGATCTTTCCGGCGCTGCTGCTCTGGCCGTTCACCGCCGCCTTCGGTCCGGTTGTCGCCTACAACCTCCTGATCACTGCCGGCCTCGCCCTTTCGGCGTGGTTTGGATTCCTGGCCGCGCGGCGATTCATCGACAGCGAGCTGGCATGCTTCGCGGCCGGCCTCCTCTACGGGTTCAGCCCCGCGGTCATCGCCCAGGCGCTGGGCCATCCCCATGTCGTCGTGGCGCTGTTCCCGCCGGTCGCGCTGTTGCTCGGCCACGAGATCCTCGTGCGCCGGCGCATGAATCCAGTGGTGGCCGGTGCGATTGCCGGTGTCGCCGCCGCGCTGCAGCTCTTGACCGGGGAAGAGCTCCTCGCGATGACGCTACTCGTCGCCGCCATCGGCGTCGCTGTGCTGGCTCTCCTCCACCGCGATCAGGTGCGGCCCGTTCTGCCCATCGCCGGGACGGCGGCCGGGGTGGCGATCGTGTCCTTTGCGCTCATCACCGCGATCCCGCTTTCCTTACAGTTCTTCGGCCCTCAGACGGTGAGCGGCAACGTCCAGCAGCCCGACGTCTACGTCAGCGACCTGCTGGCCTTCGCCGTGCCCTCGAACCTCATCCATTTCACAGGCAACACAACCGAGAACGGCGCTTACGTCGGGCTGCCGCTGCTGGTGCTCTTCATCGCCGGCCTGGTAACAGGCCGCGAGCAAGGCTGGATCCAGTGGGCCGGGTGGACCACGCTGATCGTCGCCCTGCTCTCGCTCGGCCCGCACCTTCACGTCAACGGGAACGTGACGCCGGTGTGGCTGCCCTGGGCCGCCGTGGCACAGCTGCCCCTCATGGGCAGCGCCCTGCCGGCGCGCCTGATGGTGATCGGGTGGCTCGGCGTCGCCCTGATCGTCGCAGTGATCGTTTCGATGGCAACCAAGGCCACGCCGGGCCGGCGCATTGCCACTGGCGCCGTGCTCGTCGCGGGGCTGGCGGCCATCTTTCCATCGGTGCCCTACCCGAGCGTGTCCGCCGCCGTGCCCCCATTCTTCCGGTCGGGCGGCGACGTCGAGAACGTCGAGTTGGGCTCGGTGATGCTCATCACGCCTTTTTCCAGCAAACAGTCCACCGACGCGATGCTGTGGCAGGCGGCGGCGAACTACCGCTTCCGGATGCCCGAGGGCGACGCCTTCACGCCCGGGCCATACCTCGGGCCGCACCCGTCATTCCTTGAAAACACCCTCGATGGGATGGACGCGAATCAACAACCTGTGGCGGTCACCCCCGATGTGAGCGAGCGGGCATACCTCGAGCTCCACCAGCATCGTGTCACGACCATCGTGGCGGGACCATCCCCCGGGCGCGCGGCAATAGTTGCGTTCTGGACCGACGTCATCGGACCGCCGAAGGAGGACGGCGGCGTCTACCTGTGGACCCTGCCTATGCAGTATTGACGTAGCCGTCGTGCCACAGCTCGAACACGAACAGCGTCCACAGCTGTTTGCGGTTGTCACGACGTCCCGCCAGGTGGTCGCCCACGAGTGCCGCCACGGCCGCCCCGTCGAAGAAACCCTTGCGCGCGATGCGCTCGGGCGACAAGACCGACAGCATCTGCTCCTTCAGCGGGCCGCGAAACCAATCGGCCACGGGGATGCCGAAACCCTTCTTCGGCCGGTTGAGGATGCTGTCTGGCAGCAAGCCTCGCAGCGCCCGTTTCAAGAGGAACTTCGAGCGCAGGCCGCGCAGCTTCATCGTGAGAGGGAGCCGCGTCGCGTACTCGACGAAATCGTTGTTCAGTAGAGGGACGCGACCCTCCAACGAAGCCATCATGCTCGCGCGGTCCAGCTTGACCAGGATGTCGTTCTCCAGGTACAGCCGCATGTCCATGAGCAGCACCTGGTTGATCGGATCGCGCAGCTCGGCGCCGTCCAGCTCCGCAAGCTTCACATGCCCGCCCGCGGCCAGCCGGTCGCGAACGTCGGACGAGAGGAGCGCAGTCCTCTCCTCTGCCGTGAAGGACCCCATCCACCGCCGGTGCCGCTCGTGCACTGGATGGGCGGCGCCGCTCACGAAGCGCTTGGCGCGGAAGTCGAAGCTGAGGTTGGCACGCGACACGGGCAGCCGGCCGACGACCGGCTCGATGAGCCCCTTGCGCAGCAGCCGTGGTGCGCGGTTGTAGTAGCCGGCGAGCCGGTGCGCCTGCACGGTCGGGTACCCCGCGAACAGCTCATCCCCGCCATCGCCACCCAGCGCCACCTTCACGTGGCGCCGCGTGAACGCCGACAGCAGGTAGGTCGGGATGATGGAAGCGTCCCCGAGCGGCTCGTCGAGCAGGGTCGGGAGCTTGGGGATGAGGTCGAGCAGCATCGACGGCTCCAGCGTGAGCTCGTGATGGTCGGTGCCCAAATGTTGGGCCACCTGCCGTGCATACCTCGATTCATCGAACGAGCGCTCTGCGAACCCGACCGAGAAGCTCTTCACCTCGGTGCCGAGCTGGGACATCATCGCGGTCACCGCGCTAGAGTCGATGCCGCCCGAAAGAAAGACCCCCAGCGGGACATCGCTGATCAGCTCCTTGCGCACCGACTCGCGCAGCACCGTGCGCAGCTCTTCGCACTCCTCGTCGAGGCTCCGACCGCGCGATCCGTTTTCCTCCTCCAGCGTCGGTGACCAGTAGCGGTGCAGCCGGTGGATGCCGCTGCCCAGCCATAACTCGAGCGTATGGGCGGGAGGGAGCTTGCTGATCCCGCGCACGATGCTGCGGGGCGACGGCACGAACTCGAGCGCGAGGTACTCGTCCAGAGCGTCGGGGTCGATCTCCCTCCGCAGCGCCCGGTCGCTGAGCAGGGCCTTGAGCTCCGAGGCGAACACCAACCGGTCGCCATCGACCGAGTAGTGCAGGGGCTTGATCCCCATGCGGTCACGCGCCAAAAGCACTCGACGCTGCCGGCGGTCCAGCACCGCGAAAGCGAACATCCCGTTCAACCGCTCGACCATCTGGCTCCCCCACTCCTCGTATCCATGGACGAGGACCTCGGTGTCGCTTCGCGTGGTGAACGAGTGGCCGGCGGCGACGAGCACGTCGCGCAGCTCGATGTGGTTGTAGATCTCACCGTTCTGCACGACCCAAACAGTCGAGTCCTCGTTGTGGATGGGCTGGTGGCCGCCCTC
>WNFD01017742.1_pt1 | contig 11316 bp, 10 predicted proteins | sample 5400491 | NCBI WGS metagenome assembly WNFD01 (sample SAMN13153343, study PRJNA577476) | soil metagenome | isolation source: 120 cm saprolite under Douglas fir tree site 2 hole 2 replicate 2 | place: USA:California | collected 2015-04-18 | reverse complement strand
GACCGGTAGGCGAAGGTGAGCGCCAGCGCATCGCCGTAATCTGGTGAGGCCAGCCCGCGCTTGCGCATGTCGTCCTTGCGCTCCAGCAGGATGGCAGGTCGGCGGTGAGCTCGTTGTCGTCGGGCAGGCAGCCCGCCTTGCACCATTCCTTCATGAAGCCCCACATCTCCGCGCTTGTTGGCGTAGCGCGGCAACATCGCTGGCGTCGGTGCGGTCTGCCTGCCCCCGAAATCGACGCCCACGAGGTTGGTTCAGCCGATCATGCCAGCCGATGCCGGTGGTGTCGACGAAGATGGCATCGGGCTTATGCGAATTGACCTGCTCGATGACGCGGCTGGCGATCTGGATCAGATCGCGGATGCGGAACTTCACGGCCGGGATCGAGCGCGCTTGTTTCTGGGCTTCGGTCAGGTGCCTTGCACCAGTGCGCTTCTCGAGCTGGGCGGCTTTCAGGCTGGTCAGTCTGATGGCACGTCGATGACCACGCCTAATCCCATCCCCGAATTCGACGCCCAACATCGACGTTAGGGCCATTTTTCTGACCGAGTCAGATTTTGACTCTGGCGGCCTCACGGCAATGCGGCATCACCAGCTTTTTTGTCAAGTGCCCGGCGCATTCTGTCATTGCTTCTCTCTTCGACGGACAAGCCCTTCGCTGCAAAGAACACGTCATGCACGCAATCAACGCACCATTGTTCGTCAAGCTGCTTAGCGTCCTTAGCGACGTAGATCTGGCCGCAATACGTTCGGCAGACCTTAGCGAAGGTAGAGGGTGGCACTTCACCTGGTGAGACGAGATAGGCCGCAAGCAATTCGCGCTGATCCGCCGGCAATTTTTCAATCTCAGCCACGAACATTACTCGAAGCATATCGCTGGCAACTCGAAGCGGGGAATCATCACGTTCTGATCTCTCGTGGATTTCATTCGCTAGATCGGGACAGGCCTTGCAGGCGGCGCGTATCAGGTGGTCGCCTTGAAATCCCATCAGATAGCTCATCGAATCTTCGACGCGCTTAAGGAACATACGCAGCTTCGCAACCACCATGGTTCCCTCCACGTAATGCGCAGCGATAGCACAATGTTCGCCAGCAACCGGCGTTTGCCTGGGGGACGGCTTCCGTCAAATCGTTCTTATTATGCGATAATGTTACCGCCAAACGGTGCGGGGGCTAGATGAATTGTTCGGCGGTTTTGGCTTTAGCGGCGGTGCTGGCAGTTGGGGAGGCCGGTGATTGCGCTTAAGCGCCAACCCGCGCGCCTTGCCGTGTGAGCCAGTGTCAGGGACTTTGTCAGGGACTCGCTAGCCTTAAGTGGCCAATACAGGGCCGTAATCACTCTGTCGCTTTGTTAGATTTCAATTGCTTAGCAAGGGGCCCCACAATTAGGAAACCGCTGCTCTATCCAGCTGAGCTACGGGGACACAGGCGCAATATCAGCACAAAACACGCTACTCAGGTCTCGTTCGCACCTAGCTTAGGTGCAGCATAGGTGCAGGGCGACTGTTTACCTGATTTGCGCTGTGACACAACGGCATTTCGGTTGCAAAGGCTACTTCTCTAGAGGCCAGCGAGACGATGATGGCAGCCGCGCGTGGCGCACCCGGTGGCGACCCAGGAATGTCGCCCTGTTCCGGTTTGCTCTGCTGCAGCGCCGCAAGAGGCGCACGCAGAGACGGTAGTCGATTTCTCATGAATCCACCTTGTAGTCGCAGCAACCGAGCTTGGAGCTGCGGCGCGGGCGCTGCTATCCATGCGGTACTTCGAACAGCTGCCGAATGCGGGAGACCAGCGCGGAAATGGAGTGCGTGGCGGCGATGCTGTGTTGGTCCGCGAGCCCGGCGGTGCGGGCTTCGGCGCGCCGCGACAGTGTCACGCTGATCTCCTCGGCGATGCTGGGCCTCTCGCGCATCAGCTTGGCCAAGGCGGCCTGACCCACTTCGTAGACCACGGTGAAGGTCAAGGCGCGCACCGTGCCCGTCTCGCCGGTCCCGGTGAACAGGCTGCTGTCGCCGAAATAGTCCCCGGGCGCCAGCCGGCTCATCTCGATCTCGCCTTCCTCGCTGTGGCGCGACACCACGACGACGCCGGTGCGGATGATTGCTAGCGAGTTGAGCTTCGCGCCTTCTTCGACCAGCGCGTCGCCCTTGCGGTAGGCCTTGCGCGTCATCGTTCCCGCCAGCGCCTCCTTCTCCGCCTCGGTCAGCGAAGCGAACAGCGGCACCGCCTCGACCAGGCGGAGCGCGGTCGCCTTCGGCGCCACCGGCGTTGCTGCGGTCTGCGGCAGGCCAACCAACGCCGCCGCCGCTTCCTTGGGCTGAGCCAGCCTCAGTCCGGCCGCGCGGGCGTGGCGATAGATGAGGTCGTAGACCTCGTGCTTGGCCGTGGCCGCCGAGCCGAAGTTCAACACCTTGAACGACAGCTCGAACTCGATCGCCTGCGCATCCAGCGACTTGATCTCCACCGTCGGTGCCGGTCTGGTCATGATGGAATTGGCGCTGAGAAGCACATTGCGCAAGGCGCCGGAAATCATGACCGGCGCCATGGTCGGCACCATGCGCACCCTGAGGCTGACGCCATGACTGCGAGTCGGCCTGCTGAGATTGGTAAGCTGGGCTTTCGCCAAGCCGCTGTTGGGCAGCACGACGAGGTCACTGGACCCGTTGAGCAGATGGGTCGCCCGCCAATTGGTCTCGACGACACGGCCTTGCATGCCGTCGCTCAGCACGACCCAGTCGCCGACCTCGTAGGGTCTGCTGAGGTTGAGCGCGATGCCTGAAAAGACGTCGGCCAGCGTGCTCTGCAAAGCGAGGCCGAGGATGATCGCAAACACGCCGGAGGTCGCGATCAGCGTGCCGACCGGAGCGCTGAACACGTAGGCCATCACCGACAGCCCGGCGCTGAGATAGATGAGGCCGACCACGAGATCCTGCAGCAGCCGGCCCTCGCGCGGCCGCCGCTCGAAGATCAGGAACACCCGAGTGAAGCCGGTCAGCACCCAGGCGGCGTTGATCCACCAGATGATCTTGGCCACAGCCAGGCAGATGCGTTCATAGGCGGGTGTGCTGTCGGGCGCGATTTCGTAGGGAACGATGCCGTCGTGGTAGAGCAGCGCGGTCAACGCCAGGAAGAAGGCGAGCTGGAACGCGAGGCCCCGCGCCGGATACTTGCGCAACAGCACGCGGGTGATGAGCGCACCCACCACCGCGAGCACGCCTGTCTGCACGAACGGGTCGCGGGCGAGATCGCTAAGCTGCAGCTCGTCCATCACGACCCGCCCGGCGCATCTTGTCGAGCCCTGCCTGCATGTTGGCGACCTTTGTCTCGGCTGCGGCGCATTTCGGCACCTCGAGCCGCCCTAAGGCTATGGTATCCGGCGGGCCGAATCGGGGGATTCGGCCCGCCGTCATCGTCCGTCTGCAGGGTGGGAGGGACTGACGGACGACGGGGGAGAAATGCCGGTGATGCTTTGTAGCCCGCCGTTGCTTCACGCTCTTTGCGAAATGCACCGCATTTTTTCCAATACCGCCCAAAGCACGTGCCTCGCGTTACTTCAATTTCTTGACCGCAAGGTCGCCGGCAAGTTCGGAAAGGATCTCGGACACCCCGCGGCCAAACCCGCGCACCAAGCCGTCGGGCGACGATCGCTCGAGCGGCACGCGGCGGGCGATGGTGCGCCCGAAAGCAAGACCGGAGCCCGTGACGCCGACATCGACCAGCGCAAACTGCACCGCGACCACCGCCGCGGCCGGTCTGCCCGGCCGGAAATCGCCGTAGAGTTCGGTCACGGTAGCCTCCAGCACGTAGTTCGCCGACAGCGCGCTGTCGGGCTGGGTGACAGCCTTGAACGGCCCGGCGCGATCGAGCCAGGCGGCCATTTGATTGCCGAGCATGGCCGGCGGATCGGCAATAAAGGCTTGATAGGGATCCGAGGTGAACGTCACGTCATCGGTTCGGTAGACCAGGGCGTTGCCGGCAAAAGCCGCAGCAACCCGGACGTTGCCCATGCGGACGACTTCCGAGCCGTGCGCTCCGGACAGCCTTTCGGTGGGTGCGTCCGGTTCCACAACATAGGTCGTCGCCTGTGGCACGGGTTTGCCGATCGAGCAGGCTGCCAGCAGGAGGGCGACGGTCGATATCGTGACGATGCGCCTGGCGCTCATTGCGACCTCCCCGGAAACTGCATCTTTTCTGGCGGTCCGCCCAGCAGGACGCCGGCTGGATTGCGTTTGAGGGTGTCGGACAGGGTCCGAATGTTGTCGGCGGTCACGCGCAGGTCCTGGACGATGACGCGCACGTCGTAGCGGTTGTCCTGGACGGTTCCACCCAGCCGCGACGCCAGCTCGTCGATCCGTCGAACCGTGCGGTCGAACTCGCCGCTCGCCGCAAACCGGCGCAGGCGCACGCTGACATCCGAAACATTGTCGATGGTCTGTTTGAGGCCGGGATCGGCAAGCAGTCCATCGAGCCGACCGGAGCCCTGGGCAAGGTTGTGCAGAAATACCGCGATGTCCGGCTTGGTCAGGATGGCGTCGAGGTGGTTGACGGCCGTGCGGGCATCCGTCATGACCGCCGACGCCTCGGCCGAAAGTTCGGCGACCGGCACCTCGGATATCTTGCGGTTCAGAGTCTCGAGCAGGGCGTTGAGATTGCGTTCCAGCGCCTGCAGGTCGAGCTTGTCCAGGTTCGCGAGAAAATGCTGGACGTTGGTGATGATCTGGCTGGTAAGGCTGGGCGCCGAGGGGAGGTAGGCATACTTTGGCTTCCAGTCGAACGGCAGAGCCGGATATTCCCGCGGATTGAGAATGTCGAGGCCGAGATACTGCTGTCCGGTGATGCCGGCGAGCTGCGTCTGCGCGCGCAAGCCGGCCTTGATCAGGTCTCCCGTCTCGCGACGGATACGCGCGATCCAGTCCCGGTTTTGCGAGATCGTCGCGCGGACCACGATATAGTCCCGGCGCTTGTCGACCGGAACCTCCCATTCGTACTCCGTCGATGACGGCAGGATTTCGCTGACTTGTCCCAGCGGCACGCCGCGGAAACGGACAGGCGAGCCAACTTCGAGCCCGGCCACGGAGTCGTTGAAGTAGGTCTCGAAGGTATAGGTCGGCTGAAACAGCGAGCGTCCGCCCAGAAGGAACAGTATTCCGACAATCATGGCGAGCGCCGCGAAAACGAAAACGCCAAGCCGACGGTATCTCGTTGCTTCGCTCATGGCCTGGGACCGACCGAGTGCGCCGCCGAGGGCTCGCGATTGAAGAATTGTCGCACCCTGGGGTCGGTGCTGCCGTCCCTGAGCTCGGCGGGTTTGCCTTCGGCGATGATGCTGCGCGAGACTGCGTCGAGCATGATCGCGCGGTCGGCGATGGCGAAGATGCTCTGCAGCTCGTGGGTCACGACCACGAAGGTGAAGCCGAGCGACTGGCGCAGCGTGAGGATGGTGCGGTCGAGATTGGCCGCAGTGATCGGATCGAGCCCCGCCGAAGGCTCGTCCAGCATCAGGATGTCGCAGCCCAGCGCCATGGCGCGGGCGATGCCGGCGCGCTTGAGCATGCCGCCGGACAGCTCGGCAGGCATCAGGGATTCCGCGGCGCCCATCTCCACCTGGCGCAGAAGCAGCCGTGCCGTCAGGTTCTTTTCGGCCATGTCCAGATCGGTGAACTGGTCGAGGGGAAAGCGGACGTTCTCGAGCACGGTCAGCGAACCGAACAGCGCGCCGCTCTGGTACATCACGCCGAGGCTGCGCTGCAGCCTTGCCTTGTCGTCCGGCAAGGCACTGACGATGCTCTTTCCCGCCACAAGAATGTTGCCCGCCATCGGGCGGTAGAGGCCGATCATGTTCTTCATCAGGCTCGACTTGCCGCAGCCCGAGCCGCCTAGAATCACCAGGACTTCACCGCGCTTCACGTCAAACGACGCGTTTTCGAGCAGGATGCGCGCGCCGTAGCCCATGCGCAGCCCTTGCACGCTGATGGCTGTGGAAGGACTGATCGCGAGCTCCATCGTCGGTTCGTTTCAGCTGGTGAGAACGGTGAAGATGCCGTCGATGACGACGATCAGGACAATGCTGGAAACGACGGCACTGGTTGCCGACAGTCCCACTGACGTGGCGCCCGCCCCGGTCGCCAAGCCGCGCTCGCAGCCAATCGCCGCGATGGTCAATCCGAAAGCAGCCGCCTTGGCGATGCCGATCAGGAAGTCTGTCGCGTCGACCGCACCCAGCAGCTGGTTGTAGAATTGCGGGAAGCTGATATCGAATGTCGCCATGACCAGCGCGCCGCCAAACAGGCCGATGATGTCGGCCATGACGGCGAGCAGGGGCATGACCAGCGCCGCCGCGATGAGGCGCGGCAAAACCAGAAAATGGACCGGGTCGAGGCCGAAGGTGCAGATCGCATTGACCTCCTCATTGACCTTTTGCGTGCCGATCTGGGCGGCAAAGGCCGCGCCCGTCCGGCCGGCGAAGACGATCGCGGTCATCAGCGGCCCGAGCTCGCGCAGCATGGCGACGCCGACCCCGTTTACCACGAAGATCACGGCGCCGAACTGCTGGGCGACGAGGCCGATTTCGAAGGCGATGATCAGCCCGATCAGGAAGCCTACCAGCAGGACGATCGGCACGGCGTTGGCGCCGGCCTCGGTCGCCACGTCGAGTACTTCGTTCCAGCGAATGACGCCGCGCCGCCAGACCCCGCGGGAGAAGGCGGCGGCGCAATGGCCGACGAAATCGACGATCCGGGCCGCGTAAGCCACCTCCTCGGGGCCAGGCCTCTGATCCGCAGCTCCGTCCCCGCAGAGCGTTGACGGCGCGCGAGGTCGAACAGCAAGGCGATGCCGACGTCATCGATGTATTCGAGGCGCGACGCGTCCACGGCAATGGGCACGCCGGACTGGCGTGTCAGGGTCTCGATCGCCCGGCGCCAGATCGGCGCGGCGTTGTAGGCTGTGATGCGGCCCTCGAGCACGATCGCGGCGTCACGCGCCTCAGGATGAGTTTCGGCCACTGAAGCCATCTCCACATGGACTGCGAATCCAAAAGAAAGCGAGTCCCACGTCAGTTGTGGGCCGTTTCGGCGTCAATGGCTTGCTTGCGGCCGCCGCTCCTTGAACAAAAAGCGCAAATACGAACGGCTCGGCGCGTGCCGTGTCGCGGCTGAGCTGCTTCAGGCGACCTGCAACCGACGCCACGCGCCGGGGCTGATCCCCGCGATACGGCTGAAGACCCGCGTAAAATGGCTCTGGTCGGCGAAGCCGCAGGCCCCGGCGACGTCGGACAACGACAACCCTGGAGCGCGCAAGAAATCCTTCGCCCGTTCGACACGGTGCCGCAACAGGCTTGCGCGGTAACCGGCAGAGCCTTGCCGTCGATCCAGGTTTCGAAAACCGGAAAGTCACGGAATTGGAGGCCGACCTGATAGGCGTCCTTGAGCATAGATGTCCCGGACAGTTGCAACGTCGGCCTGTCGCACTTCACCTGGGTGACGGCGATCTGGCTCTGCTTCAGCGTTTGCGCGAAGAGAGCAGGACCCGCACCCAAGGTGAGACGCTGCGCGTACTGCTGACCATGTCCGGTACCATCGACCACCCAACACTCCCTGGTTACCAACCGGTCACCGCTTCATAACGCCGGTCTGTTCGGGATGACGACGGGAAATGGTCTGCGAAAGCCCCCTCCTACCAAAGTCGGTAGACCAATGTCGAAGATGACGCGGGCTTGGCTGGCGTCAGCAGCATGAGTGAGAGGCCGTTGCGACGCGCGTCACGCACTCACTCCTTCATTGCAGCACAAACGAGCAAGTGAAGCGGAATTCATGAAATACCGCGCGAACAGTTCCGATGACAATCGCACCATCGTTAGTCTGACTGAACGACGCCCTCCTGAGGCGTCAACGCGAAAGAAGGAGAGTCACGGAGAATCAAATCATGTGGTCGTCTCATCTGGTTGCGCTTACTGCCGCCGTGTGTGCGGTGGCGATGTCGGCATCGGCCGTCGCGGAGGCGCGGAGCTTGGGCGACGACGACGTTTGGCTCCTGCCTGTGGCCGTCGGTGTTACCAGCGACACTGTTGTCGGCAGCGACGTGCACCGCATGGGCCGCTCTCCGCACCCCGCGGACGGTCAGGGCAGCAAATCCTTGGCACGCGACTACGCGCGGATCCTGGACGCGCTATCGCGCGCACTGGCGCAGAGGACAAGACGCCGGCGACGCCCGCCTCAACCATGACAATGGAGACACATGACATGTACGCAACGCACCACGATTTACCCGAGACCGCCCGTACCGACACGATCGCATTGCTGCAAGCACGGCTCGCTGACGCCCTCGACCTGGCGGCGCGGATGAAGCAGGCCTACTGGAACCTGAGGGGCCCGAGCTCCTTGGAACGCCGCAAGCTGTTCGAGGCCTGCCTTGACGAGATCGACGAGTGCATCGACTCGCTGGCCAGACGGATCGCGGCCTTGTCGGGTGTTACGGAAGGCTGCGTCCATGCCCAGGCGCTCAAGGGCTCGCTTGGTCGATACCCGCTGCAGGCGAGCTGCGGCGAGCAGTATGAGACGGCGCTCAGGATTGTGCTGGCGCGGTTCGGCAGGGCGGTGCGTGCCGATATCGAACAGGCCGCCGAGTTCGGAGACGCAGACACAATCGATGTCCTGAGCGGCGTCTCGCGGAAGGTCGAGACTCAGCTTTGGGTAGCCGAGGCCCGACTCGTGTGACGATTGCCGACCGTCAATCGGTCGAACTGCGAATCGATTCCAATCATGCGCCTTTCAAGCGACCCGGGACGGGATCGGACAAGAAGCTTGGAAGCCTCCTGCGCATACTGCGAACGCCCACAGCCCAGCGGAAGGCCTCGATGTCCGGTAACGATCCGACCGAAAAACTCAAGCGCAAGGCTTACGAAGAGGAGCTCAGGAAGCTGCAGGAGGAGCTCTGTTACCTGCAGGACTGGGTCCGCACGTCGGGCGAGCGGGTCATCGTCGTGCTGGAAGGGCGCGACGCGGCGGGCAAGGGTGGCACCATCAAGGCGATAACCGAGCGGGTGAGCCCGCGGGTGTTCCGCGTCGTGGCGCTGCCGGCGCCGTCCGATCGCGAGAAAAGCGAGTTGTACATCCAGCGATACGTCGAGCATTTTCCCGCCGGCGGCGAGATCGTGATCTTCGACAGGAGCTGGTACAACCGCGCCGGCGTGGAATACGTCATGGGCTTCTGCACGCCCGAACAGCATCAGCGCTTCCTCGAACTTTGCCCGCTGGTCGAGAAGCACCTGATCGGCGCCGGCATCAGGCTGCTCAAGATCTGGCTCGAGGTCGGCCAGGAGGAGCAGGAGAGACGCTTCAAGGCCAGGATCGCCGATCCCATACGGCAGTGGAAGCTGAGCCCGATGGACGTCGAGTCCTACCGGCGCTGGTACGAGTACTCACGCGCCCGGGACGCGATGTTCGAACATACCGACAGCCCGGAGGCGCCCTGGTACATCGTCCATTCCGACGACAAGAAACGCGCGCGGCTGAACTGCATCGCGCACATCCTGTCACTTATTCCCTATAAGAAAGTCGACCACGCCGAGGTCAAGCTGCCGGCGCGTTCGGAAAAGAAGCAGTACGACGACCAGGCCTCGATCGCAGGGCGCCGGCTGGTGATGCAGCGATATTGAGCGGCCGCGGGCCTTAGGTCTTTTCCCGTCAGTTTTTGAGGAGTACCCCATGTCGCAAACCCAAGGCCTCGACTTCGTGCAGGACTACTGGATCGATGCCTGGCAACGCTCGATCCTCACCCTCGACGTGCTGCGCGAGCGCGGCAACACGGCTCTCGAGCGCAGCGTCGCGGTCGCGCCAAACGTGCTTAGCTTCGAGTTCGAGTTGGTGCTCGACGGGCGTACGCTCGGCAACCCCGTGAACTATGCGCTGGTGCACGTCTTGCCGCCGGCGGGCACGGCGGTTGATCCGCTCAAGGCGCCGTTCATCGTCTTCGATCCACGCGCCGGCCATGGTCCGGGCATCGGCGGCATGAAGCACGACAGCGAGATCGGCGTGGCGATGGCCGCGGGGCACCCCTGCTACTTCGTGGGCTTCCTGCCGCAACCCGTGCCCGGCCAGACGATCGAGGACGTGTGCAGGGCCGAAGCCCAGTTCGTGGCCGAGGTCGCTCGACGCCACCCCGAGGCCGACGGCAAGCCTGTGCTGATCGGCAACTGCCAGGCCGGCTGGCAGGTGATGTTGATGGCGGCGGTCGAGCCGGACCTTGTCGGCCCGGTCCTGATCGCGGGCGCGCCGCTGTCCTACTGGGCCGGCGTGCACGGCCGCAATCCCATGCGCTATCTCGGCGGCACGCTGGGCGGCACCTGGCTGACCGCGCTCGCGGGCGATCTCGGCCACGGCATCTTCGACGGCGCCAATCTCGTCGCCAACTTCGAATCGCTCAATCCAGCGAACACCTATTGGGAAAAGGGCTACAACCTCTATTCCAAGGTCGACACCGAAGCTTCACGTTTTCTCGACTTCGAGACCTGGTGGGGCAGTCCGGTGCTGCTGAACGCCGGCGAGATGCAGTGGATCGCCGACAACCTGTTCGTCGGCAACAAGCTCACCTCGGGCGAGATCCGCACCTCCGACGGCGTGCGCGTCGACCTGCGCAACATCAAGTCGCCGATCATCGTGCTGTGCTCGTGGGGCGACAACATCACCCCGCCGCAGCAGGCCTTGGGATGGATCACCGACCTCTACGGCCACGAGGACGAGATCGTCACCAACGGACAGACCATCGTCTACACGCTGCACCAGACGATCGGCCATCTCGGCATCTTCGTCTCGGGCAAGGTGGCGACCAAGGAACACGCCGAGTTTGCCTCCTGCATGGAAATGATCGACGCCATGCCGCCCGGCCTCTACGAGGCGGTGATCAGCGAGGTCGAGCCGGGCACCGAGCATCCCGATCTCATCCACGGCAAGTATCTGTTCCGCCTGGAAGCCCGGACCCTCGCCGACATCCGCGCGCTCGGCGCCAACAGCGACGAGGACAACCAGCGCTTCGCCGCGGTTGCCCGCCTGTCGGAGATCAATCACGGCCTCTACCGTACGCTCGCCCAGCCCCTGGTGCGCGCGATGGCCACCGAGCAAACGGCCGAGCTGTCGCGCCATATGCATCCGCATCGGCTGCGCTTCGAGATCTTCTCCGACAAAAATCCGCTGATGCAGCCGGTCAAGGGCCTGGCCGAAGCGGTGCGTGCCGAGCGCAGGCCGCTCGCCCGCGACAATCCCCTGCTGACGCTCGAGCAGGTCGCCTCGACCTGGATCACGACCTGGTGGGAGAGTCTTAAGC
>WNFD01006897.1_pt1 | contig 11316 bp, 9 predicted proteins | sample 5400491 | NCBI WGS metagenome assembly WNFD01 (sample SAMN13153343, study PRJNA577476) | soil metagenome | isolation source: 120 cm saprolite under Douglas fir tree site 2 hole 2 replicate 2 | place: USA:California | collected 2015-04-18 | reverse complement strand
AGACTAGCATTGCCCGCGCGCGGTTAACTATCCACCGCATCGAGGCTTCGGGCGGCGTGAACTCTTCGTTACGGAATCGGTGACGGGAACTTCGCGACGCGGCGTCCGGTTTATCAGAGAGGGTCAGCACGGTGCGCTGCCGACCTCACCCATCGCGGAACGCCGGCTGACTCCGTCTGGATACCTCCCCCACCGGTCCGGCCGTTAGCATGCATTAGTTCGTATGCTGCGGCTGGGCCGGTCTCTTTTGGCTGCTCGCGGACAATACGGGTTAGCGCGCGAGGCGCGGAGTGCGGGCGCGCGGAAATCAAACGACAGTTAATCGAGGGGCGCGGGGCGATCGGATGGGGCCGCACAGTCGGCGGCCAGCGCGGATTCGCATCGCCGGCGTGCCTCGTCGGCCGCTGCGGCAAGCACCTCGAACTCCGGAATATTGTCGTCCCATTCGATGAGCGTCGGGACGCGGCCGAAGCGCCGCACCGCGTGCTCGTAGAGCGCCCACACCTCGGGGCGAATCGGATGGTCGTGAGTGTCGAGCAGATAGCTGCCGTGGTCGCTATGGCCTGCAAGATGGAACTGTACCACGCGGCCAGCGGGGACGGCGTCGATGTAGCCGAGCGGGTCGAAGCGATGGTTAAAGGCGCTCACGAAGATGTTGTTGATGTCGAGCAGGATCGCGCAGTCGGCCTCCTCGGCCACTGCGCTCAGGAATTCCCACTCGGTAAGGCGCGAAGCGCGAAACGCCATGTAACTCGACACGTTCTCGATCACTATCGTGCGCTCGAGAACGTCCTGGACCTCGCGGATACGTCCGGCGACGTGGCGCACGGTCTCCTCGGTATAAGGCAGCGGCAGCAGATCATGCAGATTGCGGCCGCCGACGCCGGTCCAGCACAGATGGTCGGAAATCCAAGCCGGCTCGACGCGGCGGGCAAGCGCGCGTAGCGCATGCAGGTAGTCGCGGTTGAGCGGGTCGCTCGAGCCGATCGACAGCGACACGCCATGCATCACCACCGGGAACGTCGCCCGCACGCCCTCGAGCACTTCGAGCGGCCGGCCGCCCTCGACCATGAAGTTTTCCGAGATGACCTCGAACCAGTCCACTGGCGGAACGTTTTCGGGCGGAACGTTGTCAGGCGGACGCTGTTCGAGGATGCGCCTGTAATGCGGCCGGCGCAGTCCGACGCCGAATCCGAGCGATGCGAAATTCGAGCGATTCATCGCCGACTCATCGAGAAAACCCCTATCCAGCATCGCAGCCGGCGCGCGGCCTACATCGATTTGGTTGGAGCTTCCGGCTTGCCGCCCTTGTCGGTGCAGACCTTGGCCGAGGCGGTCGTCACCCAGCCCTTGCCCTTGCACGAGTTCTGACCCGCGCAACCGCTGCTCGCGGTCTTGCACGAGCTCTGGCCCTTGCAGCTATTGCCGCCGACACACTTCACGTTGGCCCCGCTCGTGGAACTTCCCGAGGAGCTTTGCGCGAAGACCGGCGTGGTCAGAAACATCGCGCCGACCGCCGCCGCCAAAACCGCACCTGTAACCGTCTTGCGATCCATCGTGGTGATTCTCCTATAGAAGGTTTTGCCAAGCCCCGACATGACCGACGCGCCCTGCCCTCGATCAAGTATATGCATCCAAGTATACGCATCCGGCCGGCCTACGGTTCAGTTTGGCCACCGGAGCGAGATAAGTCTCTGCCCAGTTTAGTTAAATCTCCATCTGCGGGCCACGGTTCCTTGGTGGAACGCGATCTCAATATGATCTCGGGATGCCACAGGCTGCATCGATTGGTCCAGCGAAAGCTATAAATCTCATCATTAACCGAAGCGAAACTGAGGCGTAAAATCGTCCTATTCTCGCGAAGGACGGGAACTTTCCGACGAGCGGCGGGATTTAAATCGTAGGCGGTGGTATATGTTGGTGTTCTTTATATATGGAGGACAAAGGGGGCAGCGAAAAGCGCGGGCTCTTCGAACGCGAGGCGCTGCCTCACGTCGACGCGCTGTACTCGGCGGCACTGCGGCTGTCGCGTAATCCTGACGACGCTCGCGATCTTTTGCAGGAGACCGTGCTGCGCGCCTACCGGTTTTTTCATCAGTACACTCCGGGCACCAACTGCCGCGCGTGGTTGTTGACCATTCTGTATAACAACTTTCGCAACGGCTATCGCGGCGCCGACCGTGAACAAGTATCGCTGACGCCCGAAGACTTCGAACGCGAGGTCGAGGGTTTAAGTGCCCGGGGGGACCAAAGATTGAGCAATCCCGAGATGCTAATCTCGGAGAGGGTCCTGGACCATGAAGTGGCGGCGGCGCTCAACGCCCTGCCCTCCGACTTTCGCACGGTGCTGATGCTGGTGGACGTACAGGAACTAAACTATCAGGAGGTCGCGCAGGTACTCGGAATACCTATAGGAACGGTCAAGTCGCGGGTCTCGCGCGGCCGACAGATGATGCGCGTCGCGCTGGGCGCGTTCGCTCGGCGCCGCGGGTTGGTCCGTTAGTGCGAATGGGCAGGGGGTTCGGATGATTCGCGCTAGCGGGTATAAGCAGGGGGTACTGTGAACTGCGAGGAATACATCGCTAATTACCTCTCGGCGGATGCCGACGGCGAACTGACGCCCGAAGAGGAAGGCGCGGTCGCCCAGCACCTGGGCAGCGGACCGGATGGCGGATGCGCCGCATGCCGCGCGCGCCTGGCCGAGGAGCGTCTGTTGAAGGCGCTTATCAGGCGTCAGGCCGCCACGGTGAAGACTCCTGAGGAGCTCCGGGCGCGGATCAATGCCGCGCTCGACCTAATCGACCGCGGGCCTGCGTCACGGCGGTTAGGAATCGCCGTGGTGCGCGAGCTGAGGCGGCCGCGCACGTGGGCACCGCTCGCCGCGGCCGCGATGCTGTTCGTCGTGGTGTGGGCGGGCGGAATCCTGCCCGGGATGCATCGAGGCGCGTCGCCCGCCAAAACTGGAGTCAGCTCGATCCCGGCCACCCAGGCGCTCGATCAGGCCGTGTACAGCTACGAGACCTTCGAGACCGCTTTCCGGCCCACCGTGCCGTCGGGCTCGCTCGCGGATATCGCGATGGCCTACGGCTCGGCCGAGATGCCGGACATGATGTGGAATTTCCAGTTCGCCGGCTATGGCGTGGTCGGCGGACGGATCGATCAGCTACCCGATGGCAATCCTGTCACCTACACGCTCTATCATGGCCGCAACAGCGACATCCTGTGCACGCGCTACAAGGCGAGCGACTTTGCCGTGCCGCCGGGCGCCGTCGGCGAGATGCACGGCCATCTGCTCTACCAATACAAGGGCTATAGTCTCTGCGTAACGGTGTCGGAGCAGGGCCACTTCATCTGTGTGCTGACGACGAGCGAGCCGATGGACGAGCTACGCCACGACATCTCGCTCGCCCGCGCGTTTAGCATCGTGCGCTAGCTTAGACAGCGCGCGAAACCGCGGCCAGTTGATGCTCCAGCGTTTGTATCAGCCGGATTCCGCGCTCGGCGGCCACGACGTACGACATCTCAATCCCGGGCGCAGCAGTACGCTCGTCACCCAATGGGCGCAGTTCGGGCGCGTTGGCTTCGGCAACCATCTTCCTGAGCGGCGCGCGGCTTGCGACGCCGGAGTCCGTCTGATCGCGCAGGCTGCATAGCCACGATTCCAGACGCATCCGGATCGCGTCGGTCAACTCAGCGCTCACATCGGCGCTCAGGGCAATTCCGGCCGGTCGGACGCGGGTCAGATTACCCAGGGCGAAGGCCAAGCGGCGGAGTGTGTCGAGCGCGTTGACCAACTGGTCACCGTCGATTTCAGCGCCGCGACCTTCGAGCATCGCATCATTCGCGACCGTCAGCATCATGGCAATGCCGGCGACGGCCGACCTCTCGGCTGCGGCGCGCCGGCGGCTCTCATCGTAGCCCCCGCCCTCTTTCACAAGTTCGAGCATTGCCGCGAGCGGTGCCTGGAACTGCTCGGCGAGCGTGCGGCTTGCCCGCTCGCGCCACAGGAGAGAAACGGCGGCGCGGATTATCATGCCGAGGCTGATGCCCCACAGGCTCCAGATCGAGCCGAGCACGTCGGCGCGCGGTCCCGGGCCTCCGTAGCCGATAACAAAGGCCGTGCCGCCAATCGCGAGATACGAAAGGATTCCTCCACCCTCCCCGATATAAGCCATCAGCAAAGCGCCCACAAAGATCGCGGCCATGTAGGGTCCGGGCGAGGTGAAGTTGGGCGCAACGACAATTGTGGCGAGCGCCGCCAGCGCGAGAGCTCCTGACGCACCAATCGCACGCATCGTGAATTTGCGCACCGTGGCTCCATGGCTGGGCGGGCCGCCGAGCATCAGCAGCCAGATCGCCGCGTGCAACGCCGGATTGTTGTCCCAAACCCCGATCAGAAACGCGGCCGTCAGTGCGAGCGTGTGTCGAGCGCTGAAGCGGATGAGGAAATTCCGTACGACGGCCGGCGGTGGCTCCGCTGGTTCGTCGATTTCAGCCTCCTCGGATGGCAGCTCGATTCGATGGTTCTCGAGCAGCTCGCTGATCCTTGCTATCGGCGCGGCAATTCCCACCAGCTCGGGAGCCTCCGCCCCGAAGCGCGCGATCCGCACGGCGAGGCCGGCGTCGGCGACGACGCCGCCGACGCCGGCCTCGCCGCTATCCGCATCCGGCGCCAGCGCCGACGGATGCGCCTGCGGGCTCGCGTCCGGCGCGCCTGCGGCGCGCCGGACGCGACCCCGCAGCAAATCCGAGGCGTAGCGCTCAAGACGTAGATCCAGCGCCGCCGCGAGCGCGCGCAATTCGTCGGCCGCGGCGGCAGGCGTCCGCCTGCCGCCGCGGCCGGCGAGCACCACTGCGGCCAGACGTTCCGTCTGGCCGCGGATCGCCTCGACGATCGTGACGTCGGCGAGCAGCGCCGCTGAAACGGCGGCGCTGCTCGCCGACGCGATTGCGGGCGCGAGCAGCGAGAGATGGTAGCCGAGACGCGAGGCCACCGGACGGTCGTCGTCGGCCGCGACGTGACTTAACGAAATTTCGATCAGCCGCGCGAGTCTCAGGCGCGAGCGCATCAGCGTCGCCGCGATCGAATCGGCCAGGACCGACTCGGCCGGTTCCGGCCGCACGATACTGTTGTACAGCAGCAGGACCGCGACAGCGATTGCCATTCCTGCGAACGCCTGCGCCGCGTCCCATCCCAGTTGATCCGGCAGAAACATCGCCAGGTAAAACGCCGTGACCACCGGAACTTGAATCCAGACCCAAAGCCGCCCCAAAGTCGGAACGGCGTAAATCAAATAGGTGGTGCAGAAACAGATGAGGACGAAGACGGCGACATGCACGACCGGCGAGTCGACCAACGCTCCGACCAGCATTAGCCCAAATACCTGGAACAGCGCCGCGCAACATAGGAAGGTGGCACCCCGCGCCGGGGAGAACGCAGCCTCGGGCAGCGCGAAATTGAACAACAGCGTCAAGCCGAGCGGATTCGCGATCTGCATCGCGGCAGTCACGCCGGCGCCCAGCGCCGTGATCAGTCCGACCCGCGCTGCTCGCCGCCATCGCCCGGGCGCCGGCTCCAGCTCTTCGAACAGGGCTCTCCATTTGGCGCTCCCTGTCATCTCTCTGGCCGCCAATCAAAGCATATTTTCAGCGTCGAGCGTCACGCGCCTGATCGCGAGCCTCTGCTTGTTGTTGGCGCTCGACGGGCTTGGCGGATGTGCCGCGTCGGGGGAGCGGCCGGAGCTCAATCCGTCTCGATGGGCGCCGGCGGCGGTGCAGCATGAATGGCAGCCTAGCCCCGGCGAGCAGGCTATCAAACTCGAAGCCGCGCTCGAGGCCACGCCCGGCGGCCCCGACAATAAACTTCTGGCGCACGGAGCACAGCCGAAGTACGACCTTCCGGCCTTGATCGATCTGGCCTTGAGCCGCAACCCCGATACGCGTGAGGCGTGGGAGGCTGCGCGCGCGGCTGCCGCCGGATGGGGAATCAGCCGTGCGCCTTTTTACCCAACGGTGCGTGTCGATAGCCAAAACGGATACGAGCGGATCCTCGATCAGGTCCCGAAGCATTGGGGCACGCTCAAGAACTGGCGTAGCAGCGACCTGCTTACGCTCAACTACGATCTTGCCGATTTCGGCCGCCGCGACGCGGCCGCCCGTTCGGCGCGCGAACAGTTGATGGCGGCCAATCTGCACTTCAACCGCAAAATCCAGGAAGTGGTGTTCGCGGTCGAAAAGAACTTCTACCTGCTGGATGCCGAGCGGGCCAACGTCGCCGCCGCGCAGGCGATCGTGCGTCTGGCGATCACTGATCGGCGTGCGGTCGAGAAGAGCCGTGCGGCGGGGTTGGCAACCAAACCCGACGTTCTATTGGCGCTCCAGCGCGAAGCGCGATCCCGCTTCGAGTTGGAAAACGCGGAACTCGGCGTCAGCGATGCCCAGGCCGACCTCGCGGTCGCGCTCGGCGTGCGCGTCGACGCACTGCCGGAAATCGAAAGTTTCGGCGGCCAGACGGTTCCCGCTACGCTCAGCGGCGCGGTCGACCGCTTGATCGACCTCGCCATGCACGAGCGGCCCGACCTTGCGGCCAAGGTCGCGGCGCTGCGCTCGCGCGATGCCGCGGTCGATCTGGCGCGCGCCTCGGTCTATCCGACCGTGGAGCTCTCCGGCTATTACGGCAGCCATGCTTTCAACTATCGGTTGTCGAATCCGCCCACGCCGCAGTTCACTGCGATGGCGCCCGAGTACGCCGCCAGCGTCGCGCTTCGATGGGACGCGTTTGCCGGCTTCGAGCATGTGAACTCGATCGAGCAGGCCCAGGCCGATCGCGAGGCCTTGCGCGCCGAGCTTTATCGCTACCAACTCGACGTCGCGAGCCAGGTATGGCGCGCCTATTACGCTTTCACTACTGCGCTCAGAAAGTACCAGTACGCGCAGGCCCTGCTGGCGGCCTCGCAGTCCGCCTACGATTCGAATTTCGGATCGTTCAATCGCGGGCTCGCGACGATCGTCGATCTGCTGTCGGCCGAGCGCGATCTGGCCGACGCCAAGTACACGATGGTCGGGAGCCGGGCCGACCTCCTGATCTCGGCCGCCGCGGTCGCCTACGCGACCGGAGCAATTCCGCCGCAGGCCCGCCCGTGAAACGTCGGCGCGATCGCGTTCATCGCTCTTGCAATCGGATTAAAGGCGGGCTTGGCGGCGGCTCGCCTTCGATCGTGACGACCGCTGTCGCGCCCATCCGGAACGGAAACCTGGGATCTTCGTCTTTGAGCGTGATCCGCACCGGAAAGCGCTGGGCGAGGCGCACCCAGTTGAGCGTCGGCGCGACGTTGGCAAGACCCGCGACGGTGGCGCCGTTGTTCTGGAACAGCGCCCAGCCGACGCCCTCGACCACGCCGCGAAAGCGCCGGTTCGGATAGCCGAGCAGATAGACCCGCGCGCTCATTCCGGGCGCGATGTGCGCAAGGAAGGTCTCGCGGAAATTGGCGATCACATACCAGGTGCGATTGTCGACCAGGCTCATCACTTCGCGACCCACGTTCGCATACTGGCCGACAGTCGTATTCAGATTGGTGACGTAACCGTCGAACTGCGCGCGCACCCGGCAATAGTCGACGTTGAGTTTCGCCTTGTAGACTTTTGCTTCGGCCTCAGCCCGGCGCGCGTTGATATCGCCGGCCTGCCCCAGCTCCTTTTCGGCCTGCCCGACCTCGTTGCGCGTCTGCTCGGTCGCCGCGCGCGCGGCAAGAAGCTTGCTGCGGACGTCGGCCACCTTGTTGGCGGTGACAAACGCCTCCTTTTCGAGCGGCGCGAGGCGCGCGAGATACTGGCGCTGGTAGCCGGCGTCGGCTTCGGCCTGCTTCTGGCGCGCCTTGGCGGCGCCGATCGCACGGTCGAGCGCTTCAATCTGCAGATTGGTGAGCGCTAGTCGCGCCTCGGCAAGATAGAGTTCGGCCTGATACGGGCGCGGATCGATGACGAACAGCAGGTCGCCCGCCTTGACGTGCTGATTGTCGCGCAGCGGAAGCTCGACGATCGTGCCGCTCACCTCCGGCGCGACCCCGACGATATTGGCGCGCACGTAAGCGTCGTCGGTGCGCGGATGGAGATAGTAGAGGCGCACAACGTATGCGCCGAGCACGAAGTCGATGACGATCACCGCGACGAACAGGATTCGGGCGATAATCCGGCGCGCGACATTGCCGCTCGCCAGATTTCCGCTCGATCGCGCGCCGCCTGCCGCCGCCATCGTCCATTCCCTCAAGCACGGCTGAAGAACGTGACCCATCCGATCAGCGCAAACATCGCGATCAGTCCGCCATAGAAAAGCGGCAGCGGGCGCAACTCGCGCTCGAGGCCGGCCGCGACAAACAGCGGATGGCACAGCGCCGCCAGGATCGCGCCCGCGCCCGCGCACAAGAGCCAGTCCGGAAAATTGGCCCCCGCGATGCTAACCACCGGGTCGCATCCCGCGGTCGTGAGCATCAGGATGCCGGATGCCAAATAGCACAACGCGCGCGCGATCATGGTCGAGACTTCCGAGCGAAACGCATAGGGCAAATCCGCCCCGTAGCGCAAGCGCCACAGTCGAGCCGCTCACGCTGTTGGCGCGAGCCTCACGACCGAATAATCGGCAGTATGAAACCTTAGCGGCCGAGCGCGTTGTCGGCGGCTTCGAACAGGCGCAACTGATGCGGCGCGTGATTGGCTGGAATCTCGACCGGGTAGCGGCCGGTGAAGCAGGCGTCGCAGAAACCCTCGCGCGGTCCGTCCAGGAATGAGTACAGGCCGTCCCAGCTAAGGTAATCGAGCGAGTCGGCCGTGATGTAGCTGCGGATCTCTTCGATCGAGTGGCTCGATGCGAGCAACTCCTCGCGAGTCGGCGTGTCGATGCCGTAAAAGCACGAATTGGTGGTCGGCGGCGCCGCGATCCGCATATGGACCTCGCGCGCGCCCGCCTGCCGCAGCATCGGGATGACCTTGCGCAGCGTGGTGCCGCGCACCAGCGAATCCTCGACCAGCACCACGCGCTTGCCGCGCAGCAGTTCGGAGACTGGGTTGAATTTTATCTTGACGCCGAAGTGGCGAATCGACTGGCGCGGCTCGATAAAGGTCCGCCCGACATAGTGGCTGCGCACCAGGCCCATCTCGAACGGCAAGCCCGATTGCTCGGCATAGCCGAGCGCGGCAGCGTTGCCCGAGTCGGGCACCGGCACGACGATATCGGCGTCGACCGGGCATTGGCGGGCGAGCGCGCGCCCTTGCAGCTTGCGCACCTGGTAGACGCTGCGTCCGTAGAGCAGGCTGTCGGGACGTGAGAAGTATACGTACTCGAAAATGCATCGCTTGGGCTCGGCGGACGGGAATGGACGCAGCGAGCGCACGCCGTCGTCGCTTATCACCACCATCTCGCCGGGCTCGATTTCGCGGATATAGTCGGCGCGCACGAGATCCAGCGCGCAGGTTTCCGACGCCACGATCGGCGCGCCGTTGAGCGAGCCCAGCACCAGCGGGCGAAAGCCGAACGGGTCGCGCACCGCGATCATCTCGCGCTGCGCCAGCACCACCAGTGAGTAGGCGCCGCGCACCTGCGCGAGCGCCTCGGCGACGCGCTCGGCCAGCGTGGGCGCGTGCGAACCCGCGATCAGATGAATAATCACTTCGCTGTCCGAGGATGACTGGAAGAGCGATCCGTTGGCTTCCAGCCGCTCGCGCAACTCTGCGAAGTTGACCAGGTTGCCATTGTGCGCGAGCGCCAGTCCGCCGCCCGCGTACTCGACCACCAGCGGCTGGCAATTCTTGAGCGTGGTCGAGCCGGTGGTGGAATAGCGATTGTGGCCGATCGCGGCGGTGCCCTCGAGGCGATTGATCACTTCGCTGTTGAAGATGTCGGCGACCAGGCCCATTCCGCGATGCGAGATTAGCGACTTGCCGTTGGACGAGACGATGCCGGCGGATTCCTGTCCGCGATGCTGCAACGCATACATGCCGAGGTACGCGAGATTGGCGGCTTCGGGATGGCCGAACACGCCGAAGACGCCGCATTCCTCGTGGAAGGTGTCGAGGTTGGATTCCTCGGGCGAGACTTCCACAAACAGTTCTTTTGACAGATCTCGCGAAAGCTCTTGCGGAAGTTCTTGCGACAATTCTCGCGACGGGACTTTATCCATTGGCGGCAAGCCTCCGCGCAATCGCCTGTTCGTGGATTTGCCTCAACTCGCGCACGTCCTCGTCGATCGCTTTTGCAACTCTCAGGCGCGGCTCGCTGGTCACGCGCCCGATCACGCTAAACTCGATTCCGTCGAACAATTCGCGCAACTTCTCGACCTCGTTGGCCGCGGCCGACAACACCACGGCCGAAGCGCCTTCGCCAAAAAACACTTCCGCCCCATCCCACTGCGCCATCCCGTCGATCTCCGCGCCCAGGACGCCGTCGGGATTGAAGCAACATTCCGCCAGCGTAACCGCCAGCCCGCCTTCCGCAACGTCGTGAGCTGATCTTATCAACCCTCGATCGGCGGCGGCAACCAGCCCCTCTATGAGCGCGCGCTCGCGTTTGAGGTCCAACGGGGCGAGCGACCCGCCTCTACTCGCGAAAAGGGCCGCATATTCGCTCGCCGCCAGCGTCGCTAGGGCCGTCCGCAGCAGGATAATCGCGTCGCCCTCGCGCTTGAAAAACTGGGTGACGCGCCGCCCGGCGTCCTCGAGCACCCCGAGCATCGCGATCGTCGGCGTCGGCGGAATCGCGCGGCCTTCGGTCTCGTTGTAGAAGCTGACGTTGCCGCTGACCACCGGGGTCTCGAGCGCTATCGCGGCGTCGCGGATACCCTCGACTCCCCGGATGAACTGCCACATGATCTCCGGGCGCTCGGGATTGCCGTAGTTAAGACAGTTGGTAAGCCCGATCGGCCGCGCGCCCGCACACGCCACGTTGCGCGCCGCCTCCACCACAGTCGCCGCCGCACCTACGTAGGGATCGAGCGCGCAGGCGCGCGGGTTGGAATCGACTTTCAGCGCGAGCGCGCGATTCGTTCCCTTGATCCTGAGCACGGCGGCATCGCTGCCGGGCCCGGCCATCGTGTTGCTCTGCACCATCGAGTCGTACTGCCGATAAACCCATCGCTTGGAGCCGACGTTGGGACTGTCCAGCAGACGGCGCAGGGCCTCGGCCGGCGGCGGCCCAGATGCCGCAGTCGCGGCCGAGCTCTGCGTAGGCGCAGTCTTCGACGGTTCGCGCGCGGGACGATCGTAGACCGGCGCTTCGTCGGTCAGCGCGGCGGCCGGAATATCGGCGACCAGCTTTCCGCGCCATCG
>WNFD01010448.1_pt1 | contig 11317 bp, 10 predicted proteins | sample 5400491 | NCBI WGS metagenome assembly WNFD01 (sample SAMN13153343, study PRJNA577476) | soil metagenome | isolation source: 120 cm saprolite under Douglas fir tree site 2 hole 2 replicate 2 | place: USA:California | collected 2015-04-18 | reverse complement strand
CAGCGCGGAGAGGTGGCCGCGCCGGCGCGGCGCTCTCGACACTCACCTGGAAGTAAACACGGAAGGAACAAGCTATGAGGATTCTTGGAACTTGCCTGATCGCGGCGATGGCACTTGCCCCGCTCACCGCGTTCGGCCAATCGGCCGACGCAAAGTATTGCCAGTCGCTCGCCGACCTTTATCGGACGACCAACAAGCAAAACATGGATGCCAACGTGCCCGAGGCCATCAACCAGTGCAACAAGGGCAATACGGCTGCCGGCATTCCGGTGCTGGAAAAGGCGCTGACGGACGCCAAGGTCACGTTGCCGAAAAAGTGACATCCCCTGACGGCGGGCGGTCGACTGCGGTGTCGGCCCCCGCCGATTCATGGTCGCGGCAACGCGGTCTTCGTGCGCTTCGACCGGCCGATCGGTGAGCAATGTGTAACCTCGCGAGTTTCCAGACGGCTGGCCCATGAGATTCCTCTTCAGGAACAATCTGCGGCTCAAGCCAAGCATTCTGGCGTCGTTCATCTTTCTTACCGTTCCCGTCTTCTTCACGATCATCGCGGTCACGTATCTCTCGAACGACAACATTGCCCGGACGAACGCTAAGGAACTCGTCGAGCGCTTCCGTACCGAGGCCATCAACAACATCCAGGACGATTTCGAGCCGCTCAAATCCCTCGTCAGGTCCGCGGCGTCGATCGGCGAGCAGGATCCAGGCTTCTACGCCGACAGCCGGTGCCTGAAGTATTTCTACAGCATCCTGCTTCACAGCCAGAAGATGGTCAGCGTCTATGTCGGCCTGAACGACGGCTCGTTCCGGCAAACGCGGCGTGTCGACCCGACCGTGGAGATCCAGGACAAGCTGCCGCCGGAAGGCGCCAAGTATGCCTACCGCTGGGTCCTGCCGTCGGCGGGATCGCCGCTTCTCGATCACTATACCTTCCTCGACGCGAAGCTGAAGGAGCTCGGCAGCACCGAGGAGCCCACGACTTACGATCCGCGCACGCGGCTCTGGTATCGCAGCGCCGTACAGGCCGGCACGACCATGATCTCCGATCCCGACGTCTTCGCGGCGTTGGGATTGATCGGCTTCACCGTCGCCGCGCCGTTCTATTCCAGCGGCAAGCTGCTGGGCGTTGCCGCGGCGGACATTACATTGGATGGTCTCGGCACTTATCTTGCGGAATACAAGGTGAGCCCAGGGACGCTGAGCTATATCCTCGACAACCAGGGCCGGGTGATCGCGGCCTCAGACCTCTCGAAGACCTATGCCAGCGACCAGGGCAAGGTCGAGTTGCAGCACATCACCTCGCTCGACAACGCGCTGCCGGCCATGGCGTTCAGCGCGCATCCGCGGCACGGCGAGGGCGTGTTCTCCGTCACCCACGACGGCAGGGACTATGTGGCGAGCCTGTCGACTCTGGCGCCCGAGTTCGGCAAGAAGTGGCAGCTTTTCATCATCACGCCGCTGTCGGATTTCACCGGCACGTTCCAGGCCAACAACATCCGCCTGGCCATCTTCGGGCTGGTCGCGATGGTGCTGCAGATCGTGGTCATCTATCTACTCATCGGCGTGATCTCCGCACCGCTCGAGCGGCTCGCCTTCAAGGTCGGCAAGATTCAGGAACTTGGGACGGAGCGGCTGCCGTCCATCTCCTCGCCGGTCCGCGAGATCTCGGTTCTGTCGAAGGCCATCGACACGCTGGACGCCACCGTGAAGTCGTTCTCGGCGTTCGTGCCGGTGGGGTTGGTCACCCAGCTCCTGCAGGCGGAGCAGAAGCTCGAGCTCGGCGGCCACAGCCGGTTCCTCACCATCTTCTTCTCCGATCTCGAGGCTTTCTCGACCTTGTCGGAGGAAGTGCCGTCGCAGGAGCTCCTGCTCAGGGTGTCGGCCTATCTCGAGCTCGTTACCAAGACCGTCAACCAGGAACACGGCACGATCGACAAGTTCATCGGCGACGGCGTGATGGCCTTTTGGGGCGCTCCGGCGCTGCTCGAGGATCACGCCTGGCGCGCCTGCGTGGCGGCCCTGCGCATCCAGCGCGGCATGGTTGCCCTGAATGGGCGCTGGGAAGCCGACGGGCAGAAGCCGCTCAACATCCGCATCGGCATCCACAGCGACGCCGTGCTGGTGGGCAATATCGGTTCCAAGGAGCGGATGAGCTACACCGTGATGGGCGACGGCGTGAACATCGCGGCGCGGCTCGAGGGCATCAACAAGGAATTCCGCACCCGCATCTGCATCAGTCACAGCGTCTTCAAGGAGGCCGGGGAACGGCTCTGCGTGCGGCCGATCGACGACGTCACAGTCAAGGGGCGACGGTCGAAAATTCCGATCTACGAACTCGTGGGCGTGTTCGGCGCCGACGATCCAGGCCTGGAACCCGATCCCGCCGCCCTCAAACTTTGCAAGATGACGCGCTTGGCCTATGAGGCCTTGATCAAGGAAGACCACGTGCTGGCGTCCCGTCGCTACAAGGAGATATTGAACGAATTTCCGGACGATCCGGTCGCTTCGGCATTGATCGGACGGCTCGTTACGGCATGACGATGGCCGCGCTGCGGTCGAAGGGCACTTGGGGAGTGCGCTTGGGGAGTGATGGTGTCGAAGCCTAGACCGGTGCCGGACCCGTCGTCCGGCCTGGCGCTTGCCGCGTTGCGGCCGAGCGAATACACCGCGGCGCTGATTCAGGTGCTGCAGGCCAGGCTAGGCCATGTGCGCGGCGCCACCGTGCTCGAGATCGGCTCGGGCAGCGGCGTCGTGCTGGCGGCGCTGGGCGCGCTGGGCGCCGCCTCCCTGTGCGGCATCGACATCGAGGAGGACGCGGTCACGTCGGGCATGTTGCTGCTGGACGAGCTCGGCCACGGCAAGACCGCCGAGTTCCATCGCGGCGACATGTGGCTGCCCGTCGCCGACCGCCGGTTCGGCCTGATCGTCGCCAACCTGCCGCATTTTCCCATGCTGGACAGCAATGTGCCGGGCCGCCTGCCGACCTGGAGCGCCGGTGGACCGGACGGGCGCTGCCTGCTCGATCCGTTCTTGGAAGGTCTCGGCGAGCATCTCGTACCGGGCGGCCGCGCGATCATCACCCACAACGCCTTCGTCGGCCTCGAGCGCTCGCGCGAAATCGTCGCCCGCCTGGGATTTGCTCTCGCCGTCGTGCTTACCACCCTGGTCAATGTGCCTGAGGAGAAGCTGGAACGCATGACCAAGAGCGTGCTCAGCGGCGAGGAAGGCCGGTCGATCCATCGTTACGGCCCCTACGCCTTCGCCGAGGTGAATATCGTCGAGATCGGCGAGCCCGGGACGTTGGCTTGATGCGCCCTGTCATCCTGAGCGCAGCGAAGGATCTGAAGGATCCAAAGGATCTAATGACGCTGGCGATGAGGTCCCTTCGGCTACGCTCAGGGCAGGCCTTCGCTGCGCTCAGGAGGACAGTTTTAGTTGCGCTGGCAATCGTCACCTGCGTTGCCGCCTTGCCCCTGCAGGCGCAACAGAACAAATCGCCCGACGCTGCCCTGGCGCGGCTCTTGAAGGAGGCATACGCCACCCTGCCGGGCGCCTGCTCGCAGGCCAGTGCCGACCGCTTGATCAAGATCCTGTGCGCCAAGAGCATCCGCATCGGCATCCGCGACTACTATCCGCTCTTTTCCACCCGCAGCGGCGAGACGCGGCAGGGCTACGAGTTCGACGTGGCGCTCGCCATCGGCCGCATGCTGAGCGTCGAGGTCGAGTTCGTCCGCGTGAACGCCGCCAACCGCATTGCCCTGCTGGCCGAGGACCGCGTCGACCTGGTGATCGCGACCATGGGCCACAACACCCAACGCGACGGCCACGTGCGCTTCATCCGGCCGCACTACTATCAGTCGGAGACGGCTGTCATCGGACCGCGCGCGCTGCCGGTGGCGAACATGGCGGACCTGCGGGGACGGACGGTGTGCGTCACCATCGGCAACGGATCGAACGCCGAGCTGGTGTCGCAAGGCGCGCGCCTCATGCTGTTCGACGAGGCAGGCGTGCTGCCGGACCGCCTCAAGGACGAGACCTGCACCCTGGCGGCGCAGGACGACAGCTTCTTCGCCAACTACTTCACCGATCCGGACTTTGCCGCGCGCTATTCCCAGAAGTTCGGCTTCGCCCAGGTGCCGTGGGGCATGGCGGTCGCCCGCCAGGGCAGCGAGGAGCTTGCCCGTGCGCTCGACCTGATCAGCCAGATTTTCCATCGCGACGGCCTGTTCATCGACATCGCGCGCCTGCACCGCATCGGTATGAACTTTCTCGAGCAACAGAAGGCCGTGTGGCAGAGCCCGGCGTGCAACACCGACACCGGCCCCACTAACCCGGCCTGCGTGCTGCCCGCCCTCAACGCCGAGCTGAAGCCCACGCCGTTTGCCAGGCAAGTCTCCGCCTTCGAGGCCTGGCTCGAAGCGTGGTCGGACATCGACCTGTCGCTGCCGATGCTCAAGACCGCGCCGGCCTGGTCGATGTTCAAGGACGGCGTGCTGAATTCGCTGATCCTGATCGTGGGCGCGCTCGCCGCGACCCTGGGCTTCGCGCTGCTGTTCGGCGCGGCGATGGGCGCGCGGTCCGGCCTGCTGCACTGGCCGACGCGGGCGCTCACGGTGACGCTGCAATCCTCGCCGATCGTGCTCACCCTGGTGATCGCCGCGTCGATCGCCCGCGCCCTGTTCCCCTTTTCCGACGCCGTGGCGCTCGGCGCCTCGATCGTGGCGCTGGGGCTGAGCAACGGCGCCAACGCCGGCCAGGCGATCTCGGAGGCGGTGGTGACGCTGCGGGCCGAGCGCGGAGCTGGCGCCGGCCTCTTCGTCGGCGCGCTCGGCCGTGCGGCGACGCAGATCGTGGCCTTCCTGGTCAATGCCGCGAAGGGTACGCCGGTCGCGAGCTTCATCGGCGCGCCGGAGCTCCTGAGCGCGCTCACCGACATCACGTCGTTCTCGAGCGGGCGGACGACGACCTACACGCTGCTGCTGGTGTTCTACACCGTCGTGGTGATGATCGTCGTCTGGCTGTGCGGCAAACTCCGGCTCTGGCTCGAAGGCCGCCAGGTGCCGGGCAAGGTGCGGGCATGACGCCGCTGATGGAACGTCTTTCGTCCGACTTCCTGCCGCTGGTCCTCGGCGGCATGGCGGTGAACTTCGAGATCGCCGTCATCGCCATCGCCGTCGGGCTGGCGTTCGGCCTGCTGCTCGCCGTCGGCCGCCTCGGTGGCGGCATGGCGGGCGGCGCCGCGGCGTCGATCATCTCGGTGATGCGGGCGGCGCCGACCTTCGTCGTCATGTTCTTCCTGCTGAACGCCATCCCGCGTGACGCCACCGTATTCGGCACGCCGATCGCGCTGAGCGGCATCATGACGGTGGCACTCTCGCTGGTGCCCTATTCGGCGGCCTACATCGCCGACGCCGGCGTCGACGCGTTGCGCCAGCTGCGCGGCGGCTCGACTCTGGGCGCCTTGCTGTTCCTGCCCAACGTCACGCGCGCCTTCTTCGTGCTGGTCATGTCGTCGAGCGCCGGCGTGGCGATCGGCGTCACCGAGGGCATCACGGTGATCCTGCGCCAGGCCGAGCAGCTGCCCACGCTCGACGACCGGCTCGCGCTGTTCGCGATCGGCATCGTTCTGTTCGGCACCCCCCTGCAGGTCGGCTTCGCCATCATGAGTTTCGTGCAGCGTCGCCTTGGCCGCATGGTGGCGCGCAGTCCGGCCGACGCGGCGTGATCCGCGGAGCGAGGCGAGTCATGGGACCCAGGAGGCGAGCTCTGATGCTCGGCACGGGCGCGGCCATCGTTGCCGTAGGCGCCTCCGGCATGATCGGCGCGGCCGTCTTGCGACGCTGCATACCTCGCTTCCCTAGTTCGAGTTAAATCCGTGAGATGACGATCGGTTGGATGCCAGATGCTTGACCACAAGCCCGGGCCATATGGAAAGGTCAATTGAATGATAATCGGGCGCAGAAACCGGCCAAAAATAATTGGATACTCGCCAAAACGGGGAAATACATACGTTTCTCTTTTTATGCTTATTTTTCTACTCGTTCCTATGGCGGCTTCCGCATCCGACACAATGGAACGCATCAGCAGGGATAGGGAAATCAATATTGGATATAGAACTTCGTCCGTTCCGCTCTCCTTTGTCGAAAAGGGCGATCTCAAGCCGCTCGGCTACAACATAGATGTCTGCATGGCAATCGTGGAGAGCGTAAAGAAAGAACTGAAACTCTCGGAACTACGAGTCAATTTTATCCCGGTCAATGGAGCATCTCGTGTTCCGATGTTGTTGGAAGACAAGATCGACATGGAGTGCGGATCCACGACCCATACCCTCGAGCGCGAGAAGTTCGTTGCTTTTTCCGTCAACACGATCATCGAAGAAGATCAGGCTATCGTCAAAAAGGGCGCCGGAATTCGGTCCATCGCAGATCTCGATGGCAAGACGATCGCCGTGAACCCGTCTTCGTCGGTCACGATGAAAATTCGATCGATGGAGATAAGCAATGGATACAAATTCAAAAGAATTTACGTAGTGGATCACAAGGACGGGTTTGAGCTGGTCGAATCGGGAAAAGCCGCCGCATATATCGAACTAAGATCGGTTTTAGCGGGTCTCTCTTCGAAGTCGCGGAATCCCGGCGACTACACTTTTCTGGACGCACCGCTCGATGAGCAGCCCATCGCAATCATGATGCGGAAAGACGATCCGGAGCTTAAAAATATTGCCGACCGTACCATCGTCGACATGGCCAAAAGCGGCGAGTTGGCTCGCCTATACGACAAATGGTTTCTCTCACAGTTGGGGCATTCCACCAGTTCACTGAATTTACCGAAAAATGCCGCGACCATCCGACAATACGGCGATCCGACCGACAAGGCCGCCGTCGACGACGGAGCTGTAATCAGCTCCCTGTATAACCTGCCAATATGGACCTGGGCCGGGGCTTTGGTGGTTGCCTACATTCTGTTTGCGGTGGCAGGGCTGCATCTATTCCTCAGAGCGTTCCGGCGCAGTCCGGCAGATGACAAAATTTCACGTGAGTTCTCTCAGATGGCGCTAACCGCAGTCGGCGGTATTGCATCGCTCATACTGGGCTTCACGATGTTTACCAGCATGAGTGCCTATAGTGCGGCGTCGGGTCTGGTGGCGGAGGAGGCCGGTTCCATCGGTGCCGTCCAGGAGGCCACCGTTGGCCTCGACGCCAGCGACAAGGCGACAATCACGCAGGCCTTGTTCAAATACGCGAATATTGTCATCGATCAGGAGTGGGTAGATCAAATGGACGGTCTGCCGGTTTTCAGTTTTCCAGGGAATGCAGTCCTTAACGATTTGCATCAGACGATTGCAAACCTCAACACGGCGGGAAAAGAATATGCCGGACAGACCAGGGCTTTGCTTATGCAGAACGTGTCTCGCTTATACAAGGCCAGAACAAGCCGTTTGATTGCAGCAGACCCGAACACCAAGATACCGCTGATTCTCTGGTCGGGAATTGTCATCAGCACCGCGCTGACCATATTTTGTTCGTATCTGATCGGATATAAAAGCAGGGCGCTGCATTACGCCACCGTGTCGGTAATCGCTCTTTCGTTCAGTATGTTTTTGGTCGTGATCGTTTATCTCGATCGCCCCTATCTTGGTAAAAAAGGTGTCTCCTCCGAACCTTATCAAATTGTCCTTGAAAATTTTGTGCTTTGAACTTCATGGCGTGCGTCGCCTGCGCGAGATGTTCAGCCGGAAGTACAGCGGATCGCCGAGCGGGCCGGCCATCGATCTTCTGCCGATTGGCGTGCTTTTGGCATATCACGAACAGCGTGAGTTTAGGCTGGCGAGGTTGGCGAAGGTGATTCTGGCAACGCAGTCGTTGGGGTTCGGATATTCGCCCCCGCCGTCATGGTGGACCGTGACTCGTAGGGGCTGCGAGGCGTCGCCGTCGTAGTGGCCTCCAGATCCCGATGTCGCGAAGCGTCACCTTCTCGCGTAGTCGGCGATAGGCCTCGAACCAAGCGCGCTTCACGGGTAGCCGCCGTCTCCGCGCCGTTCACGGCGGCGCGCCAGTAGGCGAATTCCTTTTAGATCTGCTGCCAGCCTTCGACGATGGATTAGGTATGCCGTTCGAGCAGGAAAAGGACCCGTTGCTCAAGCGCGAGTCCCTGGAGCTGGCGCGGGCTTGGGCGCAAGGGCTTCGGCGAAGCCGACACGCCGTTCGAGGAGGAAAAGGACCCGAGCGAAATGACCGGGGAAGCATCGAAATCTTTCGAACGGGGCGACCTGAGCGAGGCGGCTCGTCGCTATCGGGAGATTTTGAATCTGTTTCCGGATGACCCGGTTGCAAGATCATTGCTTCGCATCTGCTCAGCTGACGACCAAGCCGCCGAAGCGGTCGATAGCTTGTGAAAGGGATGAAGGTTCACCCTGCGATCAATCAGCCTTCGGCGATCCGCGGCAGCGTGACCAATGCTCCCAATCCGCCGGCGGGCAGGTTGGACAGGACGACATCGCCGCCATGGCCGCGGATAATCGCCAGCGCTGCCGTCAACCCGAGACCGACCCCGCCGGTCGTCCGATTGCGTGAGCTTTCGAGCCGGTAGAAAGGGCTGAACACCCGCTCCAGAGCCTCGGTTGGAATTCCCGGCCCCTGATCCCTGACCATGATGGTGATGGTCTTTTCCTGACAGCTGATTTCGATCGTGGGCGGCGTGCCGTATTTGACGGCGTTCTCGATCAGGTTGGCAAAGGCCCGTTTCAGCGCAAACGGCCGGCCGCGATACACCGCGTGCGAGGGGCCTGCATAGGCAATTTCGATGTCCTGATCGGCATAGTCATTGGCGATGGTCTGCAGAACGACCGGGAGATCCATCGATCATCGCCTGCAACTCCTCGACATCGCGGAACAGCCGTGCTTGCTGCACCTCATCCTCGATGAGCTCGCCGCGCAGGCGGATCCTGGTCAAAGGCGTACGCAGGTCATGCGAGATCGCCGCAAGCATCGCGGTCCGGTAGGCCACGAACTTCCGGATCTGTGCCTGCATCTCATTGAACGAGGTGATGACGCTCGTGAGCTCGCGCGGCCCTGTTTTCGCCATCGGCGGGGCTTGGGGATTCGTGCCGAAAAGACGGATCGCCTCGGCAAACCGCCGGATCGGACGGACCAGCTGGCGCGTTGCGACCGTAGACACGATGCCGGTCGACAGCGTGAGAAATACTAGCCAGATGGTCCATCGCTCCTGCCAAGGCAGACCCCAGAGCCGTTCTGGTGTCGTTAGAACAAGCCAGCCGCCATCGGAAAACTGTACGGCGAGCACATAGGCATGGGGGTATTTCGCGTGCTTCTCCTGGAACTCCGGCGTCCACATCAGTGCGCCACTGGATGCATCGGCTTTCAACGCGGAGATGACCAGCCGACGGTCGCCCAGCAGCTTCCTGATCGCCGCCACACCATGCTCGGGTGAATCGCCGGTTGTGTGCTCAAGGGCAGTCGAGACCGGTGATGCTGCCGCGTACCAGCCGACCCGAACGCCCTGGGTGGTCGCGGCGGCCGCCAGCTGCTCCCTGATCGGTGGCGGTGCCGCCTCCATGATGCGCACCATATCGACGGCCTGCTCCAATAGGCCGGTGTGCTCCAGCGCGGGCTGAGCCCACACGCCGCCGAAGACGTTGAACAGGCCGATCAGCGACCAGGTCGCGGCGGCGGACAGCACCACGGTCAGCACGAAGCGCCGCGCGATGGAATCGCGAGGTAAGAGCGCTAATTTCATCCGCGCGTTACCTTGGCCTCGAAGAGATAACCGCCGTTGCGGACGGTGCGGATGACCGAAGGGGCCTTGGAGTCTGCCTCCAGCTTGTGGCGAAGGCGGCTTACCAGAGTGTCGATGCTGCGGTCGTAGGCGGCATGCGCCGGGCCGCGCGCCAAATCAAGCAATTGATCCCGTGTCAGGACGCGCTGGGGGCGCTCCGCAAAGGCAAGGAGGAGATCGAATTCTCCGCCGGAAAGCAGCACCAGCGTATTGTCCTTGGACCGCAGCTCGCGCCGCGCGACATCGAGGCGCCAATCGCCGAAGCACATGATCGGCCGGGTATCGCTCGGCGCCGCAGCCGCGCGCGTCTCGGCCGTTCGCCGCAGCACCGCTTTGACCCGTGCCAACAACTCGCGCTGATCGAAGGGCTTGGTGACATAGTCGTCGGCCCCGAGTTCGAGGCCGACGGTGCGATCCGTATGGTCGGTCACCGCCGTGAGCATGATGACCGGCACGCGCGAGATGGCGCGCAGCTTCTTGCACAGGCTGAAGCCGTCTTCCCGCGGCAGCATCACATCGAGGATCACGAGATCGATCGGGTGCCTCTCCAATGCTGCGAACATGGCGGCCCCATCCACAGCGACGGTCACCCGATGCGAGTGCTTTTTGAAGAAGTTCGTCAGCAGCGACAAAATATCGGCGTCGTCGTCGACGATGAGAAGGTGAGGCATCGCAGCCATTCTCCGGGGATAGCACCCAAGCTTGGCTCCCTTATGTCGGCGCGGCTGCGATTTGTTTCAACATCGACATAATATGTCGTCCGGCCCGCAAACCTGAAATCAAGCCGGCACGAACCGCGCATAGCGTTGCTCCTACACAAANCTACACAAACAGGAGCATGATCCATGACAGCTATCCTCATGGTCTCGAGCCGTCGCGGCGCGACGAATAGTCCTTGGTGCCGGGCCCAATGACGCGGCCTGGACCCGACGACCACCCGATGCCAACGGCCACGAGTAGCGCGATGACCGGCGCGCATCTTGTGCCGGTCTGCCGAACCGCACCCACGCGGCGTATCGCATTCGGTGGTGCCGTCCTCTTTGTCGTACTCGGCCTCGCTACCGTGCTGTTCCGGCACTGGCAACGGAGGAGCGGGGAGCGCCTGGTCCGAACTCGCTTGTCCGAACTTGGCAATCATCTTCTCCGGGACATCGGCCTGACTCGCGCCGACGTCATCTTCGGCAAAGCCGCGACGCTGGCGCGGCGCCACCAATCGCATCGTTGAGTGAGCGAGTTGCCGTGAGAGCAAGAGTTCGCCGTGGCTGCAAGCCAAATGGAGAAACCATGACAAATCTTCTCGACTGGCCGCTCGACCTTCCGTGCGGCACCACGCTTTCCAATCGTGTCGCCAAGGCGGCAATGAGCGAAGGCCTCGCCGACTCTGGCAACCATTCCACGCCCCGGCTGGAAACGCTCTATCGGCGCTGGGCCGGCTCGGGGGCGGGCCTCCTGCTTTCCGGCAACATCCAGGTCGACCGCTGGCATCTGGAGCGGCCGAACAACATCGTCATCGACGATGAGA
>WNFD01014466.1_pt1 | contig 11318 bp, 6 predicted proteins | sample 5400491 | NCBI WGS metagenome assembly WNFD01 (sample SAMN13153343, study PRJNA577476) | soil metagenome | isolation source: 120 cm saprolite under Douglas fir tree site 2 hole 2 replicate 2 | place: USA:California | collected 2015-04-18 | reverse complement strand
ACCAGCGAGAATTGATCAGGCGAGCCGAAGGCCATTGCCAGCTGCCAATTGCTCACACAGCGAGAACGGGGTCGGTCTATGCCCGTGCGGACATGCGCTGACGGATGCACGCTTTGCAGGCAGCCTGCCCGCGGCCAGTGCCTAGACACGAGTGGGCGGGTTGGCGAGTTGGCGACCATCACCATTAGGACCCATTACCCTGAGGACTTGAACCGCTCGCCTATGTCCTGGCTGGAACGCAGATCCCTGGCTGAGCGGCTGACTAGCAGATACAGTCGGGCATCGATATTGGTCACTGGAAACCGCGCGGCGGCTGCTCGCCGAGGGAACTATGTCGGCCTCGCGGATCGCGGGATCGTCGGTGTCCGTGCGACGCTCTACCGGCGCGTCCGCCCAGGCGGCAGGCCGAGTATATGGGCCCTAGTGCCTAAGACGATCGCGCACGGCCGAACCAATTCGTGATCGCGGACCCTGTGTCCGCTATGACTCGATCGAGGGTCGATGGCTGATTCGCCAGGGTCTGGCTCAGGCAGCGCGTCCCGTTTGGGCGCGGTGGGCGCCCAGGACCCGCTGGCGGTTAGCGAGACTCTGCGCGTCCAGGGTGATTGCGACCGTTAGTCCCCACTGATGTCCCCACTGGCTTCCTGACTCTGATCGCAATATGCCTCTGACCTGGACAGGTCTTCACGTTTAGCTGTGACGTGGGACGATGCGAGTTTGCTGACGGCTTGCCCGCAGGTTAAGCGGGCCGCACCCACAGTGTTATGGGGTGGTCTGGCGGGTATCGGCGGGAGCGGCCCGGGGTCGCTGCTGCCAGCGCGGGTCGGCGTCGAGGGCGGCGGCGCCGAGGGCCTCGAGCCGGGTGAGCAGTTCGCGCAGCCGCCGGTCGTTGTCGATCCAGGCCTGGTAGTCGTGGTGCTGGCCGGGGCTGAGCCAGCGGCAGATGGTCTTGGCGGCGACCTTGCGGGTCCACTGCCAGTACGGGCCGTGCAGCCGGGGCGGGTCGGCGTGGCAGGCGCAGTTGCGGTGACCGCAGCGGGTGCGCCGTTCGGTGATCGAGCCGGGCAGGACCATGCCGGTGCGGGCGATGGCCGCAAGCTCGGCGGCGATCTTGGTGGCCTCGGCCCGGTGGCTGGCGGCGACACGCACCGCTTCAGGGTGGCATAGGTCCGCTGTCTCAGCCATGTCTTACTGTATATCTACAGTATGACCGGCCGGGAAGCGCCCACGGAACTGAGCGGGACGGCTGGCTACCTCGCGCGCTGGCGGCCGTCATCGGTGTCACCGCAGGCCGCGTCTTTCGCCCGGCAGGTCGTTGCGGCCGCCGGCCCGCACAGCCGGGAGCGGGCGAAAAACCTGCTGTGGGCCGCGGGCAGGCTCGCCGACTACGGGTTCGGGCTGGGCCTGGAGCCGGTGCCGGGGGTGCTGCTGCACCCGTCGGTCATCGAGCGGTTCACCGCGCACGCGCCGGGCCTGACCGGCGTGACCCGGCGGACGCTGCGCACGAACCTGCGGTTCATCGCCCGGCACGTTGTCCCGCAGCTGCACCCGGCGGACCTGCCGTTGCCCCGCGAGCGCGCGAAGGCGCCCTACAGCCCGGCGGAGATCGGCGGTTACCTCGCCCTCGCCGATGCCCAGCCGACCGCGGCGCGGCGGATGCGCGCGGCCGGGCTGGTCTGCCTGGGTGCGGGCGCCGGGCTGATCCGCGCCGACCTGCGCGCTGTCCGCGGCAGCGACGTGGCCTGCCGGTCCGGCGGCGTCATCGTGACCGTCCGCGGCGCCCGTCCCCGCGTCGTGCCGGTGCTCGCCCGCTACCACGAGGTTCTGCTGGCATCAGCCGGGTTCGCCGGGGAGAACCTGGTCACCGGCGGCACCGATCCCGCCCGTCATAACATCACCAGCCCGCTGGCCCGGTCGCTGGCCGGCGGGACCGGGCTGCCGGCGCTGGACACATCCCGGCTGCGGGCCACCTGGCTGGCCGACTGCGCCCGGCTGCTCGGCCTGCCGGCTTTCATGGCCGCTGCCGGGATCACCTGCAGCCAGCGGCTCGGCGACATCATCGCCGGCCTGCAGCCCGGCAGCGAGGAGCAGGCGGTGGCGCTGCTCGGCGGTCAGCGGTGAGCATCCCGCTGGACGTGCTCGAGAACATCATCGATACCTCTGGCGTGGCGCCGGCGATCGAGAAGATGCTGCCCGCCGGGGTGCGGCACCGGCAGCTGACGGCCGGTACCTTGCTGGCCGGGATGATGCTCGCCCTGGAAGATGACCGGCCCGCGCACCTGACCAGGGTGCACGCGGCGCTGACCGCCCTGCCCGAGCCCGACCAGGCCCGGCTCGGCGTCACCGAAGAGTGGAGGGCCGGCCCGCACCAGCTCACCTACCGGCAGGTCGAGCGAACCTTTAACCTCGTCGCGGATGCGCTGGGCAAGCAGCATCCCGACGGCGCCCCCTCCGCCGACCTGTCCGGCGTCTGCGATGACCTGCTGGAGGCCAGCATCCCCGCCGCATGCAAGGACGCCTCCGCCGCGCTGGCCGTGGACTGGACCGACGTGGAAAGCTGGTCCCGCCCGCCGCCCCGCGGCACCAGCGAGTGCGCGGACCCCGAGGCGCACTGGGGGCACCGCAACTCGAACCTGCCCGGCCCGAAGGGCGAGATGTTCTTCGGCTACTATCTCTCGGCCGGCACCATGGTGCGTGAGGAAGCAGGCCCGCCCGTGCCCGAGCTGGCCCGGCGCATGACCCTGTCCTCCTGCGAGCTGGACCCCGTCCGCGCCCTCGCCAGGGTCCTGGCCCGCATGCCCGCAGCCGGCATCGCCCTCGGCGACATCCTGGACGACTCCGGCTACGCCCACCGCGACGCCGGCGCCTGGGCCATCCCGCTCCGCCAGGCCGGCGCGCATCTCGTGCAGGACCTGCACCCGCACGACCGCGGCCCGCAGGGCACCCACCACGGCGCGATCATCGCCAACGGAAACCTCTACTGCCCGGCAACGCCTAGGCCGCTGCTGGAACTCGGGCCCCTCGCGCCCGCCGCCACCATTGACCAGGCCAGCGCGCACGACCAGCAGACCGCCGAGCTCGCCCGCCACAAGCTCGGCCCGATCAGCGCCGACGACGCCGACGGCTACCACCGCGTCATGTGCCCGGCCGTCGCGGGGAAGATCCGCTGCCCGCACCGGCCCGAGTCGATGAAACTGGGCCGCGGCCGGCCCGAGATCCTCACCCCGCCGCAGAACCCGCCGGCCTGCTGCACCAAACAGACCATCACCGTCCCCCCGGCCGTCGCGGCCAAGACCAGGCAGAAACACGACTACCCATCAGCGGCCCACCGGCGCTCCTACGCCCGGCGCACCGCGGCCGAGCGCATGTTCTCCACGATCAAGGATCCCGCCACCACCAGCATCGCCCGCGGCTGGTGCCGCCTCACCGGCCTGGCCCCGCTCGCCCTGTGGATCGCCTCCCTGCTCGCCGTCCGCAACCAGCGCATCCTCATCGCATGGGATGCCCGCCAGGCCGACGACGCGCGGCGCGGCGCCGCCGGGCTCCCGCCCAGAACCAGGAAACGGCGCCGCCAGACCCTCGCCAGCCTCGCCGCCGGCCCGCCATAACAGCCACTGCCTTCCGCCCGACACCAGCGGCAGCGCACGGCCGCCATATCCCGGCGCCACCACGGCGATCCCGCGCACCCGGAACCAAGCCAAGGCGGCCAGCCCGGCTAACGCTCGCCCCGCGTCTCGCACAAGGTCATCTCAGGCCCGGCAATACCCCCCACGCCCCGGCAGCTGAAATGTCAGACCCAAACGTGAAGATAGACCCTGGTGAAACGTGAAAACCTCTCGGTGGAGCTGAGGGGATTTGAACCCCTGACCCCCTCGATGCGAACAGAGTATCGCGGGCCATCTGCCGCCTGTTCGGGAAGGTTTTCCCAGGCCAGCCAGGTCTAGCCGGTCCCGATGGCCGCGCCTGGGGGCGGCTGACCGAGGCTTTCCGCTCCCATTCCGCTCCCCAATTCGGACAGCTGGTCGCGGCTGCGGACGGTGACAGCCGGCGCGCTTTTCGGCGCTGTCACGCACATGCGCGCAGTCAGGTCCTAGCGGGAGAGGGCAGGATGAGCTTCACCGTTACGGACCGGGTCCGGGCGAACTCGTCCGCGCCGGGTAACGAGCGCCCACTGCTGCCGGGCCCTGCCAGGCGCAGGCGCGGGCGACGATTGATGCTGGCCCTCGGCGGCGACGATCGCCGGCAAGGTCGATAGCAGCGGCCGCACGGTTCGGCGGGTGACCGCCCGGCTCGAAGCTGACGGGCACGTAACGTGCACCGGGGCGGCCGGGCTGGGCGCAACGTCTACGGACGCCAGATGGGCTGCCCTCGTCGACCCCGGGAACAGCGTGTTCTGCGTCCTGCCGCCCGACCAGACCCTGGCCGCCGTCGGCGACCGGGGGGACGATCGGCCTTTGCGTGCGCGCCGTGCGCGAGGCCAGCCGCCGGTGATCTGACCTGCCATACATCGGCGCGAATACGGCTTTCGTTCTGTGTCGCCCTCTGCCGCTCAGCGCGTCGGTATTGCGCCAGAAGGAACTTTATGGCGCCGTTCCTTGCTCGGATTCGCGAGCTGGTTTGTCCTGGCCCTCGGCTGGACCAAGGCAACTGCCAGCGGCATGTGCAGCACGATCTCGATGTCGCCCGTGGCCGGGACATCAGATTCCAGGCCGCGCACCGGTCCGGGGTCCTGGGCGTGCGCGTAGCGGGACACGGCCACATCTCAGCCGGACCAGTGTTGCCTGTTGTACAGGCTGCCCGTGCTCGACTACGACGTACTCGCGGGCGGCTCAATGATGCGGAGCTGCGATGGTGAACCTCGTGGCCGGCATCGTGGGCGACGCTGATGCCACGCCCAAAACGAGCAGGAAGTCCTGTGAGCAGGTATCTGATCCGGCGCGCTGTCGCTAGGCGCTCTTCCGGATGCGTGCCCTGGGGAGAGCGCCTGCGAGTTTCCCGGCGAGCTGGGTCCGTCTGCTGACGCCAAGCTTGCGGAAGATCTTGCTTAGGTGGTAGTCGACGGTGCCGGCGCTGATGAACAGCTGGGCCGCGATCTCCCGGTTGGTAAGGTGCTCTGCGGCCAGCCGTGCGACCTGCTCCTCCTGCGGGGTTAGCACCTCCGGGGCCCCAGGGCTTCGCCGGCGGGCTCGCTCGCCGGTGGCGCGCAGTTCGGCCCAGGCACGGGCGGCGAAAGCCTCCATGCCGATCGCGTCGAACATCTCGGAGGCGGTACGAAGCTGGTCCCTGGCGTCGCGGCGGCGGCGCTGGCGCCGCAGCCACTCGCCGTACACGAGGTGCGCGCGGGCGAAGTCGGGATGCCGCCGGGTGCGGCTGAGCCGGTCGATCGCTTCGCGATAATACCCCTCGGCGGCTTCTCCTTGGCTCGCCAGCGCGCGCGAGCGTGCCTCGATGCCCAGCCCGATGTGGGTTTCGCCTGCCCGGGTTGTTGCGGCGAGCAGATCCAGTGCATCGGCGGCGATGCGCGGGTTTCCGGTGCGTACGGCAGCTTCGATTAGCTCGGGCACCGCCCACACAGAGACGTACACGTGCATGTGCTTGCTGGCTTGCCGGGCTGACGCCAGCGCCTCCTCGTAACGGCCGAGGCTGTTGTAGAGGACGGCCGCCACCCAGTAGGCGACTGTCACCGAGACTCCCTGGCCACCGGGTATGGCCTGCTCGATGACGGACTGGATCAGCGGGACGGCCTCGGCTTCCCTTCCCCGGAACGCAGCTAGCATCGCGGCGGCGACAGGCGCGAAACGAGACCCGGTCGCCTCGCAGACCGCGCCGGCTTCGGCGATGAGCACTGTGGCGGCCGCGAAGTCGCCGCTCCATACGGTCTCTATCGCCATCCGGTTGAGAAGGAACGAGAGTTGGTCGAGCGCGCCTACATCACGGGCGAGCTGAACCTGCCTGTTGGTGACGCGTCTGCCCTCGTCGTCCCAGAGAGCTTCGTCCGCGACGGTGGCGACGAAGCCCCACCGGAGTACCTCGTCCTGGGGGATCGCTGGGCCGGCGCAGGCGGCCGTGGCCTGCCGCAGCACCGGCGTGGCGGCGGTCGGCCCGTCGATGACCAGAAGCGCAAATCCATCCAGCACCAAATCGACCAGACGAGGCGGGTGCGGCGGCGTGGGGAGGGCCCGGGCGGCGCGTGAAACGGCCAGCAAGTCGCCGGCACCGGCTAGATGCCCGGCGAAGAATGCCGCTTGCCACGCATCGACGTATGTCTCGCGGGCCAGGTCGAGGTTGAGCGGTTCGAGCCGCTTGGCCGCCTTGAGCAGAAGCGGGGGAGCGTCGCTGCCCAGGCTGGAGGCGAACGCGATCTTCGCGCGCAGCAGGTCCGTCATGGCGGCCTGGAACTCATCCAGCGGCCCGGCCTCCGCCGTGGCCAGAAGGTCGCGGGCCTTGCCGAACACGCCAGCCTGCAGGCTCGCCTGCGCCGCCGACAGCGTACGCTCGGCGCCGCGCATCGGGTCGGGCGTCAGCGCCGCCGCGCGTTCCAGGGACGCCGCGGCGGCAGCGAGCCCGCCGCGAGCCTGGGCCCGGTCTGCGGAGCGTTCAAGCTCCGCGGCGACGTCCTCGTCCGGCCCGGCCGCGGCCTCGGCCAGGTGCCAGGCCCGCCGGTCCGGGTCGGCGCGGGGGTCGGTGACCGCTGCCAGCGCCGCATGTGCGCGGCGACGCGCCTCCGGCGGGGCCGCGTAGTAGGCTGCCGAACGGATCATCGGATGCCGGAACCGCACCCGCGGCTGCCACGACACCAGCCGCGAGGTGCCGGCGGCCTCACCCGCCTCCGGGGCGGCCCCTAGCTGTGCGGCCGCCTTGTAGACTAGCTCGGGATCCCCGTCTTGGTCGGCCGCCGCCACCAGCACCAGCTCCCGGGTGTCCGCCGGCAGGGCCCGCACCCGGGACAGGTACAGTTCCTCCAGCCGCCCCCCGAACCGCAGCGGCCAGCTCAGCGGCACCGTCCCCGACAACTCCTCCTGAGTCAGCTCCGCGGCAAGCTCCATCAGCGCCAGAGGGTTCCCCGCCACCTCGGACACGATCTGAGCGCTCACCCGCCCATCCACCGGGGCGCCGGCCGACGCTGCCACCAGCTCACTCGCCGCCTCCTCCGGCAGCCCGCCGAGCACCAGCTCGGGCAGCCCAGCCAGCGCGCCCGCCTGTCCCTCTCCCTCCCGGACGGTGAACAACATGCCCACCCGGTCGGCGTACAGGCGGCGGGCGATGAACCCGAGCATCTCCACTGACACCTGATCCAGCCACTGCGCGTCATCCACCAGGCACAGCACCGGCCGCGCGGCCGCCGCGTCCGTCAGCAGCGTCAGCGCCGCCAGCCCGACCAGGAACCGGTCCGGCGCCGGCCCGGCTGCCAGCCCGAACGCCGATCCCAGCGCCTGCCGCTGCGGCCCGGGCAGCCCCGGCAGGCCGCCCAGGAACGGCACCAGCAACCGGTGCAGCCCGGCGAACCCCATCCCGATCTCCGCCTGCGCCCCGGCCACCCGGGCGAGCTGCATGTCATGGGTCTGCCCGGCCGCCCACTCCAGCAGTACCGTCTTGCCGATGCCGGCATCCCCTCGCACCACCAGCACCGCGCTCAGCCCGTCCCGCGCCGCCGCCAGTACTTCCGCCAACGCGGCGGTCTCCGTGACCCGGTCCAGCAACTCGCTAATCACTCACCCTCCCGCCACGGCCACGATCGGCCCCACCTGGGCCGACCGAGCCCACAGGGCGGCGCACTACCATCATCGCTGACATGCCGGTCGGGGGAACGGGCGGTCCCGGACCTACCCGGCCCTGGCCGCCCGAGCGGCAAGCGTGGCGAACCCGCAGGAAGCCGCTTCGGCCTGATGACGAGAAGTAATAGCTGCAGGTCGACGGGAACGGCACATTCAGCCTCGCCGACCAGCGGCCCGACCTGCTGACCGGCGGTCACGTTCACCGGCCGCTATGAGACTGTGACCGGCGCCGGCCTCCCGGTCGGCGGTCGCAGCCACCGCCCCTGTCGCCGCTGCCGGTCCTGCCTGGATCGCTGCCGGGCGCGGCGGCGGCCCCGCTGCCGTGATCAGCCGGGAGCTGCGGCCGCGAGTGACGAAGCTGACTGTCCACCGGACAAGCACGATGAATTGGTTCTGCAGGCCGCCCATCAGGAAGTGCAGGTGGATGATTACCCATGCCAGCCACGCCGGGAACCCGCTGAGCCTTACCCGATGTATCTGGGCGACGGCGGCCTTCCTGCCGATCGTGGCCAGAGATCCCTTGTCCCGGTAGGCGAAGGTTTTTCCGACACGGCCGGCCAGGCGCCGCCGAATGGCGCGCGCCACGTGACGCCCTTCTTGCGTCGCGGCGGACGCGGTGCCCGGTATCGGGAGGGTCGCGGCGGCGCCGTCCGAGACGCGCACTATGTCGCCCACGGCGAAAACCTCGGGAAACCCGGGCAGCGTCAGGTCGGGCTGGACGGTGATCCGCCCGGCCCGGTCGAGCCCGGCGCCGGACGCCTGGGCCAGCGCGGCAGCCAGCGGTGACGCCGAGACCCCAGCCGCCCAGATGACGGTCCGGGCGGCTATCTCAGTCACGTCGCCGCCCTCGGCCTTCATGTAAATGGACCGGTCGTTCACGTGCACGACCCTGGTGTTCAGGATGGGCGTGACGCCGAGCCGTCGCAGCGCTTGCAGTGCCTTGGCTGACAGCCTCGGGTCGTAGGCAGTCAGCACGCGATCGTTGGCTTCGACCAGCAGGATCACCGCCTCGGCAGGGTCGACGGCACGGAACTCGCGCCGAAGGGTGTCCCGGGCGATCTCGGCGATCTGGCCCGCCAGTTCCACACCGGTGGGGCCAGCCCCGACGACAGTGAACGTCAGCCACGCCCGGCGCCGTTCAGAGCAGGTCTCCAGCTCGGCGGCCTCGAACGCGGTCAGGATGCGCTGGCGGATCTCCAGCGCATCCTCGACGGTTTTCAGGCCAGGTGCATACGGCGCCCAGGCGTCGTGACCGAAGTAGGAATGGGCCGCTCCGGCGGCGACGATCAGCGAATCGTAGGCCAGGTCACCGCATTCGCCGTCCGGCTGCCGGCGTAGCCGGACGCGCCGCCGGGGCAGGTCGATCGCCAGCACATCGGCCAGGAGAACCTTCGCGTTGCGCTGGCGGGCCAGAATCCGGCGCAGCGGCTGGGCGATCTCGCCGGGCGACAGTGACCCTGTGGCGACCTGATACAGCAGCGGCTGGAAGAGATGGAAGTTCCGCCGGTCCACCAGCGTCACCTCGGCATCGGCCGTGCGGAGCCCGCGCACGACTTGCAGGCCGGCGAAGCCCCCGCCGATGACGACCACCCGATGCGCCTGCCCAGCCCGGCGCTCAGCCGGGCCCAGGGCCCGGCGCCGCCTGGCCTGCATCGGGTTCTCAGCCGGCCAGGGTCCCTCGCCTTGATCCTGAGCCAGCGGCGTGCAACCCCGGCAGGACAGTTCCGGCTGCCAGTACCCGCGAGCCTGCGTCGTCCCGGCTGCTGACCCCTCACCGGCTAGGCCCGTTGGATCGCCCATGAGTTCCCCTTCCATCGCGGCCTTTGACACAGCTGCGCCCGCCACGTCGCGCCGCGTCCCTATGCGCCCGGCCGGGTCCGCGTCCCTACGCGGCCGACCGGGTCCGCCGACGGGCGCCGAGCGAGTCGCCCAGCGTCCACAGCGCGACACCAAGCAGCACAATGTCCTTGATCAGGAACTGGCCGGGCAGCCCCGACAGCAGCCCGAATCCGCCCGCGGTGACTCCCGGTGTGGTGAACAGGAAGCTGATCGTGCTGCAGAAAATCAGCACTGCGAACACGCTGCCCACGGCCGACACCCGCGGCCAGAGCGGCCGGAGCGCGATGAGCAGCGCGGCGGTGATCTCCGCGCTGCCGAGCGCGTAGCCGAGCGTGCGGACAGTGAAGATGCCATAAAGCCAGCTCAGCAGCGGACTGTGGGCGATCAGCGGCTGAATCGCCGCAGCTTCGTACGTGAAGTACTTCAGGGCGCCGATCCAGGCGAGGACGACGACAAGGCCGTACCGGATCACAGACTGGCCGGCGACGGTTGCCGCGTGCGCTGCCGTCCCGGCCGTGACCGTCGGAGGATTGAGAAATCTCGTGTGGGGCATGCGCATCAATTTCGTGGACGACATGCGGATCACTCCTCTCACCGTGCGCAACGTCGTGTCGCTGGGACTCACTGTGCGGCGCCTGCGGCTGAGCCACCGGCACCCCTGAGTCGGGCTTCACCCGGGTGAGGCATTCGCGCCATACTCCCGCACGGGCTTGACCGGACAACGCCGCGCGGCCCGGCGAGCGGATACCACCTGGGCCCAGGCGCCGTAGCCGCAGGATCCGTCGCAGGTAGTGCCCGTCGCGCGCCGGCCGCGGCCGATTGCCCCCCGCAGTCGGCCACAGCCTCGGCGCGGGCCGACCCCCCATCTGGTCGACCGGTCCCCCGTGCCCATCAGCACCTGTAACCACGACGCTACTGTCAGCCGACACTCGTCGCATCTGGGAAACACCTGGTCTGCATCCCCAATCGAGATCGCGGTCCAGCTGACTAACACCCGGAAATCAGCGTGTCAGGCGAGCTGCACCCGAATCCACAGCCGCGCGTGGAGGCCAGCGGTCGGTGGCTGTCGGATCGGGCATCCAGGCCGGGTGTCGATGGGTGGCTGCTGCCTGGTCAGGGCTCGAATGCGAGATTGACCGCTTGAACCTGCCGAAAAACAGACATACCTGCAAATGTCACAGCGAGCGGCTCTAGCCTGAGGGCAGACGCAGCGGGACACGTGCCCGCGGCGGCGGTGACTATCCCGGGCTGGGGGTGATGCTGACGGCGAACCGGGGCGACAGCGGGCCGGCCTCGGGGCGGCGGGCGCTGGGCTGGTCAGAGCTACTATGGCCGCCGGGAGATGGCCGGCTTGGCGGGTGGCCGGCATTGCTGGATCATTAGACAGAGCAGCTGGCTATCGATCGGTGATCTGGAACGGCTGGCCGCACCGGTGACCCTGGTCCTAGACGATTATCACCTGATTTCCAATCCCAGCCTGCTGGAATGCGTGGCGCACCTGGTCGAGCACTTGCCGGCGACGCTGTGCCTGGTTGTGTCGGCTCGCTCCGACCCGGTGCTGCTGCTGGCGCGGCTACGGGCCAGGGATGAGATGACCGAGATCCGGGCCGCGCGGCTTCGTTTCACCGACGACGAGGCGGCGGAATTGCTCAACGGAACACTCGGTCTCGCCCTCGCGCAGGAGGACATCGACACGCTGCAGCG
>WNFD01017496.1_pt1 | contig 11319 bp, 18 predicted proteins | sample 5400491 | NCBI WGS metagenome assembly WNFD01 (sample SAMN13153343, study PRJNA577476) | soil metagenome | isolation source: 120 cm saprolite under Douglas fir tree site 2 hole 2 replicate 2 | place: USA:California | collected 2015-04-18 | reverse complement strand
CGTTTTTCGCGATGCCACCGATGTTTCTCAGCGGCGCCGGGCTCGCTGCCGGCATTGCCTGGATCAACTCGATCGGCAATCTTGGAGGCTTCTTCGGCCCTTGGTATGTCGGGGTCATGAAAGATCTCACCGGCAGCTACGCGGGCGGACTTTATGGGCTCGCCTTGCTCGGTCTGTTCGCTGCGATCGTCTGCGCGCTGTTTCTGCACATTCCCAATCGCATGCCCTCGGCGGCGGTCGGCGCACCTGCCGCTTGATGGTGATCGCTCCGGCATGGAGTGCGGTAATCAATGTCCGAGTTCTCGCTCGTCGGAGAAAGATTCGAACCCAGAGCAAACTGCAGCGCAAGTTATTGCGCTCGCCCTTTCGTTTTCAGAACTGTACTAAAACTGCGAAGTACGAAGCTTTGGAGAAAAATGTCGTCTCCAACCGCAAATTGTCGTCTCTTCGGCAATCTCTAGTACGGTCACTCAGCTGGAAGGTCTCAGTTTGTTGGGGATTTTCGGGCTGGTCGACTGAGCTCGACAGCAGGCTGCCCAGGTCGATGGCGGAGAGAGTGTCCGCCGCGATAGACCCTCACAGCAGCTCCAGCTGTCTCACAAACCCTTATTTTTTCGGCCGTTTCAAGAAATCGATAGCTTCACTGCGCGTCATGAAGCATCATTTAATTGCAGCCCGATTGATGGGTGTTACGATGGGTGAATCCCGATGGGAAAAAAGGCGAAAGAGCTGGCGCCTATTACCGTCTCGCGGCTCGCGTCGCCGGGCCTTCACTTTGTCGGTGGCGTCGCCGGGCTTGCCCTTCAAGTCTTGCCTACTGGCGGGCGGACGTGGATCTTGCGCGCCACGATAGGGGGGTAAGCGGCGCGACATGGGATTGGGCGGATACCCCGACGTGACCTTGGCTGGGGCACGCGAAGCCGCGCGCAACGCGCGCTTACTGATCAAGAGTGGGAAGGACCCTATTGCGGAAGCAAGAGCGGCGGAAAGCGCCCTTCGCGCTTCCCTCGCCAAGGACGTGACATTTGAACAGGCGGCTCGGTCTTACATCGCGGCGCACGAGGCTGGCTGGCGAAACGCCAAGCACGCTCAGCAATGGCGAAACACGCTGACTAGCTACGCCTATCCCAAGATCGGTGGACTCATGGTGCGGAACGTGGAATTGGCCCATGTGTTGGCTGTTCTTGAACCCATCTGGAGCGAAAAGACCGAAACGGCAACTAGGCTGCGCGGGCGTATCGAACAAGTGCTGGATTGGGCGACGGCGCGAGGGTATCGCGACGGACTCAATCCAGCCCGTTGGCGCGGCCACCTCGACAAGCTATTGGCGCGCCCTTCCAAGGTTGCAGGGGTCGAACATCATGCCGCTTTGCCTTTCGCCGAGATAGGAGCGTTTATGCAACGCCTCAGCGACGCCAAGGGCATGGGAGCGCGCGCGCTTGAATTCGCCATCCTAACAGCGGCACGGTCTGGCGAGGTTAGGGGCGCGATTTGGGCGGAGATCGATCTGAAGGCAGTCGTTTGGACGGTTCCAGGAAATAGAATGAAAATGGGTCGCCGGTAGTTCGCCGGATGAAGGTGCCTGCCGTGCCCCACGGCTTCCGCTCGACCTTCCGAGATTGGGCGAGCGAGCGCACCAACTACCCTCGTGATGTCGCCGAAATGGCCTTGGCGCACACCATTGGCGACAAGGTGGAGGCCGCCTATCGTCGCGGCGATCTATTCGAGAAGCGACGGCGCCTAATGGCTGACTGGGCAATATTCTGTCGTCGGACACAGCCAAGAGGTAAAGCGGTTAGCATAAGGCGTGACAACGCAAGCTGACTGCCGGGTCAGAAGTTGTCACCGTAGTCTCGATGCGATTAACTCTCCCGCCTGTTTGGAGCCACCAAAGACGTGCAAGCTACTATTGTTATTGTCACCTCCACAGATACGATTTCTGATCGTTGAAAGTGATGGATGGGGAGCATTGTGAAATCAGCAAAATCTGGGGCTGGTGACAATGAGCAGCAATCGATTTTGCGGCTCTATTCCTGGATGGGGATCTGCCTATTGTTCATTCAGCTCGCGGAGCGAGCGTTGCAGCAGGCCATAGCGACTGTGCTCGATGACCCTATTGTTAGGCTCAGCGAACAAAGCGAGGCCGAAAGGAAACAGACATTAGGAGATTTTCTAAAAAAGCTTAAGAAACGAGTAAGGCTCGAATATGCGCTTAAGGAAAGGCTCTATGACTTTCTCAGAATGAGGAATCAGTTTGTACATGACCTATCCGACTGGGACCTCAAAACTGCGGAAGGACGGCGCGATGCTCAGTTATTTGTTATTGAACTGACAATGCTGGCACTTTCCACAACAGCTCTATTCACCACGGTATTTCAGGTGTGGGCCAGGGACAATTTTGATGAAGAGTTCTTTAATGAGGTGGAGGGTGAGCAACGGCAGTTACTGAAAATGTTCGAGAGCCAGTTTGGCGGGACAGCGCGTAAGATATTGGCTGGAAAACATTCGAAGCCTGCGCAGTTGCGTACAGGAAAATAGAGCTTGGGGTGTATGTGTAGTTACTCCGAACCCTCCGAAGGCAAAGGTCACACGTTCGAATCGTGTCGGGTGCGCCAGCAAAATCAGGCACATCTCGATTTTTGGCTAAATCCAATATTTGACCGGGTAAGCAGTGGGTAAGCAGCTGTCGCGGTTTCGATGCGGTGATGGCCGAGACGTGCCGTTCGGCAAAGAAGAAAGCACGCTATCCAAGGGTACGATCTTGTCGGCGATGTTCATGGTCATGCTGACCCTCTGCATCGGTTGTTAGACAAGCTTGATTATACCGAGGTCGAGGGTGTTTTCCGGCATCCTGAAAGGAAGATGATCTTCGTTGGTGATTTTGTAGATCGCGGCCCCCAGCAGCGCGAAGTTGTTCGGATTGCCCGCTCCATGTGCGAAGCCGGTGTAGCAATGGCAGTGATGGGAAATCACGAATTCAACGCGATAGGTTGGGCAGCTCAGAACAACGATGGAAAATTCCTGCGGAGCCATTCGGAAAAAAATGCGCGCCAGCACTCAACATTTCTTCGACAAATCGAAGAGCACTCCTCCGACCACCAGGACGCCGTTGGCTGGTTTAGAAGCCTGCCAATCTGGCTGGACCTTCCCGGCCTTCGCGTAGTCCATGCCTGTTGGCATGAACCTTCGCGCAAGGCTTTGATGCCTTTCTTAGACGAGGCAGGGCGGTTCACCGAGGAAGGAATTCTAGAGAGTTATCGGCACGGCTCAAACGCTCATGCCGCTGTCGAAATACTCCTGAAAGGCCCAGAGGAGCGTTTACCGGCTGGCATCCATTTTTTCGACAAGGATGGGCATAAGCGGCAAGAGGTTCGGTTGCGTTGGTGGGATCAAGACGCAACAACATTTCGAAGGGCCGCCCTTGGGATGGACGGGCGGGAGGATGAAATACCAGACTCCAAACTCCCGAGGGACTACCGATATCACGAAGGCAAGCCGGTATTTTTTGGCCATTATTGGCTCGAGGACCGGCCCGGAATTACGGCGCCGAACGCGGCGTGCCTCGATTTCAGCGTTGCCAAGGAGGGCTACTTGACCGTCTACCGATGGTCAGGCGAACGAGAACTAACTGAACACGCCCTAGTATCCGTCCCAGCCTGACATGCTCATAAGCACGTCGCACCGTCCTCCCAGGCGAACCGCTCCGGCTTGCTTCCGTGCACATCCAGGATTTGGTTAATTGGGAGAGAAGCGCCGCGTTTCGCCTTCTTGGTTTCGGGTACGACGACGGTCAGCCTGAACGCTACCGGCGATCCGTGAACGACGACGCTTGCTTCAAGCTTGTCCCCGCCCCCCACCTGCGCCTTGCCGCCGGCACGGACGACGCCGAGGAAAACCGCATTCAAGATTCGCAATTGGCGCTGTCCGAGCGCGGAATCAAAGCGGGGCGCTTCCCAGGGAAATACGACACTGGTGCGTCGCTGCCTTTCCTGGCGGCCGACATCCGTTCGCAGGAGCCGACGGATCTCCGAGTGCGCGCCGTTCCAGGTCGGTGGCACGTCAACGAGACCCAGCTCGCCGCGGACCCTCTCGCGTACGATGTCCATGTCGTCGGGAAATGAAGGCGGAACTTCGGGCCATCGTAGGATTTCGGCGTCGGAGAGGTTTTGCAGCCAAGAAAAACGCGCTCCTCCGAGAACGACGTCTTCACTCATCCCCGCAGGTCGAACTGGTAGGGCAATTTGAGTTGGCGTTTGGCCTGCCCGCCGCTTAGCCCAGTAAACTCGTCCGGGAACTGGGATTTGGGCTTCTGAGCAAGCTTTTTTCAAACCGGCGTCAGAGACATCTAACTTAGGGGCAAGCGTTGAGATGGGCTCGCCCCAGACCGCCTCGTATAGCCTTTCCCGGGTCCAACACGATGCCATGCTCATCGCGATCTGTTTTGAGGTCCAAGGGTCGAGAGTTCGGAATCCGCTGCCTTGGGTATGGGCCGCCACGAATGTAGCCAGAACGACGGACGGACGGTTGCTTTAAGGCACCGGTCTTGAAATTCAGGAAACGTTACTGTTAGTATCGCCTGATCCCTTTTCAGCCTGAAACATCTGTCGAATTTTGATCCCGGCATCTTCATCGGATGCCATCCCATCGCCGCCCGTACCACGCAGTTGGGTAGTAAACGCGGTAGTACGGAGCTGGGCGAGCTTGAGATGGATATCTGGTTGGAGGTGGTAGCGAGCGTCAAGGGCCAGCGTTACCCGATCACCTATCACGATGGAAGCGACCGCGCCGCGCGAGATCCCGCGCGAGCAGCCAAAGCGGATCGAGAAAAAGGAAGATTGAATGTTGTCACTTTCGTCGGCCGGTCAATGCGCCGGCCCGTCGTCGTGATCGGTCCGTTGGCATTCAAGTTTGCACGCAATGCCAAAGGGCGAGCCAGCAACCTTTATGAAGCCAAGCTGTACCGCACCTCGAGCGAGGCGCGGCGCGCCCTGCTCTGTCCGATCGTCTGGGTCTCGCCCGGCGGCCGATTGCTGATCATGCGGTTGGCAACGCCTCTCGTCGAAATGATGACCATCGACGAATATCTAGAGGTCAGTGAGATCTGGGACGCCAGGCCAGGAGAGGACAGCTACCCGTTTGAGCCCAAGGAATGCGATTGGGGATGGTACAAGGGCCGACGTGTTGCGCTCGACTATTCGACGCCAGCCTGGGAGGACGCATGACCGTCCCGCCCGACCAGGTCGCGCTGCGGCCGACCACGATGGTCGGCGCGCGGCTCGAGGACGATTGACGCGCCGCCTCCTCGCGCTGTGCCTTCCGCCGGACGCGCCACTCAAACGCGCTGACACAGCTTTTGCGGTAACTGATCTCTGCGGACGTGACGACCTCAACAGCGATCTCTTTAATGAACCTCTCTGGTCTGTCCCCTTCCCCGTCCTGCCAGGACGCCCGCTCCTCACGGTCGTATCCGGCAAGGATGGCGAAGCGTAGCTGGTCCGGACCTGGAGCGGCCTGGGCGGCCTCGCGCCGCCCCGCAGGCGGCCGATCGAGCGACAAGGCCACCCTCGCCTGATGAAGGGCCACGCTGATATCTCGGGCTTCGCAGCCTCTCACCTCCGGTTTGCCGCCGCATGCGGCCACCGCCAGGAACAGCGCGTTGAGGAAGCGGACCCGGCGTTGCTCAAAAGGAGCATCAAAGACCGGCGCCTCCCAGGAAACGTGTAGGTGGCGTTCAGCTGCTTTTGCCGGCGGGCCTCGTCCTCGGCAATCAAAAGCTCAATAGCAGGATGCCGGGCTGTCAGCGCCCTGGGAACACTGACCTTGCCTATGATTTTGCGGACCCAGCGCGCCGATCTTCACAGTGGCGCGGTCGCTACGATTGAAGTTGCCGGGCCTTGGCCGCGGAGAACGTCACCGCTTCGCAGCTAATGGAAATGTTTTGATTGGTCGACAATCGGCCAAGCTGAGGTCAAAATCGCCGGCCTATCGCAAGCGGCTGGCCGGCGAGGACAGATGCTTGCTGCCGAGGTCAATGATCGGTCCGTCGCGAGACGGGGATACAAGTAACGGCGCGGGTTTGTGCGACCAGCTGCGATCCGACAGAAACAAAAGACGCCCACCGGGCAATTCCCGAAATGATCGATCTCGGTTGTAGCCACGCCGTCAGAATGCGTTCGGGCTTCACTCCAAGATTCGAATGCCACGCCTTCGGGATCGTTCTCCTGCAACCACGTTTCCGCGGCGTCAACGTTCGCAAACACTAAAAGATTGGTCAATGTCGCCGACCTGTTTGGTTGTGTTGACATACAGGAATACGGTCATCGGTTCCCTCGTCGGATAGAGGCGGCCCACTAGCGCCCGCAAGCTGCGAGCGCTTCCCGCCGTCGCAGGCAGATTCTGTATTTACGAGGCGCCGAACCGTAAGAGCGCGCGCATTCGTGAAGCCACATATCGCACTCTGGCGGCGGATATCCAGCATAGCCCGCCGGGTCTTGGCAATCATACTTTGCTCGGGGCTGGTTCATGCATTCATACCAGCGCTCGGTCTGCGGTCCATTAAGCTTTGTGCATTCTTGCTCCCAGCGATCGCAGTTTTGCCCTGGATATTGCATCTGAGCAGCAGGCGGCGCGGCCGCTGCGACTGCGATAGGCTCGAATGCGATAATCATTCCGATCAGAATGCGCAGGGTCATCGGTCCCTCGCCAGCTTGCGTTTTCCCCAATGCGGGCTTTTGCGCTTCGGGTCGAATTCCAGCGGCCTATGCCGATTGATCGCCTGCATCATACCCATGCGCGCAAAGATCATCGGGCCATTGTTCTCCGCAGCCTCAGTGACGCAATGGGCCGCGGCCTGCACCTGTTTCATCTCGTGCTCGGCCTTCGGAACTTCCTTCGCCAGCCAGGCGATGGCATCTTTGAGCGTCCGCAGCTTCTTGCCGTCCGGCAGGATGATCGGTTCGTCAAAACGCTCGTTTCCAGCCCCGCTGGGATGTCATCAGGGGCGGCTCTAATTTGCCGTGCTGCCGGTTTTGGCTGGCGGCTTCTTCGCTGCGGGAATTTTTGCTGTTGCCTTGGGCGCGTCGGTGCTGCGTACCTGGCCCCATGGATCGGTCGGGCCCTTGTCGGGAATGTTGCCGAGCGAGCGCTCGTAAGCGCGCTGCGCGGCCTTATCCGCCTCCTTCTCCTGTGGCGTCTTGTCCTTGTCTGCTTCCCCGTATTTGGGCACCGACTTTTCCTGCGCGTAGGCAGGTCCGGCCAGCATCACAATCATCGCCGCGGCGCAGACAACTCTCATGCGAACACTCCCTCGATGCTTTTCTGAGTTTCTGATCAACGAATAGCGCAGCGCCCAAGCGCTTTCCAGCCCGTTGGCATGCGCTCGCCACGATCGTGCCGACGTGAACGTCGCCGTAGTAGACGTGCCAGCGTTCCTCGCGGGCTTCGGTCAATCGGCGGCGGGTGAGAGCGGGCATGCCCCATCAAAGCGCGAACCGAACGGGTAGGCAAATGACGCTATGGGTCGCGCAGTGCAAAGGGCCGCGCTACTGCCCTTCGTGGGTGTGCATAAGCCGGCAGACGAATCCCGTAATCTGCGGTTCTCTTTCACGGTAGAGTTACTTCCGCTTTTCGCCGAAATGTTTAGCCGATTTTGCCTAAATCGCGCGCGACAATCCGATGATGAGAACCTTGGCCGTCATTTTTGTTCTGGCGCTGATCACCATCGCATTCGAGATCTATTCGGATGCCGCGTTGACGAGCGCAGAGGTCTCTCACACTCCTGCCCCAGACCCTGCGACGGTGGCTGTCGCCCATGCGCTCAAACGCGATTAGGCGCCAAAGTTGCCGGTGAGGGCTTGGTTCATTTCCCCTTCGCCTTATCAGGGGGTGATGGAAAGGGGCCAGTACCTAGGGGAGTGAAGGGCTGCGCTTCGCAACTGTTGATCATGACCGACATTCGGGCCGCGACATAATCGTTGTTTTTGAAAAATACCGCGTAAGTGCGACGCGGCGCCGTGGCTGATTCAGCCCCCCGTAAGCACAAGATGTAAGGTCCGGGACTTGCAGAGTAAGCTTCTCGGACGGCCGATACTTCCACGGAGCCCACCAGCTTTTCCTCATTGGAAGCTTTTTTGGCAGCCTTGTTTGCTGCCTCTGCATCGGGAGCACTAACCGGCGGTGGGTTATAGACGGACGAAGAACAGGCCGTCAAAACAAAGCACGCCAAGACTACAAACACGCGCATTGGCTCATTTCTTTGCTTTCAGCCCTAGCGTGGCACGAAGAGATAATCGATAATCGTGAAGACGAGCAATGCCAACAAAAACCAGTGGAATACCGGTTTCAGTTCGCTCTTGAAAAATTGGTTTGCGTTCATTTCCCCTTTGCCTTCAGCCCGAGATCTACTGTTTCTGGCCAGGCGGAATGGCTTCGTTCGCCCGTTCGTTCAGCGACGGCGCTTCCGCCGCGGGTGTCGCGCCCCTAAGCTCTGAAGCTACGCAATCACCAGCCCACAGTTTGGTGCCCTTGACCGTTCCGACAAGTTTGCAGCCCATTGGCTCTTTCGGCTTTACTTGAACCAGCGGTTTGTTGCCGACCTTCGGTAGCTTATCCTTAGCGAAGGCATTTGCTGAAAAGCAGATCGCAACGAGAATGACCAGCCACCTCATCGTCATTTTCCCTTCGCCTTCAGCCCGATCTCTGTAGCTTGCTGCCATTGAAACGGAGTCGTTCATTTGCGCTTTGCCGTGCCGCTCTTGAACGCGACTAGGGCGTAGGCAGCCGCAAAGACTACCAGGGTGGCCACGACCGTTAAGGCGATGAGCTTTTCCATTTTTCGAATATGCTCTGGAGATCGTTACCTTCCGGTGTAGGTTACTTCTTCGCCTTCAGCCCCAGCTCGACCAGGCGGCGGATGGCTTCGGAGCGGCCGGGCTGATCAGCCTGCTTGTCAGCCCAATTGTCGACCGTTGCGCGCAATTCCTTTGATAGCCGAATAGCGGTTACAGGGTCCCGCCCGGTCGCGGGACGGCCACGGCCCTTTTTTGGTACTACCTTATTTGACTTCGTCATAAAGTGTAGTACCATAAAAGCAAGCCGAGGGGAAGTTCCCGCTTCCGCCCCGGCTCTAACCCGAGCCATAAAGGACTGCGAACCCAAATGACCCAGGCTGACCGCGTGCATAGCACGCCACCCACAAACACGTCTGCAATCGACGATCCAAAATCCTCCACCGCGACACTGCACCCCTACCTAGAACCGTCGCCTATCTTGGCCGACGGCGGCGCCCAAGTGGGCAAATTGCCGGGTTGTATCCCGCTGCACGATCTACGCGGGCTGGGACACCCGGAAAGTCCGATCAAAGCTATTCGGGCAAAGTGCCTCCCGGATGGCATGCTGATCGCCGTGATCGAGATGAGCCTTTCGAGTTGGCTCGTTGCGGGGATCCAGTTGAGGAAGCCTATGGCGTCTCGAAATACCGGATCGAATACCGAGCGTTAGACGCCACCCCGACGCGGCGGCGTTTCCTTACCGTGGCTGCAGTTGGCAGCATTGTTGGCGTTGGCAGTCTTGCCGCTGCCGCGATGGCGCCGAACGACGTCCCCCAGGCCGTGACCATCCCGCCGGCGCCAGCGATTGCCGGGCACGACCCGGTGTTTGGTCTGATCGAAGCCCACAGAAAAGCTGGCCGCGATCACGATGCCGCACTTGTCGAACAAGAACGCCTTGAACGGATCGGCGACTAGGCAGCCGATTGGGTAGGCGAGGCGCCTTGCCATGCCGAATTTGAGGCGTTCGACGTGCTTCTCTCGGCAGCGGCTAGTACCTCGGCACAGTGATTATGACTCTTTGGGCGTGACGGGATAGGCCCGGCCCATTTTGGCGCGGGCCTTGTCGGTTGTGAACATCCATTTGATGCAAGCGCCGGCGGCGTTTCGGCACAAACGATCGCGACCCTGTCGTTCACGATCATTTCCTGGGCGATGCGCTTCGCCCGATCCGGCGCTGTGGCGCCGTCACTGACCACAAGTTCGACCCTGCGTCCGGCCACCACATCACCGTGTCGCTGCACATAGAGCTGGGCACCATTGACGGTCGCCTTGCCAACCGTGCTGAACGGGCCGGTCAATGATTGGATAAGCCCGATCTTGAGCGGCTCCTGGGAGCTGGCGCCATCCACCAGAGCCATTGCCAGCGCGGAAGCGCAAATCACTGCTCGCAACATCGCCCCTCCTCCGGCAACCGCCGGCAAAGGTCGTTCCGCTGAAACCTCTCCACCGTCCAACCTAGCGTTTGGATTGCGACCGATAGGTGACACACTTCACAATCAAAGGAATATCGTGGTGAGGGGATCATCCGGTCCCGTCCCATTTTGGGATCGGTTGTCGTCTGAGGGCCGCACGGAGACGACACTTGCGGCAGCGCTCGCCGGTGACGCGCAGAAGTAGCGAATCCAGAAACAATGCCAAGGGTCTGCGCGTCCTATCGCGGAACCAGCAATCCAATCATAGCGCCATGGCGAACGAATGGTGCTCATCTTCATCGACTGTAGCGCCGGAACGGCATATGCCGGGAGCGCCGCGACAGCGCGGCTGGATCGTCCAGGTGTGCCGCGGAGCAGGATCCTTCATTTCGCCTGCCTTGTATCCGCGACGTGCAAATGAACCATATTATTCGGTGAAACAAGCTGTTTGCCCGAAGGCAATACTCTGTGAAGGGAATATTCTGTAGTGTCCAGCCGAGCCCGATGCCTCAAAAATCGAGCCGATTCGGAGGGGGTCATTCAGTGGACACCGATATCCTGCATAAACTGGAGCAACGTCTCGGACCGATCCACGCCAGACAGCGATTGGGAATCGAGACCGATCACGAGGCGCAAGTCTTTGGCCAGGGACGCACCTTCTTCCATCTGGAAAACCTGTCTTCGGCGCCGGCGATCATTCGAAATGCCCTGAAGCTCACGGGACTCTATTGGCGGGCTTGCCGGAATGCAGAGCGCGTTATCGTCAAGCGAAACGAGCTGAGGTTCGCTGGATTACCATCGCTTTTCGACGGCTACACCATTCTCCACATCAGCGACATGCATGTGGACATGAGCGAAGGCGCCATGCAGCGCCTGATCGAGCTCGTCGACGGCTTGCCATACGATCTATGCGTTCTAACCGGAGATTATCGAGGAAAGACTTTTGGACCGTTCGAGGCTGCCCTGGCGGGCGTGGCAAGCGTGCGAGCTCACCTGCGGCTACCGATCTATGGCGTGCTCGGCAATCATGATACCATCCAGATGGTTCCGGCGATGGAAGCCATGGGCATACCAATGCT
>WNFD01022860.1_pt1 | contig 11320 bp, 12 predicted proteins | sample 5400491 | NCBI WGS metagenome assembly WNFD01 (sample SAMN13153343, study PRJNA577476) | soil metagenome | isolation source: 120 cm saprolite under Douglas fir tree site 2 hole 2 replicate 2 | place: USA:California | collected 2015-04-18 | reverse complement strand
GACCTTGCCGACTACGAGGAGCTCTTCGAGGAGAAGGCCAGCCTCTTCGCTGAGCTCGTCAAGGGCGGGCCCGTCACCTGGCAGGGCAAGACCCGCGCGTCGCTCCACAACCAGGATGTGGTGCCGCACACGGAATTCGGACCGTTTCCGGTGTGGATCGGTGTCGGCGGAAGCCCTCAGTCGGTCATCCGCGCCGCACGCCATGGCTTCTCGCTGATGCTCGCTATCATCGGCGGATCCCCATTGCGATTCGCGCCTTTCTCACGACTGTTCCTGCAGGCCCTGGAGCGTTTCGGGCGCCCTCCGTTGCCGGTGGGCGTGCACTCGCCGGGTCATGTCGACGTGACCGACGAGAAGGCCCGCGAAGAGTTCTGGCCGCGCTACCGGGAGGTCATCCGCAGCGTCAGCAAGACCCGCGGATTCGCCATCCCGTCCAAGGAATCCTTTCTTCATGAGGTTGGGCCGGCGGGAGCGCTCTACGTGGGGTCGCCAGAGACCGTCGCCCAGAAAATCGCTGCAAATCTTATCGCTCTCGGCGCGACCCGCTTCGACCTGAAATACGGTATGGGAGGTCTCTCGCATCAAGCCCTCATGACCAATATCGAGCTGTACGGCACACAAGTGGTCCCCCGCGTTCGCGAACTCCTGGTGTAAGCGCAAGGTCGCCGCTCTCATCGACGCGATCGAAGCGCGGGCTGACCAGCTGTGGTGGCTACTTGCGATATCCGTTCGCCAAATGAGCCCTTTGAGAATACCTTCCCACGTTGCTCGCGCTGCGGATGAGACAGTGGGAGAGTAGAATGAGCATGCATTCACCGGCTCATCTTCACAAAGGCGATTTATACACTGTGCATGGCTTTCTCACCTTCTTCAAACGATTGACAAACATGTGCCTCCAGTCGATCCAACACCACTTCGTCGACTGCACAAAACCAGCTACCACCTCTCTCCTGTTGGGAACCGTGGCAGACCTTGCCAGAAACAAGTCCGAACTCGTGTTTTTCAAGAACGGCAATCTTTTCTGAACCTGGGAACTTGAGGTTAAAGCAAGTTGTCGAGAGATGATCACGATGATGCATCTCGAAACAGAGGAGCTTCTGTTACGATCCGAAGCATGTTTTCGGCGAGCTGTCGTATGGCCTCCAGCAATTCGCGAGGCTCTAACACGTGGAAGGGGCATCCCAGCTTCACCAGGAACCGTGCTACATGGGCTAAGTCGTCGTCATAGACACGCAGGAGGATGCCATCGGGCCTCTCTTCCAGCAGGGCAAAAGCAGCAGGAACATCACAGCGCGCCTGTTCCAGGGTGGTCTCGAGGAGAATTTCGGCGTACCAGCGCGCGGGGATGGCCGCAAACGCTTGCAGGACATAGGCCAGCCCATCAAAGTTTCGCGGACGCTGAAAGGAGATGTCACCAAGTTCGATGCGCAGGACACGATCCAGCCGAAACGCGCGCATCGCCTGACGCAAATGGCAATAGCCAATCGCATACCAATAGCCAGAGTGATACACCAAACTGTAGCAATCCAGTGCTCGCTCCGTTTGCTTCCCATCATGTGCCTGGTACCACATTGCTATCTGTTGCCCGTGAGAGGCGGCTTGACTCAAGAGCAGAAGATACGCTGTCTGAGGGGGCGTGGGAGACGGCTCGAGGTTGAACACTACCGTTTCCTGCAGAGCCTGCACGTGCTCTTGGAGGGCATGGGGAAGAACCCGCTCCACTTTCGCAAGGGCGCTGACGACTGCGGGCGCAGCGCTTGTCAACCCAAGCTGTTGCACGGTTCGTAATCCCAAGGTGACGGCGAGAGCCTCCTCTTCTGTCCACATGAGCGGGGGAAGCTTGAAGCCCGGGCGTAGCCGATAGCCACCATAACATCCCCGTTCGGCTTCGACTGGAATGCCAAGATCTTGCAGCTGAGTTATGTAGCGGCGGACGCTGCGTGTATTGACTTGCAGCTGCTGCGCCAGTTCGGCGGCGGTGATCTGTGGGCGTACCTGCAAGAAGTCCAGCACAGTGAGTAAGCGTGTCACAGGAGAATACATCGCCTGCCATGATCCTTCCTGGTTATTTTTCCAGTCTTCTTCCAAAAAGAGCAGCGAATAGGACCGATTCTAACCACATTCTATCCTATCCTGTTCTCAGGGAGCAACGTCTACTCCTGGAGAGATCCAACGAGAGAGACAAGGAAAATAGCAGAAAGGTACTTCACATGTCCCACAAAGCTGGAGCCGCACTACAAGTCAACGATCTGGACAGCACGCTCGCATTTTATACGCACTACCTGGACTTCGCACTGGTCTCCTCCCAACCCGACGTCGGCACTGCCCTGATACGCGATAGCGGCGGTGATCTCCTATTGCTGGCAGATCCTCGCATCGAAGAGGTAAAAAGTCTTCTGGCCGAACCCTGCCTGGTCTTCAAGCCCGGCAACACCCTGGATTACCTTGAGACTAACCTGGAAAGCCGACATGCCCGCTTTCTCGAGCGCGGGTTGACCGAGGCTGAGATCCTCCAGACGACATCGCCTCTGGGTGATCGGAGGCTCACCATCACCGATCCCAACGGGTATCGCTTCACGTTTGAGCAAACAGCCTCGCGCACGCCAGAGCAGACCATGGCGCTCTATTCCCGCTGCGACTCTTCCATCGTCGAGGCCATCGCAGGCTTGACCGAGGCTGATCTTGATCTGAAACGCGCACCTGATGAATGGTCGATCCGCCAGATCATCCATCATTTCGCTGAAAGCTCCTCGCTGATCCTGATCCCCGTCAAGATCGCCCTGGCTCAATCAGGCAGTGCGTGTGCACAGAGTTACTCCCAGGACCAGTGGGTTGAAGGGCTGGACTATGCACACCGCCCCATCGAAGCATCGCTGGCATTGGTCAAAGCCGTGCAGGCGCACATCATCCAACTGCTCCAGCACGTGCCCGACAACTGGGAGCGCTACGTGGTGTTCGTCGAGCCATCCGGGGGAGAGGGCGAAGGCTGGCAGAGAAGTATCGGTGGCCTCATCGAGAATCAGGTCCGCCATACTGCCGAGCATATCGACGAAATTCGGCAGACGCGCCAGCTCTACAACCGCTGATCGGGTGCTTGCACCCTGTCTTTCGCCTGGTGCGCGCTGCAAGCTTACAAGTCACAGCCATCTTGATAAAGGAGGGATATGCTATGGTAAGAAAACGACAACGCGCCTCTCGCGACAAGACATGTGCCTCTCGTGCCCCAGTGTTCCTCATGTGAGAACTGTGGTGGGACGTTGTGGCTAGCATATCGCTCGGTTCGGACAATCACGACGCTTGATGATGTGTGTCAACTCCTCCTCACAGTTCGTCGCTGTCACAATCCTGAATGTCCACGATACCATCAACCATACCGTCCTGAAGAGGAGGGACATTGGGCGTTACCACACGGGGATGGTGCCGCTTGACATCATTGCACTCATTGGAACGTTGCGATACAACATGCATCGCAGCGTGGAAGTCAATCCATCAAGAACTCTGCAAACGGGGAGTGGTCATCGCAGAACGAACGGTCACCAATTTGCTCGCTCGGTACGACGAGTTAGTGAGCTTGCACCTGAGCGACTAGGCTCGTTTATGTGAGCGTCTCACCCCCCATCAGCCAGATCATACTCGCCCTCGATGGCTTCCAGCCAGATGTGGGGCATGAAGTCTTGCCAACAACGATCTGGAGCAGTATTTCGGTTCGGCGCGCTATCACGAGCGACGTACGACAGGAAGAAAGGCGGCTTCGCCAGGAGTCGTCGTTCGAGGTGCGGTGCGCATTGTCGCAAGTGTTGCCACCCGTCTCCATCATTTTTGTGGAGCAGATCTCCAGCCAACAGACATAGGGCGATGGCACACCTTGCGAGACGAATTGGACGTGCGACAACAGTCACGACGAGCCCAGTTTCGCTTTCGTCGTGATCCAAGCACTTATCTCGCAGATCTTGAGAACAAGCTTCTCCTGCTAAGATTGCCGCCGTAGTTTTTTTGCTCAATCTGACTGACCACCCTTTTCAAGCATCATGTGGCGAGGTGTCACACTTAGAGCTATCATAGGAGTATCGGGTGTCAAATGCCCGCTCAGTTTGCCCAACAATTCCTGGATCGTCTCACACTTGAGAGTCCGTAAGTGGTTTCCTCTCTGGGGACAGGGACCGAGGAGAAACAAGCATGGTGAATGAGAACGATTATCCGTTGCCCGTTATCCGCACAGTGGATCGCGAGATGGCGACTATCCGCGACATGTTAAAAACCATGCCGCTCGCTTCCATCGAAATCGTGATCGAAGGCAAAGATCGCGACAAAATGACCCCGGAAGAGCTTGCACACGACACGCGCAAGACTGCATCTTTCCCCACGACCAAGGCGGGCTTGAAGCAGGCACGCCAGGCATTGCTGAAGCGCACCTTCGAAATCTGGAAGGCAGAGCTTGGGCCGACTCATCTGCGCTGTCCGTTTTGCCACGCGGTCTTCACAACCACGCTTGAGCTGCTCAATGCAGACCGCTGCCCCGCTTGCGGCGATCTGTTTGGCGATGAAGATGAATGGCTGTACCCAGGAGAGGAGTAGCGATCATGATTCAAAGCGAAGTCAAGGGCGCCGCACATCCCCTGAAGCCACCTGAGAGTTTTTGCTCGCACCGGGCGTATCTCCATCAATAGCATACGTGCCCATGTGAGCCAGGCTCATGGCCCTGGACTCGCTCCTCTTTGTGACAATGGCCTTCTCAGCATGAAGGAAAAAAGTGGAGGCTCCTGATGAACCCACGTTCAGTGCCGGTATCGGTGGTCCTGAGTCTGTGCTTGCTGGCTGGCTGTGGTGCATTCCCGGCGACGACAACCAGCAGTGCCACGCCCACAGCGGCCCCGACGACTCTCCCACGTTCACCATCGGTGCCATCGCCGACGCCCACAACGGATCACGCTCCGTTTCAAGTGAATTTCCTCCAGCATTATCAGGTGATTACCTGTCCAGCCAAGCCAAACCCAACTAACCTCTGCTATACCTTGCAAGATGATCCCAGCGATTCTTCCCTTGGGACAATCTCATTTGTTGGCACGGATATCCTCTATGTACTGCCAGAAGGCACGCGTTGTGGCCCGGCTGAGCGCCATGGGGCATTGAAGTTGGGCCAGGGGAACACCATTACCATTCACGCGACAGGGAGGTATTGTGTTCCCGGCTATCCGGTGCAGTTCACCTTTACCGTTACCGGCGGGACCGGCACGTATCGGCATGCGAGCGGGGCAGGAACCATCGCGGTTGGCCCGGCCAGGAATACCTCTCCCACTGCCACCGAATTCTGGAGCGGCACCATTCGCCAATCCTGACATCTGCTTAAACAAGATACATAGGTACGGGCAATGCTTGTGAGTTGTGCTGGCTACGTGGAGCATCCGTTCAAGAAATAGGCTCATGGAGATGAGAGATCAGGTTCACTCTCCTTGCAGATGGCCTGATACCAGAAGGAACATCAGGCAGGAATGCTTGCGGTCGATGTCTCTGCAATTACCTCTCTTCAGCAAAGGAAGAGCTACAAGAGAGGGATCCCACTCAGGCAACCTGCCGATTGTGCGAACGGATGTCCTCAGTAGCCAGCACAGGGGTAATGCTAATCGGCTTCTTCTTCCGGTTCGGCAACAGCCGCACTTTTTGACGCGACTGGTGCCATCATCGTCATGCTCCACCACAAACTCCCGCCATTTGGGGGCCACGACTTTGTAATTTGACCCATAGTTCGCCTTTTTGTTCTTTAGAGAAAAGAACGAAGAGCTCGCTTCTATCCTTGCTTCACCGTTCTTTCTACTGGGGAAGAACGAAACGAGAATGTGTCTCGTTCAGCTTGAGAATGTCATGTCAACGTGACGTTTAGCGTTCTCAAAAGAATAATGCAAGAACGAACGTTTTAACGTCTTAACGTGAACGTTTCTTTCGTTTTTTCCCGTCTAATTTTGTCTCAAAAGAACAAAACGGGGAGATATGCGTCAGAAGAGAAAATCGGCGAAGATATGGCTCTGACACAGCTTTGGGGATAAACTGATCTGTAGATTCGGACAGCGATAAGCGATAGGGGGCTGTTCGGTGGGGACACCTCGTCGTGTGATGCGCAGATTCGGGTGGTCAGTCCAAAGTGAGCAAAAAGTGGTCTCATCGCTCCTCAAAGGAGGCTGGATTCTGACCTTCTTTGAGGGTAGAATGTGGAGAGCGATCCCTCACAAAAGGAGCATGAAGATGACACCACAACCGAAGGCAGTACCACCGATCCCGGAGGGCTCTTCCAGCGTGATGCCCTGGATTATTTCCCGAGATACGGCTAAGCTCCTCGATTTCCTGAAACAAGCATTTGGGGCACAGGAGCTCTCCCGCATGTATAACGAAGACGGCACGATTGGACATGCCGAGGCCAAAATTGGAGACTCGATCGTCGGAGGCTTTGATGCCAGAGAAGGGTGGCCGGATACCCCTTGCGCGCCTCGCGTCTGTATGTCGAAGATGCCGATGCCGTCTACCAACAAGCCCTCGCGGCTGGAGCCATCTCCGTCACCGAGATGACCAGCTTGCTCTGGGGGGACCGAGGGGGTCGTGTGCGCGACCCCTTGGGCAACATCTGGTGGATTCAGACCCACGTCGAGCAGGTCAATCAAGAGGAGATGGCAAAGCGCGCCGCGGAGAAGCAGTATCTCGAGGCCATGCAGTATACCCGGCAGTCTCTTGATCGCGAGATGAGAAGTCGAGGGCGATAGGCAGGACCAGACCATTCATCGTACCCAGATGTTTGCCATGTGCAAGTCTCTGGGCTTTTTTGCTAGACGAAGGACTGCCCCCTGATCTGCGCATCAGGTGGCGAGGTGTCTTCGGTGGGTGGTTCGTTTTCTCTCTCAAAGAATGTGAGAAGGAGAACCACGCTGGGATGGAGATACCTCACGTCTTCCCGCTGGGCGAAGGGTTAGAGCTGACCCAGATGGAGAAGGAAGAGGATCAGTTCGTGCTCCACGTCACTGCGACGTCACCGAGCGCCTTGTGCCCGCTGTGTCAGCAGCCAGCCACCCACCTGCACAGCCGCTATCGTCGGGTGGTGAAAGATCTGCCCTGTGCAGGGCAGCAAGTTCGACTGATCCTGCACGTCCGCAAATTCTTTTGTGAGACGGTCGAGTGTGCACGCAAGGTGTTTGCTGAACGGTTGCCCCACCTGGTGGCTCCGTGGGCCCAGATGACGACGCGCTTGAGCCAGGCTCTGCAAACGATCGGGTTGGCCACGTGTGGCAGACTCGGCGCGCGACTGGCCTCCCATCTGGGGATTACGACGTCCTGGATGACGATTGTGCGCCGGGTGATGGCGCTGCCTGCCCCGCAGGCTGAGCACGTGGAGTGTCTTGGCCTCGACGACTTTGCGTTTCAGCGTGGCAGAACGTTCGGCACGGTCGTGGTAGACCTGGACGCGCATCAGATTATTGACTTGCTCTCCGACCGTCAGGCCGAAACCGCCGCAACGTGGATGGCCACCCACCCAGAGATCCAGTATGTCAGCCGTGACCGAGGCGCAGAGTATGCCAGCGCGGCCTCAACGGGCGCTCCTCAAGCAGTGGAGGCTCGCGGATCGCTTCCATGTCTGTAAGAACTTGTCAGAAGCGGTGCAGCGGTGTCTTTCACGCGTGCTCTCCGAAATGAAAGTGGCGCGAGAGGCGAGCGGAGGAAAAGATGTCAACGTTGAGGAAGAGACGCCGGTCCCTGTAGAAGAATGGCGTCCAGCGAAAGGCCCGCAAGTCACGCGGGCCATTGCGATCCACCGCGCTGAGCGAGATGCACGCTATCAGCAGGCCGAGTGCCTGCGCGAGCAAGGTCTCTCGACCAAAGAGATTGCCGGTCGCCTTGGCATTCACGAACGGACGGTACGTCATTGGTTCCGACGAGGGGTGGCCCCTGATAGTAGGCCACGGCGCAAACGGCAGAGCGACTTTGACCCCTACGCTGCCTATGTACTCAAACGCTGGCGGGACGGGGAGCGCAACGGCGCCCGCCTCTGGCAAGAGATCACAGCCCAGGGCTACCCAGGCTCGCAGCGCATGGTCTATCGCTTTCTCTCGACCCTCAAAACAACAGAGGTGAACCCTGTTGTGGGAACGCAGGGAGTGTTTTACTCTACCTCCAGGGCTGCGGTTTGCCTTTTCATGCAGCATCCAGACACCCTGGACGAGGACGAACGAGCGGCTCTCTCGGCGCTGCGTCAAGCCCATCCGCGACTTCCGACAGCCTATGGCTTCACTCAAAACTTTCTCCAGATGATGCACCAACGTGAAGGGGAGCGCCTGGACACCTGGCTTACTCAGGTACAGGCGAGTCAGCTTCCCGAACGAAAGCCGTTTTGCCTCTGGCGTGGAACAGGACAAAGCCCCTGTGCAGGCCGGGTTAACGCTGGCCATCAATAACGGACAGGTGGAAGGGCATGTGACCAGGGTGAAGCTCATCAAGCGTATGATGTATGGCAGGGCGGGGTTTGCACTGCTTCGTCAACGCGTGCTGCATCGCATCTGAAGACGCCGGCGCATTGGCAACAACAGCCGTCTCGTGCTCCCTCGCAACAGAGAGCCACCTTCCCGATTTTCCTTCCTTTTCACTGGTGCGTTTCATCTATTTACAGATGAGCTTATCCCCAAAGCTGTGTCAGAGCCAAGATATGTGTCAAAGTGTATGCGTGTTTCTTGCCAAGAGCATGTATTCTGTACTGAATCTTCCAGAAAATCTCTTTAGTGATCCAGTTTCCTTTGGCTCGCGCGGTGCTGTTCAATGAGTGTGATCATTTCCACACGCTGAAAATACTGTGCCCATCCCAATGCGGTCGCCTCAAATTTGCTATCCTTGAGGTCAAGATCATTGGGAACGGTGAGCAGGACCTTCGCTAGTTCGATATCACCCCGTTCGACCGCGATATGAAGAGGGGTGAGTTGCCCTTCTCCGCGCTGAACGTTGACCAGTTCTGGATGCTCGATCAGTAACAGGTGAACTCGCTCTTTCCATCCCACATCCCACGCGGAGAGAAAATCGAGGGGGACTCCGTGGCTGACGAGCCAGTCCACCGACGCGGGTTGCTGGCAGTGAACCGCAATATCCAGGGGTGTCATGCTATTGGGCAGGGGATTATGGAAGAACCGGTCTTCCAAACGTTTTCCTATCTCGTCGAGGGCCATGACCTCGCCCCGTCCGACCGCTTCCAGAAAGAGCACCTGGTCGTCTGTTGGTGGGGGAGCCGCGAGCGTCTCAGGGCGCAGGTGCCAGCTTGGACCGTATCCCATAGACTGAAAGCCGACTCGCCGGTACACAGGCTCTCCCATGGGCGTTGTATTGAGCACGATATGACGGCATCCCATCTGCCGCGCAAGGTCGCATGCCTCCCATGCTAGCGCGGTCCCGATTCCCTGGTTGCGAGCCGCAGGCACCACAGCCATCGCAAACAGGCCTCCTATTCCCCATTCGCCGGTCGTGACATTGAGCATGCATCGTCCCACCACCTGGCTCTTCTGAAAAGCGACCAGGCTGCGCACATAGCGCGGATACAGGCGATGCAGGACGGCGCGAGCGTTTCTCTTCTCTGCGGGATAGGAAGGAAGATCATCCACCTGACTGGCAGGTTCGTCCTCGACGTTCTGAATGTCAAAGGCGGAAGAAGGGACGCGCTGGTTCGGGAGATCACGAAGGTTGCACCACATCCAGTGCGGTGGTTGCCAGTTTGGTTCAAACCCGCGAGCCAGTAAACGCGCTGCAAGGTCACCTGGAGGAGTTGCGGTGACGTACCAGCAGATCGCCCCCTCCTGGGGATGTTGACCGCGATACCACTGTAGCGCACGATCTAACTGGTCGCCAATCTGGAGAGGGTTGACGGAAGAAATAGCCAGGTGCCCGCTCGTCCACATGATGCCCTCTTCGCAAACCGCTTCTTTCGACTTGGCTCGCGCCGAGCGGGTAAACCAACACTGGTTATTCAGGCTCAACGCCTGCCACTGTTGCTCAAATGTCGCGTCTTCTTCTAGAAAGCGTTCTTGAGAATCTCTCTGATCCATACTCTCTTCTTTCTCGTTTCTGTCTGCTTCTTTTCTTCTCCCACCTTGTACTGGCTACTTAGGATATCCGTTCCAAAACAGAGCAGTAAACGGCAAAGTGAGCAACAGTATCGCTATCTGCTTGATGTATCATTGGAGCAAAAAAAGGACTTGATAGTGTCATCTGCGTCGCATTTTTTCGAACGGATATCCTAAGTAGCCAGTACAGGGATGGCGCTGGCGGAATTGGCCGAGAGACAGCAGGGGTATCTTGTCCCTCGTTTCGCCGTCCTGGATTTGCGGACCTGAGCGGGGCGCTGGTCGACGCGCTCATCGAAACGCGCCTACACGAGGACTCCGGGTACCCCACGGGCAGCTTCGACTGCGCCCAGCGCGGGAATGCCCTCGACCTCCTGCAGCGCTGGCCAGGCGTGACACTGAGCGAGCAGGCCACGTCTGCTTGACCATGAGGAGTCAGTCGCCAACTTCCTGCAGCACCCAATCGGGAATCTCCAATGGGCGCTCCATTTCGGGGCCCAGCGGCGAGATGTAAGGCTTTCCATTGGTGCGGCGCTCGAAGTCGGCGCGGGCAGCCTGGCGCAGGTCGGCATCGGTCAGGATATCTACACCGGTGGCGGCCAGTACATGGGCGGCGTGCATAGCGCCTTTCAAGCCGATGCTGGTACCGTGGCAGGCGGTGGCGGCCCACGTGTGCAGACCAACCTCAAGGGGCACGGTGGGCATGCCGCATCCCATGGTTGGCGTACACCAGCTCACATCGCCCACATCCGTTGAGAAACCAAAGGCAGGTTCATCAGCGGGTAGAGGAGTAGTCGTTGTGGCCATCCCTTGCGGTTCGACTCCGAAGTTGCTCTGGAGTTCCCTGGCGAAGGCTTGCTCTTCTTCGCTGAAGCTCGGCACACCCAGGCGTTCCAGGTGGGCTTGCATGCGTTCGGCCAGGGGACGATTCGGCAGCAAGTCGTAGATACCCGAGTACACCAGGGCCACTACCCGGGTCTGGGTGGCAAGGGCAGCCCCCTCGGCAATTTGCCTGATCCAGGCGGTCGAAGCTTCGACGTGGGCCCGGTCGATGTCGCGCACATACAACCTGATCCTGGCGTAATCAGGCACGACATTGGGCGCCTCTCCGCCCTTCTCGAAGACATAGTGGATGCGCGCGGTCGGCTCGACATGCTCGCGCATCAGATTGATGCCGTGGGCGCAGAGTTCAGCCGCGTGGAGCGCGCTGCGTCCAAGCCAGGGAACTCCTCCGGCGTGCG
>WNFD01008852.1_pt1 | contig 11320 bp, 11 predicted proteins | sample 5400491 | NCBI WGS metagenome assembly WNFD01 (sample SAMN13153343, study PRJNA577476) | soil metagenome | isolation source: 120 cm saprolite under Douglas fir tree site 2 hole 2 replicate 2 | place: USA:California | collected 2015-04-18 | reverse complement strand
CGCCTCGCCTTCCGCGAGACTCCCCTTACAACTTAAATCTTTCATTTCTGGAGACTTCCATGTCCACGAACCGCTCCGTTGGCCGTCTTACGGCCACCCAAGAAAAAGTCCGCTCTGCGGCCACATAGGAAAACGACCGCTTTGCGGTCACGCATAAGGTTGACCGCTCTGCGGTCACACATAAAGTTGGCCGCTTTGCGGCCACGAATAAAAAGGACCGTTCCCGTTTGTGTGCTTTCACGTTTCCCCGCGAGCCCTCATCCGTAAGCCACCTACAATCGACACTTCCAAACTGACCAAATTTCAGGCCTCTAACTATCTTTAGAATCAACACTTCCATAAGGCCCCGCAAGTGTTGATTCTAAAGAACTTGTGGATTTGCTAAGTCCTTTAGAATCCGCACTTACGAAAAACAGGGGGAGGGGTCCCGATTATGGTTAACCAGCTTATCCGATGAGGATAAGCTGTCCCGAGCGAGCACCGCGACCGAGGGATCTCTCTTCACTCAGACAGATTGATATTGGTGGCTGCTTGAGAAGAGGACGGCGCGACTTCGCTCGGCCGCGTCACATAGGCCGCCAGCAGCAAGCTTGCTCCCAAAAGCAGCGCCGCGAGATAGTAGGGCGCTCCCGGCAAGTGCATTCCATAGCGGGGCGAAATGGCCATCGCGAAGATCTGCGTGAAGAGCACCGGGCCCGCCATTCCCGTGATAGCGCGAAGCGAATTAATAGCTCCTTGCAGCTTGCCTTGCGAGGACGGGTCCACGTGCCGCGCCATCAGCGACTGCATGGCGGGAGCCGCAATGCCCCACAACGCAATGAAGGGAATCACGGCCAGCAGAATCCATCCGCGTGTGGCAAGCGCAAAGCCCGCGAAGCCAAGAGTGCCAAACAACAAGCCGGAAAGAAGGCTGCGCCGTTCTCCAAATCGCTTCACAAACGGGCCAACAAGCGCCCCGGAAACCAGGGCGGCGAAGACGCCGACGACCGCCAGCGAAAGGCCAACGTCCCGGCGGCTCCACGCGTAGCGATACTCGGTATACAGCGCCCACATCGATGGAAGCGAGTTATGCGCCAGATAGTAGAGCGTCGTCACCACCGCCAGTCCCGCAAGTTCCGTATTGGAGCTTAGCAACCGGAGTGATCCCAGTGGATTCGCCATGTGCCACGCGGATTTAGCGCGTCGTTCCGGCGGCAAGGATTCGGGCAGCACAAAATAGCCATAGAGCGCGTTGCCGAGGCTCAATGCCGCAGCCGCCCAGAATGGAAAACGGAGATTCATGTTACCCAGCCAGCCGCCAACGGCAGGCCCAATGACGAAGCCGAGTCCAAAGGCGGCGCTAATCAGACCGAATGGCCTCGCGCGCTCCGCCGGCTTGGTCACATCCGTGACATAAGCGAACGCCGTTGACACGTTGGAAGTAGTGATTCCGGAAATGAGGCGGCCGCGAATCCGAAATAACCGGTGATGCTCGAAGCGCGGGCGAAATCGCCGCCCTCGAATTGCCGGATGAGATCCGGGAGAACCGGCGCGATGATGCCAAACGCCAGAAAATCAAACGCCACCATGATGAGGATGAAGATGAATGCGCCCCCGGCAACGCTCGGCGCGGGAGTTGTAGTGGGTTCAGCCATCAGCAGCGCAGTCTGTTAGACTTCGAGAATCACGGGAAGAATCAGCGGCCGCTTGGAAGTCTGCTTGTTAATGTAACGTTTGAGGTCCACGCGAATTTTTTCCTTGATGACGCCCCAGTCGGATTTTTCCTCGGCATTCGATTCCTCGACGGTCTTCATAATCACCACTCGCGCGCCGATGATCAGTTCCTGGCCGTTGTCGCTCATCAATCCGCGCGTCACTATTTCCGGATGGGATTCCATCTTGCCGGTGTGTTTGTCGATCGCGATGATCGGCACGACGACGCCGTCTTCGGAAAGATGTTTGCGGTCGCGAATCACGACCTCTTCAATCTCTTCGAGCGAGCCGGAATCCACGCACACGCGCCCGGCTGTCACCGGATCGCGCCGGCGCGCGCCGTCTTCCGTGAACTCTACCGGCCGGCCGTCCTCGACGAGCAGAATCTCGTTTGAAACAGATCCCAGCTGATGCGCCAGCGCGGCGTGCCGGAACAGATGACGGTATTCGCCGTGCACCGGAATGAAATATTTCGGCTTCACCAGTTGCAGCAAGAGTTTCTGTTCTTCCTGGCTGGCGTGCCCGGAAACGTGGATGGTGCCCGCCGAATTGTCGTAATAGACCAGCGCGCGCCTCCGGAACATATGGTCGAGCATTCGGAAAATGGATTTTTCATTTCCGGGAATGATGCGCGCGGAGAGAATCACGCTGTCGTTTTCATCCACGGAAACGAACCGGTGATTGTCCACCGCGATCCGCGAGAGCGACGACATCGGCTCCGCCTGGCTTCCGCTGGCCAAAATAATGATGCGTTTCGGATCGAATCCGCGGATGTCCTGCGGCCGCACAACCATGCCGTCTGGAATGTGCAAGAGTTCCAGGGAGTGCGCAATTTCCACGTTGTCGACCATGCTGCGCCCCACGAACGCCACTTTGCGGTTCACCCGCGAGGCAATATCGATGACTTGTTGAATGCGATGAATGGACGAAGCGAAGCAGGACAAAATCACGCGCCGCGGCGCGGACCGGCACAATTCTTCGATTCGCGGAACGATCGCCCGTTCCGACGGTGTAAACCCGGGGCGCTCCACGTTCGTCGAATCGCTGAACAGCGCCAGCACGCCTTCATTTCCATACCTGGCGAACGAGTGCAGATCGAATGGCGCGCCCCCCACGGGAGTCTGATCGATTTTGAAATCGCCGCTATGAATGATCACGCCGAGCGGCGTGCGTATCGCCAGCGCCACGCAATCCACCGTGCTGTGCGTCACGGAAATGAATTCAATTTCAAACGGCCCGATCTCCACCAGTCGGCTGGGCATGACTTCGCGAAGCGTGGTCGACTCCAGCAGCCCCGCCTCATCCAGCCGCTTCTTTACCAGCGCCAGCGTGAAGCGCGTCCCGTACACCGGAACATTCAAATCGCGAAGGATATAGCGTAGCGCGCCAATGTGATCCTCATGGCCGTGCGTCAGCACAATCGCGCGAACGTGCGCGCGGTTCTGTTTCAGATACGTAATGTCGGGAATGACCAGGTCCACGCCCAGCAGTTCCGATTCCGGGAACATCATGCCTGCGTCGATGACGATGATCTCGTCGCCGAGCCGCAGTGCCATCATGTTCATTCCAAATTCGCCGAGACCACCCAGGGGGATGGCGGTGAGGGATTGCGAGGTCTTGCTCAATGAGGCGTCAACTCCGAGACGCAAACGAGAATCGTATCATAGGGAGGTAACTGGTGACTCGTCCCTGGTGACACGTGAAAAGTACCCGAAGAAATTGTGCAATCAATGATCACCTGCGAAAAGATGCGCGATAGAGACGAGAATCACCGCCCCCAGCGTTGCGGCTGCTAGTGAGTACAAAAATCCCCCGCCAAAAATTCCGAGCTTCACGAAGACCCAGCCGCCGATATAGGAACCAATCAATCCAAGCACAATGTCAGCGATGCAACCGAACCCGCGGCCACGTGCAATCTTTCCCGCAAGCCATCCGGCGACCAGCCCAAGGAGAGTCCACGAGAGGAAGCCGTGTGTTTCAAACCAGACGCTGTAAATTTTCTGTGTAAACATATTCGCGGCAAACATGAAGCCTCCTGAAGGAAGCCCGATTGTAGCTGAATCGGCCCACAAGGCAATCGATAGAAAACGATAAAGACGGTGGGTGCTAACCGTAAGCGGGCTGCTGCTGGGTCATGCAATGCAGCGTGCCGAGACCCAACACGAGGTCGCGGCAGGGAATTCCCACCACCTCGCGATCTGGAAACAAGCCGGCAAGAGTATTTAGCGCGACGCGATCCTTCGGATCGTTGAACGTGGGCACGAGCACGATTTTGTTGGCAATGTAAAAATTCGCGTAGCTCGCGGGAAGCCGATAACCTTCAAAATAAACTGGCGCCGGCATCGGAAGCGTTTCGACGCGCAGCTGCCGCCCATCCTGATCCTTCATCGTTTTCAACGCTTCGAGATTTTCTTGCAGCGCGCCGTAGTTCGCGTCCTTCGGATCCTCTTCCACAATCGTTACGACCGTGGACGGATTGACGAAGCGGGTCAGGTCGTCCACGTGGCCGTGGGTGTCGTCACCAACAATTCCTTTTTTCAGCCAAAGAACATGGGTGGCGCCGAAATATTCGCGGAAAACTTCGGCATAGTCCTCTTTAGTGAATCCGGGATTTCTTTCTTGCACTTTGCTGAGCAGGCACTCTTCCGTAGTGACGAGCGTGCCGCGTCCGTTCACATCGATACTGCCGCCTTCAAGGACCAAGCGCCGGCCCTTGCGAACAGGTTGCCAGACGCGGCGTTTCAACTTTTGGTTGGCTTTGGCGACGACGGCGGCGTCTTTCTTGTGATTCGAATATTTGGCCCAGCCGTTGAAAGCGAAATGGTTGTAAGCGACTTCGCCGGCATCGTTTCGAACGCAGATGGGGCCGGAGTCGCGCATCCAGCCGCGATCGCTTGGCACGCGGAAAAAATCCACAGCATCGAGATTTGCTCCGGACTTTTTCAGGATGGTTCGAACGCGCGATTCGGCGGCGCGGTTTTCGACCAGGAGATAGACGCGTTCGACCGCCGACAAATGGCGGACGATTTCGGCGAAGGCCCAGGGAATGGGAGCGAATTTTCCCGGCCAGTCGGTTACTTCGTGCGGCCAGCCGAGCCAGGTGGCTTCGTGCGGCTCCCATTCGGCGGGCATGCGGAAACCGAGGGCGTGCGGCGTTTCGCTTGACGGGGGCGTTCTCATTGGACGAAAGAATTTAACACAAAGATCACAGAGGACACAGGGAACGCGGAGAAAGCAGTGAGGAAAAGAACAAAAAGGGCGGAGAAAAGAAAACACTCCGAAGGCGAGGAGAGGACAGAGACGAGCACGCTATTTGTCGCCGAGCCAGCGGTTCAGGATGGGTTGATAGGCGTCGATGCGGCGGTCGCGTAGAAACGGCCAGTTGCGCCGCGTATCTTCGCTCTTTGCGGGATCGCATTCGGCAACGAGGATTTCTTCCTTGTCGTTTGAAGCTTCAGCAACGACTTGGCCGAAGGGATCGGCGACGAAAGAATTGCCCCAGAATTCCAAACCAGCGTCGCCATTTTCCGGTTGGCCTTCGAATCCCACGCGATTGACGACGGCCGCGTAGACGCCGTTTGCAATGGCGTGGCTGCGCTGAATCGTTTTCCAGGCGTCGAGTTGCGCCGCGCCGAATCGCGCTTTTTCATGCGGATGCCAGCCGATGCTGGTGGGATAGAAAATCACGTTTGCGCCGCCGAGAGCCGTGAGGCGCGAGCCTTCGGGATACCATTGATCCCAGCAAATCTGCACGCCGATGCGCGCGTACCTGGTGTCAAAATTCGGAAAGCCGAGATCTCCGGGCGTGAAATAAAATTTTTCGTAGTACAGAGGATCGTCGGGAATGTGCATCTTGCGGTATTTGCCGAGAAACGTTCCGTCAGCATCCAGCACGGCGCAGGAATTGTGATAAACGCCGGGAGCGCGCCGTTCGAACAGCGAAACGACCAGCGCGACTTTTTTCTCCTTGGCGATCCGCGCGAGTTTTTCGGTGGTGGGACCGGGAACCGGCTCCGCGAGATTGAAAAGCTCGGCGTCTTCCTTGCGGCAAAAGTATTCGCCGTGAAACAGCTCGTGCAGGGAAATGATTTGCGCGCCACGAGCGGCGGCTTCGCGGATTTTCTCGACGGCGTGCGACAGATTTTCTTCCGCATTCGCCGTGCATTTCATCTGCACGAGCCCGATAGTAAATTTGCCAGCCATGAAATTTAGTTTAGCACGAGCCGGAAAGAAAATATTCGCGCGCGTTTTATAGTATCTTTTGCGCTGCGTTTGTAATATCAATCAGCTGCAATTGTGCGTGGTTCGTTCGCGCGGCAGCACTTCATCCGTAAGTGCGTTTTTATTTTCGTCGAGGAGACGCGATGGCGAAGCAGGAAAAGAAAACTGTGACCGGGAGAGTGCTCCATGATCCAGTGAAGGACAAGCTCCGGCCAATTTTCCCGCTGGATTTGTCCAAATGCCGCACCGTCGACGAACTGGTCCGCGCCATGGGGGACACGGCGTTCACAGCGAGGCAGATTGGCGACGCCGCTGACGTTTTTGAAGTGATGGCACGCGATAAGGAGTGCTTTGTGGTGATGACGCTATCCGGCGCGTTGACCGTCGGCAAGATGGGACTTGTTTTCTGCGACTTGATCGAATCGGGTGTCGTCAATGCCATCGTCTCCACGGGCGCGCTGATGGCGCACGGATTAGTGGAAGCGACAGGCCATTCGCATTTCCGTTACAACCCCAAGATGGGAGACAGTGAACTTTTTCAAGCCGGATACAACCGCGTTTACGATTCGCTTGAGCCGGAAGTGAATCTCGACCACGTCGAAGAGGTGATGGACCACGTCCTGGCCGAATGGGACGCGGAGGACATTGCGTGCAGTTGGAAGATTCACCGGCGTATCGGTGAGTACCTGCACGAGAAGGCGCCGGGGCGGGGAATTCTGAAATCCGCGTACGAACATAACGTTCCGGTGTTCGTTCCGGCATTCAGCGATTCGGAACTGGGAATTGATTTTGCGTTGCACAAGATTGCGCGGCTGCGAGATAAGCGGCCAGTGCTGCGCTTCGATCCTTTCGAGGATTTTGAGAAGTTTGCGGACATTATGCTGGCCACGAAGCGCATGGGGATTTTGACGGTGGGCGGAGGCGTTCCTCGCAATTGGTCGCAACAATTCGGCGTTTACGCGGAGCTGCTGGCGCGGCGCGGCTACAAGAAACTTCCGCTGAAGCGCTACAACTATGGCGTGCGCATTTGCCCGGAACCGGTCCATTGGGGCGGCCTCAGCGGCAGCACGTACACGGAAGCGGTTTCGTGGGGCAAGTTTGTTCCGCCGGAAGAAGGCGGGAAGTTCGCGGAAGTCTTCGATGACGCGACGGTGGCGCTGCCGTTGATCGTCAGAGCCGTGCTGGAGCGCATCGGATATTTCAAATAGCAGGTAAGGCAAGGGCTGCGGGATTCGCTGATGGAGAACCGGCGGGCGGAGGGTGTAGTGCCAAGCGCAAAAGCATCAAAAAATGCTTCGTCGTATGGAGTGCATCCAGCCGTGGCGATGGTGCAGAAGTGGCTAAGCGAGCTGAGAGAAAAAACAGGGCGTTCACTGGAGGAATGGATTGCGCTGGTGAAGAAGGAAGGACCGAAAGACGAGAGATCAAGACGCGAATGGCTGAAAAGCAAACACAAGCTGGGCACCAACAGGGCATCGTGGATTGCGGAACGCGCGGAAGGAAAAGGCTGGGAAGACACGCCAGAGGCGTACTTGAAGGCGGCGATCCGGTACGTGGAAGAGCAGTACGCGGGTCCAAAACAAAAGCTGCAGCCGATTTACGATGAACTGTTAAAACTTGCCAAATCACTTGGCGAGGACGTGAAGGCGTGTCCATGCAGGACCATTGTGCCGCTGTATCGCGAACATGTGTTTGCACAAATCAAGCCGACGACGAATTCGAGGATTGATCTAGGACTGGCGCTCACTCATTTCAAAGGCAAATTGTCAAAACACATCATCGATACAGGCGGTCTGGCAAAGAAGGACAGAATTACGCACCGGATCGAGATTTCCACCACGAATCAAATTGATGACGAAGTGAACGAGTGGCTGAAGATCGCTTACGATCTGGATGTGTAATAGTTTTCCCGCGTTGAGCAACCGTTCGCGGCGCGTTTGTTTTCCACTGTGCGGAAGGGCCGCCCGTCTGCCGGGCAGGCCCAATAGGGAATTGGGGAATTAGATGAGTCCGTCCGCTACAACACGCAGCACGATCGAGCTGAAGCACTCTTGAAGGGCGCTTTATGAAAGCGATTGTCCGCACACAATATGGACCACCGGACGTGCTGCAGTTCACAGAGGTAGCAAAACCTACCCCCAAGGACAATGAGGTCCTGCTAAAGGTTTACGCGGCATCGGTAAATCCGCTGGACTTGTTCCAGATGGGAGGTGCGCCGTTGATCCGCTGGGTCCCGGGGCTGCGCACCCCAAAACGGCAGGTCCTCGGCTGTGATATCGCAGGGCGAGTGGAGGCGGTTGGCGGACACGTAAAGCAGTTCCAGCCAGGCGACGAGGTGTTCGGGGCAAGTTTCGCAGGTGGAGGGTTTGCCGAGTATGTGTGTACTTTTGAAGATAAGTTGGCACTGAAGCCCGCTAACAGTTCGTTTGAGGAGGCAGCAGCCGTACCCGTGGCGGCAATCACGGCCCTCCAGGGTCTTCGTGATAAGGGACGAATCCAGCGAGGCCAGAAGGTTCTGGTTGATGGCGCTTCTGGTGGTGTGGGTACCTTTGCGGTCCAGATTGCCAAATCGTTCGGGGCTGAAGTCACTGCCGTGTGCAGCACGAGGAATGTGGACAAGGCGCGATCGATTGGCGCAGACCATGTCATTGATTACACGCGGGAAGATTTCAGGAAGAGCGGGCAGCGTTACGATCTGATCTTGGGCGCGAATGCACATCACTCGATTTTCGATTACCGGCGTGCGCTGAGGCAGGGCGGAATTTATGTCATCGTTGGAGGTGGCTTGGCACAAATTTTCCAAGGTATGTTATTGGCGCCGTTACTGTCACGGATTGGGAGCAAGAAGACGTGTTTTTTTATAGCGAATATAAACCAGAAGGATTTAGTTTCTCTGAAAGAACTTCTTGAAACCGGAAAAGTTGTACCCGTCATCGATAGACGTTACCCGTTAGGCGGCGCGGCTGAAGCTCTCCGTTATCTGCAAGAACGACATGCGCAAGGGAAAGTCGTATTAACCGTTGAACATGGTAACGGCACTTAATAAGGCGCTGCGCCAGGCGGCTATTGATAACGGCAGGTGGGCTTGGTTCGCGGTCCGAAGTCGTCGAGGCTAGGAACTCTGCGGACTAGTCGTCTTCGCCGATGAGGATGGCGGCGCCGAGGACGGTGGTCCACAGGCCGCGCTTGTCGCCGACGGCGGATTGCGTGACGTTCATGGTGCGGACGATTTTGTTGGAGATGCGATAGACCTCTTTTTTTTCGTCGAAGGACAAGTCCGGGTCGAATTCCACGTTTAAGGTCGTCGCGAGCATTTCCGCGGCGAGCTCTTCGGCGTATTCGCCGGCAACTTCTTCGGTTTCACCGAAAGAGTGATGCTCGGACAAATATCCATACATGGATTTGTCGCTGGGGAGCGCGAGGCCAATGCTTGCAGCGATGAGGCGGTGCGCTTCCTTGGTGGAATTTTCGCTGATGACGGTGAACGCGACTTGCCCTGGCTTGATGTGCTTCAATCCTTCGCTGCGAGAAATCAATTTACAGTTGGGAGGGAAGATCGAGGAGACGCGGACGATGTTACATGCCGCAATGCCCGCGTTTCGGAGGGCGAGCTCGAAACTCGAAAGCCTTTCACGATGTTTACCGACGCCTTTGGTGAGGAAGATTTTCTTAGCAACGAACGCCATGGTGCCGGTTTGCCGTGCCTCCGTGATTTAGTGTGGGAGCGAAAAATTTAGCCGCTGTGGAAAAATAACAAGAAGGTATTGCAGTGTCAACGCATTTCGGACTCTGAACGCCAGGAGAGCGAAAAAATTTGTGAACGTGAGATGTAACCTCCGCCGAGAGTGCGCGGCCTAGCGAATCCCATCCGCCAAGGAACCTGTTTTCAGGCGCTTCCGCCGCCGCGGCAAGAAAATTTCGAATCGTTTGTGCGCGCCGAAAGAACAGTCCAACTTGCATACCCAGAATCCTGTGCCTATACTGATTTCGCCGCGGATTCTCAACGCTCCTCCCGAGTCATGCAGTGCGATCCGGATGGGACTTACGCGGCGGAGAGGGCATGTCTTCGACGGCAACCCGACCTGACACAAGTTATCTGCTCAGAAAGCTGCATTCTTTTACCGGCATCCTTCCTGTTGGCGCATTTTTGGCGGAACATTTCTGGTCCAACAGTTCCGCATTGGTGAGCGCGGAGAAATACAACAGCACTTCGCAAGAGCTGCAGACGATTCCGTTTCGCCTGATCGTGGAATGGGGAGCGATTTTTCTGCCAATGCTGTTTCATGGCGGCTACGGGATTTACATCTGGCTGCGCGGCAAATCCAATGTCTCGGCGTATCCGTGGGTGGGGAATTGGCTTTACGTGGCGCAGCGCTACACGGGACTGATCGCGTTTGCGTATATTGGCTGGCATCTTTACACGGAGCGCTGGCTCACGCATGGCCGGTCGACGTATGCGAACGTGGCGGAGGATATGCAGAATCCGTGGTACCTGGCTTTTTTTATCGCTGGCGTGCTGGCCTCTTCGTTCCATCTCGGCGTGGGCATCTGGAATTTCCTTTGCAAGTGGGGACTAGCCGCTACCGTCAAGGCGCAGCAAGCGGCGGGACGGTTGGGAGCGCTGGTTGGAGTGGCGTTTAGCGTCGTAGGAATCCTGATCATTATTAGTTTCCGATTCGATTGGCACCCGTTCTCCGCCTACCTGCCGAGCAAATGAGACAGCCGAAAATCATAGTCGTAGGCGGTGGTTTGGCCGGCCTGATGGCCACCATCCGCGTTGCGGAAGCGGACATCCCGGTTGATCTCTTCTCGATCGTGCCGGTGAAGCGTTCCCATTCCGTTTGCGCGCAGGGCGGCATCAACGCGGCCAAAAACCAAAAAGGCGAAGGCGACACGGTCGATAAGCATTTTGACGACACGATTTATGGCGGAGATTTTCTGGCGAATCAGCCGCTGGTCAAGAGGATGTGCGAGGCGGCGCCGGGCATTATCGATCTTCTCGACCGCATGGGCGTGATGTTCAACCGCACTCCGGAAGGATTGCTGGACTACCGGCGGTTCGGAGGCACGCTGTATCACCGCACGGCTTTCGCCGGAGCAACCACCGGCCAGCAGTTGCTCTACGCGCTCGACGAGCAGGTCCGGCGGCACGAAGCAGAAGGCAAAGTAAAAAAGTTTGAAGGTTCGACGTTCCTCTCCGCGGTGATCGATGAAGGCGGCGTGTGCCGCGGCATCTGTGCGATGGACTTGCGCACAATGGAAGTGAAGATGTTCCCGGCGGACGCGGTTATTTTTGCCACGGGCGGCAACGGCGCGATCTTCGGGCGCTCGACGAATTCGGTGGTGTGTACAGGATCGGCGCAAGCGGCGCTCTTTCAGCAGGGCGTCGATTACGCGAATGGCGAAT
>WNFD01007648.1_pt1 | contig 11320 bp, 8 predicted proteins | sample 5400491 | NCBI WGS metagenome assembly WNFD01 (sample SAMN13153343, study PRJNA577476) | soil metagenome | isolation source: 120 cm saprolite under Douglas fir tree site 2 hole 2 replicate 2 | place: USA:California | collected 2015-04-18 | reverse complement strand
AAGATTCCAGCAAACAACACCAGCAAGCCTCCGACCAACAAGAAACCCAGAGCAATTACCAAGGCCGTCAACGCACTGAGCAACAGCCCTATGACGGTCAACGTATTCGGAGTAACTCTCAGGCGGGCCAGTGGTTGAATGATAAGAGCGACAAACTGCCGAACTCGTTGCTGTATGCGTCTGCTAAACATATCCCTATTGTACCATACTTGGGGCTGTTCGGGCTAGTTCTTTTTGGTTATAAACCAGGGCTATTTACAAGTCGATGATGCTTCATCTCCGTAGTGGCGAGCGGGGAGGAGATGGGTGGAGCCGACGCGGGCGACTATAAAGGCCCTCCCAGCGCCGCACCACCCTCGCCCCTACGGGGGAACCACGTGAGAAAAGGGCTTTTAAATCTCCCTGTGGAATATTACTACGATAGCCCCTGTCAAGATATCATATACTTCAGAATAGATACTCTTTTGTGATCGGGAGAACACACATGGAAGATATGCAAGGGAAAATCTGCCTGGTGACGGGCAGCACGTCGGGTATAGGTAGGGTGACAGCCCTCGAACTGGCAAAGATGGGTGCAACCGTCGTGCTGGCCTGTCGTGATAAAAGCAAGGGTGAAGCCACCAGGGATGAGATCAAAGCGCAAAACAGCAATGCAGCAGTCGATATGCTGCTGGCGGACCTCTCTTCACAGCAATCTGTACGACAGCTCGCGCAGGATTTTAAGGAGCGCTATTCACGACTGGATGTGCTGCTGAATAATGCTGGCGCCATTTTTCTCAGGCGCTCTACAACAATAGATGGGTTTGAACGGACCTTTGCCGTCAATCACCTGGCCCCGTTCTTACTCACCAATCTGCTGTTGGACACCCTGAAAGCCAGCGCTCCGGCACGGGTCGTAACGGTTTCTTCAGGGGCTCATCAAGGTGCAACCATCAACTTCGATGACCTGCAGGGGGAAAAGGGATATAGGGGACTGAGGGCATACGGCCAGTCAAAGCTTGCCACCATCCTGTTTACACATGAGCTGGCAAAAAGGCTCCAGGGAACAAATGTGACGGCGAACTGCCTGCATCCGGGCACAGTTGCGACGAACTTTGGCAGCGATAATGGCCGGGTGTTATCTTTCCTCATAAAACTGTTCATGCGAACCGGGATCAGTCCGGAGAAAGGGGCCGAGACATCCATTTACCTGGCATCCTCGCCGGAGGTAGAAGGCGTCAGTGGGAAGTACTTTAGCGATTGCAAGGAGGTACGCTCCTCAAAGGAGTCGTATGATGACGCAGCCGCTCAGCGGCTGTGGGAGGTCAGCGCAGAACTGACAAAGGTCGGCAATACCGGTGTGTCACCCTGAGCCCTTCGCTTCCCCTTCGCTACGCTCAGGGCTTCGGCTCACTCAAGGGTAAACTCCGCGAAGGGTCTGGCTCGGGGGCACGGAGATGCTTCGCTTCGCTCAGCATGACAATTCCGGTTTTGGTCGTTACAATTCATTATCGCGCGGCTACGAAGGTATGCACCTTATGTTGTCTACCAGAATGGATGGTTGATGATAAGGGCAATCGCTATCACAATCACGATAATAGCCACCGCGCCTACCAGGAAATAGATATTTTTACGACCCAGTGACTTGCTAAAGCTTGGGCTAATGGATTTCCTGGCCTCCTGCCGGCGCTCCTCAGTGCGCTTCTTCTTGCGCTCGATGCGCTTCTGCCTTTTCCCTTGAGCAGCCACGGCAGGGTCCTCGCCATATGGCCCCGTTCCCAGGTGCTGCATGCGACGGCGCATCTCGCGGCTGTAGCTCTCGGCCTCCCGCTGAGCAGGGCTGGTGGTATTGATTTCCCTGGGCTGTGTGGACTTCGCCCCTGGTAGCGCTGTACCGCCAACGCGGGGTTTGTCGCCCTTACCAGCCTGCTTGCTCTTGCCAGTTGCCAGCTGATCTTTTTTCGCCTGCGTTTGCTGCTCGCCCTGTGGTTTCACCTCAGCGGCCTTTGGGGGGTTGGCCCCAATTTTGCGCGATTCTGGCTTGTTCGCTTTTGTCATGATTGTATCCTTCCCTGCCTGCGTTCAATTGATATCTTCTTGTTCGACGAGCTTTCTGGCTATTCTGGCTGCCTCCTCTTTATCATCGGGAGATAGCACACCATCGATCACCAGTCCCAGCAGGTGATCCTTGAGCGGGCGTAACCACGGCCCTGGCCCGCGGCCAAACAGTCTCATGAGTTCATCGCCATTGAGAGGGCTTTTTAATGGCACGCGCTCTGCCTCCTCCTTCAGCCGCTGGCAGCGCTCCGCGAGTTCCGCCACTCGTGCGGCCGCACGAGTGACCTTGTCGGCGCGATAACTTGTAATATCGGCGCGAGACAGGTCTAACAGGTCCGGCAAATTTTCCCCGCTTTCCAGCATCAGGCGCCTGACCGCCCCGTCTGTCCAGTCCGGGGTGTAGGCATTGGCACGCATATGCAGCCGCACCAGCCGTGAGACGCTTTCGATGAAGTCGCGGTCAAAGTGCAGACCCTTCAGAATTTCACGCGCCATCTGCGCCCCGCGCTCTTCATGGCCGAAGAAATGGACCTTATTATCTTCAACAGTGCGTGTACGTGGTTTAGCAATATCATGCAACAGCGCTCCCCAACGGGCGATCAGCCGCGGGGAGGAGCGCTCAATAACGCGCAACACGTGAGCATACACATCCTTTGAGCGAACACCGCGTTGGGGTTGCTGGCTGACGCCGCGCAACTCCAGTACCTCCGGTATAATCCACTCCATCAAACCCAGTTCTACGAGCAGGTCAAGACCCTTGGCGGGATGGGCCGAGAGCAGCAATTTATTCATCTCATCGCGAATGCGCTCCCGGCTGATTTTTTGCAGCTTGGATGCCTGGCGCACGATAGAGCGCCTGGTTTCTGCTTCAATAGAGAAATCGAGCTGGGCAGCAAAGCGCACAGCACGCATCAACCGCAGCGGGTCCTCATCGAAACGCTTGTCAGGTTCATTGCCGACGGCCCGCAAGACACATGCCTCGAGGTCCTGTCGACCTTTGAAGGGGTCGATGATATCCCCGTTCAGGGGGTCCCGCGCCATCGCGTTGATGGTGAAATCACGCCTGCGCAGGTCTTCTTCCAGCACCGTGCCAAAGCATACTTCCGGCTTGCGCGACTCGGGGTTATACTTTTCATCCCGAAAAGTCGTTATCTCGATGATATCGCTGCCATAGAGCAGCCGCACCGTGCCGAAACGCTCGCCTACGAGCACGACGGCGCTGGGGTGCGTGGGCGCTACCAGGCGTTTGATCTCGTCAGGACGTGCATCCGTAGCCAGGTCCGCGTCGTTCGACTGCCCCCGGTGCAGCAGCACATCACGCACAGTTCCCCCCACCATGTAGAGTTGTTTGCGCTGCGCACGAAATGCTTCCGCCAGCGTGATGATGATATCTAACATTGTAAAACTTGCTTATCCGCTTTACTGGAGAATAATTGAGTAGGGTAATCCCGTAATGGGAGTATTGTACCATGTCCGGCTAAAGCGGTGAAGAGGTTCTTTACTCCTACCTTGCGAAAATTGGCCCAAAACACTTGACAGGAACGTTTGTTCTGCTATAATTCATTTAGAAAATGCGTTCTAGACTCTAGTATGGAGGAGGCTCCCATGGCAGTCCAGCTAAAGAAACAGACCAGGCCTAGCGAGTACGACGTAGCGGAAGATGATAGGGTTTACATGACTCGCAGCCCCAGCAGTGTGCGCAAATATAGACAACCGTTGCAGCAGGATGCTCTTGATGATAGCTCTACGTCACAGGGGCCTTTTATCCAACGCCGGGCCAGCAGCGGTCTGGGCACTAGCAACGGCATAGCATCCAAAACGCTTCGTCCATATGTTATGGAAGAAAGGCGTGCCCGCAGGCGGCTCCCTCTATTAGCTATCTTTTTGGGAATGGCAGTCGCGGCTATACTAGCGGTCGGACTAAGTTCTTTTGGCGGCTGGTGGCAAATGCACCAGAATGATGTGCAGTATGGCCGTCCCCGCACGTTCCAATTCGATGCCGTCGTGGGGCACGGCGATAGCCCAGCTAACCCGACTCATTTTATCATCATCAACTTGGACAGGCACGTGGAGATCATCGAATTTCCTGGCGGCGATGCGACACACGCGCGTATGTATCTTGGTCCCACGCTGTTCGGTGATGGACAGGACCTCACCCCGGTCACAGCGGAGGTCCGCGATGTGAATGGCGATGGGAAGCCTGATTTGATCCTGCACATTCAGGATCAACGCGTTGTTTTTATTAACGACGGCACGATGTTCCGCCCACTAAAACCTGGCGAGAAAGTCAATCTGTAACCCTACTCACAGCCAATAGATCTATGTGAAAAATCGTCATTCAGGATACGGCGTACCAAACCTCGCCACAGTCTATTGGCCCTTCGCCATTTCCGATGATTGAGGAGAGTAGGAGGACCACCAGGGCGGGGGCAAGCCCCGCCCCTACATTTTGGCTGTGTTAGCATCCAAGAAATGTAAGGGCGATCCCTTGCGGACGACGTCTGGGGGACGGTGTGGCCCGGGGAGGGGTGGGAGGGCAATTTCGACCATCCTTTGTAAGGAATTATCATCCACCTGAAAGACCTCAGCTGTCATTTCCTCTACTGCACCACAATGGTCAGATTCATGCCGGTGTGGATCGTACAATAGAGGTGATACACCCCAGCAGTCGCAAAAGGCCCAATGTCGATCGAGCCCCCAGTGACAGTGACATCCTTGACCACCGGCGCTCCCGGCTCCGCGCTGCTCTCAGGCGTTCCGTCAGCCTTCCAGAACCCATTGCGCAGCACATGCTCAACATTGCCATCGTCAACCAGGTGAAGTTTGGACCCTTTCGGCACCAGCACCACATTTTGCAAAAACGTGTTCGCCGACATATGCACCGTTGGCTCCCCATTGGTGGTCGTACTGGCAATGCTGGTTGGGGGATTGGCCGCCACGATCAGCGAGACGATGAACATGCCGGCCACGATGCCGGCCAGCACACTGAGTGCCTTTCCCAGGAAGCCGGGAGCACGGCGCTCGTGTGCACCATCCCGGAAGTTCTGGATCGTTGCCCCGACGCCCGAGACGCTCGCGACCAGCGCACAGGCAAGCAGCACGACAGATGTGGAGAAGGTGACAACATTGCCAGGATGGGTCAGCGCGTAGATGACTGGCGGCACACTGAGGGTGAGCGTTGAGGTGACCAGGACAACGAGTGCACCCAGCAGGGGCGTCCAACGCCATCCGGTGGCGACGGCGCCAGCCACCAGCAAGGTCAGCACGGCGATGATCAAAATGGGAGGCACTACCATCCCAGCGGTAAGAAAGAGGTACGAGAACTGTACCAGGTACGCCAGGGCATTGCCAAGCAATGCTGCGAGCGTGAGCGTGCCAAGAGGCGCCAACGGGGTGCGACCGGGAGCACGTGCACGTCTCCTGGGGTCCACGTGTTCCAGGCGTTCTTCTACTTTAGCCATGGATATATCTCCTTCGTGATGAATACTGCCAACGTATCGATCGTACAGCCAGAAAGCTGCCTCCTGACTCTGGAAGATCAGGAAGAGCGAGCACGGGGTCCTGTCCTCAACAGGATCAAATCAGAGGGAACTCCCTGGCAAAGCCCATTGGCGTCAAGTTAACAGAGCGTGATAAAGGCGTAGCTGCGCGATTCATCGCGCGGGGGTGGGGAGGTATCCCAGGCGAGGCCGCGCCCCACCCCAGCGCCATAAATGTCGCGGCTACGCCCTTAACTTGACGCGTAAGGGGAACTCCCTGGTGAAGCTCCAGCCTGTTAGGACGCGACCCCCGCAGCCCGGTTTTCGAGCAGGTCCTTCACATCGCCGAGTGCGGCCTCCTGTTGCCTTTTGACGCTCCTGGCAACCAGTGGCTCGGCCAGGGCAAAGAAGCCTCCCGGCTTCATCTCGAACTTCCAGGCGACTTTGGTACCCTCCGCCGTCGGCTCGAAGGTGAGCGATCCTTCGACGGGGAAAGGTCCTGCGGTATTTTTCTGGATGCACTTCGTGGGTGGCTCGTACTCGACCACTTCCCTGCTCGACTCGATCTTGCGGCCCAGGAATTTGCGCACTTCCGTGATCTTTGTGCCCAGGCCCACCGGACTCTCGGGCGTTTGCCGTACCTCCACCAGTCCAGTATCATACTGTGGGTTATTCCTGGCATCGGTCAGGTAGGCAAAGACTTCTTCGATCGGACGATTGATAACGATACTCGTTTCTACAGTGACCATCTTGAGAACTCCTTTCATCGCTTGTCGTGAATAATAACGGAGCGAACGTGCATGCTCACTCTCTTTTGACAAATGCCTTCTCGCTCATGTTCGCTGACCTGCAAAACGTGAACTGGTCTTGCAGTGCCTGTTTCTGATGAGAGTGTAGCCGATGATTCTTGCTCTTCCCATGAAGAAGGGGCACATGTTCCCCCACATTTTTGTTGGCTTTCGACGATGTGGTATCATGAGGAAGAGCTTGCTTGTGAGGCAGGATGGACACGGGAGACGACCGATGAAGGAACACAGCACCTTTGGCGTGCTGCTCAGGCGCTATCGCCAGGCGGCGGGGCTCTCACAGGAGACCCTGGCGGCCCAGGCCGGTCTGAGCACACGTGCGATCTCCGACCTGGAGCGGGGCATCAATCGCATCCCGCGCTCTGATACGCTTGACCTCCTGGCCGGTGCTCTTCCCCTGACATCGCACCAGCAGAACTTGCTACGCGCCACCGCACGACCCGAGAGAGCTGCTGCCGCATCGCCTGTTTCTTCCTCGCACGGACTTCCTCTCTCCCCCACGGTGTTGATTGGTCGTGAGCAAGAACGTACTCGCGCGCTTGCCCTCATCCAGCGCAGCCAGGTACATCTGCTGACGATCACCGGGCCGAGTGGCGTGGGCAAGACCCGGCTCGCTCTGCAGATTGCTCAGGATCTCTTTGAGGACCTCCCCGATGGTGTCTCCTTCGTGGCGCTGGCTCCCGTCCGTGATGCTGCGCTCGTCCCAGAGGTGATCGGGCAGACCCTTCGCCTGCGCGAGCAGGTAGATGCTCCGATGGCGGAGCAAATCCGTGCATTCTTGCAGCAGAAACACCTCCTGCTCGTCCTTGACAATTTCGAGCACCTGCTGGAGGCGGTGTCGTTCGTGGCTGATCTGCTGGCGAGTTGCCCTCGTCTGCACCTGCTCGTGACGAGCCGGACGCCCCTGCGCCTGCGCGCTGAACACGTGTTTCTACTGCCTCCTCTCGCGCAGGACGACGCGGTCACGCTCTTTCGTGAGCGCGCTCAGGCGGTTCGACCGGGTGGAGTCCGTGATGTGGTGATGGTCACAGCCATTTGTGAACGTGTAGACCGCCTTCCTCTGGCCATCGAGCTAGCCGCGATGCAGGTCAGAGCGCTTTCCTTGTCTGATCTGCTTGAGCGTCTCACCCATCGCTTGACGCTCTTACGTGGCGGTGCCAGGGATCTGCCTGCGCGACAGCAAACGATGCGTGATGCTATTGCCTGGAGCTATGAACTCCTGACAGAAGAACAAAAACGCTGTTTTCGGGCGCTGGGCGTCTTTGTGGGCGGCTGGACAGTGGAGGCGGCGGAGGCAGTCTGTTGGGACCAGGGAGAAACCAGGCCGGACGAGGCCATCCTCACGCTTGCTGCCCTGGTGGATGCCAGCCTGGTTCAGGTGGAGCTGCCGCAGGAGGGGGCAACACGCTTCGGGATGCTGGAGTTGCTGCGGGAGTATGCCCTCGAACAGTTGTGTATGGCTCACGAAGAGGAGGGGTGCTGGCAGCGCCATGCGGCCTATTATGCCCTCCGGGGAGAGTCGGTTGTGTTCTTTGGGCCAGGGCAGGGCGCAGGCGAGGCCCAGTTGGTACTGGACTTTCCCAATGCCCGCGCGGCTTTGCAGTGGGCGGAGGAGCGGCAGGAGGCTGCTCTGGGGCTGCGGCTGGCTCGTACGTTTGGAGGGTTTTGGTTCAGCCATGGCCAGATGGGCGAGGCGGAGGTGTGGCTCGAACGCATGCTGGCCCTGGCCTGGCAGACGGGAGCGCAAGAGACACCACTCGTGTTTCGCGCAGAAGCCCTCTATCACTTAGGAGAAGTCCTGCTCAGCCTCGGCAAGCTGGAGCGGGCCGAAGCCCTCGCCACAGAAGCGCTGGAACGCGCCCGGCAGCGCGAGGACCACAGCGGGATGAGCATGGCCTGCACCATCCTGGGGCTGATCGCCAGGAGGCGTGGTCGGCTCGAGGAAGCAGCGACCTGTTTCACCGAAGGCGACACGCATGCCCAGTTGACCGAACACCTGAGCATCAGGGGCACCGCCTTGCAACATCGTGCGGAGCTGGCCTGGATACAGGGAGACCTGGCACGAGCCACCACGCTGTTTGAAGAAGCCTTGCTGCTCGCGCAGTCCGCCGGGGCCACCTGGATAGTCGCAGCAGGGACCACTCTGCTGGGCCACCTGGCCTGCCAGGTGCAGAACTATGCCCTGGCCACAGCGCGCTACCGGGAAGCGCTCGCGCTCTACCGCACGTTCGGCAGTCCTACCTACACTGCCTGGTGCCTGGAGGGCTTTGCTGCTGCGCTCTGTGCAGAAGGGCACTACAGGCAGGCAACGCGTCTGTGTGCGACAGCGGCGATACTCCGCGAGCAAGCCAGGACGCCATTGCCACCTGTCGAGCAAGAAGCCTTCGAGCAGACGGTCGCCACGGCCAAAGCGGCGCTTGGCGGGCCCACCTTTGCAGAGGAGTGGAACGCAGGTGCCGCGCTCACGCAGGAGCAAGCCATTGATTACGCCTTGTCGTTGGATGCACAAGCGTAAGGGCAACAGGTCGTAGCGAGGTTTGTGGCGTGCAAGGATTCTTGACGTCTATTTTTTCGCACTAGAAACCTTGATTCGGGATGCCTTCTACGTTTATAATCTCCATATGAGAAATGAACGCGTTCACTTTGAGAGATTATAAAGTGTATGTAAACGTATATATTAATATACGCGTACATATAAGGAAGGTGTAGGACATATGACCTCTCCCGTTCCGCTCTTTTGTGATGAATGCGGCGCTGCTAATGGGATGCAAGCCATAGTATGTTTCGCCTGTAACCAGCCGCTCAATCCTTCTTTCCTAGCTCCAACGGTACAGGCCCCCATAACTCCTGTTGCGAGCATGGCCTTTGCTCCTATTTCTACATCTACTGCTAAACCCCTGCTGCCGGGTACGGTGCTGGCTCGACGTTACCGCATCGAGGAGGGAATCGGTCAGGGCGGCTTTGGTATCGTCTACAAGGCCAGAGATATTAATTGGAACAGGCGCGTTGCCATTAAGCAGATCAACCTGCACGCGCTCAATGCCAAGGAGATCATAGAGGCTACAGATTCTTATAATCGCGAGGTGAAGCTGCTCTCCACGCTGGTACACCCAAATCTTCCCCGTATCTACGATCACTTCACCGATCCCGAGCACTGGTACCTCGTGATGGATTTCATAGAAGGTGAGACGCTGGAGGAATATCTCGAGGCTGCTGGGACAAGGCAGAAGAAATACTTCTTTGGACTCCTTCCAGCCAGGAAATCCCTGCCGGCGTCTGCTGCACAAGGCACACAGCAAGCCAGCCGTTTGACGATGAGAGAGGTCCTCGATATCGGGATACAGTTATGCAAAGTGCTCAATTACCTGCACATGCGACAGCCACCTGTCATTTTCCGCGATGTCAAACCTGCCAACATCATGCGCAATCCGCGCGGGCACATCTATTTGATAGATTTTGGCATTGCTCGCCAATTTACGCCGGGGCAGGCCAGAGATACAGGCCCGCTTGGATCTCCCGGCTACGCTGCTCCCGAGCAATATGGCAAGGCGCAAACTACTGTGCAGACCGACGTCTACGGTCTGGGGGCAACACTGCAAACGCTGCTGACAGGCAAGGATCCATTGGAGTTGTCACTGGTAGGGGCACTTGCGGGGCATAAGATTCCAAAGAAACTACAGCGTTTGCTGGATCGCATGCTGGAGCGAGATAGCACCCAGCGGCCAAAAACGATGCACGAGGTGCATAAGAGACTCGAATTTATCAAATTGGGCATTAAAGGGCTGGCAGCACACTTCTCTTTGGGACTTTTGATAGGCTCGCTGCCCGGTCCCATTCTCGTACTGCTGTTCTTGCTGTCTTCCTTGCACATTGCGGGGCCGGGTAATTGGATTGAAGGGATATGGCTCGCGCTGTACTGCACCTGGCCGCTGGCTTTCCTGGCGCAGCTTACAACAGGCATTGTGTTTCTCTGCATTGCATCCAGGCGCATCGTGGGCCTGGGGATGCTTATCATGCTGACGCTGTATATCCTGGATCTGTTCGTGAGATGGATTCCGCTGGGAATGCCAGGTTTTGGTTTTGGCTACTGACAGGTTTCTGCCCGGTAGAAAAACCAGGAAGCCTGAAGGAACGTACCCTTCAGGCTTCTCCGCCACCCTGCTACCCTGTTTTATTAGGACCAATTTACAAATCAGGCCACCACCCTTGCCACGTAGCTTCCAGGCCCCTGAGACGTACAACAGCTACTTCCCTCGCCACGTTCCATCCCCAGGCATTCAAATATCATACCTCAGCCGCTTCCCTTTCCATCTTGCCGCCCCACATTTTGAGATGTGGAACGCCTGTGTACCTCTCAAGTCAGCCCGTCTTGCCACTTTACCACCCTATTCCCCCGAGATGTACATGGATGATCCTCCTATACCATGCCCGCTGTTTATTCACAGCTTTTCCTCTTCCACCCCTTAAAAGGACTATCTCACTTTCCCCCTGTTACAAGACAAAATATACCATAGCGTCGTGACTAAGCAATGAATAGAAACATATCTCACTTTCCCCCTGTTACAAGACAAAATATACCATAGCGTCGTGACTAAGCAATGAATAGAAACATATCATTTATGACGTTTTTTTCATTTTGTGCGTAGAGTCAAATATGCAAATCATTACAGTTTTTTCATCCTCTTAATTTGACGCCCTCGCTACCAGGATATTCACTGGTTATGGTACAATGTCCAAGGTGATTTTTCAATCAGGATTTGATATAAGCCTATTGAGAGGAGGTCATGGGAGCAATGGGAACGTATGTTATGTTGAGCCGTTTAAGTCCAGAGGGAGTGAAGACCCTCAAGAAAAATCCAGATCGAATCAAGGCGGTGAACAGCGAGGTTGAGGCGTTAGGAGCAAAGGTGCTGTCACAATATGCCTTACTGGGAGCATACGACTTCATCACTGTGCTGGAAGCTCCAGACCCGGAGACGGTAGCACGGGTTTCGGTGG
>WNFD01007301.1_pt1 | contig 11325 bp, 10 predicted proteins | sample 5400491 | NCBI WGS metagenome assembly WNFD01 (sample SAMN13153343, study PRJNA577476) | soil metagenome | isolation source: 120 cm saprolite under Douglas fir tree site 2 hole 2 replicate 2 | place: USA:California | collected 2015-04-18 | reverse complement strand
GGGCTCCGGAGGAGTTTGAGGGAGCGCCGAGCAGGAAGTCCGAGATGGCCGAAAGGTTGGTGCCGGCTCCGCCCCAGGGACCACGCGAACCATCGAAGGTGAAGGTGCCGCGAGCGGAGGAAAAGTAGAGCTGGTTGACGTTCGAGTGACGGAACTCGCCACCGAATTTCATCTGGTGACGACCGACCGTCCAGTGGAAGTTATCTGTCACATGGCCGGTCACGTCGGTGCGTCCAGAGGGCTGCGTGGCGCCGGTCTGGTCGAAGCCGGTGATGAGGATCGACGGTGCGCCCGCTGCGATGATTGGGTTGGTGATGCCCAGGTTGAGGCCGGCGTTCGCCTGCGGATTCCGGCGTTCGCCTGCGGATTGAAGTTCTGATTCGCGTCGTTGAAGGTCTGGAGGAAGTAGTTCGTCGCGAAGGTGACGACATTGAGCAGGTTGCTGTTGATGATCGAGGTCTGGATGACGGAGAAGTTGTGGATGTGCATCGGCGCGGTCTGGAAGTACTGCGCATAGTCGGAGGCGGTGGGTGCCGTCTGCTTACCAGTGGTTCCCAGGTAGCGGATGGAGAGCTGTTCCTTGTCCGAAAAGTGATGATCGAGCTTGATGATGCCGTTGTAGCTGCTGTAGTTGGAAGTTCCCTGGGCGAAGTAGTTGTTGGTGGTCGCCGGGCCGGACTTCGAATCGCTGGGGTAGAGGAGGTTGTAGAGATTGAGGCTGAGCTGGCTGGTCTGCAGGTTGTACTTCGCCAGGTTGGCTTTGCCCAGCGCGATCCAGGCATCATTGATGACGGTGTCGGTCAGTGCCGCGTTGACCTTGGCAATCTGGATCTCACCGGCGAGGAAGAGAAAAGTGTGATCCTTCCAGATGGGGCCGCCCAGGGTGAAGCCGCCCTGGTGATCACGGATGAAGGGCTTGCGCGAACCGACGGGGGCGACGGGCGAGATCGCTGCGAAGAACTCGTTGCGGTCAAAGTAGAAGACGTCGCCATGGATGTTGTTGGTTCCGCTCTTGAGTACCATGTTGGAGTTGGCGCCTGCATTGCGGCCCTGGTCGGCTTCACCGCCGGACTGCATGGAGAACTGGTCGATGGCTTCGATGGGGATGAGGCCGCCAGCGACGGAGGCGATGCCGCCCTGGTTGGAGGCTACGATGCCGAGCCATGGATCGACATTGTCGGCTCCGTCTACCTGGAAGTTGATGCTTGCGGTGCGGGAGCCGTTGACGGAGTTGGTGATCGAGCTGGCACCAGGGGTGAAGCGGACCATCTGCGTGAAGTTACGCCCGTTCATGGGCATCTCCTGCACGGACTTGGAGTCGATGACTGCGACGAGGGCGGCGCTTTCGGTGTCGGTCTGAACGCCGTTGGCAGTGACATCGATGACGGCGCTCTCGGCGCCGACGGAGAGCACGACGGGGAAGCTCACGGTCTTGGTGACGGCGACGTCGATGCCGGCGATCTTGCGGGTCTGGAAGCCGCTGGCTCCTACAGTAAGTTCGTACGTGCCGACAGGAAGCTCGGGGAAGTTGAAGTCGCCCGAGGCGTTTGATTTGGCGCGCAACGTGGCTCCCGTTGCGGGATTGGTCAGTTGGATGTCGGCGTTGGCGATGACGGCGTTCTGTGCATCGACGACGGTTCCGGAAACAGTACCGCGGAAAGTCTGGGCGAAAGCGGGAAACCCGATGATCAAAACGAAAAAGATGGAAAGATATTTCTTCCAGGCGCAGGACATCAACGTCTCCTAAGAAGCGGTTGGGAAAGGCGTTTTTTAAGACACAAAAGTTCTTAAGCCGAAAAATACCGGGTTGTCGGAGAGACGGAGTTCACTTCTACTCAGAAGCTATACAACCGTCGGAAACGTGAAAATGGGTAATGTTTTTAGACATTACTTGGAATGGTGTGACAGGTCAACAAAAAAATTCGGTGAAATTGCGAAATCGCGGGGCGAGATGTGTAGAAGCGGTCGCTCTATTTGCTAATCCGACCTTGCATGAAAGAAGCTGATTGCACACATCTTTCATCTCGTATCAGAGGTCCGTGAAGCTGGATATGCGAACTAAGTCGATTTGCCTGCTCTTTCTCCTTGACCTGTCGCTGCAAACCGCGCACGCGCAAGGCACAGTGCCGACCTTCAAACACTCCGTGGGCCAGGGCTACTACACTCTCACTGGGCGGGACCCAGGACAGGGAGGGACCACGACCATCCCTACCGTGCTCGTTCCTATCGCGCTCTCCTTCGACGCGAAAAAGACAGCCGGCAAGCCCTTCGTCATGGACGCAGCCGCAGACGTATCGCCTGTCCTCCGCTCCCCCATCTTCTCCAGGTTCGCCTTCGCAGCCGGTAACACCACACAGTATGCTGACGCTATGCTGCGGTCCACCTTCCCCAAGGCCGATGGATGGCACACGCTGCTGGGCAAGCCCGAGGTGAAACCGGTCAAGATCACCATTCCCGTCGGCTACGGCTATATACTCACCTCGAAGAGCAACGGCGGCTCTTTCGCCGTCGTCGACATCGAGTTTCTGCAGCGGGAGCTTTTCAAGCAAATACCCAGGCAGGATGGCAAGCTCGTCGTTGCCGTGACCCATAACACCACCTACTACACCGAGGGCGACGCAACGCTCTGCTGCTCGTGGGGAACGCACGGAATCGACTCCTCCACCGGCAACTCCTTCGTACTCGGTTCATATCTCCGTGCCGCCCCGGCCGTGGTCGAAGACAGCGATGTGCAGCCACTCACTCAGCAACTCGCGGAGTTCATCAACGATCCCCTCCACGACCCTCTGTTCCACGGCCGCAACGTCCCGGTTGCGGGAAACACTTTCGGCGGTTGGCTGCGTCCTGCGTCGAGGCGTCCAGGCGACCCGGGCAGTTGCGGCGGCACGCACATCGCCACCTCTTACTTCCTTCTCGAACCCACGGATGCCAACCCCAAGAACAACTTTCCCGCATCGAGGGCCTTTGTCGCTCATGCAGGCGGAGCCACGTACCACCTGCAAAACGTAGCCCTGCTCCCCTGGTACATCGGCGCCTCGGAAGGTCTTGGCAACACGTACAGCTTTCCGGACCCGCAGGCGCTTACTGCGCCCGCCGAGCCCTGCGCGCCTGTCGGCGTCACCTCCGCACCGCCCAAACCCACAGTAGCGGCGGTCCCGCTCAGCGGATCGCCCAACGGACATCAGCTTATCGGCTATTGGACCGGCACGTTCCCGCTCCGCGAGGTCTCGCCGCAGTGGGATCTCATCCTTGTCGCCTTCGCTGAACCCGCCCGGAACGCATCCGAAGGGACCCTGCAGTTCCACGTAAGACCTGGACTCGATCCTGAACAGTTCAAGTCCGACATTGCCTACTTGAAGAGCCAGGGCAAGAAGGTCATGATCTCGCTTGGCGGCGGTGGCAAGTATTTCACTCTTAGCGATCCGGCGAGTGTCCCGACCTTCGTCTCGTCGGTCACACAAATCGTCACCGACTATGGTTTCGATGGGATCGATCTGGACTTCGAGACCCCCTCTCTCAACATTGATCCCGGAGATACCGACTTCAAGCATCCCACAACGCCGTCCATCGTGAACATGATCTCGGCCCTCCATCAGTTGCACGATCACTTCGGCCCCGGCTTCATGATCAGCCTCGTGCCGGAGGGTTCTCAGGGCCCCGCCGGCTACGCGAGCTACGGCGGCCAATTCGGCTCCTATCTGGCCATCACCTACGCCATCCGCGACATCCTCTCCTTCATCGACGTGCAGGACTACAACACGCCGCCCCTCGAGGGTCTCGATGGCGAGATCTACCAGTCAAGCTCGGTCGACTATCACGCCGCCATGACGGAACTCCTGCTGCATGGCTTCAACGTCGGAGGGGATTCGAAGCAGTTCTTCCCACCATTGCCGGCCAGCAAGATTGCCGTCGGGTTCCTCACGGGATACACGTCGCCGACCATCGTCAGTCAGGCGATGGACTACATCATCTCAGGCAAAGCTCCCGCTGGAACCAAATATAAGCTGCGTAAACCCACCGGCTACTCCGGCATGATCGGCGCTATGTTTTGGACCATCGACGCCGACCGCCGTGGCAACTACGACTATTCAAACGTAGTCGGCCCGCAACTTCACAGCTACACGGCAACCAAGTAGCATTCAGTACCGTGGGCAACCGTGGTCGATGGTCCAGTGCGGAGTTACTTAAAAGTGGAAGTTTACGATGACGAGCTAAGGAAATTCGAAGCGGACGGCGCCGCACCGTTGCCGGTCACAAGTGATCAAGGCTACGTCGAACACGAGGGAGCTCGGATTTGGTACGCCACTTACGGGTCCGGCTCGCCCGTGATCCTGCTGCATGGCGGTCTCGGTCATAGTGGCAATTGGGGCTATCAGGTTCCAGCGCTGGTGAGGAGCGGCTATCGTGCCGTTCTGATAGACAGCCGTGGCCATGGCCGCAGCACGCGTGACGCGCGACCGTTTTCGTATGAGTTGATGGCATCCGACGTCCTGGCAGTGATGGATGCGTTGCATCTTGAAAAAGCCAGCCTGGTGGGCTGGAGCGACGGCGCATGCACTGCTTTGATCCTTGCAGCGCAAGCTCCCTCTCGTGTTTCAGGAGTGTTCTTCTTCGCCTGCAATATGGACCCCAGCGGCGTAAAGCCGATTGAAGCCAGTTCAACTCTGAACCGGTGCTTCGCCCGACACGCGAAGGACTACGCCCTGCTATCGGCTACGCCGGAGCACTTCAAACACTTCGTCGAAGACGTCGGCCTGATGCAGCGGACGCAACCCAACTACTCCGCACACGATCTCGCCAAGATCAGCGTGTCTGTCGTGATCGTACAAAGCGAGCATGAAGAATTTATCAAACGCGAACACGCAGAATATCTGACTCAGTCCATTCCCGACGCCGAGTTCATCGTCCTCAACGCCGTGAGCCACTTCGCTCCGCTGCAGAGGCCTGAGCAATTCAACACTGCAATGCTCGCGTTCGTCGGCAAAGTTCTACATGGCAGAGCGACCTTTGAATTATGAGTGGCTGGTTGGTTCCGAAGGATGCCGGTCAGAGTCGAGGAGTATTGACTACGGCGTCCGCGGCCTCGGTGCTGCGCAGGCGCTCCGCCAATAAGCGCCTTTCGCTTTCGTTGGTCGCCAGCGAGAGTGCTCGCCGATAGCTTTCGATTGCCTCTGCCGTCATACCCGTCCGACGCTGAAGATCGGCGCGAGTGGCATGAAGCAAGTGGTAGTCTTCGAGATCCTTTTCCGCAACAAGCTGATCGACGAGCCGAAGACCCTTTTCCGGACCGTCGACCATCGCGACAGCAACCGCCCGGTTCAACGAAACAACGGGTGATGGCTGCGCCTGTACAAGTGCATCATACAAACGGACAATTTGCCGCCAATCTGTATCTTCCGCGTGCAGGGCACGGCAGTGCACCGCGGCGATTGCGGATTGCACTGCATATGGACCGGGACTACCTTTCAGTGACTCGGTAACAAGTGGCGACGCTTCCGCAATCTGCGTTCGATTCCACCGGTTGCGATCCTGGTTTTCCAATACGATAATGTTGCCCTCACCATCCGTCCGCGCATCTCTTCGCGCATCGTGCAGCAACATCAATGCCAGGAGACCGGTCAATTCAGTTGGAACATCAGGTTGCAACAGCATGCGCAACAGCCGTGCCAGCCGGATCGCCTCGGTACAAAGGTCTGCCCTGACCAGCGACGTGCCACGTGTCGCCGCGTACCCCTCGTTGAAGACCAGGTAGATCACCGTAAGCACGGCATCAAGGCGCGCTGCCATATCGGTAAGCTCAGGTATTACATAGGGAATCCGAGCGTCGCGGATCTTCCGTTTTGCACGCACGAGTCGTTGCGCCATGGTCGCTGGAGGAACGAGAAACGCGCGCGCGATTTCGTCCGTTTCGAGGCCGCACAGCGTTCGCAGCGTCAATGCGACTTGCGCATCCGGCGCCAGCGCTGGGTGACAACACGTAAATATCAGGCGAAGACGATCGTCGGGAATTTCAGCATTATCGTACTCGGGCTCTTCCACAGTGCGAAAGAAACCTGATGCGATGTAAGATTCCATCTTTGAATCGAAGTTCGCCTGCCTTCTGATCCGATCGATGGCTTTGTGTCGCGCCGTTTGGATGATCCAGGCCCGCGGGTGCTCCGGCACGCCGTTCTCCCGCCAATGGTCGAGGGCAGCGGCGAACGCCTCCTGCACCGCATCTTCCGCGAGATCGAAATCGCCCAGCAGTCGGATGAGCGTGGCTACAATCCTGCCCCACTCGGAGCGGTAGAGTTCCTCGACGGCAACGGTGGGATCCAAAGCCATGGGCGAATTCTAAAAAATATTAGATGAAGCTGTCGATTTCGGCGGCTGCCGTTCGTTTTACAGACGGAGGAGCACGGATGAGATACATGCTGCTGATCTACAGCGAAGAGAACATATGGAGCGAGGACGAGCGTCAGCGTTGCTTCGCCGAGTCGGCTGACCTCGCAATGCGACTACACAGAGACGGCAAGTGTATTGCTTCCGCGCCCTTACACCCGGTCACCGTTGCTACCAGCGTACAGGTCCGAGACGGCAAAAGGCGCGTAACGGATGGCCCCTTTGCTGAAACCAGGGAGCAACTCGGCGGTTATTACCTCATTGAGGCGAGAGACATCGATCAGGCAATCGAAATTGCAGCACAAATTCCGGCCGTCACTAAAGGCACGATCGAGATACGGCCGGTGCTGGAAATCAATGGCCTTCCAGGCCAATAGCGGTTCCAGCGAATCGCGGAAGGTTGGTGAAATATGTGTCCCGAATGTTTTGCGAACGTGGCAGCACTCCTTCTCGGCTCAGGATCCGCCAGTGGCGCGGCGGCATTGCTTGCTACGAGATTTCGATCATCGCAACTGAAAAAGAAACCCAAAAAGAACACCAGAATTAAGGAGAACAACATGGCAACCCGCACAGTCTCTACCCACCAGGTCGTTACGCGAGACAAATGGACGGTCGCGCGCAAAGATCTGCTTGCAAAAGAGAAAGAACTCACCCGCGCACGAGATGCTCTGAGTGAACAGCGTCGCGCTCTCCCCTGGGTGAAGGTGGATAAGCAGTATATCTTTGACACGATCAGCGGCAAGCGAACGCTTGCGGAGCTCTTTGACGGACGCAGTCAGCTAATCATCTATTCCTTCATGTGGAGGCGGGAGTTCGGTGAGGGTTGCGTCGGCTGCTCCTTCCTCTCTGATCATCTTGACGGCGCGAACCTGCATCTATCGAACCACGACGTAAGCCTGGTAGTGGTTTCACGCGCGCCGTTGGCCGACCTGCGGGCGTTCAAAGAGCGCATGGAATGGCGGTTTCCGTGGGTGTCATCATCCGGCAGCGACTTCAACTTCGACTACCACGTCTCATTCACCCCTGAACAATTGGCCACCGGAGAGGTGTATTACAACTACAAAACCATCCCTGCGGGAATCGAAGAGCTTTCCGGAATCAATGTGTTTTACAAGGATTCGGACGGCCAGGTCTTCCATACCTATTCGTCGTATGGACGCGGAAATGAGGAGGTGCTAGGCGCATACATGTACCTCGATCTCACGCCCCACGGCCGCGCCGAATATGGTCCAAATCACAACATGTCGGACTGGGTTCGTTACCACGACAGGTACGGTGCCGGAGGCTATGTCGACCCGACAGGCGCCTACATTGCACCCAAAGCGGCAGCGCCTTGTTGCCATGAGCCGAGCGTGGCGGCACCGAACTCGAATTAGAGATCGACCAACCGGCAAGTAACCCGCAAGTGAATTGAGAGGAGCATGATGAAATATCTGTGCCTTGTCTTTATCGATGAGAAGAAGCTCGAAGCTCTGCCGAAGGACGAATCCCAAGCGCTCACAGATGAGTCGCTCAACTACGACGACACTCTGCGCGGCGGCGGTCATTTCCTCGCCGCGCAGGCGCTCGAGCCAGTTCGCGCAGCCAGTACAGTGCGCGTTCAGAACGGTAAAACATCGATCATCGATGGTCCTTTCGCTGAGACCAAAGAACAGATTGGCGGATTCGTTCTGATTGAAGCCAAAGATATGGCCGAAGCTCGTCAACTTGCCGCCGGCATTCCAAGCGCGCGGCTCGGAGGGATCGAAATACGGCCCATCAGGGAGCTGACAAGAAGCCTTCCGTAGAAGTGGTCGCGAGCTGAGTTGGATTAATACAGACAACGAGCACAGTTCTGATTCTCTCTGTGCTCATATGCACTTGGTTGTGAGGAATTAACTGGAGGAGGCGTTCCGCATGAAAAATCTCTTTGAAGCGGCGATGGTGGAGGAAGTGAAGCAGCGATTGACGCAACTGCAGCCGGACAGTGAGCGGCTGTGGGGCATGATGAACGCGGCGCAGGCGGTAGCGCACTGCTCAGCGGGTTTGGAGTTGGCGGTCGGAGACAAAATCCCGCAGCGGTTGTTGCTGGGTCGGATCATTGGGCGGATGGTGAAGCCGCTGGCGCTTGGAAACGACGAACCGATGCGCCGAAATTCACCTTCGACGAAGGATCTTATCGTGCAGGATGAACGGGACCTCGTGGTAGAACGGCAACGGCTGCGCGGATTGATTGACCGCTTCGCAGCGGGTGGGCCCGGTGGATGCACAAAACATCCGCACAGCTTCTTCGGACCTTTGACTCCGGTGGAATGGGCGACACTGATGTACAAACATCTGGACCATCATCTGCGGCAATTTCAGGTTTAGTGTGCTTGACGGCCACGCGGTCGCCGCACTCGCAGACTCGACGCAACACGCAATCCTCCGCATCTTACGCGGGTGAGGTATGCGTGGGCGTGAAGGTGGCAAGCAGATACCGGCAAGCGATCCCTCCCGGCCACCGACGTCTATAAAACGCTTGATTTGGGTATTTATGGTGCCCGAAAGGACTCGAACCCCACTCGATTGCTCGATGCGAATTTTAAGTCTCCGAAGGACACCGTAACTCTATGATAAACAGGGGAAATTGAGCGCAATCTGGTTCGGCCCTAAATCCTTGTTGCTCTGTAACTTAGCGTAATTGAGCATACAGTGGCCAAACTGATGTCTGTACCGAACGTTGCACTGTACGCAGTCCATTACTGCAATTGCAGTATGAATCTACTGCAATCTAGCGCCAATTCCCTTGCCTATTCAATTCGTGTAGGGGGACTGTTGACTTGACATACTTCGGACCGACCATGCAGCCTCCGAGAAGAAGGACAGAAGATACAGTGGCGAAGGCGAGATGCCGATTCATTTTGAGCCTCCCGCCTGCGGTGAATCCAGCTGAACTTGGCTGCCACTTGTTAGGGAGTCCGATGGGTTAACAATGACCTGATCGCTCGACTGAAGGCCGGCGACCACTTCGACTGTGGCTCCAAAGTCGCGGCCGATCGTTATTGGAACAAGCTCTGCACGGCCATTACGAACCAAACCAACGCGCAAGCCTTCTGAGCGAAAAAGCAACGTGTTTGACGGGATGGTGAGTGGTTGAGCGGAAGTATGGCTAGCCTGAGGAAGCTTAAGATGTACCAAGGCGTAGGCTCCGGTCTTGATGCGGCCTTGCGCGTTGTCGACATCGACTTCGACATTCAGCGTACGGGTGGCGGCATCGATCGAATCAGAATCACGGACGATCGTGCCCTCAAATGTCTCGCCGGGGAATTCATCGAGAGTCAGTGTAGCCTTTGCTCCGCTTTGTGCGGCCTGAGAATTGACCTCCGGTACGGCGACGTAGACGCGTAGTCGATTCACCGCAGCCATGTGGAACAACTCCTGTGGCACGCCGCCAGCTCCGGCATTGATCAGCGCACCGACGTCCGTGTTTCGTGCAGTGATAACACCGGCGAAGGGGGCATAAACCCTTTCGAAGGATTGCAGTTGCTCTAGCCGGTGGACGTTGGCAGTCATGGAATCGACGGATGCCTCGCGTGCGTTGAGATCGCTGACAGCCTGATCGGTTTCTTGCGTGGAGACGGAATTCGTCTTGAGCAAGTTTTGCCAGCGCGCTGCGGTAATCTGCGCCAGTTGCTCGTTGGCCTGGGCGTTCTTCAGGTCTGCACGGGCCTGTTCCAATTGCTGATCTATTTCTGGGGTATCGATCTCCGCGAGCAGTTGACCTTGCTTGACATGAACCCCGATATCTACATACCAACGTTTGGATATCCGTTGGTGCGGGCATAGATGGGCGTATCGTTGAAGGCCTGAGTGTTGCCAGGCAACACGACCTCCTGGGACACAGCACCCGACGTTGGCTGAACAACATTTACTGTCGCGATTGCTGCTCGCTCGGTGCTAGTGCCTAAAGTAGTCTCCGCGTGGGCGCGTTCGCGATCTGTTGGCGACGTCGCGTTCAGTAAACCCTCCCTGCGCGGCCTTCGTTCGGTCGACAGCGATGTGGAACTTGGGATAGTCGGCCCGCTGCTGGATGCGCAAGTCGGTAATGCCCTGGACATGGTTCAATTCGGTGAGCATCTTGTCGGCGACGCGGCTGTTTCCATCGATGTCTGGACCGTCGATCTGGATATCAACTGGTGCGGGCAGGCCAAAGTTCAGCGTTTGGGTAACAATGTCCGCTGGCAGGAAATAGAACGTGGCTCCAGGAAACTCGCGGGGCAGTTTTTCACGCAGGGTACGTACATAGTCTGCAGTCCGGTGGTGCCTATCAGTCAAAGATACGAGCACGTCTGCGTCGGCAGCCCCGGTGAGGCCCGACTTGTTGTAGATGTAGTTGATGGGGCCGAGCAGCCATCGTCGGCAACTTCAGATCTCTTGCCCTGGATGAGTTAGGCCGCGGAAGAAGATCTGTGCATCCAAATGGGCGTTGACTTCAGTACCTGTTATGACGGGCTCCCCACAGGACATTCGCGGAAAAGCCGATTGTTGATGCGCCTGCGAGAAGTTCTCTCTTATGCGGGTCTTATCACAGGTGATAAAACAAACAATGTCACCAATTCACAATGCGAGGCTCTAATTGGGCATCGGCAAAGAATTAAGCCTAACCTAAGGAGCATTCCATGGAACCGATAGTTCTTAGTCTAGTGACGCTTACTAGATGGGCAGAGGAAACCACGAAGTACCTGTGCTCTTTTGCACAGCGGCGAACCATTCTCGGTTTGATCAGTCTCACCCTTGGCGGAATAGTTCCGCTCGCAGTGGCACAGGTGCGATTCCTCCTGAGTCGTCAACATCGTCTGCGGCAGCAGCTGGCCATGGCAATCGCGTTCGGAATATTGTTTTGGTTCACGGCGCCTGGGCAGATGGTTCTGGCTGGAAAGGTGTTCACGACATCCTTGTCAAGGATGGCCGCAACGTCAGCAG
>WNFD01006888.1_pt1 | contig 11325 bp, 9 predicted proteins | sample 5400491 | NCBI WGS metagenome assembly WNFD01 (sample SAMN13153343, study PRJNA577476) | soil metagenome | isolation source: 120 cm saprolite under Douglas fir tree site 2 hole 2 replicate 2 | place: USA:California | collected 2015-04-18 | reverse complement strand
CGAAGTCGTCAGGCCGCGCGCGGAAACATATAGCGTGACGTTCCACCAGTGATTGACCAGAGGCGTCTGCTTCATGCGGATCTTGCCGACGATTTGAGTCCACATGTGGAGCGTCGCGAGAGTGTCTTGCCACTCTTCGAGGACGAGTTCGGGCCAGGTGTGGTTAGTCATGAGCGTAAACATAGCGTGAAGCGAAGCGTTAGGCCAGTCACGAAATGAGGTCAGTACCACCTGCGTAAGCAGGTGGGTCATACACGCAAGTGTGGGAGCGCAAGGTGCCGGCTATGCGTCCGCGCTGAATCTTGATCCCACCCGCTAACGCGGGTGGTACTGACCTGTCTTGCTCAGGCAGGTGGTACTGACTGCGCGTCGGTGATAGATTGTTCATCTATCCTAAGTATCTGAAGGGAACGAGCAATCATGTCATCACCACAACCAACTCAAACCACGCCGCGTCGTTATCAACTTTTCATCGACGGTCAATTCGTCGACGCTGAATCGGGCAAGACCTTCAGTTCGCCGAACCCGGCTACCGGCGAGACCTTCGCCGAAGTAGCCGAAGCCGACAAAGCCGACGTTGATAAAGCTGTGGCTGCCGCGCGTAAAGCTATGACCGGCAAATGGTCAAAGATGAGCGCGCGCGATCGCGGGCGGCTCCTTTACAAACTTTCGCAATTGATTGAAGAGCACGCGGGCGAACTGGCGGCGCTGGAGACGACGGACAATGGCAAGCCGATTAAGGAATCGACTTACATCGATTTGCCGGGCGTGGTCGAGAACTTTGAATACTTCGCGGGCTGGTCGACGAAGATCGAAGGCGAGACGATTCCCGTGCCGGGGCAGATGTTCAATTACACTTTGCGCGAGCCGGTCGGCGTCTGTGGGCAAATCATTCCCTGGAACTTTCCCTTGTTGATGGCCGCATGGAAACTCGCGCCTGCACTCGCGGCCGGCAACACCGTCGTCTTGAAGCCTGCGGAGCAAACTCCGGTGACTGCGCTCGAACTCGCAAAGCTGATTTCTGAAGCCGGCTTTCCCGAAGGCGTGGTCAATATCATTCCGGGTTACGGCGAGACAGCGGGCGCGGCGCTCGCTTCACATCCGGGCATCGACAAGATTGCGTTCACCGGCTCAACTGAAATTGGAAAAGTGATTGCGAAAGCCGCGTCGGATAATCTGACAAAGGTTTCGCTTGAGCTCGGCGGCAAAGCACCGAACGTGATCTTTGCGGACGCTGATCTCGATCAAGCAGTCAACGGCGCGATGATGGGAATCTTTTTCAACCAGGGTCAGGTGTGCTGTGCGGGCTCGCGTCTGTTCGTCGAAGCGAAAGTGAAAGACGAATTCCTCGCGCGCTTCAAAGAGAAGGCGGACAAAATCAAAGTCGGCGATCCGATGGACAAGGCGACGCTGATGGGCCCGCAAGTTTCCATGGAACAGCTCAACAAGATCAAGAGCTACGTGGCGATCGCGCGTGAAGAAGGCGCCACAGTTTTCAGCGGCGGCGCGGCGCCGGAACTCGAAGGCGCGTTTCAGAACGGCTATTTCTTTCAACCGACCATCTTCAGCGAAGTTGATAACACGATGCGGGTGGCGCAGGAAGAGATCTTTGGGCCGGTGACGTCCGTGATCACGTTCGACAATGACGACGATCTACTGCGACAGGCAAACGAAACGATGTACGGCTTATCCGCCGGCATCTGGACGCGCGACATCACACGCGCGCACCGCTTTGCTAAAGGAGTGAAGGCCGGCGTCGTCTGGATCAATACCTACAACATGTTCAATGCCGCCTCGCCATTTGGCGGATACAAACAATCGGGCTATGGCCGTGAGATGGGCAAGCACGCGCTCGAACTCTATACGCAGGTCAAGAGCGTCTGGGTCGATCTTTCGGGCAAGCCGATTGGTTGGTTTGGGAAGTGAGCGACGGAATCAGAAACTGATCCGGACACCAATCTGCGCAGAGAACGGAATTCCGACGGTCGTTCCCGGTCCGAAGAAGTCTCCCAATGCACCCGCCGGCACTCGCAGATCTCGCAGAGTAATTGGCCTCGTCGAGGTGCAGGCCGAATTCAGGCAGAAGTGGCGCGCATTATCCAGCTCGCCCCGCGGCACCGGCAACGCCGAAAGATCGGGGATGAAGTTGTTGCCGGGATTTGTTCGATTCAAAAGATTAAAGAACTCGACAAACGGCTTGATCGTCGCACGGTCTCCCCAATGAAAATCGCGGCTAACGCGTAAGTCGATCTGGTAATAAGGAGTGCCGCGAAATTGATCGAGAGATGTTTGCACACCATTGACCACTGCGCGATCATTCGAATCGATACCGTCATCGTTTAGGTCGACCGGAGTGGCGAGCGTAAAAGGACGCGCGCTCTCGAACTGCGAAAGCGTTATCAACTCAATCTTGCCGGGCAAACGCAGAGTCCCCGCCAGCACAAACCGATGCCGCACGTCCTCGCCGGACGGACCGAAGTCGCCCCGGCCGAAAGCGTTGCGCACGTCGCTCACTCCATTTACGTAGTCGGCCAGTTCGCCAACTGTCGCGCCCCAGGTCTTCGCGCTCGACAGCGTGTAGTGCGCGGAAAGTTCGAAGCGCTTTGAGAAACTGTGCTGGACCAGAAACGCGACCCCGTCATAGCGCGACCGATTGTCTGTACGGAAGAGCGAGATGCTCGGCGCCGTGGCCGGCAACGTAAAGTCGCTGACGTATTCGTAACGACGGTACTGATGCACGCCCTGTTGATGTTCATAATGAACGTTCAATCGCCAGGTCGGAGTCAGCACGCGCTCAACGCCAAAGCTAAACTGCAAGGCGTAGGGCGTGTGATAGTCTGGATCGATCACCGCACCTTGCTCACCGGCAGCAAGTAGGCCGCTGAAAGGTTCGTTGACTGCCCGAAAAGCGTCGACCCATCCGTTTTGATTTAGATCGTTGTAGTACATACCAACACCAGCGCGGATGACAGTCTTTGTCGAACGACCGGGCGAATAAGCAAAGCCCAGGCGTGGCGCAAAGGCTCGGCGATAGTCGCGCGGAATGCCGGGCGAGAGTCCGATGCGCAGCGCGTTGAGGGTGATGACGGCCGGGTTCTGATCCTGGTTGCGCCCCGAAGCTCGGAACAATCCGAAGGTCGTGTCGTAGCGCAATCCAAGATTCAGGGTAAGGCTCGGACGAATGCGCCACGAGTCTTGAACGTACAGTCCCAGCCTTTTCACACTTTGCGAAAACGTACCATTGCTGGCGGGGATAAATTCGCTGCCGGCGATGAAATCTGCGGTGAAGTCGGCGGGGTTGGCGAGATAGAACGTCGGCTCCTCGGGAAACTGAACCAGAGTCTCGGCATCGTCGGCCAGCCGGCCGCTGAGAACTGGTTCGTAAATAAAGTTCGCGCCGAACTTGACCGCATGCTTTCCGCCGGTGCGCGCGACGTCGTAACGGAACTGATACTTGCGCTGATCGCGCCGGATCGGAAAGGCAGTGATACCCGTAACGAATTGATTGTCGCCGAACGTTTCAAATCCCGACGTAGTAATCGCGGTCGAGCTAAATGGAAACGCCAGCGCCAGGCCGATGTGCGAGTTTCGATCTTTGGTATGATGAAAGTCGCTGGCCTGGAAGACGAGATTTCCCAGCCACTTCGAGTTGAATTGAAACTGATTGTTAACCAGAAAGCTGTAGTAATTCGAGCGAGTGAACGCACCCGTTGAAGGCAGCGTTGATTGCTGAATCAGGTCGTTATGCGTGTGATTCCGATCCAACGAACCGCGGAAGAACCATTGCGATCGCTCCGACTGAAACCAATCGATCCTGGTTGAGAACAAGACATCGCGGAAAGGCACCGGAACCGAAGTCGGAACGTCAATCGATCTGACACCGGGGATCAGTCTCATTGACGCCAACCGGGCCAGAGCGGTGAACTCACTCAGACTGAGTGCGCTGTACGCTACACTCGCGTTTTCGTGAATGTACTCGAGAGAAGAAAAGAACCAAAGCTTGCCGGTCTTGACCGGGCCTCCGAACGCAGCGATTCCATTATGTCGGGAGAAAGGTTGTTTTGGATTCGGCTCAGGATTGTCCAGAACATTGCGGGCGTTGAAAGCGCGGGCGCGAAAATAATAACCAAAGTCTCCATGCCATTGATCCGTGCCGCGGCGCGTACTGATGATTACCGAGCCGCCATTCGTACGCGAAGTATCAGCATCGAACTGCGAGGTGCGCACGACGAATTCCTGCATCGCGTCAGGCGAGTAGTTTTGCAGGAAGCCGCCGATGTAATCATCGTTGTTATCGCCGCCGTCAACCGAGAGATCGAGATTGAGGCCGGAGCTGCCGCCAAACGCAACCGCCGTAATGCGCGCCTTCGTTGGATCGGACGGCTCGACAGGTTGAGTCATCGGCGCCAGGTACGCAATGTTCGCAAAACTCCGGTGCGCCAGCGGAATGTTCGCCAAATCTTTCTTTGCGATCAAGGTCTTTTGCACGCTGCTCGTGGTTTCGAGGGGTTGTGAATACAGCGACGATCCGCTGTCTGCAACCTGCACGCTCGCGGTCACGGCTCCCGGCTTCAACACGACCGGAATCGTCGGAGACGAGTTGACCGTGACCTGGACGACGTACGTCACCGGCGAGAAGTTGGTGGCGCTGACACTGACACGATAATCGTTGGGCGGCAAACCTTCCATCCGATACTCGCCCATGGAATTAGTTATGGCTACGCGTTTGAGCGATGATCCGACCGCTTCGGCAGTGACTATCGCACCCGCGATCCGAGCGCCGTTTGGATCGCTGACAGTTCCTACCAATGCGCCCTGCGGAGTCTGTGCAGCGGCCATGCTTGCCAACAGCAGCAGAACACCAACGGCGTTGGTTACGATTAGCAGTCGGTTTGCGTTCCTTGGGGCCATCACTCTCTCCTACTCCGTGCCGGGCCGATTAGGATCGACCGCGCCAGCTCGCCACGCGCTGAAATCGCCAGAATAGCGGCGTTAGGTAGACTACTACCAACGCCCGTATTTCTCTGCGATAACTGTTGTGAGATTTGCCTGAGTTAAGGAGGGCACTTTTGCAAATCCTTGCACGATGCGCTCAAGGAAATAAGGAGCCGCCAGTCCAGATGTTGTTGCACGGCGGAGTTTTGCATCCTAGAATGCGACGGCTTCGACCGCAATCCGAAATCAACTGATCGGTGAGTTGTGGCACGCGCATCTTGCGCGTGAGTCACGGGCGGGACGCCCGTGCCACCATTATCCGAAATCAAGTGATCTTAATCTTCTTCACGGCCTTCGGAACTGTTTTTGTCGCTGAGATTGTCGGCGACAAACTGCTTTACACCACGGGCGTGTTGGCCGCGCGGTATCGCACGTTGCCGATCATGTTGGGCATGGCGATCGCCTTCATGGCCAAGATGGGCGTAGCGGTGCTGGTCGGCGAGGCCATTTCGAAATTGCCAGGGCCTCTGGTGGCGACCATCACTGCGATTAGCTTTCTGGGAGTCGCGTTCGCGCTGTGGCGAAAATCGGATCGCCCGCGAAATTCAGACAAGAAGCATCGCGCGTCAAAGGCCGCCATGGTTTCGTTCGCGGCGATTTTCTTTTCTGAGTGGGGCGACGTCGGACAGATCACCGCGGCGACATTGGCGGCGAAATATCACCTGGCATTAATCGTTTGGCTGGGGGCTGTCAGCGCCATGGTGACGAAGGGCGCACTTGCGGCCTTTCTGGGCGCCGGCATTCGTCGTTGGATTAGCGATCGGATTGCGCGGAAAGTTGTGCGTTACGTCGCGGTCGGATTGCTTCTGGTCTTAGGCTTGCTCTCGGTACTCGAAATCTTGATTGAGAAACGCTAACTTGGTGGCTGGTACAAAGTGTTGAAGATCTCAAATCCTGAGCGCAAAGCCGCCTTTCGGTTCATCGTCTGTCTCGGCTTCGTCAGTCTGTTCGCGGACATGACTTACGAAGGCGCGCACAGCGTGATTGGACCGCTCCTGAAAGATCTCGGCGCGAGCGCGACGCAAGTCGGAATCATCGCGGGCCTGGGAGAGATGATTGCGGCGAGCCTGCGTTACTTTTCCGGCAGACTGGCGGACAAGACGCGCGCGTATTGGACGATCACGACCCTTGGATATTTCTTGAATCTGGTGGTGGTGCCGGGACTCGCGTTCGCCGGGAACTGGCAAGCCGCCGCGTTACTCATAATCGCGGAGCGCACGGGAAAGAGTTTGCGCGGGCCGGCGCGCGACGTTTTGCTTTCGGAAGCCACGGAAGTCGTCGGCCACGGAAAGGGTTTTGGGTTGCACGCAGCGATGGATCAAACGGGCGCGGTTCTCGGGCCGCTGTTGGTGGCCGCTTCAGTAGCGAGAACGCATCACTTTAGTTCCGCGTTCCTGTGGCTGGCAGTACCGGCGGTTGGAGCGTTTGTCGCTTTGCTGTTTGCGCGGGCTGCCCGGCCAAACAAGGGCACCCCGTCTCCGGCTCCGAAAGGAAAGCAACTTCCGAAAGTGTTTTGGATCTATGTACTCGCGGCAGGACTCCTGGCGCTTGGCTTTGTTGATTTCCCTCTGCTTGCGTATCACTTTCAACAGGGTTCGCTGGTAAAGCCGGAGGTGATCCCGCTGCTGTACGCCGGAGCGATGGGCGTCAATGGCTTGACCGCGCTGGTGTTCGGCAGGCTGTTCGATCGCTTTGGAATTCAAATCATCGTGCTGGGAATTCTGGTTTCACTTCTCGCTCTGCCATTTGGTTTTCTCGGTGGGGCGAGCGGCGTCTACATCAGCGTCGCGTGTTGGGCGACTGGCATGGGTGCGCAGGACGCGACGTTGCGCTCGGGCATTTCGCAAGTCGTCTCGATGAACAAGCGTGGCAGCGCTTTCGGCGCATTCAACGCGGCTTACGGCGTGTTGTGGTTTCTGGGCAGCGTGACGATGGGAGTGCTCTACGATTATTCGTTGATCGCGCTGGTAGTCTTTGGCATCGCCGCGCAACTGATTGCCGCGACATTGTTCGTTTGGCTGCGCCGGCCACTAGCGGCGGCAGTGCGACACTAGTCGTGACCCTCACCGACAGAAAATCAACTCAATAGGTTGTTTTGGTGGTGTCGTATTTTGAGGGTCTTGCCCAAAAAGTGATGTGGTAGGACGAGACAAGCTAATACTGGGAGCGCGGGCGCCCTCGCCCGCACAGCGTGCGCAGCACACTCTCGATCTTCCCGACGCTGTAGCTGGTTCGCGCTTCGCGCTCATAGCGGGCGAGGGCGCCCGCGTTCCCGGTACTAACGGGCTCGTTCCAGATTGGATGGACTTTTTGGGTAAAGCCTATCTTGAGAGATTGCCTTTCGAGTTAACGATCCACAATGACACGAAACCAAACTACGACACGATCATTTAGGCAAGAGCCTGGACGACGCGCTCCATCGCAACGTGGAGCGATGCGAGCGCATGCGTATTCGTGAGGGTAAGGGTCAGACCGGTGAGCAGCAGAAACAGTCCAATTCTTTCAGCCCAGGAGATGAAGATGACTTTCGGTTGCGGCTGACCTGCGCCGGCCAGAGTCACGAGTCGATTCACGCGGCCCATGACGCCCTGTGTTTCATCGCCGAGAATAAACGCGCCGGCCGGCATCGATGGCCTGACTCCCGCGGGAACCATGCGGGCAATCTCGATCAGGGCCGAAGCCAGGTTCAGGGCCACCGCCGAACCGCGATCGGCCGCATGTTCGTCCGCTGCCGCCTCAGCATTTTCTGACCAGGCTCGATCAATCGAACGGCCGCAGGGAACAATCATCAGGGCGTCGCGGCAAACTCGAAGGAGCGAGCGCTTCAGGTTATCGCGCGCCGCCAGATGTCCGCATTCGTGCGCGATGGCCGCGACCATCTCGTCCTGACTCAGCGACTCGATCACGCGCTCGGCAATGAACAGACGTGGTCTGAACATGCCGACGACCGCGATGATTGGGAAGGGATGTGAAATGCGAAACGTGGGAACGTCGATTTCAGGGAGCTTTATCGGCGTCGCTGAGTTGAGCCATTTTTTCAACAAAGAGCGCGTCGCCAGCCACGAGCGGAAGCCGCGGGACAAGGCCAGCGCGACGCCAATCGCAGAAAGGATTGCCAGGGCGCCAAGTTTCTTGCTGACGAATTCGTTTGTTGAATAGGGCTCGTAAGCGATGTATGAAGGAATCAGAAGTGCCGCGACGGAAATCAATGCGACTGCCGGTGGACCGACGCGCATCGCGAACAAAACCTCAGCCCGCGTGCGGGCGGAACATCTCCGCATCGGCCTCTCGATCAAACGCCAAAGCGCTGCTGCAGCCAACGATGCGACTGCGTTGATGGTCAGCAGTGTTGCTAATGCCAGACTGATTCCAAGCGACTTGTACATAACCGATCAGGCCTTACGCCGCAGTGTTCGTTTCTTTTCCCGCACCAGGCGATCGAGTTCGTCGAGCAACTGCCGATCGTTTTCGCTCACCGTGTCGACGATGCAAGCGAGCACCGGTTCGATTCCTTCCGCGCCGCCGCCCAGCAAACCGTCGATTACGTCTGCCCGGATTCCATGTTCGAATTCTTCGCGCGACACGGCGGGCGCATACAGAAACGCGCGCCCGTCTTTGCGCCGGGCGAGCAGCTTCTTTTTGTACAGCCGATCGAGCGTGGTCATCAGCGTCGTGTACGCCACCTGTTCGTCGAAGACTACGTAGATGTCGCGCACACTGACTTCGCCGTGCCGCCAGGCTTGGTCGAGGACTTGTCGCTCGAGTTTACCGAGCGCGAGCGAAGCCACTTCGCTCGGCCGGCGAAATCCGCGCAAGAAGAATCGAGGAGCTTTCATGCGGAGAGCATTCTTAAACAGAGTTCCGAATGTGTCAACCCCAAGATTCAAGTCACTGGATAGGCCGAAGTACAGCAGACTTGTACTAAACGTTGCATTAGTCGCTCTAGAAAGGCGTGGTAACGTACGCGAACTTTGGGGGATGAATGAAATCCAAGAGTTTCGACTACAGGAAGATTCCCAATCATGCGATTCCGCGAAAGCGTTGGATCAAACGGCCAATGCTTCAGGTGACGCTCTTCAATGGAATCCAGCGTCAGCAGCTTGTCTGCCTGGTTGATTCAGGCGCCGATGAGTGTCTTTTCCACGCCTCGGTCGCTAGAAGTCTCGGAATCGACGTGGAAAACGGTCGGTACAAAGAGTTTGACGGGATCGCACGTAGCCTCGAGGCCTACATTCATCCAGTTGAGATTCAAGTTCAAGACTTTGCCGAACGGGTGAAGGTCGAAGCAGGCTTTACAGAATCAGAGGGCGTTCACGCGATTCTGGGCCAAGTAGGATTCTTTGAAAACTTTAGGATTTGTTTTGAGCGTTACCGCTGGAGAATTGAAGTCGGAAACCGTCCCGAACCTATGAGAAGTTCGATGGAATAATACCCCGGTCAAAAGCCGGGACCTTCATTAGCACCGCATTTGGGAAGCCTCTCTTTTCCGCATCCTGAATAGCTTCGACTGCGTCCTTGCCACTGCCGACCACAATTTCAGCCCCATGGTCCTCAATAAAGGCCACCCATTCGTTTTCATGTTCCTCTAGCTGCTTCAGGAACGCTAATTCCTTTTCGTCTATTGCTTCTTCAATCATGACAAGGTCTAGTCTATCACGGATGTGATGGAGCGCAATCACTCAACGAAATCGACCTCAACCTTGTGCGGGATGATGCCGCGCTTGTGGCCTTCGGTAAGTAGACGACGCACGGCTTCGCGGCCCCGTTCGCTGTAATCGAGCGTCAGGTCGTTTACCCACATCGCGACAAAGCGATCCGCGAGCGCCGGGTCCATGTCGCGCGCGAACTGCATCGCGTACTGCAAGGCGTCTTCGCGATTGTCGAGCGAGTAACGAATGCTTTGCTTCAGCAAATCTGAGACTTCGCTGATCGTCTCTTTGCCCAGGTCGCGCCGGATCGCGTTGCCGCCCATCGGCAAAGGCAAGCCGCCCGTGTGTTCGTGCCACCACTCGCCAAGATCGAGCACCTTCTTCAAACCGAGGTTGTGATAAAAGAGCTGGCCTTCGTGAATCAGCAAGCCAGCGTCACAGCGGCCTTCAGTGACTGCGTCGATGATCTGATCGAAGGGGACAACTTCGTATTTGAAATCCGGATTGTAAAGGCGCAGCGTCAGAAACGCACTGGTCAAAGTGCCGGGCACGGCGATCTTCGCTTTTGATAGGTCCGCCGGATCCAGTTCTTCGTTCGCCACGACGACCGGCCCGTAGTTATCGCCAATCGAAGCACCGTGCGGCAGCAACGCGTACTTGTCCGCGACGTAGGCGTAAGCATGAAAGCTGATCGCGGTGACGTCATAGGTTCCTTTGCGCGCTGCTTCGTTCAGCGTTTGGATGTCCTGGAGCGTATGTTCGAATTCAATGTCGCCGGTTTCGATCTTGTTCGTCGCCAGAGCGTAGAACATAAACGCGTCGTCGGAATCCGGCGAGTGGGCGATACTTATTTGTTTGGTTGCAGTTTGTGTCATTTGAATCTGGCGCACCGGTGAACCAGCCGCGCTTTTCTTATTCAGGCAGATACAGCTTCTGTGTCTCTCTTCAGTCGATTGTAAAGCGTGTCGCGCTCGACCGCTTCAAAGCCGGCATCTTCGATCAATTCGACAAGTTCTGATTTGGTCATCTTCACTTCGTTATTGGTTTCAATCGAATAACTCTCCGTCAACTCACCGCCTTCGGTAATGGTGCCGTCCACGTCGTTCGCGCCGAAATGCAGGGCAACTTGCGCGAGGCGTTTGCCGAGCATGACCCAGTACGCTTTGATGTGCGCAAAGTTGTCGAGCATCAGGCGCGACACCGCCATCGTCTTCAACGAATCTACGCCGGATGGTCCCGGCAAATGCGCGAGCTGCGTGTCGGGCGGATAAAACGCGAGCGGAATAAAGCATTGAAAACCGTTGGACTTGTCCTGCTGTTCGCGCAAACGAATCATGTGATCGACGCGGTCTTCGATCGATTCAATGTGGCCGTAAAGCATCGTCGCGTTTGTTTTCAAGCCCGCCGCGTGCACCTTGCCGGCAAGGTCCAGCCAGCGCTCAGCATCGCACTTGTGCGCGCAAATCATCGAGCGCGTCGGCTCGCGAAAAATCTCAGCGCCGCCGCCCGGACACGAGTCCAAACCGGCGTCGATTAATTGCTGAATCATGTCTTCGTCCGGCATCTTGTAGAAATGAGCGAAATGATCCAGCTCGACCATCGTGAACGCCTTCAGGTGGAGCTGTGGATATTCCTTCTTCAAAGATGAAAGCAGGTCAGTGAAGTAGCTGAACGGCAGTTT
>WNFD01019612.1_pt1 | contig 11326 bp, 9 predicted proteins | sample 5400491 | NCBI WGS metagenome assembly WNFD01 (sample SAMN13153343, study PRJNA577476) | soil metagenome | isolation source: 120 cm saprolite under Douglas fir tree site 2 hole 2 replicate 2 | place: USA:California | collected 2015-04-18 | reverse complement strand
TGGCCAAGTATGCCGGCGGCGAGACAATCGCCCAGATCGGGCGAGATTACGGCTGCACGGCGCCGGCCATACGATACATCATCAGGCGCAGCGGAAGGCTCAAGGGCGAGTCGGGACGGAAGATCCTGCAACCACGGTCATCTCGTCCCCCGACTTCGCCGAGTGGCAGCCCTGCTCGTCGCTCGCCGCCGCACCATGCCAGCGCCGACCGGCCCGGCACGAGCGCAAGCTTGCTCGGGACCCAGCTGCTGACGCGGGTAACCGGCGATGTCGTGTCATTTCTCGCGGCGCTCGATCACGCGGTCCTCGAAAGCTCGCTCGAAAGCCTCGCTGTTCTTCAGGACGCCATCGACGCTCTCATGCGCTCGGCGGCGCGAACGCGGATCGAGCTCGGCAGGATGCTAAACCGTGACGAGGCGGCGACCCTGCGCCGCGGCGGTGCCGCGCGGGTGGACGACGACCCTCGGCTATCTGAGTAATATCACCCGAGAGGACCGAAGCGGAAACGACCGCGCCGCGAACCCCGGCGGGACACCCGCAATGGTAGATACGAGGCGAAGGCGATTTAAAGGGGCTGGCCCCGTTGTCTTCGCATGTCCCTGGCTCGCCATCAGGAAAGACGCGATCGGGACGTCAAACGGCTCTTGCGATCACTACTATGTCGTCGAGCGTCCGGACAGCGTCACCATCGTCCCGATTTCCGACGCCAATCGCACCATTTTGCTCAGGCAGCACCGACATCCGATCGACGGTTCGTCGTGGGAGTTTCCAATGGGCCAGATCGAATCCGGTGAAACCGCAGAAATGGCTGCCCACCGGGAATTGCGCGAGGAATCGGGCATTGTGAGCGACAGGTTAGAGGCGATCTCTTGGTATCATCCGATCGGTGGCCTCACCGCTCAACGAACATCCGTTTTCGTCGCGCGGCTCGATGATCAACGGTTACGAGGCGCAAAATTCGTACCGGGAATGGACGATATTCGCGAGTTGCGCGTCGTCGAAATGTCGGCGGTGGCCAAGATGATCGGCAAGGGTGAGATCCGCGACGCCTTCACCATCGTCGCATTCACCCTCTGCCGGCTCAGGTGACCGCGCGTCCGACACCTCCGTCCCGCCGCACTTGGCCTTCCACTTGCAGAAGCGTCGCGCCGCTGATCCTGTGTTCAGCTGATGATCTTGATGGCGCGGGTCGCCGGCCGCTGATCCAATCGCACAGCAATTGGTCGCGGCGATTTCGCGCCGCTGGAGCGGGTAGTTGTCCGGCATCGGGTGGAAGTGGCCGACGGAAGTCCTGCAAGAAGCTCCGTGCGTATCAAACAGGCTGACGACGAAGAACGTAAATGCCCGACAGAATGACGAGCGTCGTTCCGAGGAATGCCCACCGATCCGGTACATCACCGAACACCAGAACTCCAAAGGCGACTGCAGCAACGATCTGCGCATAGGTGAAAGGCGCCAGGACCGAGGCGGGAACAATCGAGGATGCACGTATCAACAGGAACTACCCGAGGCCAAAGAGCACGCCGGACAATCCCATCAGCGCCCAATCCTCTCCGCTCGCCGGCTGCTGCCAAAGGAAGGCCAGCGCCGGAGTGGTGATGAGCAAACCGATGCTGATCGTCCATGCCAAGGTTACGATGGGCTCGTCGCGGCGGCTGACCAATCGTGTGAGAACCTGATAGAGGGCGAAGAACAACGCTGTCCCCAGCGGGAGGGGAGCTGCAACCAGGGGCGCTCGCAGCGGAGCAGTTTTGGCCACGCCCGGGGTGTCGTCATTATCAGGACCACGGGCACGGCGAACGCATATCTGGCCCAAATGACTTGTACGACTGGATACTGTCCGACCGAGAGCTTGCCGAGACCATCCATGGCACCGAAAAGAGTCACGCCAGAAATGAGGAGAGATATCCCGCGCGACCTTGCCATGCGATTTGTTGAATCGTCGGGTAATCTCACTCACCATGTAAGCCGGTCTGGGACCGCGGTGGATCGTGGCTGTAGGCGCAAGGACCAGTGGCAAACGCAACGTCGCTTGGCGATGCAATATTGCGGGCATCCAATTGCCAAGTAGAAAGCCGGGCCGTCTGTCGTCTCGCTCTCTCGTCAGGCGCAGAGGATACCTGCGTCAACTCCACTCGATCATAAAATCAAGGCTGTTTACGTTGGCGACTGCTCGGAGCCCTGCGGAGGTTCCCTACAGCGCGCACCAAAAACGAACAGAAATGCTCGGTCTTTTTGTCAATGCAGCGTGTCGCCGATCATCACTCCGCGATCTCGCCGAAGCGACCGATGCGGGTATCGCGATGGATATAGACGCTCATCAGCAGGCCGAAGCCGAACATCACCGTCAGCATCGCCGTCCCGCCGTAGGAGATCAGTGGCAGCGGCACGCCGACGACCGGGATGAGGCCCATCACCATCGCCGTATTGATAAAAACATAGAGGAAGAAATTGACGGTGATGCCGAGGCCGAGCAGTCGGCCGAAATGACTGCGGCTCCGCAGCGCGATGGCAAAGCCGTAAGCGAATACCAGCGTGTAAAGGCCGAGCAGCGCGAGACCGCCAACTAGGCCAAGCTCCTCGGCCAGCATGGTGAAGATGAAGTCGGTCTGTTTCTCCGGCAGGAAGTTGAGATGGCTCTGCGTGCCGAGCAAGAAACCCTTGCCGAAGAGCCCGCCGGAGCCTAGGGCGATTTTGGATTGCAGGATATGGTAGCCGGAGCCGAGCGGGTCGTTCTCGGGATCGAGAAATGTATATATCCGGTTGCGCTGGTAGTCGCGCATGTGCCCCCAGATGAGCGGCAGTGCGCCAGCCGCGCCGGCGATGACGATGGCGAACTTCCACAGTCGCACGCCTGCGAGGAAGAACATTGCACCGCCGCCCATCAGCAACATCAGCGCGGTGCCGAGATCAGGTTGCTTCAAGACAAGAACCGCCGGGGTAAGAATGAAGAGCGCAGGCACGATCAGGCGCAGCGGCCGGTGGACATCCTCGATCGTCAGGCCGTGAAAATAGCGCGCCAGCGCGAGCGTCAAGGCGACCTTCATCAACTCGGAAGGCTGCAGCTGGATGAGGCCGAGATCGATCCAGCGCTGCGCTCCCATGCCGACCGCGCCGCGCACCTCGACGGCGACGAGCAGGATGAAGGCAGTGGCGAAGACAGTGTAGGCGGCGCGCAGCCAGAAACGGATATCGACCACGGCAACCACAAGCGTCAGCACGACGGCGATGCCATAGCGCATCATCTGCCGTGCCGCCCAGGGCTGGACGTCCCCGTTGGCCGCCGAATAGAGCATCGCGAAACCAAAGCCGGCGATCAGGCTGAGCAGCAGCAAGAGTCCCCAGTTCAGGCTCCACAGTTTCTGCGCAAGAGAGAGTCGTGGCGCGGCAGCACCGAGCCCCGTCATCGTCGCCATCGCGACATTGCCCCGTCAGACGAGACTTGCTGGCGCGCCCGGGCCGCCGTCGCGTTGAGCGACGAACTCGACATCGGGTACCCGGCGTGCGGGATCGCGCAGCTGCGCCTCGCGCAGAAGATCGCGGCAGATCGGCGCTGCGACCGCCGAGCCGCCACCCGCCGACTCTCCGCCATGCTCGACAATGACGGCGCAGACATAGCGCGGCGCGGCGATCGGGGCGAAGGCGATGAAGAGCGCGTGATCGCGCTCCTTCCACGGCACGTCCTTGATCTTGCGCAGGCCATGGTCGCGCTCGGCCTGCGAGATATGACGGACCTGCGAGGTACCCGACTTACCGCCCATCTCCAACCCAGCCTCCTTGATGCGCGCGCCGTAGGCGGTGCCGCCCTGCTCGTTCACGACCGCGGCCATACCGTCGAGAACGAGGCGAAGATCCTTCGGTGTGATGCCGAGCGACGGAAAGGTGGAAATCGGACCACCCGCTGGCTCGAGGCCTGGTGGCATCATGACGCCGTTAGCGCGCGTCACGCGCGGCACGACGGCGCGATTGGTGACCAGCCGAGCCGCCATCGTTGCCAACTGCAGCGGCGTCACCGCTACTTTGCTCTGACCGATCCCCGCGCTGATCGTCTCGCCGAGCTGCCAGGCGACGCCGTATTTGCCGAGATTCCACTGCGTCGTCGGGATGTTGCCGGGCGCCTCGCCAGGAATATCGAATTCGAGGCGCTGCCCGAGACCGAAGCGCTTGGCCATTGCCGCGATGCGATCAATACCGAGGCGCCGAGCCGTCTCGTAGAAGTAAACGTCGCACGACCCCTTGATCGCGCCGCGCATATTGAGGGTGCCGTGACCGCCCTTCTTCCAGCAATGCCAGACTGTATTACCGAGGGCGAAATGACCCGGACACGAGACCAGCGTCTCCGGTGTCATGACGCCGGCTTCGAGCGCGGCGAGCGCCACCATCGGCTTGAAGGTCGAGCCCGGCGCGTAGGTGCCGGCTACCGCCTTGTTGCTCAGTGGGTTGCGTGGATTGGCAAGGAGGTCGCGCCACATCACCGGCGTCAGCCCGGCGCCGAAAGCCACCGGATCAAAACCCGGGCTCGATACCAGCGCGAGAACGTCGCCGGTCACCGCGTCGAGGAGGACGCAGGCGGTGCTCTGCTCGGCGGCGCAGCGCCGCGCCGCAAGATCCTGGAGCGCCATGTCGAGACCGAGGACGACTTCCTTGCCGGAGTCGCCCTCCTCCCGCGACAGCTCGCGCACAACGCGGCCGAAGGCGTTGACCTCGACCTGACTGGTGCCTGCGGTGCCGCGCAGCTCAAGATCATGGGACTTTTCGACGCCGGATTTGCCGATGCGGAAATCGGGCAACTCGAGTAGCGGGTCGCCGGTCAGCTCTTTCTCGGCGACCGGCGCGACGTAACCCAGGACATGGGCCACGTTATCGCCGAAAGGATAGTGTCGCGTCATGCCCTGTTCGATGGTGACGCCTGGCAGTTCGGGGACATTGACCTCGATGCGCGCCACCTCTTCCCAGCTCAGATTGCCGCGCACCACGATCGGCACGAAGGAATGCTTGCGACGAATCTCCCGCAGGACGCGCCGGCGGTCGGACTCGCTCAAGGTGATGAGCTTATCGATCGCATCGAGTGTCGCCTCGATGTCGCCGGCCTGCTCTGCGACCAGCACGATGCGGTAGTTCTGATTGTTGGTCGCCAGCGGCACCCCGAATCGATCGATGATACGGCCGCGCAGTGGCGCCAGCAGGCTGAGATTGATGCGATTCTCGTCGGCCAGCACGGCGTATTTTCCCGCCTGCATGACCTGCAGATAGTAGAGCCGAGCGGCAAGGGTACCAAGCAGCGCGACCTGCCCGCCGGCGAGCAGGAGAGCGCGGCGGGTAAACAGCTTGGAGCGATTGTTCTCGCGCTGCATCGTGCGGTTTCGGCCGGCTCAGGGTGGCGGCAGGACGGCGCGCTGGACCCGCATCAGCAGGTAAGCGACCGCCGGGAAGGAAGCAACGGTGAGGACCCATTGCAACGTAACGGTCCGCATATCGAGCATGGCGCCCTCAAAAAAGCTGCCGAGCAGCCAGAGGAACGCGATGGCGGCGGCGGCGAGCACAGTGAAACCGCCCCATACGAACGGAAACAGCCGGTCGACGAAGTAGCGGCGCTGCGGCAACACGACGGCGCGCGTGAACAGAAAAACGAGGGCGGAGACGCCGAGCGGCACCCCGCTCAACAGATCAACAACGACGCCGCAGAGGAAGGCGGCGGCGGGCGGCAGGAGATCAGGCCGGTACATTGTCCAATAATAGACCCCGCCAAGAGTGATGAGCGGTGCCACGGCAGCGTAGTCAGGAAAACGCAATGGCAGCACCGAAAAAACCGCGAGAACAAGCGTCGTCAGCGTCGGCACGAGCCGTACGACAGACCACTCTCTGCGTCGGGCCACGATCGCTCGCATCGTCCGCGCTACTCAGCCGTCGCCCGAACCGACCGTCATGGCGCGGGCTCGCGACCTACCGCTTCGCGAGCGCTGCCGCGCGGTTTGACGGCGCGCGGCGCGACCGGCTGCGGCAACACGCCGTTTAACCCATAGTTGACGATCCGCAGGTAATCGAGACGCGACAACTCGGCATAGGGTTCGACCCGCACTATGCCGTCCTCGATCGCGGCGACGACACCTATCGGCAGACCTGGCGGGAAGATGCCACCGTTTCCCGAGCTGACGATCCGGTCGCCGATTTTGACGGCACTCACCTCAGGTAGATAGACCAGACGCGGGCGATTCGAATTGTCGCCGGCCAATACGGCGCGCTCGCGCGAGCCGTCGAAGGCGACCGGGACGCGTGAGTTCAAGTCGGTCAGGAGAAGCACCCGCGCGGCGTGCTCGCCGACTTCGGTGACGCGGCCGACCAGCCCGGACCCGGTCATTGCCGCCTGACCGCGCGCCAGCCCCTCGCTTCTGCCGGCATCAACCAGCACGCTGCGCACGAAGGAGCCGCCGGAATTGGCGATGGTCGAGACAAAGGAAATCGCCGGATCAGGCGCCAGATGGAGCAGTTCACGCAGTCTTGCGTTCTCCACCGACAGCCCCTGGGCCAATTGCTGCCATTGCATCAGACGTGCGTTGTCCTGGCGCAACTGGTTGTTCTCCGAATAGAGGGCGAAGAAATCCTGCACCCGATCGACCAGCTGATCGACCGCCGCTGCCGGCCGCGAAACCACCGCCAGTACCGGCGCTGCGGCATCGGCGAAGATAATGCGTATCCGCTCGAAGAGCAGCGCGTCCGCCTTGCCGAGAATGATCATGACGACCGACGCAAAAACCAGGACGGGCAGCGCAAAGCGCTGACTTATCGCCTTGACCGGCACCGCGAGCCGCATCACCGTCCCCACCGGTCATTGCAGGCGGCCTCAAATAGCCGTTCCCGCAACCGATTCTCCTTGTCTAGGATATCGAAGTAATTCCTACCGTCAATCACTGATCAATACATATTGATCAACACATTCTTCAAAGTCTTCATCTCCTCGAGCGCACGGCCGGTGCCAAGTGCAACGCAGGACAGCGGATCGTCGGCAATCGACACCGGCAGCCCGGTCGCATGACGCAACACGAGATCGAGATTGCCGAGTAACGCACCGCCGCCGGTCAGCACGATGCCTTTGTCGACAATGTCCGCGGCGAGTTCGGGCGCAGTATGCTCAAGTGCCACCTTGACCGCCTCGATGATCGAGCCTACCGGCTCGGCTAGGCTCTCGGAGATTTGCCGCTCGCTGATGACGATCTCTTTGGGTACGCCATTCATCAGGTCGCGCCCCTTGATCTCCATCATCCGCCCCTCGCCGTCCTCCGGCATGCAGGCCGAGCCGATCTCCTTCTTGATGCGCTCGGAGCTCGATTCGCCGACCAGGAGGTTATGGTTGCGCCGGATGTAGGCGATGATCGCCTCGTCCATCTTGTCGCCGCCGACGCGCACGGAGCGCGAATAGACGATGCCGCCGAGGGAAAGCACGGCGACCTCGGTGGTGCCGCCGCCGATATCGACGACCATCGAGCCGGTCGGCTCGGTCACCGGCAGGCCGGCGCCGATCGCCGCCGCCATCGGCTCCTCGATGAGGAAGACGCGGCGGGCGCCAGCGCTCTCCGCCGATTCCTGGATGGCGCGCCGTTCCACCGCCGTCGAGCCCGAGGGCACGCAGACGATGATCTGCGGACTGGCGAAACTGCGCCGGTTGTGCACCTTGCGGATGAAGTGCTTGATCATCTCCTCGGCGACTTCGAAATCGGCGATGACGCCGTCGCGCAAGGGGCGAATCGCCTGGATGTTGCCGGGCGTTCGCCCGAGCATCATCTTGGCCTCGTCGCCGACGGCAAGGACTTGCTTCTTGCCCCTGACGCTGGCGATGGCGACGACCGAGGGCTCGTTGAGCACGATCCCCCGTCCCTTCACGTAGACCAGCGTGTTTGCCGTACCAAGGTCGATTGCCATATCGGCGGAGAGTAAGCCCAGCATTCTGCCTATCATTGTTTGTTCAATTCGCGGGTTGTCGGCGCTGAGAGCGGATGCTGGGCCGGCCGATATCGGGGCGGCGCCGCTGGTGCGGCGCCGTTCCGATCGTCAGGCTGACAGCGCTGCGGGTGCAGTCTTCGCCCTTTTGGTGAAAAGCTTGTTAAGTGCGTGCAGATAAGCGCGCGCCGAGGCGACCAGCGTGTCGGGATCGGCGCCCTGGCCGTTCACCGACTTGCCGTTCTCCTCGAGGCGCACGGTCACCTCGGCCTGCGCGTCGGTCCCCTCGGTCACCGCATGCACCTGATAGAGCTGCAGCCGCGTCACGTGGGGGACCAGCGCCTTGATCGCGTTGAAGGTGGCGTCGACCGGCCCATTGCCAGAGGTCTTCACCTTGTGCACGGCACCGTCGATGTCGAGCTCGAGCTCGGCGGTCTGCGGCCCCTTCGAGCCGGCGACGACCTGCAGCGAGACGAACTTGACGCGCTGATGGGCGCGCCCGACCTCGTCGTCGACCAGCGCGACGATGTCCTCGTCGAAGATCTCCTTCTTGCGGTCGGCGAGGTCCTTGAAGCGGCGGAAGGCGTCGTTGGCGGCGTTGTCGCCGACCTCGAAACCGAGCTCCTTCAGCTTCATGCGGAAGGCATGGCGGCCGGAATGCTTGCCCATGACCAGGGTCGAGCGGTTGAGACCGACCGACTCGGGCGTCATGATCTCGTAGGTGCCGGCATGTTTCAGCATGCCGTCCTGGTGGATGCCGCTCTCATGCGCGAAGGCGTTGGCGCCGACCACTGCCTTGTTCGGCTGGACGACGAAGCCGGTGATCGTCGAGACCAGGCGCGAGGCGCGAGTGATGTACTCGCTCTTGACGCCGCTGGCATAGGGCATGACGTCGGCGCGCGTCTTCAGCGCCATGACGATCTCCTCCAGCGAGCAATTGCCGGCCCGCTCGCCGAGCCCATTGATCGTGCATTCGACCTGGCGCGCCCCGGCGCCGACCGCCGCCAGCGAGTTGGCGACGGCGAGGCCGAGATCGTTGTGGCAATGCACCGAGACCACCGCCTTGTCGATATTCGGCACGCGCTCGAACAGCATGCGGATGAGGGCGGCGAACTCCTCCGGGACGGCATAGCCGACCGTATCCGGGATGTTGATCGTGCGAGCACCCGCCTTGATCGCGCTCTCGACCGTGCGGCAGAGGAAATCGTGCTCGGTGCGCGAGCCGTCCTCGGGCGACCATTCGACGTCGTCGCACAGGTTGCGCGCATGGCTGATGCTGTCGATCACCGCCTGATGGACCTGCTCGGGCGTCATCTGCAGCTTGTATTTCATGTGCAGCGGCGAGGTCGACAGGAAGCTGTGGATGCGCGGCCGCTTGGCGTGCTTGAGCGCCTCCCAGGCGCGATCGATATCCATCCTTCCGGCGCGCGCCAGGCCGCACACCGTCGAATTCTTGACGATCTTGGCGATCTCGCGCACGGCCTCGAAATCGCCGTTCGAGGCGATCGGGAAACCGGCCTCGATGACGTCGACGCCCATCTCCTCGAGCAAGGTCGCGATCTTGATCTTCTCGTCGAGATTCATCGAGGCGCCGGGCGACTGCTCGCCGTCGCGCAGCGTCGTGTCGAAGATGATGACGCGATCGGCCTTGCCGGTGGCGGCCTTGGCGGCGGCCTTCACGGTGGCGGCCTTTTCGGTCGATCGGGCGGTTCGTTTGGCGGGTGTCTTCTGCTTCATGGTGGCGCTCATGGGAGCGAATCCTCGGTTGATGAATGGAAATGCCGGCCGAGTTTCCCCTGAGCACGCGTCGCGCTGCGACGATTGCACTCAGGGGGCGCTAAGTCGAAGCGTCCCATCATCCCGCAGAATGGCGCCGAGCATGGCTTGCGGCGTGGCGACGCGACGACGCGCTGGCGTCCTCGCTCTTTCAGTCCACCCCGTCGCCCGACCCGTCATCGCCTGATCCCATCGAATACGGCATAGCGCCGGTCGTCCTGAGGCTATGGCGATCATCGTTAATTTACGGTTAATGGATGGGGTCGAAGATCACCGCGGCCGCGCTATCTCTAACGCCTTTCGCCGCGGAATCGCAAGTTTTCTCTTAATAATTATGAACTCCCCCCGGTTCCGTCCGCCGCCCCCTTCGCCTATGATCGGCGCTCACGCCATAGCAAGAGGAAAGGAGCCGGATATGGGCAAGACGATCGAGCTCGCTGCCGCCGATGGCCATAAATTTGCCACCTACCGCGCCGACCCCAGCGGCAAGCCGCGCGGCGCCATCGTCGTCGTGCAGGAGATTTTCGGCGTCAACGGCCACATGCGGCGCGTCACCGACGGCTTTGCCGCCGCTGGTTATCTTGCGCTGTCGCCGGCGCTCTTCGACCGCACCCAGCGCGGCGTCGAGCTCGGTTATGACCCGACCGCCATCGCCGCCGGGCGCGAGCTGCGCGGCAAGGTCGGCGATGACGGGCCGCTCGCCGACGTCCAGGCGACGATCGATCTCGCCGCCAGCGGCGGCAAGGTCGCGGTGATTGGCTATTGCTGGGGCGGTACCCTGGCCTATCTCGCCGCGACTCGGCTCAAGGGCCTCGCCTGCGCGGTGGGCTATTACGGCGGCGGGATCGCCGCCGCTTCCAACGAGAAGACCGGCGTCCCGGCGATGCTGCATTTCGGCGACAGCGATCAGAGCATTCCGCTGAGCGACGTCGACAAGGTGCGCGCCGCCCACCCCGAGATCACCACCTATGTCTACAAGGCCGGGCACGGCTTCAACTGCGACGAGCGCGGCAGCTATGATGCGGCGAGCGCCAAGACCGCGCTCGACCGCACCCTGGCCTTCTTGAAGGACCATATCGGTTGAGTCTTGTCCTGAGCGACGAGGAGCGTGCCATGGCGGCGGGGTCGCGCGGCCCCGCAATCGCCATGGCGGCGCGGATTCTCGGCGAGACGGCGGCGATGCTTGGCGCCGAGCGCCTCGTCACGGTAAGCAGCTCGCATGTCGATGGCTGCCTCTATCACGGCGATAGCGGGACGCATTTCGCCGAGCGTCTGGCCAGCGAGGGCGGCCGCGTCGCCGTGCCGACGACGCTCAATGTCGGCGCCCTCGACCTCCTCCATCCCGGCCGCGTGCAGTTCGACCGGCGGACCGCCGAGATGGCGCGCCGCATGATGGTCGCCTACGAGGCGCTCGGCTGCACGCCGAGCTGGACCTGCGCGCCCTATCAGGCGGGCCATCGCCCGCGACAGGGCGAGCATGTCGCCTGGGGCGAATCGAACGCCGTCGTGTTCTGCAACTCGGTGCTCGGCGCACGCACCAACCGGCTCGGCGACTTCCTCGATATCTGCGCCGCTTTGTGTGCCCGCGCCCCCGATATCGGGCTGCATCGCGACG
>WNFD01018360.1_pt1 | contig 11327 bp, 12 predicted proteins | sample 5400491 | NCBI WGS metagenome assembly WNFD01 (sample SAMN13153343, study PRJNA577476) | soil metagenome | isolation source: 120 cm saprolite under Douglas fir tree site 2 hole 2 replicate 2 | place: USA:California | collected 2015-04-18 | reverse complement strand
TGCGCGACGAGATTGCGGCGTCGCTCGCGTGTCACGCGGCGATCAAAGTGAACATGCCGCTGGCCGCGGAAAAGATGCGCTGGCTAATCGATCGTTTACTGCTGACGTCTTCACCGACCACCTGCCCACACGGCCGGCCCGTGATTCTGCGTCTCGCTACCCAGGATATCTTGAAGGGCTTTCATCGGATCTGATCAGCCACAGATTCACGCAGATAAACACGGATAAGAAAAAGGCAAAACTAATCCTTATCAGTGTAAATCCGTGTTCATCTGTGGCGAATTCAAATCTCCGCGCTCAATGCGCTTTCACCGGATCTGCTTGGCCACAGATTCACACAGATAAACAGAGATAAGAAAAAGACAAGACCAATCCTTATCGGTGTAAATCCGTGTTCATCTGTGGCGAATTCAAATCTCCACGCTCAATGCGCCCACGGCAAACTTTTCAGGGTCCACTCGTTGTCGGGATATTTCGCTCCCAACTCAATGCCTACCTCGCCCAACCCGGTGTGATCATTTGTAGCTTTGTAATGGCTCACGCCGCGCCAGTAGATCGCTTCGGGCGCCACGGCGGTGTCCGCGTAGCTCTCAGCCACAGCGGCATAGATCTTCTCGGCGTCGGTCCATTTCTTCTGCATGAAAGCCACGCGGGCCAGACCCATTTCCAAACGCGCGCGAAACCAATTCCTTGGCAAGTAGCCTTCGATGCGCGAACGCTCGACGCCGCCGGAGTCCATTATCAGAATGGTCGGCGTCCACAGCGCGTCGAAGCGATGGAACCACACCGGATGCTCTTTGATGTGAGCTTCGAGCGGCACAAAACTCTGATGAATGAAATCGGCGACTTCCTGATCGGAGTAAGACTCAGCTTCCAGCCGAGCGCATGCGCCTCAAGCCGGCGCTGCCGAGAAATCAATCAACAACGGCTTGTTCTGAGCTTTTGCTTCGGCGAGGGCGGCTTCGAGGTCTTTATTCCAATTGACGAGCATGTTTCAACCTTTCTTTCCTTAATTGCGTCGTCCACTTTGAACGAGCAAACCAAATATTCGAAAGGGGGTTCCAGTATTATCGCGCACGCCAGGGAAAGATCAAAAGATCATGCTTTGGGTCGGATAGTGCCCGAATTTCGAGGCGTTTAGAAGACCAACTCCAGTTGGGTTCTTTCTTGCTCGATAAAAGCCCGACTAAAGTCGGTACTCTGAACACCGCTTGCCAGAGTAGGAGACTACTCTTTGTTCGCCTAAAGTTGGTCGAGTGTCTGTATCACAAGTTCAGCATCCAGCAAATCCGGCAGCAACGCGTCGGGATTGTGCGCGCGCAGTTCTTCGGCAGAATGAACACGGCCGGTAGCGACCGCCAGGACGCGCGCGCCGAAGTGCCGGGCACAGGCGATGTCGTTGGGGGTGTCGCCGATCACGATGAATTGTTCGGGTTCAAACTTCTCGCCGAGATGCTCGTTGATTCGCTGCGCGGCGATCGCCGGCAGATCGCGGCGGTCAAACGATTCGTTGCCAAAGGCGCCGGGCAGTTGAAAGAATTCCGCCAGCCCGGTAATTTCCACTTTCAACTGCGCGGCCGGCTCGATGTTGCCGGTGAGTAACGCGGAAGCATAGCACGGGTGTTCGTTCACCGCTTGCAAGACTTCGCGGGCGCCGGGCATCGCTTCCAGAATTTGCATGCCGTTGCCCATGGCCCGATTCATTTCATCCATGTAGCACGTTAGCAATTCGTCCCGGCGCGAATTGATCTGCTCGCGCGTGATGCCTTCGCTGCGCAGAGCTTCCTCGACGATCTGCAAGTCCGTCATGCCGGAAACTACCAAACCGTGCAAACTTCCCGCCGTGCCAAATACTTTTTCGAGCATCGGCACGGTGTAATCCTTGAACGCGCCGAAGCGCCGCCCGCGCACCAGCGTGCCGTCGAGGTCCCAGAGCAAAACACGAAAGGATGAAGGCGGAAGGATGAAGGATGAAATCTGCTCTGATTTGGCTTTGCTGTTCATGTTTCGAGGTGTGTGCTCAAGGAATCGCGACTGGAAATGCTCTTCTTCATCCTTCCGCCTTCATCCTTCATCCTTACTCTATGATCGCCAGCACGTCACCCGCATTCACGGTCGCGCCGACCTCAACATTCAACGTGACTACCGTTCCGATCTTCGGAGATTTCATTTCGTTTTGCATCTTCATCGCTTCGACGACGACTATGCCCGCGCCGGTTTCAACTTGGTCGCCGACGCTTACCAGTACGCGCACTACTTTGCCGGGCATGGGTGCGACGATGCGGGCCGCCGCGTCGGCGGGCGCGACCGCGCCGAAAGCGCCACGCAGGCGTTTCGGATCGTCGAGCGTGACCGAGTATTCCGTTGCGCCCACGATGACCCTAATCGATTTTCCGGCGTCAGCCCGGCCGTCAACGCGGCAGTCAAAGACAGCGGCATCGGCCATCAGCACGTAACCCGACTCGCCGCTTTCGCGGACATCGAGAGTGTATTCGCGGCCATCAATCTCAGCGTGAACGCGCGAACCATCATCGTGAATCAGGATGTCGGTCTGATAGTCGGCGATGGTGGCGTGTAGTCTCATTTCTTAAAGATGCGCTCGCGATCCGAAATCATCGCTCCGGAGGAGCGAGATATTTATAGCCCCGCATGTCGATTTCACGTCTCAGGTCCGGCAGGAGCGTAATGTGCATTTCGCTCCTGACGGAGCTTTGCAAGACTGATGGACCTGGAGAGCTATGAATATTACGGCCTAACGGCGCTCAGACCTCCTGCCTGGCTCGCGATTTAGTCCCGCGGCACGCGCGGCCAATTTCCATTTGCTTTGGTCGCGCGGTTGATAGTCTCGCGACGCTTCACGGTGAGCGCGCATGTATGAGAGCGCCGCCGCGATAAGGGCCATGTCTTGCCGCAGGCTGGAAACCTGCGCTCCGCGCGCAAGCTGCGGGCGCTCCGGTCCGATCTCCTGCCGGCGTTCGTTAAAGCGCGAAATGAATCCGGTGTCGAGATGTCCGGCGATGAACTCTTCGTCGCGCACGATCTCACGAAAGAAGGGCAGCGTCGTCTTGATTCCGCCCACCGCGTATTCATCGAGGGCGCGCCGAATTCGATCGATGGCCTCGGCGCGCGTGCTTCCCCACACGGCGAGTTTCGAAATCATCGGGTCGTAGTAGATCGAGACTTCGTCGCCGGCGGTGACGCCACTGTCGTCGCGAATTCCCGGGCCGCTGGGCGGGCGCAGGAATGTAATCTTCCCCGGCGACGGGAAAAATCTGTTTTCCGGATCTTCGGCGTAGACGCGACATTCGATCGCAGCCCCAAGCCAACGCAGATCTTCCTGCCGGAAAGACAAGACCGCGCCGGCCGCCACGTTGATTTGCTCGCGCACCAGATCAATTCCAGTGACCAGCTCCGTGACTGGATGCTCAACCTGCAAACGCGTATTCATTTCCAGAAAGTAGAACTCGCGGCTGACATCGGAAAAAAGAAACTCGACCGTGCCGGCGCCGACGTAGTTCACTGCCCGGGCGATCCGGATCGCGGCTTCGCCCATTCGCTGACGCAAGTCAGAATCGTTGATCGGCGAAGGACATTCTTCGATCACCTTCTGATGCCGACGTTGAATCGAGCATTCACGCTCGCCGAGATGCACCACATGGCCCTGCGTATCGGCAAAGATTTGAATCTCGATGTGGCGTGGGCGGTCGACAACCTTTTCGAGATAGACCTCCGCGCTGCCAAACGCGGCTTGTGCTTCCGAGGTCACGGTTTCAAGAGCCGAGTGAAGTTCGCCTTCCGCGGCGACTTGTCGCATGCCCTTGCCGCCGCCGCCGGCCGCGGCCTTCAGCATCACGGGATAGCCAAGTTGCGCAGCGATGTCTCGGGCTTCCGCAAGACCTTTCAAAGGCTCCGTCGTGCCCGGCACGATGGGCACCTCCGCCGCAATCGCGGCGCGACGCGCGCTGGTCTTGGAACCCATCACCTGCATCGCTTCCGCAGTTGGGCCAATGAAAGTCAGACCCGCGACAGCTACCGCGGCGGCGAACTCAGCGTTCTCTGCAAGAAAGCCGTAACCGGGATGAATCGCATCGGCGTTCGATTTCTTTGCGGCAGTGATGAGTGCGGCGATGTTCAGGTAACTCTGCGTGGAGGTTGGCGGGCCGATGCAATAGGCTTCGTCGGACATGCGCACGTGCAGAGCGCTCGCGTCGGCTTCCGAGAAAACCGCGACCGGCGCGATTCCCAGATCGCGGCAGGCCCGAATCACGCGCACGGCAATCTCTCCACGATTGGCGATTAGGATTTTGCGAAACATGAAGACTGCCAGTCGTCAGTTGTCCGTGGTTGCTCGCCAGTCGTTCCGGTTCAGCGCGTCAGTCAGTACTCCCCACTCTATGTACCACACCCACTGACAACTGACTACTGACAACTGACTCACTCAAACCACAACTGAGTTCGCGGGACGTTGCGGATCGTAGCGGAGCTGAACTCTGGCGCCGGGAAGGTAGTCGTGTTTGCGGCTGAGTTGTTCGGCGTCCAGATGCTGAAATGATTGATAATCGACGCCGGCGATAGTGTAATTGTAAGAGAGAGTCACGATGCCATCGGCGTCCGCGTCAATTTCGATCTTCTTTCTGCCGACGGAACCAGGAAAACAGTGACATGACGCTTATGGTCGGGTCGGGCGGCTTGAAGCTGACGACGCGGGTGGAGGATCGGAGGCCTTCGTGATCAAACCATCGCGCATGATGAAGTCGTCATCGGTGCTGAATAGTTTGTGCTCGGTCGGCAGACGCAATTCGTAATTCGTGAACGAAAGGCCGTTGCCAAGCAATGCATCGGCGGCCGGGCTTGCCGGAGAATTGCGGAACGCCCCGACGCGGATTGATCGCGGCTTGGCCTTCGTCGTCGCAGAGGCCAGCAACGCAGTTGGTTTGTAGGCATTCGGATCCAAATGGCTCAGCGCCGCAGCGATAGCGCCATCGGGATCGGGCAATTCTTTCAGATCCAACAAGGTCGACGGCAGCGTTCCATGCAGGTCGCGATACTCAAGCAAAGCGCGTTGAATCGTGTACGCCTGTGCGTAGTAACCTGCGTCAATACCCCACTGACGTCGCTCAAGTCTCACTGGAATCGTAATACCTATAAGCGTCGCAATCAGGACTGTCACCGCGGCTGATACGACGAAACCTGCGCGAGCCAAACGCAAGCCGCCGAATCGAGTGGAAGAGTTTTCGATACTTCGGATCAAGAGCCGGCCGCTCCAGAGAGCGACAATCGCCGCGGGAACCACCATCCACTTCAAGCGCCAGGCCGCGACTTCACCGGCGGAAACGATCTTTTCTGAAGAAAGCAAGATCGACCAGAAACTCGCCTTGTACTGAACCAGGGCAACGACAGCGGAACCGACAAAGGCGGCGAACATCAACACGCCGCTCGCGGCGGCGCCCAGAGCGCGGCCATAAGAACGCAGCTCATGCTCGGCCTTTGCCAGCGGCGGACCGACGGCGCGAGCGCCGCACGACGGACAGCCGACGCACAGATCGCCTTCAAAATTCGCACCGCAAGAGGGGCAGATGATCAAGATTCAGTTACCTCTGGAGATCGGAAATGCGAGGACTAAGTTAGAACTCAGACGGCCCTTTCGTCAAGAGTTGCTGGTCAATAAATCCTTTCGAAATTCAAAGCCTCGGGAAACCTAGCTGATCTTGTGCGCCAGCGTGGGTTCCCGGCCGATTTCCGGGGGCGGCGCCGTCTGGGTTGGGACCTCTGGCACTTCGTTGGTTTGGCTCCGGTTGAGCTCCCACCACGTGTGATACATCCGATGCGCGAACGTCCAGTAAGAACCGACGGCCAGAACCCAAAGCACCGCGGGCATGCGATTGGCAAAAAAGTTATGCGAACCGGGCCGCGTCGAGAGCGCGCCGATAATGAAAAGCACGACTCGCTCAGGCCTTCGCAAAAAACCGACGTCGCATTTCGGAATCAAACTCTCGGCGCGCGCGCTCGCGTAACTGACCATCACCGAACCCATCATTCCCGCGCCCGCCAGAAAAACGTTGAGCGTCGAGTGAAACTCAGTGTCGCGCGCGTAGAAAACCATCAAGCCGACGAACACTACCATGTCCGAAAGGCGGTCGAGCGATGAATCCAGAAACCCGCCATAGCGAGTCACTCGACCTGACAGACGCGCCACCTGCCCGTCGAGCATGTCAAATAGATTGGCTACGATCAGAACGATGCCGGCCCAGAAAAACCTGCCAAAGCCGAACAACATTCCCGAGCCGACATTAATAGCTACGCCAATAAACGTCAGCAAGTTCGGACTGATGTGCCCGCGCGCGAGCCAACGCACCATTGCGTCAATGATTCGCTGGCCGGCCCGTCCTATGCTGGCTCCAAACATTTGCGTTCTTTTCCGGCTGAAATTTGCGGAAAGCAATAATACTACAAAAGCCCCGCGCGTTCACTGCGCGAATCGATTGGGTAGTGGCCTAATTTGGATTCCACTCCTAGTCTGCGTCGTTCCACTTGCCGCACGATTCGAGATTCATCGAGGCCAGTTTCTTCAGGAAACAGAACTTAGTGGTTCTTACCTTGCCAAAACTGTAGTAGGTAATAACACCCGAGCAATAAATCTTAAGTTCGCCTTGTACCCAGCGGCGGTTTTCTTCGCTTGTAAGAACAGGCTCTTTGAACCACTGCAAAACATGAGCCTTTGGGGCGATCAATCCCACGTCCCGCTCATGCTTGTTACCGACAGTCAAAGATGGGTCTGGCACGTTTTCAGCGATGCCGGTAGAGCCACAAACGTGGACATTATTCGCGGGCGTATTGCCAGTATTTTCAAGACGGAACTCAAAGGCCAACCAGTCGTTTCCGGTTTCGATCTCGGTAAAAATCTTCATATTCCCCGCGGGGAGGCATACATACGCACGATTGGCGTATTCAGTTTGCAGCTCCATCACGCGCCACTGTTTTCGATAGATAACCACCTGAGCAATGACAGCGAAGGCAATAATCAAGTTGAACAAGTTGCCAGTGAAGAAGGCCATACGTTGCGGCAAGTTGGGCCAGAAAATAGCCACAACCAGCAAACAAACAAAAGCCCACGCAGCCGCAATGAAAATGCCCCCCAAACCTCTAGGCGAGATATTATCCTGACCTGCGTCGGCGTCTTGGGTATCGTTGGCGGTCTCATTCTCTTCTATCATCAATTTAGCCTCTACATAAACAGCGACAAGACAACGTGCTCCCAAAGGCAGAGTAAGGGAAACAGAACCATAGTCTAGCTATTACATCATGTTTTGCGTAACACGACAAATCGTAGTAGGCTTGCGGGTATGGCCGATTCAGCGCCGTCTAAGCCCTCTCAGCATCTTAAATACTTCGGTGAATACGCTTGGGAGCTTCTCACCGACTGGAAGGCACTGATGAGCGGCATCGCATCAATTATCGGAGCCTTTTGGGCGGCGTATCGCCCGCCAACGAGCGAAAAAGCCAAAGCTCTTTTGTGGTTTACAACGGCAGTCTGTTTTATTTTCGCGTCATATCGAATCTGGCTTACTGAGCGTCGCCAGCGTGCCATTGCGGAGGCAAAGCTCGGACGCCCTCTGTTGACGGGCTTCTTTCAGGACATATCGTTGTCTTACGTGTACGATGAGACAGATCGCCGAAACCCTTTTGGAGAGAGAATTATTGGATCGAAATACGCAATTACAGTCCGCATCATGAACGAAAGTCCCGTTCCGACCACCTTGCACAATTTCAGCTTGCTAGTTGAGTCACAAGGCAAGCAATGTATTGCCCATTATCCGGCAGAAGAATGGATTCCGCCCCCACAGACGTGGCGACCTAAATGGCTAGAGGAACAAGAAGCTAAACTGCCGCCGCAGCTCGTTACGCTGTTAGGATCGGACAAGACCATAACTCAGGGCGTAGGCATTGATGGCATTCTCGTTTTTGATTTGCCGGGATGGGGAATCGACACTGAAACATCCCTTCCCGATCCGCCAGCCAACGAAGAAGGAGTCCCGATTTTCTTGACACTTGCGATTGAAGACGCTTGGGGTGCGAGACATATAATCAAAGACCGATGGGGGCCACCGCCGCCTCCGTCACGCAGACTGAACCGCCCCGATTATTATCTTAAGCGTAACACGAATAATGCTTGACAGTTCCGATATTCCGTGTTACGATTAAAATCATGGCGAACATACTTAACAAAGACAAGCAAATTGCCGTTATTAGCGGATTGGCCGAAGGCGCAAGCATGAGAGCCTTAACGAGAATGACAGGCATTCATCGCGACACTATTTGCCGTCTAGCCGTCCGCGTTGGTCAGGGTTGCGCTCGTTTAATGGATCAGAAAATGCGCAATCTGGACTGCCACTATCTCCAGCTTGACGAGATTTGGGGCTTCATTGGCAAGAAGGAAAAGCACGTCTCTTTTGAGGATGATCCTACGCTTGGCGATGTCTGGACATTCTGCGCTATCGACTCCGAAACTAAGATTGTCCCTTCGTTCAAAGTTGGCAAGCGCAATCACATAACCGCCAACGCATTCTTGGCTGACATAGCCTCTCGCCTTCGCAGCCGTCCGCAGATTTCAACCGATGGCCTTCGCGCTTATGTCGATGCGGTAGAGAATGCTTTCGGCATGGACGTTGACTACGGCATGATCTTCAAGAACTACGGCGCTGATACAGGCGAGCATCACCAAGAGCGCCGCTACAGTGCGCCGGAGATTGTCTCGATTGAGCGCCGCGCTATTGCAGGCCATCCCGATATGGATTTGATTTCGACTAGCCATATCGAGCGGCTAAACGGAACGACTCGCCTTCACATGCGCCGCCTAACTCGCCTGACTTACGCATTCTCTAAGAAGCTGGAAAACTTCGAGGCTGCGGTTGCGCTTCACTTCGCCTATTACAACTTTGTGAGACGGCATGGATCGCTACGAATGACTCCGGCGATGTTCGCGGGGATTGAAAGAGACTTCTGGACAGTCGGCGATCTAATCGAGGCCGCATTGTGAACTATATCGAGGAACTAAAAGAAGTGATCTACAAGCTACACGGCACAGAGGCTACGCATGTTGAAACGGTGCCAGTGAAAGAGACGTTTCAAGGCCAGACGGTTTGGGAAGGCGATGTCGAAGTGTTCGATCTTGCGGATCATCCAAAGGCGTCTCGCGTCTATGCGTGGTCGCATGAGACGAGCGATCCAGAGAATCCCCGCCAACACATAACGGTCTTACAGATTCCGCCAGCCATAACGCCGCTAAAGGCCGTACAAGTGGCGATTGCTGGCATGTTCAGGGAGCAAGAAGCCAATGCCGAAAGCTAAGAAGCGCGGACGCCCACCGCTACCAAAGGGCGAAGTCAAAGTGGGTTACATTCCGATCCGCGTGAAGCCCGAAGAACGCAAGTTATTCGAGAAGGCGGCAAAGGCCAGTGAGCACAAAACCCTGTCAGGTTGGATTCGTCACGTCTTACGCGAGGCCGCGCAATAATCGCTGAACAAACCATGCCAAGCGCCATGCGAAATACAGAATCCAAATTAGACCACTGCCGTGTGACAAACGACTCACGGGTAAATCGCGTGCCACTAATGAACCAGACGGATTTCAAATTAGGCCACTACCATCGATTGCGATACTCGGTCGCGTCCACAAACCCTTCGACCATGTGCCGAGAGTCCGTTGGATTTGCATCCAGCACCTGTATCCAGTTCAAGTACAGCGCATCCGGGTCGCGTCTGAGGTATCCGAAGTACTCCATCACCACAAATGCCTGGTTGTAGTACTTCGCGTACACCTCGCCACTCTCCGAAATCTGTCTCAGAGCTTGCGCACGCGTCATCGTCCCGGCATTAAGCGAATCGATCAAAGCCTGGCGGTTCGATAGCGTCACGCCCGCCGTTTGCGACAGAGCATCGACATACAGCGAGTTGCCGAGCGTCCCGTATTGATTGATGAAAACTGCTCGCGTCGTGAAGTCGTTCGCGAACTGCGCCTTTGCTGTTTCCAACTGTTCGTCAGTCAGGAAGCCACTCACGCGCCCGAGATCGGGCGTGAACTCGGCATAATCGGGCTTGCGTCCAAACGCCGTCGAGTAGAAGCGATAGACAAAGTAACCACGCTGCTGGAACTCTGCCGAGCGGAAGAACATCTCAGACACATGCACGCGGTCACAGCTCGGATCATTCGGCGCGCAGTTGCGAATCGTATTCACCCAGCCGCTGAACCCAGGCGGATCGGGTTCGCGCCCAAGGAAATCGAGATACTGTTGCCGCACAAAGAACTCCATCGTGTCGATCGCGTTTGCATGATCGCCGTTCGGTGAGGCAGTGAACGAAGCTTCGGTGTGTACGCCGAGCAGACTGAAAGATCGACTCGGCGGACTGAACGAATAGTTCGCTCGTGAAGGAGTCACGGTGTAGAAGCCATTCGTTTCGACATTCGCGAAACCGTAGACTCCACTTGCATCCGTGATCGCTTCGCGCGACTCAGTGCCGCTGAGGATGATCGCGGCCCCGCTAACCGGAACGCCATTGGCATCTGTAATTCGGCCGCTGATCGATCCGTTCGCCGCTGTCGGCGCTGTCCCTTGCGCCAGAGCGAATGGTGAAAGTGAGTTGACGCTGCCGCAAACCCAACGCTTCCCATTAACATCGGTAAAGCTGTAGGTTGTTCGATCCACGAGTTGGCCACTTTCTCCGTGCATTAACTTGAGCACTGCAAAAGTCTGTTGGTCAACACTCACGGGCACATCGAGACAGATCGTTACGGGCGGCGTATAAGTTCCGTTTGCCGTGATGTCATAAGCCGGACACGTTGAGCAAAGCGTGTAGCCGTTGGGCACCGTGCCTGCGGACGAGGGACTGATCGGCGTGAAGGTGACGTCGAACGCCTCAGATCTGCACCAGGTGACTGTGGCATCAGTTGCCTGGTCTGTCGTTGGACAAAGGTTCTGAGCTTCAAACGCACCGATGTCCGGCTGCCCAACTGGACGCGCGAAGCCACGCTGGTCGGTAGGATAGAAGAAACCTGGGTCACCGGCATTCAGCGCCGGTGAATTCCCCATCAGCCCGAAGGTTTGCGTCGGCCCGCCATAGTTTCCCAGCGGCTTCAAGTGGGCCCCGCCCGCTGGATTGAGAATATTTCCCGCGAGCGATGGTGAATTGCCCGCAAAGTTGTTGCCGCTCGTACTCCCGATCAAATTGTGACCGTACGAAATTACTTCTCCGGAAATATCCGGCGCCGCGCCGGCGGTGTTTCCAGCGATGATCACATTCTGCACGTTACACACCGCGAAGTTGCCGGA
>WNFD01006886.1_pt1 | contig 11327 bp, 10 predicted proteins | sample 5400491 | NCBI WGS metagenome assembly WNFD01 (sample SAMN13153343, study PRJNA577476) | soil metagenome | isolation source: 120 cm saprolite under Douglas fir tree site 2 hole 2 replicate 2 | place: USA:California | collected 2015-04-18 | reverse complement strand
CGGCGTCGCTGCCGGTCACATACCGGTTCTGTCTGCCACCGTGGATCTGATACTGCTCGTTATAGAACCGATGCACGATGTCCTTGGTGCAGCCGCCCGGGAGGCCGGTGCCCTTTGCGAATCCGTTGGCAGCGAAGGCGCCCACCGGTTTGGGACAGGTGGTGTCGGTCGAAGCGACGAAATCCTCGATCGCGAACGGCTGGTTCTTGAACGCGCTTTGAAAGGGCGTCCCGGTGCTATCGGTACATGTCGTCGGCAGCGGCGCCGGCGAGGTGAGATTGACGTCGTTCTGCAGCAGGCATTTGTACGCTGTCTGATTGTCCTGCCGGACCTGCACTGTGCGGGACGTTGGGGCGTCGGACAGACCATCGACGGAATCCTCATCCACCTCGCCCCAATGGCCGTAAAGATTGTCGAAGCTGTGGTTTTCTTGATAGACCACGACGATATGGTTGAACCCCTTCTGACGTTCCTGATGCTCCAATTTATGGTCGTTGTCTGACTTCCGATCATTGAAGTCGTCCGCACTGGCGAATAACGGCGCGGCCGTCACACTAAGTGCTGCCGCAAAAATGGATGCCACGGCTCGAAGTCGCATAACAGTCTCCCCTGAGAGATAAGCGATGCGACGCTATGTGGCGTATATTGCGGATCGATGACCGTTTGCTGACATGATCGTTAGGTTGTGCAGTGTATTATCGCTAGCGAGGCTTCGCCCCAGACCGACGCCGCATGTCTAGGGCAAAATCATTGTCGAGTCATTTCGGGCTCGCCTCCGCTTCGCTGCGGCGCCCCGGAATGACACGCCTGACGTCACTTTCATCGCAGCGTTTGTAATTCGATTGTCATCAATCCGACGCCAAATGGAATTATGATTGCAGGCAACCTTGCCTATTGTTCGCCGTCATCGACATTTTCCACGTAGATCCCGAAATTTTCCCCAGCGGGTCATGGACATGTGCAGTTATCTCGGAAGCGGCGTCTTCGGCATCAGAGCGCCGCGATTGAGGTTTGATTACGTCGCGAGACAGGCTCGAGGCGCTCGCCGATCCTTGCCGTGGCGCGCAGCGTTTCTATGCCTGATCGCCGCAACTACGTGGGTACCGAACGCCGGCGCGTCTTCGCTCGATGTGGCCGCGCAGAGTTATCGGCGCTACTTGATCGAAGACATTGGACGGGCGTTGACGAGTGCGCGGACGTTGCGTCAGCGCATTGAAGGTCGCGATCTCGACGGCGCCAGGAGGGCATGGATTGAGGCCAGGATCGGTTGGGAGCGCTCGGAAGTCTTCACCAGCGGTTTCGTACCCGACCTTGATCAAAAGATCGACGCCTGGCCGAACGCACTGCATGGCTTTCACGGGATCGAAGCCGCGCTATTCGGGGCCAACCCCACCGACGCCCTCGTGGAAGCCCGTGAGAAAACCGACGCGTTGATCGCTCACCTGGCGGACTTGTATGCACAGCTTTACGACGTCCCCCTGACACCCCAACGGCTGCTCAACGGCATCGCCCGATTGGCATTTGAGATCGGTGGCAGCAAGGCGGACGGCGGCGAGTCCCGTTTGAGCGGGACCTCCTTGAACGACCTGCAGAGCAACGCCGACGGGATCGAGTTGGCTTACCGGATCGTCTTCTCCGCCACCGTCGAGGCCGCCGCTCCACAGCTCGCGGATGCGGCGCGGGCCGCCGTCCAGCGCTTGAAAGCGGCCGTCCAGATATCGGCGTTGCGGAATCTCGATGCGGGGGAGCTGCGCGCGCACAGCGAAGAGCTGGTGGCGATCCTGCAAGTCGCTGCTCCCGAAATAGGGCTCGACAAACCGACGCTCGAAGAAGTCGCCGGGCAATGATCACGCGGCGACATCGCAGATGCTGCGGTCGCAGAGAGAAGCCGCGCCGACATCATCCCAAATCAGATTGAGGATCAGGAATGAACGTCCGCCTGAAGCTCTGTACCTTGGCGCTCGGCTTGCTGTTGGCCTTGCCGCTTCGCTATTCGCACGCGTTTCCGCTCAGCGGCGGCGAAACCGTGTTGCCGCCCGGCACCGAGCTTAACGAGGAAGCGCTCGCCCGCCCGCGCGAAGTATTTCGATCTGAAGTGACCGGAGGCCGCAAGTCCTATCTGGTCAATCTGGGAGACGTGGCCTTCAACTCGCCTTCCATTCTGGGCGGTGCCGCGCGGCAGGCCGCCATGAGCTGCGGTACGTGCCACGTCAATGGCGCATCGAATCCAAGGCTCTTCATTCCCGGCATGTCCACGCGTCCGGGAAATTTCGACACCACAAGCCTGTCGTTCAACCCGAAAACCTTCAACAGCCTTCTCGATCCCGTCAGGATTCCGAGCTTACGAGGGGCGCGCTATCTTGCCCCCTACGGGCACGATGGTCGCTTCGCGTCACTGAGCGACTTTGTCCGCAATGTCATTGTCAACGAATTCGCCGGACCCGAGCCGGCGCCCGCAATTCTCGATGCCCTGGTGGCGTACATCCAGGACATCGATTTCCTGCCCAACCCGAGGCTCGGTCCCACAGGCCTGCTCGCAGCATCGTATGCCAGCGACGCCGAACTTCGCGGCGAGGTGCTTTTTTTCAAGCCGTTTCGCCGTCAGCCGACCCTCAGTTGCGCCACATGCCATGTCCCGACTGGGGCCTTTGTCGATCGTCTGCAGCACAACGTCGGCACGGGGGGACTCGTCAAGACGCCCACCCTCTTGAACGCCAATTTCAATGGCCCTTATTTCCACGACGGCAGGTACGACAGCTACGATCAGGTGGTGGCGCATTTCGATGGCCTGTTCGATCTCGGCCTCTCGGCCGCGGACAAGCAGGATCTCGTCGCCTATCTGACCGCGGTGGGAGACGGCGAGCGTCCGTATGAGCGCGACGGCGTTGCCTTGCGGATGAAGGAGATCAGTGACTTCGCCAGCGTGCTGGAGTTGGCGATTCCGGCCCGTGACGCTGCCGTGGTGTCGCTGGTCGTGACGACGATGGACGCGGAGCTGCGCGAACTGGCCGAGCGATTCCCCGATCACAGGAATGCCACGGTTGCGGACGGCCAACAGGAACGCCGCGCTGCACGGATGGTGCTGAAGGAGCTCGTTCTGATGTTCCGTCAGATTGAGCTTGCTTCCTCGGCGGGACGTTTCGACCAAGCCACTGCCGAATTGCGGAAGATCACCGAGCTGACTTTCATTCCGGTGCCCGCGCTGTTGAAGAAGGCAGAACCGTGGTCCCTGTTCAATGCCGGCGTCCACGACGCGCACTATGGTGCGCTCGGCCAAATGCTTCAATCAGGCGCCAAATCCTCGCGTTAGAGCGCCGTTGCGATGAGATGGATCACCTCTCCACCGTCATGCCCGCGCTTGTCGCGGGCATCCACGTCTTTCTTTACGAGCTTTCAGCTAGTCGCCCGATTCAGTCAGATTGAAGGGTATAGATGCTTGAGTTTGATGCGAGCATCTTTGGTTGCGAAGTGCCAGTCGGACTTTGTGTGATTGGCATTTCGGTCGTTCTCCCAGGCGGCGATTTCCTCGCTGAGGGTTTGTTGATCGGGAATGCGGCGGTCGAGGCACTGGGACGAAGGGACGCCGAGTTCGGACTCCGCCAGATCGAGCCAACTGCCGTGCTTTGGAGTGTAGTGCCATTCGAAGCGCTCGACCAGCCGCCTGGCTTCGGCTGCCGGAAAGGCTTCGTAGAGTGACGCCTTGCTGTGGATGTTGAGATTGTCCTGGATCAGAACGATGGTCTTGGCGTTCGCGAAGTGCACATCGGCCAAGTCTTTCAAGACGTGAGCGTAGTCCACGGCGGTGTGGCGATCCGTGACTTTGACATGGCGCCAGCCTTCGAGCGGGGCAAACATCATGAAGAGGTTGGCAGTGCCGTTGCGCTCGTACTCGTAGTCGAAACGGGCCGGACGCCCGGGTTTCATCGGGATCGGCACGCGCGTCTCAGCGAGGAGTTGCTTTGAGGTCTCGTCCACGCAAACCAGCGGGCAATCCGGATCGTGTGGCCGCGTGTAGACGGCCAGCACGTCTTCCATCGCGGCTACGAACGCGCTGTTGGCCTTCGGCGGGATGACCCATTGCTGTCGGCGATGGGGCTGGAGAATGTTTTTTAGCGTCCGCCCAATCGTGCTGTCGCTGGCGCGATCGACGATGTTGAGTTCCACGACTTTGTTCTCCAACAATCGCAAGGTCCAGAGCGCGCGTCCCTTGGGCGGCTTGGAACAGGCCAAGGCAATCAGTTTGGCTTCCTTCTCGCCGTCGAAAATCCGCTGCACCGCCGGTGTCGCGCGTTGCTTGCGGCTCAACACCGCCTCAAAGCCTTTCCTCTGCCAGTTGCTTGCGCGCCCGGTAAACCATCGATGCACTGGTCTCCAGGGCCTTGATAATCCGGCTGTCACTCCAGCCTTCACCGGCTTCCGAGACATCGGCCTTCAACAATATGCGCGCCTTCAGCAGCCGTTGCGCCGGGCTTTTTCCTTTCCGTATCAGTGTTTCAAGCTGTTCGCGTTCCTCGCCGCTCAGCCGCACAACATACTTCTTTACCGAAATCTCCTTCGCAGCCATGATCGCCTCCGTCGCCCGTCTGCGACGAAAGCGAACCTTCGATGACTTGGCCGACCTCTCTGGCGCCGCAAAGCAATTCTGCGCTCACCACCGGTCTTATGATGGTGACTCCGATCGCGGTTGGCGCCTTACGGTCGCGATGATCGGTCGAACGAATGAAGCGGCGAGCGCGCTCTCCGGCCGCTAAAGATGCTATTCGTCATCCTGTTTCTCAGGGTTGTGATCTGAGTGCGAGATAACCGCGTTGGGCGGAACCCTCATGCAACCATGCCGCCTCTTCCTATGACACAGTGAATTCAAGCTGCTTGCCAATGCTTAGAAAACTATCCCAACCGATGAGATCGCCTGACGGCTCTGTAAACTCCCGGTATGAATCTTCTGTTCATATCCATCCTGCCCAGGGGCAAATCTCCAAGATCACGCCAAGGTCACACCCGCCTCGTCTGGCGATTGATCTGCCACGCTTCCGCAAGTATGGTCCGGCGCTCTTTGGGGCGTAGCCAAGTGGTAAGGCAGCGGATTTTGATTCCGCCATTCCCAGGTTCGAATCCTGGCGCCCCAGCCAGAGGTTAAAGCACTGAATTATTTACAGAAACAGTCTTGTTCTCGGGCGGGTTTTTGGGCGCATTTGGAAATTGATTCCGCCTGCCATTTGGAAATTCTGTGCTGCTTTGTTCTTCCAGCTGCTTCTGCGCCAAGAGATGCGCATGCCGCTTGGATGCTTCTTGTCGAATAGCTCCGGGTGCAGCCGGCGCATGATGCGCCAGACCTTGCGGCAGAGCCCGACCACCTTGCCGCCCTGCCGCAGCCTGAGCCCGTTGGGGCCATTGATGATCTTCTCATAGATCTTGTCGGCGGCCCGCGGCGTGACCTCTCTGATCTGCCGCTCGCCGATGCGCCGGCCGCTCTTGCCGACCGTGTCGCAGACTATCTGCATGATGCGCTCATAGTCGGGGCGTGAGCGGGGCGAGACTTTCTCGGTGTAGGCCTTCTCGGTCTTGTATTGCCGGAACAGCCAATCGATGGTGCCGTAGCGCGCGATCTTCGCCTGCTCGATCGGCCCGCCCTTGCGTTGCTCGTTCCATTCATCGAATAGGGCATTCAGCGTGGCCGCGCGTCCGCCTTTGCCATCTTCGCCGCACGCCGCTTCATAGCTGGTGCCCAACGGTTCGTTGGCAATTTCGCAGCCGAGCTTGCGATAATATCTCGGGATGCAGAAATAGAACGCGGTTGTGCGGTCGGCGAGCTTGCGGGATTCCACGAAGCGCGCACACGGGCATTGCAACATCATAAATCCTCGGCGAGGTCGCCCGGCACCATGTCCGGTGCTATTGCCCGGTCCAGATCGTCTCGCAACCACAGCTGACGCCTCCCTTCTTTGATCCGTGGTTGAGGATATTCACTGCCGACGCGCTTCAAAAAAGTTTCGACGGTCGGCTCTCCGCAATGTCCCGCTGCTATTTCAGCTGGCATACGACGCGGCCAAGGACCCGCTGGAATTATGGCAGAACGCGACATCGTGAAGGGTTGGAACGTGGGCTGCGGGAGAGTGGATCTCGAACTTCTTAGTCCCCTTGTGGTGACAGCGCATGATGCAGATCACCGACAACGCTTGGAAGGACGCGATCAGGCAAATCGTAGAAGAAGATAGCGCGGCGTATTAAAGGGATGGGGCTGGGCATAGTACCCGCTGGCTTCGATGACTAAATTCCCGAAGCTCGGGGAGTGCACGTCCCAGCGTGGTTCTGCGGCATGGTGACTCACCATCTCCCCTTACCGCCGGCGGAAGCACCAGACTACGAATCTGGGGGTCAGGAGTTCGAATCTCTTCGGGCGCGCCACTTCGGTACAAAACTGGGCACGCCAAAACCCGCCGTTTTTGCGCTTGAAGCGGCGACGAGCGTGCGCAGCAGTTCGCTTTTCGAGCCCATGATGCGAACTTCTTTCCCGTCCACTTCAACGCGTTGAGCAAGCGCGCGGAGGTGATCGCGACGATAACCGCCGCTCTCGGTCCGCATGCGCTTGCGGGCCTGCCTGGCGAATGTTTTGAGGGCCTGCGGTGTGATGCTCTCGGCCCGACGCGCTCGATCGCGTCCTGGGCGCGCTCTGCGTCAACACGGGCCTGGTCGCGGACGGCCTTCAGTTCGGCAACGCGGTCCTTCAGCATCGGGTCCGAGAGATCGGCGATGCCGTTCTCGATGGCGTCGTAGAGCCGCTTGAGTTTGGCGTCTGTTTCGGACGCACGCTTGCGCAATTCGGCGATATGCGTCGTTCGGCGCTCCGCGCGTTCCTGGCGACGGGGCAGCCGGTCTCGCCCCGGCGGGCCTTGGTCGAGCAAGTGTAATATCGGTAGCGTCCTCCCTTCCCGGTCCGCAACGTCATCGCCATGCCGCAACCGGCGCAAAAGCAGATGCCGGTGAGCAGTGTCGGGTCGCTGGTGATACGCGGAGCAGTGAGCGCCGGGCTGCGCGTCTTGAGCAGCGCCTGCACGGCCTCGAATTCGGCCGAGTCGATGATCGGCGGCACGGACATTTCGACAATCTCGGCGTCGGGCTTGCGCTCGCGCGTCTTCCAGAACTGCGTATTGAACCGATGGCGACCGATGTCGTGGGCCAAAAACGCACATCGCCGCAAGACGCTGATATTCCTGACTTCTTCACCTCTCCGACCTGGCCGCACCTCGCGCCTTTTATCTTGCCATCGCTCGGTCGGGGTCTGCGCCCCCAAATCCTGCGCTGTCCTGCGCCAAACTGCGATCGGACAAAAACCAGACAAAGCATTCCGGCGGCAGATTCCGCGCAAGTTCGTTGCAGTCGATATGCCGATTCGTTGGTGACCGCACGTGCGTCACGTGTCGCGAGATTGAGCGAAGCCAGGACGCGGGAGCTGCGGCGGCTGTGCCCGTTGTTTGCAGAACGGGCGCAGGAAGACGACGAGCAGACGGGTCTCGCTCGGGCGTGGTAATGTCCGGTGTTGTGGATAGCGGACGAGAGGTGGGACATGGCAATGTCGACGTGAATGACCTATTGCGGTCGTAGGGACTGCATGCGCTTTATTCGAACCCCTTTGCTTTTAGAACAGTCTGGGCGGCAGGCGAGGAAAGGAACGTGACCAGCGCTCTTGCGGCGTCAGTCTGACTGGTGCCGGTAACGATGCCAGGGGCGAACTGGGTGTAGTTCTGAATCGCTGACGGCAGCGGGCCAGCGAGTTCGACGGTTGGTTGAGCCAAGATTTCGCTGATTTGATTGAATCCGATCTCAACTTCGCCGCTGGCAACGCTTGCGTACAGCACTTCGGTGGGGGGAAATAGCTTGGTCTTGGGTTTCATTTCCACAGCGATCCCCAATCGTTCGAGCAAGCTGGCCACGTAGATGCCACTGGCGCCCCCACTGGCCGGATCAGGATAAGCAATCGATCTTGCGGCCAGCATCGAGCGTTTGAAGGCGTCGGCCGAACCGATGTCGGGCTTCGCGGCACCCTTGCGCACGAAGACACCAACACCGACCTTCGCGATGATGACACGGCTGCCAGCCACGACTTTGCCTTGCGCTTGAAGTTGGTCAATCAGTGGCGCAGCGCTTATCACGATATCGGCAGCCTCACCCTTTTGAACACGGTCAGCGACAGCACCCGCTGTTCCGTAGGCGATTGTGACTTTGTGCCCCGACGATTTTTCAAAGTCCGGGATCAGTGCGACCATTGCCGGTTGCAAGGCCACGGCGCACAAAAGCTTGATCTCAGCGGCTCTTGCCGTACTCCCGGCAGTGATGCCAAACAAGGAAAGTCCCAAAGCGATTGTCGCAGAGACGCTCAGAATGCTGCGTCGTTTCATCGTGTTCACCTCTGACCACAGACTTAGGACGCGCGCTGTCAGCGCGCACATACGTGGAACGCCGATGCCGAGGCACCCGCGAAAACGACAAAGGTCATTTTCGGATCGAAATCGTGCCTGCCGGCGGCACCAGCGCTGCCAATCGATAACAACGAGAAATTCGGCACTTTCTCGTTTTATGGGCAGCTCTCGGACAAGTGAGGGGCCTGCCCGTGCGGCCAACTTACAGCGTTTGAGAACTACCTGCCAGCCGCAGCAGCAGGATAGTGCCGCACCGGTTCAGGGAATTGATCTTCAGGATTTGTTGCAGTTGCTCGCGACTGCAATTGGCACATCGCGTCAATCCCGCGATTGATCGGCACAGCCGCTATCGGGGGGAACCGGACCAACCTGCGAAATCGGGGAGACAGCCGCCGATGAGGCGTAGCGCAAGATCGCAGGGCGTCGCAGATTTGCCGATTGGAGCGCGTGGCGGGCTGCGGCATCATAGGGTAACAGCGAACGAGTAGTGCCCATCTTCATCGACCGTGGCGCGCCAACCCACCCCAATCTGCGATTTCCTCCGACCGGCTACGCAAGGCCGCACCGGAAGAAATTCGTTGTCGTAGGAGGGGTTATGTTCGGTGGCATTCGGCGTCCGCATCAGTGCACTGCTCTTTGGCCACCAATGAGGCGACGGCAAACAAGCGCCGGGAGCGGCCGCTAAGAGTTTTCACTGCCTGACAGTGTCTAGGCTGGGATTTTTTGACCTCGCCTTCTGATGGGGCCACTCTCGATGCGCAGGTCGCGCACCCAATAGGGCCACGGAACTCCATTCACGCACCGGACCGCCGTAGCTTTAGCGGAGGCGGGCGGTCGGGATGACATTGGTACTCATTTGCGGTGCGAGAGGAGACGCATGGCGTTCGCGATCAAAGCCGAGATTTGCGATCCGCGGGCGAAGACGTTTGCGCTCACCGCGCAAAAGACGATGTATGGCGGTAAGCACATCGCCGAAGGCGACACGATTTTCGTGTTCGCGAGCTAGAACGAGGGCGGGCAAGGCCTCATCGCGCGCGGCGTTGTCACTTCTGCCGAAGCGATCGCGAAGAAGCGCGGCATCGCCCGGCAAACGCCGCGTGTGAGCCTCACCGTCAGACGCACCGCGCTCGCGAAGCGGCCGCTGGGGCGGAGCGAGCTCAAACTTTTCACCGACTGGAATGACGGCCAACCCGGGACCGAGCTCAATTTCAAATTCTATCATCAGGCAACGAACAAAATCGTCGGCATCTCGGATGAAGCGGCGGCGTTCCTCAGCGAATTCTTCTAGCGCAGACCAGCTGCTTGCGCTTGGTGACGGGGCGCTGCTCCGCACGTGCGCAGAATGATTGGCAAACATCGTCTGCCGGAGAACACGAGCCGCAAGCCCGACGGGCACCACTCAGGGGGTGACCAGGCTATCGCCGACCTGCGGACCGATGTTTCGATGAGGGTCGAAGCATCGGATACAGAATGCGTATATGTTTGGACCATAATTTCTTCCCCCCTCGCCGCTTGCGGGGGAGATGAGAGGCCTATTGTGTCCCGCGAACCGAACGTCTCCACCGTGGCGTCCCTGATTGCGGACCCGGCCCGTGCCGCGATGCTGAGCGCTTTGCTTGATGGTCGGGCGTTGCCTGCGGGCGAACTCGCGCATGCATCGGGCGTAACGGCGCAGACCGCGAGCTCCCATCTCTCGAAACTCCTTGCCGGAGGCCTGCTTGCCTTGGAAACCGCGGGCCGACATCGTTACTACCGGCTGGCCGGTTCCCAGGTCGCAGGCGATCGAATGCCTCGCTGCGATCCAGGCGGCTCAGCCCGTCAGAAGAAAGGCTCTGAGCGCGGAGGCGCAGAAGCGCAGAAGCGCAGAAGCTGAGATACGCCCGTGTTTGCTACGATCACCTCGCAGGACGACTTGGGGTCGCCGTAACACAAGGTCTGATAGAGCGCGGATTCCTCGCGGTGGCGCCGGAAAAGCGGTTTGACGTCACGCCGGCCGGTGTCGCGTGGTTCGCCGGCGTCGGCCTCGATGTGACCGCCCTCAAGCCGGCGCGGCGCGGACTGGCGCGGCCCTGCCTCGACTGGACCAAACGAACCCACCATCTCGCTGGGCCGCTGGGCGCGCAGTCCATGAGCCTGCTTTGCGAGCGCGGATGGCTGCGGCGCTCGAAGGACTCTCGAGCCGTCCGGATCACGCCGGAGGGGTGCATGGAAATGAAGCGCCACCTCGGCGTGGATTATTATGCGTTGTGACAGCTCCCGGTACCGGCTGGCCCTCGGCTAAGAAAAAGTCGTCAAGCACCGATGAGTTTCAGCCGCCACGGCGGTTTCACAGATGAGGTGGGCATGTGGCGGTCCGAAAGGAGAACGTTATGAGCATTGCGGAGAAGACAGTCTTGAGGCCGCGGCGGTGGACGCCCTCAACGAGTAGGCCGTCGACAGCGAACATCGCAGGCCGCTACGCCACCGGAGTTCATTCCATGGGCTCTCGCTCCGTAATCCTAATCGCCCTTCTATGCAGTCTGGCCGCCAGCGCCCGCGCAGCCGACCCCTCCTCGCCGGCCGGTGCGCCATCTGCAGCTGAGCAGATGTCGCGGCCGGGGCCGGAAGAGACCGCACTCAGCCTGCAGGTCGGGACTTGGGAGGTGGTCGCCAGCCTCTGGCCGGCGCCGGACGCCCAGCCAATCGTGAGCCGCGGTCTGGTGGCGCAACGCTCCATGATCGGACGGATGCTCCAGGAGGTGATGCAGCCGGCGCCCGGCTCGGCGGTGCCGGATTTCCGGCGGCTCGACTACCTTGACTACGACCGGGTGGAGGGGCGCTGGAAATACGTCTCTATGGACACCCGTTTTCCGGTCAGCATCATGCCGGCTTGGAGTTCGGGACCGGCGCAGGGCGACTCGATCACCCTCC
>WNFD01006884.1_pt1 | contig 11328 bp, 8 predicted proteins | sample 5400491 | NCBI WGS metagenome assembly WNFD01 (sample SAMN13153343, study PRJNA577476) | soil metagenome | isolation source: 120 cm saprolite under Douglas fir tree site 2 hole 2 replicate 2 | place: USA:California | collected 2015-04-18 | reverse complement strand
GGACGTCGCTTGGGAGTGAGCAAGGGCTTGAGGACTTGCCACTGCGCCTCGGTCAGGTCCATGCCCTTGATTTACGCTAGTTTGCATAACTCACAAGTTCCAAACGCTTTGCATGTGTTTATGAGATAACTTCTAGTCACATTTTCGATGCCGCCGTGGAACGTCGCACGTTCCGGTCAATGGACGAGGTTGAGGATTTAGAAATCCAGTTAAGCCTGAGCAAGAACCCCATAAACAGGGAAATAATCCGGGTCCTCGCTACGTTACACACAGCGGACGCCACGGCAGGTCTGGGCAGCCAGAAGCCCCTCTACGACCGGGAGGGAGAAGGTATGATCGGCGCACACTCGACCGTGAGGTTTGCTGGCAATGAATACGAGGCCAGCGCCTATGTGCGAGAGATCAATTGCCGAGGATTTATTGCCTGCGGCCTTGCAGAACGTCTGTCGGAGCTAGGCGCACTCAAAAACGCCCTTCGGGCGAGTGGCCTCAGGCTCAAACCTTAGCCTGCCGATTATAGGGGTCTCATTTCTAATGGGCGGTGATGATCGAAGCGGTTCTTGGGTCACTTCGCCAGACGACGCGGAAGGCATCGAAATCCGCGAAGTATATGCGCTGGCGGGTTTAGCGTTATATCAGGCACAGTGCCTTGAGCATGAAATCGTGAACTCCTTAGGGTTGTCGGCAATCCTTCCCTTTTGGACGACGAAGAAGCCCAAGTCGCGCGCTGAGTATGCAGCGCATGTTGACCAGATATGGGATGGGAATTACGAGCACACGTTTGGTCAATTATTACAGTCGCTGCGCCAGTCGGGAATTGCAATCCCCGCGACTCTTGATTCACTTCTGCGCGAGAGCCTTGAACGGCGAAATCGCCTCGTCCACAGATATTTCCGTGAACGCGCATTCGATTGGCTTAATCCGGAAGGGCGACGTTCAATGGCGGCAGAGTTGAAGAGTATGGAAGAACTCTTCAGGGAAACAGATCAAGCCCTCCATGATATCACGGCCAAAATCCGTGCCATCGTCGGAATCACGGAAGCGAAGATCAAAACGATTGCAGAGCTAATGGAGGCGAACGCCAGCGACGAAGAAATCGACAGAGTGCTATTAGAAAAGTGAGCGGTCTCATCTGTTGCAAGCTAGGAATCGCCTGCGGAAAGGCGCGGGGCGCGAGAGTGGCGGACCATGTTAGAGTCCAAACGAAGGGATTGAAAACAGTGAGCGAGATAACGCCATCAGAAGTTCGCGCTTATGTTTTGCGCTTGTCTGCCGAGAGATGGCAAGAGCCAGTGTGCGAGCAGATATTTTCAGCATTCTCCGATGGCAGACCGCATGTGTGCATGACCCGCAAAGGAATAAACTACTTTTGGCATGATGGTCAGCTAACGAGTTGCGGCCACACCGCAGAAACCAAAGAGCGGTACAACCTTCTCCTTCAGCCAGACGACCTGCCTACTTTGTAGCCCAATTTGTAGCCCAAATAAGAGAGAGGGTTTTGCACGGAAAAGACGCCGATTCAACGAGTTAGTTGGATTCAACTGATGGTTCGGGACCAGGAGGTCGAAGGTTCAAATCCTTTCGCCCCGACCACTTCCGCCGCCTCCTCATTTTCACGTGCATACCCACAAGTGCAGTTGCACCCGGCCGTTCGTCCAGCCTTAACTCTCACGGCAAGTCCTATTGGCCGCCCCAGACTGCCAGGCATTCTATTACAGGGCATTCTTGGCTGCTGGTTATCGTGTCATGGTACAGACCGACGGCAAGAAACACTCGATTGGAGCAAACCGCTTCCTACGAGCGGCCGGATGGACTTGTGTGTTTTGCACGTTCGCACTCGGCGCAATGGCTCAACGTGGCCGCGCGGCCACTCGACCGCAGGAACCCGGCTCGGCGGGGCGTCTGGTCACCGCCCAAGAGGGGCGGAGGATTGCCGCGGCAGCCCTGGGACAGGATGAGCCGCTTCGTGCCTCCCAAGACTGCTCCCATCTCGTTCATCAAATTTATTCGGTTGCCGGATACGAATACTCCTACGCGAGCTCGTTCGATTTGTACGCCGGACACGGCAATTTTCGCCGCGTTCGCCACGCGCAGGCGGGAGACTTGATCACTTGGCCCGGCCACGTCGGCATTGTGCTCGATCCCAAGCAGCACAGTTTCTACAGCTTAGTGCGGTCCGGTTTGCAGGCTGAAGATTACCTGGGCCCGTATTGGCGATCGCGCGGAACGCCGCGATTTTATCGCTACATCGTCGACTTCGGCGCGGATGTGGAAACTGCCAAGGCGACACGATCAATCCCATCAAGCGGCAACAATTCCTCGCGCAGAAGCAACTCGACAACAACAGAAGTGCGTGCGGAAGCCGAGAAGGCAAACCCGCGGCAGCCCAACCAAGAAGCTTCCATGCGCGCGAAGGTGATTGCGGCTCCCCTTGCTCTGGCAAGTCTCACGGTGGCGGAACCTATCCCGTCCAAGATCCTGATCACGCCCGAGCAGCGACGCCCGACCGAGGCAGAAGCTCTTGACGGAATCTCTGAACTAGGTAACGCCGCCGCGAACGGTCTGCGCTCTGCTCAGCCTCTTAATGTAAAAACGCCGATCGTGATCTTTGACGAGCTTCACATTGAGCGCGTAGAGACCAAGCGCGACAAAGGATGGGCGCATCTGCAAATTGATTCACACGTGCGCATCACCGGCGAAGGAGCGGACTTCAAGCGGCGGCGCGAAAAGGTGCGATGGGAGCTTCGCCGCGACGCGTCCGGCTGGTTGGCAATTGCACCGGCGGAACGAACCTACGTCGGTCGAGACGCCGCCGTGCGTGTACTGGCCGCGCAGCTCGCCGAGATGGCCCAGAGCGAGGCCGCCGCGCAGCATGACGAAACGGTCATCGGCCAGGAAGCGCGTATCGCTAACCTGCTGAGCGCTCTCTTGGAAAAGTAACGGCCAGCGCGCTCGATAGCGTTGACGGGCAACTATGCAGTCTTCGCGCCTTCCAAAAGCGCGCACCTGATATCGTTCGACAACACCAATACCTCACGGTATAGTTTCCCACCGACACGCACTCATTGAGCTGTTCTGGAAGGTCTAGGCGGTGAAATCCTGACGATGAACCATGTTTTGGCAATGCTGGTGCCAGAGCGCCTGGTGCATCTTTCTTCGGTCGACCTGGCCATCATCGCGATCTACTTCCTTGCCGTTCTGTGTATCGGCTTCTACCTGAAGCGCTTTGCGCAAAGCGGCGAAGATTTTTTTCTGGCCGGCCGCGAGATGACCGCGTGGGTCGCGGGACTGAGTTTTCTTTCTGCCAATCTGGGATCGCTGGAGTTGCTCGGCTGGGCCGGCTCTTCCTATCAATACGGAATTCTCGCGGCCCATTGGTATTGGATCGGTGCGATTCCCGCAATGCTGTTCCTCGGCATCGTGATGATGCCGTTCTACTACATCTCGAGAACCCATTCGGTGCCTGGCTACCTGCAACTGCGCTACGGAAAAGCGGCGAGCGGATTAAGCGCGGTGTCTTTCGGCTTCATGACCATTCTGATGTCCGGCGTGAACATGTTTGCGATGGCCAAAGTGATGCAGGTCGTGCTCGGTTGGAACATTCACTTCAGCATCTGGGTATCATCGCTAACGGTGGGAATTTACGTGGCATCTGGCGGTTTATTTTCCGCGATTTTTAACGAAGTCCTGCAGTTTTTCTTGATCTGGTTCGGCGCGCTGCTGATTCCGATTCTCGGCCTGATTGAAGCGGGCGGATGGAATGGGCTTGTCGCGCGCATTCAGCACAATTTCCCCGGCCAGAATTTCACGCACGCGTGGAGTACGCTGGGGCGTTTCCAAGACAATCCAATGGGAATGCACTGGACGGGAATTGTCTTTGGATTGGGCGCCGTGATTTCCATGGGCTACTGGACGACGGACTTCCTGGTGGTCCAACGCGTCCTTTCGGCAAAAGATTTGCGCTCCGCAAAACTCGCCCCGATCATCGGTTCGTTTTTCAAGATGGCCGTGCCGCTGATTGTGATTCTCCCCGGTTTGATCGGTTTGGCCGTGCTGCCGGAAAAGCTGGTGCCGGAAAGCGCTTTGCAGCCAGGGCAGCACAGTTACAATGACGTACTGCCGCTGATGCTGGCGCGTTATTGCGGACCCGGATTGCTGGGTCTCGGCGTGACCGCATTGGTTGCCGGGTTCATGGCGGGAATGGCCGGCAACGTCAGCGCCTTCGCCACCGTGTGGACTTACGACATCTACCGTCCGTTTATCCGGAAAACGGCCACGGATCAACATTACGTTTCCATGGGCCGCTGGTGCACCATCATCGGCTTGTTTATCAGCATTGGCACCGCGTATTTGGCGATGGGCTTCGCGAGCATCATGGACTACGTGCAAGCGCTCTTCAGCTTTTTCATAGCGCCACTGTTCGGAACCGTGCTGCTCGGCATGCTGTGGAAACGCGCGACGCCGTTGGGCGGATTCTTGGGGCTGCTGGCCGGAACGCTGACCGCGATCGGCATCTTCGTTTCCATGAAAATTGATCATGACCTTGTCGCGGTGTTTGCACTCTCGCCGTTGGCGAAGGGACTGGCGCAGGATATGTATCAAGCGCTATGGTCTTGTTTGGTGTGCGTCCTGGTCACCGTCGTGGTGAGCCTCGCCACTACGCCCAAGCCCGCGGCGGAATTGACCGGGCTCGTGTATGGTTTCGCGCCGATACCAAAGGAAGAAAACGTACCGCTGCTGCACAGGCCGATTTTTTGGGCAGGGGTAGCGGTGGCGCTGTTTATGATTCTGCAGATCATATTCTGGTAGGAACTATGAGCGAAAGGCATCACATTATTCCGGTCTGGTTTTTCGTCGGTTTGTTGTTGCTGACCTACGGAGCGCTGATTGTGGCCAGCGGAGTCGCGGAATGGCGGAATCCTCCACCAACCGTGCTTGCAAATTTGCATGCACCAGTCTGGTGGGGCAGTCTGATGGTTGTCCTGGGCGGCGCGTATATCAATACTTTTCGGCCACGGAGGCCTTCATGAGCACGTTCGGCGTCATCGTCGGCAATCGGGGCTTTTTCCCCGACGTGCTGGCGCGCGACGGGCGAGAAGAAATCCTGCGTGTGCTGGCCGAGCAGGGCCACCAGGCGTTCTGCCTCACGCCGGAGGAAAGCAAGTTCGGGTCGGTGGAAACGTTCGCCGACGCGCGCCGCTGCGCGGGCCTTTTCCGCTCCCATGGCGATGACATAGACGGCGTGCTGGTGTCGCTTCCGAATTTTGGCGACGAGCGCGCCATCGCCGATACCCTGCGTCTCGCGCGCCTGAATGTTCCAGTGTTAGTGCAGGCGACTCCGGACGCACCCGGGAAAATGACGATCGCCCACCGACGCGACAGCTTCTGCGGAAAGATGTCCGCATGCAATAACCTGAAACAATATAAAATTCCCTATTCGTTAACGAAATTGCACACCGTCTCGCCGAGCTCCGCGGAATTCAAGAAGGACCTCGAGTGGTTCTCCGGAGTGTGTCGCGTGGTGAAGGGTTTGCGCAACCTCCGTGTCGGGGCGATTGGCGCGCGGCCGGCGGCCTTCAATACTGTGCGCTACAGCGAAAAACTTCTCGAAGCCAACGGCATTACCGTGGAAACGCTGGACCTCTCCGAGGTGATCGGGCGCATCGGGCGTATGAAAGACAGTGATGACCGCGCGGTACAGAAACTGAAGAACATCGAATGCTATGTCACGACCAGCGGCATCCCCCAGCCGGCGTTGCTCAAAATGGCCAAGCTTGGCGCGGTGATCGACGACTGGATGCACAGCGCGCAGGTGCAAATAAGCGCCGTGCAGTGCTGGACTTCGCTCGAAGAAAATCTCGGCGTGGTTCCGTGCACGGTCATGAGCATGATGAGCGATTCCCTGATATCGAGCGCCTGCGAAGTCGATGTCTGTGGCGTCTTGGGAATGCACGCACTGCAACTTGCCTCGCAAACGCCGAGCGCCTTGCTGGACTGGAACAACAATTACGGCAGCGATCCCAACAAGGCTGTGTGCTTCCACTGCAGCAATTTGCCCAAACATTTCTTCAAAGATGTGCAGATGGATTTTCAAGCCATCATCGCCGGCACGGTCGGGAAAGAAAATACGTTCGGCACCTGCGTTGGCCGCGTTAAATCCGGCGCCATGAGCTATGCGCGCTTCTCGACCGACGACCTGGCTGGCAAAATCCGCGGCTATGCCGGCGAGGGGCGCTTCACGGATGATTCGCTGGAAACATTTGGTGGCGCCGGGGTGGTGGAAATTCCCAACATGCAAAAACTCCTGCACTACATCTGCGAGAATGGATTCGAGCATCACGTGGCCGCGAATTTCTCCACGGTCGCGCCTATGATTCACGAGGCGACCACGCGCTATCTCGGCTGGGACATGTACGCGCACGCCTAAGCAAGCGATGCCGCAGGCGCGAGTGCAATCCAACTTGGAAACCATTTCATGGCCATCGTAGCGGGCGCAGATTTTGGCACGCTCAGCGTGCGCGTCACCATCGTCGATACGGAACGCGGCCGCCTCGGTTCCGGAGTCGCCGAGTACCCGCTGCATCGCAAGAAAGATGACCCGGACCACGCCACGCAGAGCCACGACGACCACATGCGCGCCCTCGCCGAGGCTACTCGCAAAGCCACTGCCGCCGCACGTATCTCCGGCGACCAAGTTGCCGCCCTCGCCATCGACACCACCGGCTCCAGCGTCATTCCCGCAGACGCAAACCTTCAGCCGCTCGATGAATATTATCTGTGGTGCGACCATCGCTCTTGGCGCGAAGCCGCGTTGATCACCGAAACCGCCCGCCGCCAAAACCTTCAAGCGATCAATTGGTGTGGCGGAACGTATTCCTCCGAGTGGGGCTTTTCCAAGCTGCTCCACTGGCTGCGCAATAATCCAGCCAAGCGCGAGCGTTTCGCTACCGCCTTTGAGCATTGCGATATGGTCGCCGCCGTTCTATCCGGCATTAGCGACCCCGCCACGGCCCCGCGCTCCATTTGCGCGATGGGGCACAAATGGATGTGGAACGCATCCCTCGGCGGTCTGCCACCGGAGGATTTTCTGGTATCGGTCGATTCGCTGCTGGCCGGTGTTCGCGCGAGACTAGACGGCCGCTACGCAACGAGCGACAAAATCGCGGGGCATCTTGCGCCGGAGTGGGCCAACAAACTCGGGCTCCGCGCCGGCATTCCCATCCCGGTCGGGGCCTTCGACGCGCATTGGGACGCGGTGGGGGCGGGCGCACGCACCGGCGACGTCGTGAACGTTGTCGGCACGTCCACCTGCATTATCGCCATGAGCGACGAAACACGGCTCATCCCCGGCGTCTGCGGCGTTGTGCCCGGCTCTGTGCATCCGAAAAAAACTGGCGTCGAGGCTGGGCTGTCCGCCACGGGCGACATTTTTGAAGCCATCGCGCGGCGCGCTAATAGCAGCGTCGCAGCGCTATCGCAGGACCTCGCTGCGTACCGAGCTGGTCAAACCGGTTTGCTTCGCCTCACCTGGGACAACGGTGACCGCACAGTCCTGGTCAATCCCGAACTCGGCGGGATCACGCTGGGCTGGCACTTGACGCACGGCGCGCAAGATGAATTATTCGCGGCCATCGAGGGCACCGCCTTCCACACTCGCGTTATCCTGGAACGCATGGAACAGCATGGCGTCCCGATCCGCCGGGTCATCAACGCCGGCGGCATCCCGCAGAAAAATGAAGTGCTGAATCGCGTTTACGCCAATGTGCTAAACAAGCCGGTGCTCATCCCCAAATCGGACGTCACCAGCCTCGGCTCCGCGATTTTTGCCGCGCTGGCCGCCGGCGCGTTTCGCTCTCTCGAAGAAGCGCAAGACGCGCTGTGCCCCGAATATCGCGTCGTCGAACCAGATGCCAAGGCCGCTCAAACATACGAAGAGCTCTACGCTTTGTATCGCGACCTTTACTTCGCTTTCGGCAGCTCGAACGCGCCAGCGATTTCCGCAGGCCGCATCCTTCCAACTTTGCGGCGCGTCGCCGCCGCTGCGCGAGGCAATGCATGATCCTGAACGCCCTTCGTGAAGAAGTGCTGGAAGCCAATCTGGAATTGGTCCGGCGGGGGTTGGTGCTCTACACATTCGGCAATGCCAGCGGCATCTCGCGCGACGAAGGCCTGGTGGTGATCAAGCCCAGCGGCGTTCCATATGACAAAATGAAGCCCGAAGATCTGGTGGTCACGGATCTGCACGGCAAGATCGTCGAAGGCTCGCTGCGCCCTTCCTCCGATCTGCCCACCCATTTGATTCTCTATCGCGAATTCGCCGCCATCGGCGGCATCGCACACACGCACTCGCGAGCGGCCACTTCCTGGGCCCAGGCGCAGCGCGAGATTCCCTGCTTTGGCACGACGCACGCCGACTACTTCCACGGCCCTATCCCGGTGACCAAGCCGCTGCGCCCGGCGCAGATTCGCGCGGACTACGAAGCAAACACGGGCTTGGCCATCGTGCGGCGCTTCGCGAAGCTCGATCCGATGCATGTGCCCGCCGTGCTCGTTGCTGGACACGCTCCGTTCTGCTGGGGCACCACGCCTTCCGAAGCCGCGCACATCGCGGTCATCGTCGAAGAAATTGCCGCCATGGCATCCCAGACGATTGCCGCCAATCCGAGGGCACGCTGCATCTCCTGGCATCTCCACGACAAGCATTTTCGCCGCAAACATGGCCGCGACGCCTATTACGGACAGAATAAGTAGCTAGCCTTCAAGGCTGCTGGAATGACGGGGTTCTTTGTATAGAACGAAGGTCTTTTCGCGGCGAAGGAAGAAAGCGGCGTCGCGGTTTCGGCGATATTTTGCTTTGCTTGCTTGCCGCGAGCGATTAGGATGCCAATTCAAATTAATCCCTGTGGAGGAAACGTTGCGAACGATTGCGCTTCTAGCCCTGCTCACCGTGCTGGTCACACCTGCATTTGCTCAGAAACAAAAGCCGAAGAAATCCGCTGAAAAAAAGCAAGAGACTGCGCAGCCGGTGCCCGCTGCTCCCGCTGCCGCCCAGAAGGACGATGAGGAAGACAAGGGCCCATGGAAGGCGCTCACCTATCGCCTCGTCGGACCGTTTCGTGGCGGACGGGTTCTCGCCGTTTCCGGCGTCGTCGGCCAGGACAACACCTATTATTTTGGCGGCGTGGCAGGCGGCGTATGGAAGACCACGGATGGCGGCCTCAATTGGAAGCCTCTCTTTGACAAACAGAAGGACGCTTCGCCTTCCATCGGCGCGCTCGCGGTTTCCGAATCCGATCCCAACATTATTTATGTCGGCACCGGGGAAGCGTGCATCCGCGGCAACATCGTCGGCGGAAACGGAGTATACAAATCCATCGACGCCGGCAAGACCTGGAAGTTTGCCGGGCTTGGCGACACGCGCGCCATCGGCCGACTGATCGTGAACCCGAAAAATCCGGACGTCGCGTTCGTCGCTGCTTTGGGACATCCATTCGGCGATAACGAAGAGCGGGGCGTCTTCCGCACTCGTGATGGCGGAAAGAACTGGGAAAAGGTCCTTTATAAGGATGGGAAAACCGGCGCGATCGACATCACCTTCGACCCCAGCAATTCCAATATTTTGTTCGCGGCGCTCTGGCAGGCGCGGCGTACTCCCTGGAGCATGGATAGCGGCGGTCCCGGGAGCGGCCTGTACCGCTCCGCGGATGGCGGCACGACCTGGAAAGAGATCAAAGCGCACGGGTTGCCGGAAACAGTTTTGGGACGTATCGGCGTTACCGTGTCCGGGGCAAACCCCAACCGCGTATGGGCGGTCGTGGAAGCGGAGAAAGGCGGCATTTACCGCTCCGATGACGGCGGCGAGAACTGGCAGCTTCTCACCGACGATCACCGCTTCCGCCAGCGTGCCTGGTACTACTCGCACATCTTTGCCGATCCCAAATCCGCCGACACCGTCTACATTCTCAACACCGGCGTGTACCGTTCGAACGACGGCGGCAAAACTTTTAATTCTGTGCGCGTGCCGCACGGCGACAATCACGGCCTGTGGATCGATCCCACAAACCCGAAGCGCCTCATCAACGGCAACGACGGCGGCGCCACCATTTCCACCGACGGCGCGCAAAGCTGGACCAGCGTTTACAACCAGCCCACCGCGCAGTTCTATCACGTCACCACCGACAATCGCTTTTCTTATTACCTTTACGGCGCGCAGCAGGACAACTCCACCGTGGGCATCGCCAGCGCTAGCGCCAATGGCGCAATCGACCGACCAGATTGGTATGACGTCGGGGGCGGCGAAAGCGGCTACATCGCTCCCGATCCCACGGATCCCGAAATCGTGTACGCAGGGTCTTACGGTGGGGAGATCACCCGCTACGATCACTATACCGGCGAAACTCAGTCCGTGAATCCTTGGCCCGTGAATCCCATCGGCTGGGCTGCGGCAGACGTGAAGCACCGCTTCCAGTGGACCGAGCCGATTGTGTTTTCGCCGCACGACCCTAAGACTCTCTACTTCGCCGGCGAGGTGCTGTTCAAGACTACCGACGCCGGGATGAGCTGGAGCAGCATCAGTCCCGACCTGACTCGCAACGATAAGCAAAAGCAGCAAGCCTCCGGCGGCCCGATCACGAAAGACAACACCGGTGTCGAAGTGTACGACACGATCTTTTCCGTTGTGGAATCGCCTGCGCAAAAGGATTTGATCTGGGTGGGGACCGATGATGGTTTGATGCAACTCACCCGCGATGGCGGCCAACACTGGGAGAACATCACCCCCAAGGCGATGCCGGAATGGGGCACAGTCAGCATGATCGAAGTTTCGTCAAAGGATGCGGGCACTGCATACCTGGCTGTCGAACGGCATAAATTGGACGACTTTGCGCCATACATTTTCAAAACCACGGACTTCGGTAAAACTTGGAGCAAGATTGGGAATGGCCTTCCCGCGAATGCCTATGTCCACGCCGTGCGCGCCGATCCCAGGCGTGTCGGTTTGCTCTTCGCAGGCACGGAGGCGGGCGTGTTCGTTTCCTTTAACGATGGCGAGCAATGGCAGCCGCTGCAGTTGAATCTACCGCTCTCACCGGTGAACGACCTCGTGGTGAAGAACAACGACTTGATTATCGCCACACACGGCCGCAGCTTCTGGGTGCTTGATGACATCACACCGCTTGAGCAGTATAGCGACTCTGTCGCTCAGGATCCCGCGTATCTGTTCACTCCTGCGGCGGCAAATCACACGGTGTTCCGCGGCTCTTTCTTCCGCGCCGGAGCCAATACCGGCAAGAATCCCCCGGCTGGCGCGGTGATCGACTATTGGCTGAA
>WNFD01006883.1_pt1 | contig 11328 bp, 5 predicted proteins | sample 5400491 | NCBI WGS metagenome assembly WNFD01 (sample SAMN13153343, study PRJNA577476) | soil metagenome | isolation source: 120 cm saprolite under Douglas fir tree site 2 hole 2 replicate 2 | place: USA:California | collected 2015-04-18 | reverse complement strand
GGACGCTGCCTCGCCGGCGTCCCTCGCCACGATTCCCGTGCCGTCGCGACGGACTCGATCGGCGATCGCGCCCACGTCGGATACCAGCGCCGGCGTGCCCGACACGAGCGCCTCGGAGAGGGTATACGAGAACGTTTCGTCCCATTGCGGGAAGATGACCGCCAGCCCGATCCCAAGGTCGGCGAGGCGCGAAACGATGGTGCCGCGCTCGTAGGGGCCGTGGATATGGAGTCGCTCTCCGAGGCCGCAAGCACGCAGTCTCGCGGCATAGCCGAACCGATCCACGTTGCCGAGGAAATGCCACTCGAGGGGTAGGTCCTTGGTTCGCTCGACCAGATCGATCACCGCCGACGCGCCTTTGAGCGGGTATGCGATCTCTCCGAAGACGGCGACACGGATCGGACCACCTGGGGAGTCTTCCGGGCGCGACGCCTTGGCGTCGTAGCCGTGCTCGATCACGTACGTGCGAGTCCGTGCGAGAGGAAGGTGGGCCTGCAGGACGGTGAGCGCGACGCTCGAGGGCGCGATGACGGCACGGGCATGCGAAAGCAGGTCCAGGAACGCGGCTCGGTGCCTGGAACGAAGATCGCCCAGGTCCTCGCGCCGAAGCGTCGCGAGGCTCAAGCTTTCGAAGAAAGCAGGGAGGCAGCCGGCCCCGCAGCGCTCGCCCTCGCGAGGGCAAGGGCAGCGGGCCCCCGCCTCGAAGTCGTAGAGATTCCAGTTCGGACAGACCGAATAGTAGTCGTGCGCGGTGAACACGTACGGCACGCCCGCTTCCCGCAGCGTGCGCGCCACCGCGACGGGCCAGAACATCAGATGGTGGAGATGCGCCCAGGAGATTCCGAACAGGTCGACCCAGCGCCTCACCACGTCCTGCACCTCGGCGTGCTCGATCGAGAAGCGCTCCGCCGATCCGCCCAAGGGAAACCGGAAGAACGTCGGCAGCTCGACGCGGCCGTCGAGGATCTCGGCCGCGACCAGCTCCTTGCCCTCGGGATATCCGATGACTGCGCGGGGGAAGGCGAGCGAACGGACCAGGTCCACCAGGTGATGCTCGCTGCCGCCAGGGGAGGGGTCGAAGGGCGACGCATGAATGAGGAACAATGGCGCCCCGCGCGCACCTTCGCGAAGCCGGCGCAAATGGAAGTCGATTTCGCGGTGCAGCGGCGAGAGGGGGTTGATCCGGCAGAATTCCGCGATCAGCGCGTGATAGTCGGGATGCTTCTCGCGCAAGAGCTGCTCGTTCCGGCGCTCGAGTTCGTGACCTCCCGCTCCGAAAGATGCCTTTCCCTTGTGCCAGACGAACACGTCGTCGGCCAGCCGGACCTTGAATCCCTGCTTGCGCGCGCGCTGGCAGAGGTCGTTCTCCTCGCCGAATCCACGCCCGAACGTCTCCTCGTCGAACAAGCCGACCTTCTGCAGCACTTCGAGACGAATGTACATGCAGAAGCCGACCCCGGTCGGCATCTCCGGCCGCTGGCGGCGCGATACTGCCGTGACGACCGTCGACATCGAGCGGGGGGAATGCCCGGCCGGGATCTCGTTGTCACCGAATCGGGGAAGGCTGAAGATCGTGGCGTTGTTCGAGAATGGCGTCACGATCCCCGTCTCATGGTCGGCGGTCGCCGCGTCGCGGAGTCGATCGAGGAACCCGGGGAAGACCTCGGTATCGCTGTTCAACAGCAGTACGTCCCGGCCAGCGGCCAGCGCCTCCCGCATCCCTCGATTGGCGGTGCCTACGAACCCGGCATTCGTTTCGTTGAACAGCGCGATCACCCGCTCGTTCTTCGCGGCAAGGGCGCGCAGGTCGTCCGCGACCCCGGGCTCCGGGCTGGCATCCTCGATGAGCACCAGGCGGAAGTCGGTGCCGCCGTGCTGCAGCACGCTCGCCGCGCAGCGGCGCGACAACTCGCGAGCGTTATAGACTGGCACGACCACGTCCACCGGACGTCGCCTCGGCGGCCGCTCCTTCCGCACCACGGCGATGTACTCACCATAGCCTTCGAGCGGGTTCTCCTGCAGCTCGACCACGTTGCAGGCTTCGTGCGCGCATGCCCACTGCAGGACTCGCTCAAACAGGCAGCGATCGAAGACGTGAAAATGGATGCTGTAGTCCTGCGCGATCAGCTCCTCGGCGTGGCGGTCCTGTTCCGCCGGCGCCATGTCCTGCGCATGCGCGCTGCGCGCCCACTCCACATAAGTAGCGCGATCGATCGGGCTGCCTTTCCGGCCGGCGCCGCCGTGGTCCTCGAGCAGGTGACCGAATGGCGTCACGTCGCGCAGGCGATCGTGTGGATTCGCCCGGTCCGGTATGGAAACATAGAGATGGCCGCCGGGTCGCAGCACGCGCAGCCATTCCCTCAATGCGCCAAGGGGATCGCGCATGTGCTCGAGGACGTGGTTGCAGACGACGAAATCCTCGCTATCGGAAGGAACGATCGACAGCTCCTCGGCGGAAGCGAGGACCGAGGGCTCGACGAGTGGCTGCCCGTCCAGTTCCGGGTACTGGCGGCGTAACTCGGCCACGGGCAGGCGGTCCACGTAGCGGACCTGCGCTTCGGGCGGCAGCGTCAGCGGATTCTGCAAGGCGCCGATCTCGAGTCCCTGGCCCTGAAGGAAGCGCCCCGCGATCCCGATCCTCGCGTGTATGCCTCCAGCCAGGGGGCGCGCCATGAGCAACGCGAGAGTCGCGACCTCGAAAGAGCCCGGGCGGTCGAGCGGATCGAAGCGCGCTGCCTGCGCGTCGGCCGGCAGCAGATCGACGCCGTCGCGGGAGAGTTCGAGCACGTAACAGCGCATCTTGCCATCCGCGATGACGGGGAATCGCACGCTGTGCGTTTCGGAGAACTGCGCGCTCGCCATCCGCTTCCAGAAGAACTGAGCAACCGCGTGACCCGAATCCGTTCGCGCCGCCATCTCCACCGCGAGGTAGCGCGCGCGCCCGGCCCCAACGGGCCAGGGCGCGATCTCGAAGAAGGGGTCCCCCGCGCTCGCGCGAAAAGACGTGTCGCGCGACGAGCCGGTCTGCGGCTCGATCTCCGCATTGTGCGGCCGCGCGCCGATCGGCCTCGAGCGGTCGGCGAGCACGAGACCGACCAGCTCATCGGCGACCAAAAGGCGATCGCCCGATCTCTGAGCGCATGCGAGCCAGCGAGACACTTCCGGATCGCCGGCCGTGGGTGACGGGGCGATCTCCCCCGCGCCGAGCTTGTTGGTCGGCGGCTCCTGCGCCGCGATCCGTCGCGGGGCGAGCGACATCAGCACCGAACGACGCGCGACCGAGACCCGCCGGCGCACCGCGGCCGAGACGCCGGAATCCATCTCCAGGCGGCGCAGCCTTGGGACGGAGGCGGTTGCTTGCCCGCACAAGCCAAGCAGCTGGCGCGCCAGCGCGTGCGAATATGCCTCGGCGGAGTACTCCTCCAGCGCAATCCGTCGCGCGGCGCGCCTCACGGTCAATGCCCGCCCCCGAGTCGCGAGAGCCAGCATTGACGAGACCCATTCCTCCTCGCGCGTGGCGAGGAAACCGGACACGCCCGGCAGAATCGCCTCTTCGTACTGCACCGTCGGGGAGGCGACGGCCGGGACTCCGAGAATGCCCGCCTCGAATACCTTGAGGGCGCTCTTCGCATCGGAGAAATCGTTGATTTCCTCGATCGGGGCGAGGACCGCCGTGCACCTCGCCATCAACCACGGATAGACGCGATGATCCTGGTATCCGAGGTGCAGCAGGCGATCGCCGAACTGCGTGAGCGCCGGCGGGATCTCCGCGTGTCCGCAGATCACTAGCTTCGCGTCCGGACGCTCCCGAAGGAACCGTACTAGCGCGCTGGCGACGGAAGCCAGGTCGCCGTCGTGTGTATTGGACCCGCTCAAGTACCCGAAGGTGGGGCTCGAATCGACGAACCGGCGCACGACCGCGGCCGCGCGGCCGATCGCCATCTGGGCTCGTGAAAGCACGTTCGGGTGCACGATCGCCCGTTTTCCGAGCTGACGCGCATGGCGCGCGATCGTGGGCGTCGCCGCCAGGCAGAAGTCGGCTTGCAGGAGCGTGCGACGGAGCGCCGCGAACTCCTCGCGATATTTCCAGAGCCGGTCCGCGCCGAATCGGCGCAGGAAGGGCATCATCGACTCCACCGCGGGATCGAAGATGAGGTCGTCGATGTCGAAGGCGACCGCGGCGCCAGAGGAGCGGCAGGCCTGGACGAGTCGTTCAACCCGCCCCGACCAGCCGAGCCGGAACAGCACCACCAGCGAGTAGGCCGGAATCTCCTGGAACAGATCTGGATCCTCGATGCGAGAGACGTTCGCCGCTACGCCGGATTCGCGGAGCTGCTCGCAAGCGTGAAGGCATCGATACCGATATGGAGCGTCCGCGCGATCCGTCACGAACAGCACTCGAAGCCGGTGACTCTCGGTTTCCGTGAGTGGACCGATCGGGCGGATCCGCCGTGCCCACCGCTTCGTGTCAGCCGTCTCGCGCGCATCGTCGCTGCGGCGCAGGCGCTGGATCTCCAGATTCTGCTCGGCGGTCACGCGATCGTGTTCCTTCAACCGCGCGTGCAGCTCCTTGGCTTCGGCCTGTGCGGCGGTGAGCGCCCCGTGGTAGCTGCGCAAGCTCGTCCTCAGCTCCTGCGCTTCGGCCTGTGCGGCGGTGAGCGCCCCGTGGTAGCTGCGCAAGCTCGTCCTCAGCTCCTGCGCTTCGGCCACGAGCCTGCCAGCCAGCGCGTCGCTCGCGTCGAGCGGTGTCGCCTGGGCTTGATCGTCTCCGGCCTGCGCCCAGCCGGTCGGAATCGCTCGCACGATGAACTGGTACGTATCCGAATTCGGGTTGCGCCCCAGGAGGGCCAGCACGTCGTCCGGCAAGGACAGGTCGGAACGGAACTCGGTGAGTCGCGGGTCGATCCGCACGCGATCCGCGATTCGCGCCGCGAATCCGGCTGCGTGGAACAGCGCGAGGACGTCCGCCTCGCCGAAGAACTGGATGTGCGTCGAATCCAGCAATCCTTCCGGGCTGCGTGGGAACCGTCCTCGGATCAGTTCGAGGACCACCGAAGCGTGCGTCACGTTGGGAACGGAAGCGAGCAGGACGCCGCCGGGCTTGAGCAGGCCCGAGAGCTTGCGCAGGACGGCCCCGGGATCGAGCAGATGCTCGAGCACGTCCGCGGCGACGATCACGTCGAAATCGCGCGGAAGTCGATCCGCGACCGCGGCGATGTCTCCTACGTGAACTTCGTGGCATCTCGCGCGCGCGGCCTCGGCCTCCTCTGGATCCAGCTCGACTCCGATGACGGTGCAGGACCGCTTCTCCTGGAGCGCCGCCGCGAATGCACCCCAAGCGCACCCGACGTCGAGTACGCGGGCGCCGTGGGGAACCAGCGCCAGGAGCTTGCCCCAGGACGTGTCCGGCGGTGCATCGAATGCGCGCGAGTCGCCGTACCGAGCGTGCGGAACTTGCTGTTCTTCGCGCATGATGTGGAGCGGGTTGGTACCAGGAGCATCTGCCTGTGTAAAGACACGGCTCTCTGCGCCGCGCTTCAATTCCGTGGGGGCCAGGCCAGCGTCGCCGAAAACGAACGAAGCGACAGATTCGGGCTGTGGAAAGGGTCCTCGAATCGATCGGTGCGCCACCGGTTGCGCAGGATCCGCTCCTCGCGGTGCCAGCGCGCGCGGTTTCGAGGTGAGTCGTCGGAGCCGCGCGACCGGCCCTCGTCGTGGACCAACCGCGCGTGCGGGGTGTAGACGTTGCGCAGTCCGCGCGCGCGCAGCCGCAGACACAGATCGACGTCGTTGAAAGCCACTGCCAGCGACTCGTCGAACCCTCCCGCGGCCAGGAACGCGTCCCTCCCGACCAGCAGGCACGCGGCGCTGAGCGCGCTCACTCCCCGCGCGACCATCGTTCTTCCGAGCGCATCTCCGGGATGGTCCGGCGGCAGGCCTCGGAACAGATGGCTGGCGACACCGTACAGCCCGACCACGATCCCGGCATGTTGCACCGTCCCGTCGCGATACTGCAGGCGGGCGCCGACTGCCCCAGCCCCGGGTGACGTTGCTCGCGCCGCCATCTCTACCAGCCATTCGTCGTCGAGCGGCTCGACATCGTCGTTCAGGAAGCAGAGTAGGTCGCCGCGCGTTTCGCGCACTGCGCGGTTGTTCAGCGCCGAGAAATTGAACGGCCTCTCGTCGCGGAGGATGCGCGCACGGCCGGCCCTCTGCAGACCGCGCAGGAGCGCCAGGGTATCGTGCCCAACGCTGCCGTTGTCGACGACGACCGTCTCGACTGGACCGGGGGTAGCGCGTGCGCGCCAGCCCGTCCAGGCAACGACGAAAGGAGGTCGGGCTGGTCTCGACTGGGTACGATGATGCTGATCGACGGGGCGGGATGTGGCACCTGAGGCCGGACGTGGAAGCTGCCCGGCAGGAGGCCTGGTCGGGCGGTGGGCTGGACGTCGCGAAGCGCGGCGAAAGCAGCCCCCGCGGCGACCTCGCGCAGCGCATGCACGAGGACGTGGGACGCGTGCACCGGCGCATGGACGAGGGGCGCCGCGCGCAACAGCAGGTCGTATCCGGCGCAGTCCGCGCGGTTCGAGCGAAAGCCCCTGCGTCCTTTACGATCTCGGGGCGGAAGGCGCAAAGTGCGAGACGTAATCTCGGGCCTGCAACAGGTCGACGTCGAGCCGTGGCTTGAAGCACGGTTCCGTGCGCAAACCCCGCGAATCGCGTCGATCCTCGTCACAAGTCAGGAGCTCGGCGTCCGGCCGCAGGACGAGCGTTTCCGCGAGCTCCAGCAGGGCATGCGGTGCGAGCTCGGCGCTCGGATCGACCACCGCCACAAGCTCTCCGGTCGCTATCTCGGTCAGGCGTTCCAGCCGCCCCAGGTTGTCCCCGGCCACGAGTAGCTGCCATTCGCCGTAGATCTGCGCGCGGACCGATGCGACAGTGCGAGCCGCGTCGGTACGAGAAGGAACGACGACGGTGATTCGCGGACGACGGGACAGCCGTTGCAAGCGCAGGCGAAGCTCCTCCGGACCCGGCTCGAATCGGCGGATCCACTCCGCGTACGATGTGGAGCGCAGGCCCAACGCGACCCCGAGATCCTGGGAACGCAGGAGCGAGAGGGAGCGCCCGGCCAGCTCCGCGGCATGTGCCGGATCCGCCGCCACATCGCGCGCCGCCCGCGCCGCCGCCCGGCAGAGCCGCCAGAGACCCTGTACAGCGTTCCTCAACGCACCCGGTCCTGGGCCTTCAGGGTCCAGCCGATCAGCTTGTACAAGAGCCGCGCCGCGACGTTCTCGTCCCATTCCGTGCCGTCCCCCGCCGGCACCACCTCCGTCAGATCGAATCCAACGATGCGCCGCCCGCTCCGCACCACCGCGGCAAGCAGCGCCGTGGCCATCTGGAAGGAGAGGCCGCCGGGCACCTTCGTGCCCGTATGCGGGCAGAGGGTCGGGTCTAGGCCGTCGATGTCGAAGCTGACGTAGACGTCCTGGGGCAGCGCCTCGACGATGCGCAGGGTCTGCTGGCCCCAGGTCTCGCCCGCGAAGCGCGCCTCGGCCAGCTCGGAGTCGAAGAAGGTCCGGATCCGGCCGCCGGAGGCCGCGATGCGGTCGTGCTCCTCCTCGCACAGGTCGCGGATGCCGACCTGCACCAGTCGCGAGACCTGCGGGATGCGCTCGACGACGTTGTCCATGATCGACGCGTGCGACCAGGTGAATCCTTCGTACGCGCGGCGGAGGTCGGCGTGCGCGTCGACATGGAGGATGCCCAGGCCCGGCCAGCGCCGCGCGTGCGCCTCGATGGCGCCGAACGAGACGGAATGATCCCCGCCCACGGTTCCGACGATCTTGCCGCGGCCCAGGAACAGCTCCGCGGTCGCGCGCACCCACGCGTTCATCTTTTCCATGTGCGCGTCCACCGTCGCCGCCGCGCCGAGGAGCGCCGGATCGCCGTGCGTCCCGCCCGCCGCGATGACGTGCGCCGCGGCGGTGCGCGCCCCGAGGTCCCAGGCGCGCACGTCCGGGGACTCCTCCAGCATCGCGATGCCCTGCTCGTACGGCTTGCCGGTCTCGACGTCGAACAGATCCACCTGCCGGCTCGCCTGCAAGATCGCGCGCGGCCCGTTCGACGTGCCGCCGCCGTAGCTGGTGGTGGCCTCGAACGGCACGGGGAGGAGCACCACGCGCGCTTCGGCGGGCGAGTGCGGCATGCCGAAGATGCCGCCGCGCGACGCGGCGGCGTTGGGGTCGAACCTGGTCACGCCAGCACCTCCGGGCACATCTCGCGGACCAGCTTCGGCCGCACGCGCGTGGCGGCGAGCAGCGCCTGCAGCCTTGCGCGCGCGCCGCGGTGCTCGCGGTGCACGCGCCGGGCGAGGATCAGCTCGTTCTTGAGCGAATGCTCCCAGCCGGTCAGCTCGGTCACCGTGACCTGGTAGCCGAACGACTCGAGCAGCAGCGCGCGCACCACGTTGGTGAGGTGCGCCCCGGCCTCGCGGCGGTGGATGGGATGGGCCCTGAGGAGCGGCCAGGGCTGCGCGGCGGCGTCGGGCTGCTCCTTGAGCTGCGCCGCAACCTCGGCCTGGCAGCATAGCACCACCGCGATGTGGTCCGCTCCCCGCCGGAGGCCCGCCGCGATCGCATCGTCGGTCGCGGTGTCGCAGGCGTGCAGCGCCATGAGGAGGTGCACGCGGTCGGGCAGCGGCGCCTGCGCCAGCTCGGCCTGGACGAACCTCATCCGCTCGAATCCCAGCTTCACCGCCCGCTCCTCGGCGCGGCGGCGCAGGTCCTCGCGGGGCTCGACGCAATACAAAACGCGGCGCGGTGCCGGCCGCAAGCTCGAAGACGTTCCGGCGGAAATACTCCTTCAAGAACGGGTCGTCGGCAAAGTTGATCCTCCAGACGTCCGTGAGCAGGTACACGGTTCGAGACGCCAGCGTCTGGAATCCTTCCAGGAAGGAAGGGTCGAAGAAGTAGAGATTTCCGACCAGCACGGCCTCGGGACGCTCGGCCCTCAACTTGCGCGCCAAGGCGGCAAGGTTCTGCTGGTTGATCGCGTCCCGCTCTGCCACACTTCCGGCGAGGGGCCGGTAGATGCTTTCGTTCGATGTGAGCAGCTTGAGGCTGCGCTCGACGGGCACCTCTTCGTGAACGGGTCTGGCGGTTCCGAAATCGCTCGTCAGAACGCTGACCTGATGACCGCGCCGAGCCAATGCCGACGCCACCACGTCGCAGAGGCGCTCGTAACCTCCGACCGCGTTCGGCGGGTAGAGGTTGCTGACGACCAGGATCTTCATTCAGCGGTGCCTCGAATCGGGGGCTCAAGTGGCCGGCGCGCGGGAAACGAAGACCATGTTGTCGTAGATGGCATGTTTCCGTTGATCGACGCCGATGTCCTTCGACCACAACACTTCCGTGGGGCCGGTCAGGGAGAGGTAACGCTCCACGATGTCGGCCCCGAAGTCGACGAAAACCAACGCACCCTCTGGCCGGTTGGGGTCCCCATGCTACACCGGTTCGAGCAGGTGCTCGATGCGACGGTCGCGCTGGACGGCGCGGCGGACCGAGCGGGCTTGTCCCAATACACTGCGATGCTAGAGATGTGGCACCCGCCCGGCTTCAGGATCCGGCGTAGCTCCCGGCACGCGCGCTCCGGGCCCAGCTGGTCGCCCTGCACGTAAAGCAGTACCTGGGTCACCAGGCCGGTGAGCTGGTGGTGATCGGTCACTTCGAGGAGCCGCCGCAGGTACTTCGGGCCGCGCCGCTCCGGGTCCCGTCCGACCGAGAGGCGCCGGGCGAAGAAAGCCGTGGCTGCGGCCCATTCGACCTTCACCTTGTGCGCGGACTCGGAGATGGTGTTGCTGCCGTGGAAGCGGTAGGCGAGCAGGGGTTGCCCCAGCACGGTGACCTTCCTTCCGTGGACGACGAGACGCAGAAAGAAGTCCAGGTCGTGCGCGTAGCGGAGCTCGTCAAAGCCGCCCACCTCCTCGAACAGCGACCGGCGTGCGACGACGTTGGAGGTCGTCATCAAGAAGTTGCCGTTGACCAATGCCAGCCCGAGGTCCCCCACCTCCCTGTAGAAGTTGCGCGCGTTGTCGTACCACGGGTTTGCGATGCTTCGGCCCTCGCCGTCCAAGAAGCAGATCTCGCTGGCGACCACGGCGACGTTGGGGTCCGCTTCGAGAACGGCGAGGCAGCGCGCCAGCCTGGTGGGATGGTAGAGATCGTCCGAGTTGAGGATGGCGATGTACCGGCTCGTCGCCGCCTGGATGCCTTCGTTGAGTGTTCGGGCGGCTCCTTGATTCGGCCGGGACCAGAAACGCAGCGACGCCTGTCGCCGCGCCAGATGCTCGACGCGACCGGCGGAACCGTCGGTCGAGCCATCGTCTATGCAGATGATCTCCCGGGGTTGGGAGGTCTGCACGAGCACGCTCTGGATCGCCTCGACCACGAAAGATTCGTGGTTGTATACCGGAATCACCACCGATACGTCAGCGGGACGCCCTTCGCTGGCTGCTCGCTTGAATCCAAACACCACCATCGTCCTCTTCGTGTCATCGTTGGGTCGCCGGGGCGACAGCGTTGTAGACCTCCCTCTTCCGGTGCGTCAAATTGAATGTCGACGTGAGCGGCGCCGCCGCTTCCAGTCGGGCGCGATGCCTTTCAGCCCGGCGCGGAGCTGGGCGATTCCCTCATAGGCGAAGAGGTACGCGAGCAAGCCCGGATAACCGATCGCGCGCGCGGAGGCTGCGCACCATCCGGCCGTGGCGCTGCGCAAGGCAGCGCCCGCGTTGGCGCCTGGCGGGCAGCTCCTCGTCACCGTGCCGGGCGGGCCGCGCTTGGCATTCGACAGCCACCTCGGGCACCGCCGCCATTACTCGCCCGGCGAGCTCGAGGAGCTCCTCCGCCAGGCCCGGTACGAGCCCGTCGAAGTGTGGGGCGCCGGCTTTCCTTTCTTCAACCTCTGCAAGCTCGCGGTGATCCTTCGCGGCAGGCGACTGGCACAGGACCTGGATCAGGCGAGGCCCCTCTCTCGGTCCCCCTCAGCGCCGCGCCCGGGCGACCCAGGCCTCCACGTCCTCCAGCTTCCGAGGAAAGTCGGCGGTGAGGAGCCTCCACTTGCCGTTGGGGAGCACGAGCACCTCGTCCTCGATGCGCACCCCGAACCCGCGCTCGGGCAGGTAAATACCGGGCTCCACGGTGAACACGGCGCCCGCCGGGATGGGCGCGTCGTAGAGACCCACGTCGTGGACGTTCAGACCGAGGAAGTGCCCGAAGCTGTGGATGAACTTGTCCAAGTATCCCGCCTTGCGCAGCGAACTCTCCGCCACCT
>WNFD01006882.1_pt1 | contig 11328 bp, 9 predicted proteins | sample 5400491 | NCBI WGS metagenome assembly WNFD01 (sample SAMN13153343, study PRJNA577476) | soil metagenome | isolation source: 120 cm saprolite under Douglas fir tree site 2 hole 2 replicate 2 | place: USA:California | collected 2015-04-18 | reverse complement strand
TCGCCCACCACGGCGGACATCATCCAGTGAAGCAGCTGGCCAGCGGCAAGATCGTGATTACCGCGCACAACCATAACTTCGCCGTCGATCCCGATTCGCTGCCGCAAAGTGAAGTTGAATTGACGCATATGGATCTAAACGACTCAACCCTCGAAGGCATGCGCCACCGGAATTTGCCGCTGTTCACAGTGCAGTATCATCCGGAAGCAGCGCCGGGACCGCACGATTCGCACTATCTGTTTAAAGACTTTGTGAAGATGATGGAGGAGTTTAAGGGGTGACGACTGCTGCGCGAAGGCCGCTGGCCGTGCTTGCTGCTTGTTGCGCCTTTTACTTTTCGCTCCCCGCCTTTGCCGCCAACGCCATCGACATCCAAACCAGTCACCACTCGGCGCGTGAACTCCAGGAAAAACTAGAGCTCGAGCAATTGCTCAAGAAATACGACGTCAGCAAATACACCTTCACGCGAACAGTCGTCATCGAGGAGCGGGCCATGAACCACGCTTTCCCGGTGCTAACGCTGAACGTTCATTTTCTCGGCTCCGATGACGAATTGCTCTCGTCATTTCTGCACGAGCAGTTGCACTGGTACCTGGCTCAACATCGTCCAGCGATGGAGGACGCCGTCCGCCAGCTCAAGGCCATGTATCCGCGTGCTCCCGTCGGACTGCCCGAGGGCGCCGACACCGAATACAGCACTTATGGGCATCTGATCGATTGCTATCTTGAAATCCAGGCCGACCGAGATTTGATCGGTCGCGAACGCACCGACCGCGTAATCAAGAACAAGCCGTGGTACACGTGGATCTACAAGACAATTCTTCAGGACGAGGACAGGATTGCCGCGCTGGTTAAGGCGGAGCACTTGGAAGTCAATTGATGATGACAGCCCTCAAGTTCACTCTTAATAGTTTGTCATCCCGAGCGAAGCGAGGGATCTGCAGTTCGCCGGAAGTGCCCCAATGCTCGTGCCCGAATAAACCGGGCGCAGTCAAGGATTAAAAAAAGCATGCGGGAAGAGAAACGCTATTACGTTTACATCATGGCCAGTCGCTCGCTGACTCTCTACACCGGAGTGACCGGAGACATCTACCATCGCGCGTTGCAGCACAAGGCGGGGGAAGTCGAAGGCTTCACAAAGAAAAGTACCACATTAATCGCCTCGTCTATTATGAAACGTTTAAGTACGTGAACAATACCATCGCTCGCGAAAAACAGATCAAGGCCTGGACGCGCGCGAAGCGCATCGCTTTAATCAAGACTATGAACCCGGCATGGCAAGACCTGGCTGAGGGCTGGGGTGAGCCGACGAAACTGCAGATCCCTCGCTTCGCTCGGGATGACAATTTTAGTGGCGTAGACGTAGGCAAAGATTTAGGGAAGAGAGAAAACAGCGATGATCCCAAGCCACCCCAGCAGAACTCATCGAGGAATAGTGCGTGATCTCACCATCCAAGACTTGTCATTCCGAACGAAGTGAGGGATCTGCAGTGCGCCGGCAGCGCCGACGCTCCTCGTCTCCATCAAACCGTGAGCAGTGGCTTCGACTGCATTGGTTTACCATTGCCTTTTCGCTGTTAATGCTGCTGGTCCCATTGGCAAGTCTCAGTGAGATTGTTCAGGTCGTAAAGAACACGGTTGGCAGAAATGCGGTGATCACCGTTACCAAGAACGGTCAGCCACTCGTCGGCGTAGATGTGTTTATCGACGAACCCCAGTACGCACGGACAAAATCGAGTCCTTCTCATATAGCCAAGGGTATTACGGACTCGAACGGGGATGTCTCCATGTCCGGGTTACCTGTCGGGTCCTATGCCGTCTTCGTAGGTGTAGACGATAAAAGGCACTGGCTGGGTAGCCTTGAGGTTTCCGCGGAGATCGCCTCCGCGCGATCGCACGCCACTTACGATATGTTTCCCAAATTCCCCCCGCCGTGCGGGCATTCTCATGAGCCGCTGCAGGCACGAGTTCAGCAACTACGCGGCTCCGTAGTCGACTTGACCGATGCAGTCATCCCAAACGTTGTGGTTGAGATTTACGAAGGAAGAACACCCGAAGGTGCGCCGCTGGTTCGGTTGAAGACCGACAAGATTGGTCGATTCGCGTCGGAACTTGGGCATGGAGATTACATCATGGTCTTGAGCGCGCCGGGCTTCGTGCGCCAAGAGGTCGCCGTCGCAATTGGTCCCGAGGGATGGCACGGAATGCGAGTCACTGTAGCGATAGGGGGTTCTGACTGCGGAAATGCCAGACCTGGCGACGAGCCGAAAGTTACAGAGGAGAATTAGCCGTTCACAAAATAACTAACAACTGGCCACTGACAACCGGTGTAAATGCCTAAACGAACTGACATCTCGAAAATCCTCATCCTCGGCTCCGGGCCCATCATCATCGGGCAGTCGGCCGAGTTCGACTACTCCGGCACCCAGGCCTGCAAGGCGCTCAAGGCCGAGGGGTACGAAGTCGTGCTCGCCAACTCGAACCCGGCCACCATCATGACCGACCCCGAGTTTGCCGACCGCACTTACATTGAGCCGCTTACCCGCGAATTTCTGGAAGAAATTATTCGCGTCGAGCGCGAGCTTTCTCCCGGCGCCGGATTCGCCATTCTGCCCACCGTCGGCGGACAGACCGCGCTCAATCTCGCTATTGAACTTTCTGAAAGTGGCGTGCTTGAGAAGTACAACGTCAAGCTGATCGGCGCCAACATCGACGCCATCAACAAAGCCGAAGACCGCCTCGTCTTCAAAGACGCCATGCAGCGCATCGGCCTCGACGTCCCGAAATCCGCGCTGGTAACCAACTTGAAAGACGGCCTCGAGTTCGCCGGAAAAATCGGCTTCCCGGTGATCGTGCGCCCGTCATTCACCCTCGGTGGCTCCGGCGGAGGCATGGCCTATAACCGCGAAGAATTACTTGAAGTCCTCGCCCGCGGACTCGACTTCTCTCCCGTCCATCAGGCGCTGATCGAAGAGTCGGTTCTGGGATGGAAAGAATATGAACTCGAGGTGATGCGTGACCTGAAAGACAACGTCATCATCATCTGCTCGATCGAAAATTTCGATCCCATGGGCGTGCACACCGGCGACTCCATCACCGTCGCCCCGGCGCAAACGCTCACCGACCGCGAATATCAGGCCATGCGCGACGCAGGCATCGCCGTCATCCGCGAGATCGGCGTCGAAACCGGCGGATCAAATATTCAGTTCGGCGTGCATCCGACGACCGGACGGATGGTCGTCATTGAGATGAACCCGCGCGTTTCGCGGTCGTCGGCATTGGCATCGAAAGCCACCGGATTTCCGATCGCGAAAATCGCCGCCAAGCTCGCCGTCGGCTACACGCTCGACGAAATCCCCAACGACATCACTCGCAAAACGCCAGCCTGCTTCGAGCCGACTCTCGACTACGTAGTCGTAAAAATTCCCAAGTGGCAATTCGAAAAATTTCCCGGCGCCGACGAAAGCCTCGGCCCGCAAATGAAATCCGTCGGCGAAGTGATGGCCATCGGCCGCACATTCAAAGAAGCGTTGATGAAGGCCATTCGCGCACTCGATACCGGCAAACGCGTCGGCTCCGAAAAAATTGAGCCCAAGATTCTGACTCAGCGCCTGGTCACGCCGCATCCGGAACGCCTTTCCTACATTCGGTACGCGATTCGGCAGGGGCATACCGTCAAGCAAGTCGCCAAAATGACCGGCATCGACCCCTGGTTCCTCTACCAGCTCAAAGAAATTAACGACATGCAGCTCGAGGTGGAGAAGCACCCGATCGAATCCGTCCCGACGGAAGTTTTGCGCGATGCCAAGCGCATGGGCTTCTCGGACGGGCGACTTGCCGGAACCTGGCGCCTGAGCGGCAAAGGTGACCAGGAAAAAATCCGCCATCTGCGCAAGAAGCATCGCCTCCAACCGGTGTACAAGCGCGTTGACACCTGCGCCGCCGAATTCGAGAGCTACACGCCCTATCTTTACTCGACCTACGAAGAAGAGGACGAGGCCGCGCCCACCGACAAAAAAAAAGTCATCATCCTGGGCAGTGGGCCGAACCGTATCGGGCAGGGCATTGAGTTCGACTACTGCTGCTGCCACGCCTCGTTCGCGCTGCACGAAGATGGCTACGAGACCATCATGGTCAACTGCAATCCGGAGACGGTTTCAACCGACTACGACACGAGCGACCGCCTCTACTTCGAGCCGCTCACTATCGAAGACGTTCTGGCCATCTGCCAGCACGAGTCTTCTTCCGGCGCCGAGGTCGGCGTCATCGTCCAGTTCGGTGGACAGACTCCCCTGAATCTCGCTCTCCCTCTGAAGTCTGCGGGCGTCAAGATCATCGGCACCGCGCCCGAATACATTGACCTCGCCGAAGACCGCAAACGTTTCGGCAAGTTGCTCGACGAACTCGGCATCCCGCAAGCCCCCGGCGCAATGGCAGCGTCGCTCGAAGAAGCCGTCGCCGGAGCCGCCAAGATCGGCTATCCGGTGCTAGTGCGTCCTTCTTATGTGCTCGGCGGACGCGCCATGGTCATCGCCTACGACGAAGAAACCGTCGTCCGTTACATGAAAGAAGCCGTCGAATATTCCCAGGACCGCCCCGTCCTCATTGACCACTTCCTTGAAGACGCCATCGAAGTTGACGTGGACGCGCTCTCCGACGGGGAAGACGTGGTCATCGGCGGAATCATGCAGCACATCGAAGAAGCCGGAATCCACTCCGGCGATTCGTCTTGTGTGCTGCCGGCGGTGGATATTCCCGCGCACTTGCTCGACCGCATGAGGGAATACACCTTCAAGCTTGCGCGGGCATTGAAAGTTATTGGGCTGATGAATATCCAGTTTGCCATCCCGCGCTCGGGGTACACCTCCGGCAACGGACATGACGGCGGCAAAGTTTACGTTCTCGAAGTCAACCCGCGCGCCTCGCGCACCGTCCCCTACGTTTCCAAAGCCACCGGAATCCCCATGGCGAAAATCGCCGCACGCCTCATGACCGGACGGAAGCTCCGCGAATTCCTCCCTGAAAACGTCGAGCAGAAAAAAGATCTCGACACCGGGTCCTGGTACTACGTGAAGTCCCCGGTTTTCCCGTGGAATAAATTCCCCGGCGTGGACACCGTCCTCGGCCCCGAGATGAAGTCCACCGGAGAAGTCATGGGCGTGGCCGACAATTTCGGCGAGGCCTTCGCCAAAGCCCAAATCGCCGCCGGACAAAAGCTGCCCACCCAAGGCACCATCTTCGTCAGCGTCACCGACCACGACAAGCCGCACGTCGCCGACGTCGCCCGCAAATTCGCGGACATGGGATTCAAGCTGGTCGCCACCGCCGGCACCGCCGACGTAATCGAAGAAGCCGGAATGGCGTGCGAGCGCGTGTACAAAGTAAAAGAAGGTCGCCCCAACGTGGTCGATCTAATCAAAGGCGACCGCATCCAGCTGATCGTCAACACCCCGCAGGGGCCGGATCCGTTCTTCGACGAAAAAGCCATCCGCCGCGCCGCCGTCACCGCGCGCATTCCGACGATCACGACGCTAGCCGCCGCCCGCGCCGCCGCTGAAGGGATTGCCGCTTTACAGCGTGGGGAAGTGAATGTGAAGGCGCTGCAGCACCTGCACGCGGAGCGAATGGCAAGGAAGTAGGACTTACTGCTTTCGGCAACCTAATACTTTCAATCTAGACCCTCCTATTATCTTCTCGCCGAAGAGATAGCCAAGGCAGCAAATCGAGGATACGCTCCATACGCTTCCGCCAAAGATTCTCTTTGCAAAATCAACGGTTTCTATTTACAGTGACGCCAATAATACTTCGGCGCTACGCCGCCTTGGGGACATCCATGAATGCAAATCGCCCGGTATTCGGTTTTGTTGTCCTGCTGCCCATACTCTTCACCTTCGCGAGTGCAGCAGCTTCCGCGCAGCAAAAGATGGACAGCGAAAACCAAGGCCGCGTTAACGAGATGCTGCGGAGCGCCTACGAAGACGTAAAGAAGAATTACTACGATCCAAAGTTTCACGGGTTGGATTGGGACGCGAGATACCACGAATACCAAGAGCGAGTGAAAAAGGCGAATTCCCTGGGGCAGGGATTTGCCGAGATCGCCGCTTTTCTGGATGGGCTGAACGATTCACACACGTTTTTCCGACCCCCCTCGAGGCCCATGCGAATGGACTACGGCTTCCGGATACAAGTCATTGGCGAAACACCGTTCATTACTCGGGTGCGGCCCGGGACGGATGCGGGATCTAAGCTGCACCCGGGCGACGAAGTGCTCCTGTACAACCGGTTTACAGTGAACCGCTCCGTCCTTCATTCCATGGAGTACTACTACAATTACTTATCTCCGCAGATGGCATCAAAACTGGCGCTACGCGACCCTGATGGCCAACAACGCGAAGTGATCGCGGACGCCACAGTACGCCAGTTAAAGCGCGTAATGGATGTATCGCACGGAGCCGGAGATACGGACTTTTGGCAGCTAATCCGCGACGAACAGCGCTCCGATGAGTTGCTGCGGCAGCGTTTCTACGAATCCGGCGACGTTATGATCTGGAAAATGCCAGAATTTTTCATGTCGGAAGGGGAAGTGGACCACATGTTTGGAATCGCGAAGAAACATGAGGCGCTAATTCTTGACCTGCGGGGGAGCCCCGGCGGGCTGACAACAACCCTGGAGCGTGTGGTTGGGAATGTATGCGATCACGATGTAAAGATCTCTGACCGTGTGGGCCGCAAGGAGCATAAGCCGCAATTAGCCAAAACGCGTGGTACAAGCGCCTATTCCGGCAAGATCATCGTGCTGGTGGACAGCGCATCGGCATCCGCAGCTGAACTATTTGCGCGGGTCATGCAACTGGAAAAGCGGGGCACCGTGATTGGCGACCGCTCCTCCGGAATGGTGATGGAGGCGAAGTCATTTAGAGAGTCGGAAGGGGTGGATACGCAAATTTTCTACGGATTCTCTATTACTGATGCCGATTTGATCATGGCCGACGGGAAGAGTCTGGAGCACGCCGGGGTGACGCCCGATGAGATTGTGCTTCCCACGGCAAAAGACCTGGCCGAGGGCCGCGATCCCGCTATGGCGCGGGCGGCGGGGTTGGCAGGTTTGCCTATAGATCCCGTTGCAGCAGGGAAGTTGTTTCCGTTTGAATGGCAACCCTTGTAAAAAGCCGGCCGGGTTCCAGTTATTGCTCACCCTGGTGGAGGAGAAAATCGGGCTTTAGAATCCGGTACGGATGAATTGAAGCAGGATTTTCCCCGGGCCCGTTTTGGAGTTTCTGCCGCCGCTGCACTCAGGATTGACAAACAATGAATGTAGGAAACACGCTCCCTACGAAAGAACTGTGCTACCATTCCCTCCGCTTTCCGCATTCACCTTCATTCTCCAGGGGCCCCGAATGGCACACGCAGCCGCGACCAATCTCGCACCGGCATCAGCAGGGAAGAGCAAGGTAGGCAAAACCTTCACCATCCTCGCGTGGACGGCGCTTGTCATCATCGCGGTCGCGTTCATCCTGAAATACGTCTTCCACTATTACCTGCACTACAACGCCGCAGCCTTCGACCCGTACTGGCCGCGGCGCGGCGGCCTCCTGCTCCACATCACCGGAGGCATGGTTGCTCTGCTCACCGCCCCCTGGCAATTCTTCACCGGACTGACCGGAAAGCGCATGAACGTCCACCGTTACACCGGACGCATCTTTCTAGGAGGGGTGACCGCAGGCGTAATCGGCGCGACGTACCTGGCCTTCACCACAACTTTCGGATGGGCATTCGGTTTCGGAATCCTCGGCCTGGCCGCGGCCTGGGCCTCAACCACAGCGATGGCCTACTACGCCATCCGCAGAGGCCAAGTCGAAATACACAAAGAATGGATGGTCCGCGCCTACGTCGTAACTTTCGCATTTGTCACGTTTCGCGTCTTTAGCGACTACGGTTTCACATCCCGTTTAAAACCGACTAACGATTTGTCGATAACTCTGACCTGGGCTTCCTGGGTGGTGCCTCTGTTTATCACCGAGCTCATATTGCAGTTGAAGAGAATGCACAAAACCCTGCCCAAGCGCGCGTAACGCCGCTCGCAGGACACGATATTTGCGAAAGTGACCGCAGGAAAATGAGTTGTCCGCGCACCTTGACCGTTGCCGCCATGGTCGCTATCGCACTCACTTCCTGCAACACTCGCCGACCCGCTCGTTTCCTCATCCCGCAGGGCTTCAAGGGATGGGTAAAGATCAATTTCCAAGCCACGAATGCCAGACCACTTCCGGTTGAAGACAATCACTGGCTCTTCAACCTGAACAAGGATGGCCGCCTTTGGACTTCGAACCGTCTGGAAGGCGGATTTGCCGCGGATGATTTCTTCTACCTTTCAGACGGTCGCCGGACTCCGCTGCGGAAAACCGAGTCTTGTCAGGGCGGAAGCATCTGGGGCGTGGCCATTGGGAGTGATCTTGGCCCCAACCACGCTTACATGGAATGGTTCTTCGTTGGCTCCGAGGCAGAGTACCGGCAGCAGGTCGACCCCGGGGGGCGCATCTACATACCGTGTCTCTCAAATTGAAAGACCTAGCCCCATGTTGGGAGCAGCCCGCCGCACGCGCTATCCCTTGGCCGCGACCGGCGCCGTCTCCAGTACCAGCCGGAGTTTCTCGAGCAACAACCGTGCGGTGAAGGGCTTCTGTACGAAAGCGGATTGCTGCAAGGCCTCGCCCTGCTCCAGCACTTCCGGAGCGTAACCGGACATATAAAGTACCTTCAACTCCGGCCGTAACTCCAAACAACGCGCGGCCAGGGCCTGACCGCTGATCTTTGGCATCACCATATCGGTCAGCAGCAAATCAATTCGCAGATCGTTACGTCCGGCGATATTTAGTGCGTCTTCCGGGGACGCCGCCATCACCGTGTAACCCGCGCGGCTCAAAATGTCTGCAATCAGAGAGCGGAGCGCTACTTCATCTTCAACCAATAGGATGGCTTCATGCCCGCGCAGGTCGCGGGGGTGGGTCTCAACCACGGGACGAACTTCCTGGTCCACCCGTGGAAGATAGACTCCAAATGTCGTGCCTTTTCCCGGCTCACTGTAAACCCAGACTTGTCCGCCGCTCTGTTTGGTGATTCCGTACACTGTGGCCAAGCCCAGGCCGGTGCCTTGTCCCAAGGGCTTGGTGGTGAAAAAAGGTTCGAAGATTCTGGACTGCGTTTCCGCGTCCATGCCGATTCCCGTGTCGCTGACCGCCAGCATCACATATTGCCCGGGACGAACGTCCTCCCCCGCCACCGTCGAGGAGGCATCCAGCTCGCGGTTCGCAGTCTGTACCACCAGGGTGCCGCCCGCAGGCATGGCATCGCGCGCATTCACCGCCAGATTCATGATGATCTGTTCCAATTGTCCTGGATCAATATTGACGTTCCCCAGGTGGTCATCGAGCCGTAATTGGATGTGAATGTTCGTGCCGATCACGTGCTTCAACATGTTTGCCATGTCGCGGACCGTGCTATTCAGGTTCACCACCCGCGGCTGCAGCACCTGCCGCCGGCTGAAGGCGAGCAGCTGCCGGGTAAGACTGGCCGCGCGAAGCGCCGCATCGGAAATCCCTCTCACTCTGCGTCCGGCCGGGGTATCCGCACCTGACTCATCCACAAGCAACTGCGCGTGTCCTAGAATCACGCTCAACATATTGTTGAAGTCGTGGGCAATGCCGCCGGCCAGGAGTGCGATGGACTCCATCTTTTGAGCTTGCAGGAATCTCTTCTCCGAATCGTGCAATGCATTTTGTGCATTTTTAAGCTCGGTGAGATCGCGGGCAATGGTGGAAAGAAACTCGACATTTCCATTGCCGTTTTTGTGCGCCAGGATTACCTGAAGCACCGGTATCACTCGGCCGTCACGCGACCAAAACGTATTTTCTCCGTTCCAGATTCCGTCACGCACCGCCGCTGGAATGTAGTCGCGCTCGATCCGCGCGTAAACGTCGGGAGGGTGAGCGTCCGCGATTTTCACTCCGCTAAGGTCCTCGTCCTGACCGATGCCGAGTAACTCCCGGCCCGCGGTGTTCATGTACTGAACTCGGCCGCTAGGGTCGCTGATCGCAACCAGGTCAGAGGTTTGCGCCAGCACCGATGCCAACCGTTTCTGTTCCAGGTTCGAATCTTTCTGCTCCTCCACTGACGCCGAGTGGAACAACTGCAAGCCTGCAACCATAATCAGGCTTCCCCACACCCAGGTAGGAGTTAGCCAGGTCCCTGGCAGGTGCACGCCCCACACTGCAAAAATCGCCACCACTGCGGCCGCGGTAAATGACGCTTTTTGGCCCAGGCGGATGGTCGCCCACAGAAGGAATGGCACGACGCAATAAACGTAGATGGTTGGCCAATTCACCAGCCCAGCCCAACTCATGAAACCGCTGAAGCAGACGACCGCGAGGCCCGCGAACAAAAGCAGCGACTCCGCCAGCCGACCCCAGTTCAGTTTCCACTCGATCTTTTGTGCCCACGCCAGAATCAGCGGGGTCACAATCAGGATTCCCAGAAAATCGGCTCGTCCCCATTGATAAATTCGAGTAGGCAGTTCGCTCCAGCGGTGAAGGCCCAGCAGAGTGTGGATTACCTCACTGACTGTTCCTGCAACCACCGTGGACAGCGTCGCCCCTAAGAAGAAGAACGCGATCACTCCACGGAGCCGGCGCAACAGCAGGTTCGGCTCCAGAACTCTGCGCAGCAGGTAGGCACCCAACGCGGCCTCTACTACCGATGCGAAGGCAGTGGCCAGCGCGGCAGGAATTGAAGTAGGGAAATTGCCCGACAACAAGAAAGCGGGGATCGCAATCGGCAGAATAGCCCAGTTTCCGATCAGCAGGAATGCCGCCAGGCCAATTCCGGCCGGCGCCCAGATAATGTCGGTAATGACGTCCCGACCGGCGGGCGGAGTGGCAAAGGACAACAACCCGAAGCCCACGGCCAAGGCCAGGCGCAATTTCGGCTGGAGCTTCAAAACCTACTCCCCTTGAACTGATACTTAAGCTGATATTAACGCTGTCGTTAAGATTCTTCCCGATTTCGAGTACTGTCAACCAAATTTCCCAAGTTCATCCCCTTCGGTAATCCGAGCAACCTTAATAGGGCTCAAGTCTCGCGCGCCGCGCTCTTGGTTGAATTTGTTTACAATTGGAGACAAACGCAAACAGGTCGTCACGCAGTAGCCACATGCCGATGCGGCGGAACTGCTAATCTAAGAGCTCAGGGCTAATAGCTAAATGCTTCTCCATGGCATCTTCCCCCCCCTTACCACCCCCTTTTATCCCGACGGACGCGTGTATTTCAAGAAGC
>WNFD01011801.1_pt1 | contig 11329 bp, 10 predicted proteins | sample 5400491 | NCBI WGS metagenome assembly WNFD01 (sample SAMN13153343, study PRJNA577476) | soil metagenome | isolation source: 120 cm saprolite under Douglas fir tree site 2 hole 2 replicate 2 | place: USA:California | collected 2015-04-18 | reverse complement strand
CGATGAATGGCGGGGCGTTTCTGGGGATCGATGTGGACCCGGAGCGGATCAAGCGGCGCGTGAAGACGGGCTATTGCGAGGTGATGGTGAATTCGCTGGATGAGGCGCTGCGGATTTTGAAGAATGCGGTGCGCAAGGGCGAGGCGACGTCGGTCGGACTAGTGGGCAACTGCGCGGACTTGATTCCGGAACTGGCGAAACGCGGCGTGGTGCCGGACTTGTTGACGGACCAGACGAGCGCGCACGATCCCATCGGTGGGTACGTGCCGAATGGGATGACGCTGGAAGCGGCGCTGGAGCTGAGGAAGAAAAACCCTGAAGAGTACAAAAAACGTTCGATGGCGGCGATGGCGCAGCACGTTCAAGGCATGCTGGATTTGCAGAAGCTGGGAGCGGTGACGTTTGATTATGGAAATAATATTCGAACGTTTGCGTTCGAACAAGGCGTGAAGAACGCTTACGACTTTCCGGGATTTGTGCCGGAGTATATCCGGCCACTGTTTTGCGAAGGGAAAGGGCCGTTCCGTTGGGCAGCGCTTTCGGGAGAGGCTTCGGATATCGCGCGTACGGATCAGCTGGTGCTGGAAATGTCTCCGCAGGACGAGCATTTGAAACGCTGGATTGCGCTGGCGCAGAAGCGGGTGAAGTTTCAGGGGCTCCCATCGAGGATTTGCTGGCTGGGCTATGGCGAGCGCGACAAGTTTGGATTGGCGTTGAATGAACTGGTAGCCAAGGGCGAATTGAAAGCGCCCATCGTGATTGGCCGCGATCATCTGGATTGCGGGTCGGTGGCGTCGCCATTTCGCGAGACGGAAGCGATGCTGGATGGCTCGGACGCGATTGCAGACTGGCCGCTATTGAACGCGCTGATCAATACGGCGAGCGGCGCGTCGTGGGTGTCCATTCATAACGGGGGCGGCGTGGGGATTGGATATTCGCAGCATTCGGGACAAGTGACGGTGGCGGATGGAACGAAAGAAATGGCGAAGCGCATCGAGCGCGTGCTGACGAATGATCCCGGGCTGGGCGTGGCGCGACACGTGGATGCCGGATACCCGGAAGCGATTCAGTTTGCAAAAAAGACCGGCGTAAAAATTCCCATGATTTAGGCGATAACTCCGAAACCATTCACGGCATCCTAACCAACACCCAGCAAGACAAGCAAGGAGGAAGTTATGTACGTGATTCTAGGAGCGACAGGAAACACCGGCTCAGTGGTTGCAAACGCGCTGCTGGGCAAGAAAAAGAAAGTTCGCGTGGTAGGACGCGATAACAAAAGACTGGCCACGTTTACCAGCCGCGGGGCCGAAGCCTTTGCGGCGAACGTCACAGACGAGAAAGCGCTGAACCGCGCGTTTACCGGAGCGGAGGCGGTTTACGCCATGATTCCCCCCGATTTAACCAACGAAAACTACCGTGGATTCCAAAGTCAGGCCAGCGAGGCGATCGCCAAGGCGCTGGAGAAGGAGGGCGTGAAGCATGTTGTTACACTGAGCAGTTTTGGAGCGGATAAGCCCGACAAGACCGGACCGATTGCTGGACTGCACGAATTGGAATCGAAATTGAATCGGATCAAGGGGCTGAATGTTCTGCATTTGCGGGCCGGGTATTTCATGGAGAATACTTTGCCGCAGATCGGAATAATCCAGAGCTTTGGAACCATGTCTGGGCCGGTGGAGGCTGAGGTTCCGCTCCCCATGATCGCAACCAGGGACATCGGAGCGGCCGCCGCGGAGGCGCTGCTCAAACTTGATTTCAAAGGAAAGCAGACGCAGGAACTGCAAGGGCAGCGGGACCTGAGCTACGCCGAAGCCGCCATCATCATCGGAGCAGTGATCGGCAAGCCGGGGCTTGACTATGTGCGGCTACCAGCGGATCAAGTTGTTCAGGCAATGACTTCGATGGGCGTGGCGAGGAACATGGCGGCGCTGATCGTGGAAATGGCGAACGCCATCAATAGCGGACACGTGACGACGCTGGAACAGCGGTCGGAGAAGAACACGACGCCGACTTCGTATGAAACATTTGTCCGGGAAGTATTTTTGCCCGCGTACAGGGGCCAAGCGGCGAGTGCGTAAGAGCGGGCTCGAAGCTGAAGGAATGCGGGCGTTTATCCGGCAGGGCGGGCTAGAGCTGTCCTGCCGGTTTTGTTTTGGGCATAATACGTAAGCCTTGCGGGATTCCCTTCTCATTACCGGTGCATCGCAACTGTTGACGCTGCGCGGGAGCGGTGCGCGACGGGGCAGTTCCCTTTCCAACCTGGGCATCATCAAGGACGGAGCGCTGCTGGTGCGCGACGGCGTGATTGAAGACATTGGCACGCGCGCAGAGATGGAGTCGTTGCCAGAGGCGCGGCCTGCAGAAAAGCTGGACGTGGGCGGGCGCGTGGTGTTGCCGGGATTCGTGGATTCACACACACATTTGATCCATGCGGCGAGCCGGGCGGAAGAGTACGAACTGAAGATCGAAGGAGCGAGTTACGAGGAAATCGCGCGCAAAGGCGGCGGGATATTAAACTCTGTGAAGAAACTGCGCGGGGCGACAAGCGCGGCCCTGAAGGAACGGGCGCTGCGCGCGCTGAAACAGTTCGCGGCGCACGGGACGACCACGCTGGAAGCAAAGAGCGGGTACGGGCTGGAGGTTGCCAGCGAGCTGAAGATTCTGGGGCTGCATAAGGAATTGAATGCCGTACAGCCACTGGAAATCGTGTCGACGTTTCTGGGAGCGCATGTTGTGCCCACCGAATATCGCGGAAAGGCGGATGGCGCCGAGCGCTACATCAAGCTGCTGAGCGAATCCCTGATGCCGCGAATCGGGGAGGCGCGGCTGGCGGAATTCTGCGACGTTTTCTGCGACCGCGGAGCATTTACGATCGAACAAGCAAAGCGCATCCTGCAAGCGGGCCGGCAATGGGGGATGTCGCCGAGGCTTCACGCGGAACAATTGAGGCGGACGGGCGCGGCGCAGCTCGCCGTGCAACTAAAAGCGGCGAGCTGCGACCATCTCGAGCAAGTGAACAAGAGAGACATCCAAGCGTTGGGAAAATCGGAAACGGTGGCCACGATGCTGCCCGGATGCGACTTTCACCTGGGGCTGGAACGCTACGCGCCGGCGCGGGCGTTGATTGATGCCGGAGCGATCGTAGCCTTGGCGACGGATTACAATCCGGGAACGAGTCCGACCGTGAGCATGCCGATGATCCTCTCGCTGGCATGCACGCAACTGCGCATGACGCCCGCGGAGGCGATTGCGGCCGCGACGATCAATGCGGCATATGCATTGCGGAGGGAAAAAACGATTGGATCGCTGGAGGTTGGCAAACAAGCAGACCTGGCCGTATTCGAAGTGGCCGACTACCGGGAAATTCCCTATTATTTTGGTGTGAACCATTGCTGGATGACCGTGAAGCGTGGCCGAGTGATCCATGCCGCCGAACAAAAACCAATCTAACTATTCAAAGAGGCCGATACGCAGAGTGCGGCTTCTGAAGCTCGTGCCTAAGAAGACGAAGAGTCTCTTCGAAGAATATTTTTACGCCTTCGCGGGGATGATCAGCGTCGCGGTCATGATTCTGGGAAAAGCGGGAGGACTGAGCGGATACAACGCAGTGGTTACGGGGCTGTGGGTGGGAGGCTTTACGTGGTTCGCGTGGATGTTGAGGCGCTACCGGAAAGAGCAAGCGCGCGGCGCGAAGAGTGAGAAGGCAAAGCAAGCGGAAGTTCAAGCGCAACAGCAAAGGAACCTGGAGACGGTGTCTCCGAACTTCAAGCCAATGATCGGACCGCAATGGCCTGTGAAAACGTTTCCAGGAGTGGGGAGATCTGCAAAGAAGTCCATCAGGCCGGCGCCACAAGCAATCGAGCCCGAGCCGATGCAAACGCCAGCCTCGGCCCCTGCTGGCCAACCCGCTGGAGCACCGAGCAATCCGAATAAGCCAGTATTTGTGTACGAGCGGCCCACGCTGCCAGACAGAAAGCCAAAACTGCCAAATAATTGGCCGGGACGACGGGACAAAAAACCGAAAAGATGAAACGACTGATCGAATGCGTGCCAAATTTTTCCGAAGGACGAGACCCCGCGAAGGTCGATGCCATCGTCGCAGCCATGAGCGGAGTGCCGGGCGTGTACGTGCTGGATCGGGAGATGGACGCAGACCATAACAGATGCGTGGTCACGCTGGCGGGGGAACCGGACGCGGTGGCGGAAGCAGCGTTGCTGGGCGCAGGCAAAGCGATGGAGTTGATCGACTTGACAAAACACGCCGGGGCGCATCCGCGCGTGGGCGCGACGGACGTGCTGCCATTTATTCCCATCGATGGCGTGACGATTGAGGATTGCGTGGCGCTAGCACGGCGGGTGGGAGAAGAAATTTGGAAGCGCTACCGGATACCAGTGTTTTTTTACGAATCGGCGGCGATGCGTCCGGATCGCGTGAATTTGGAAAATGTGCGGCGAGGACAATTCGAAGGGCTGCGCGAAGAAATGAAGAAGAACCACGATCGGCAGCCGGATATCGGCGAGCCGAAGGTGCACCCGACAGCCGGCGTGACCGCCGTGGGCGCGCGCAAGTTTTTAATCGCGTACAACGTGAATCTCAATACACCGGATGTGGCCATCGCGAACAAAATCGCGAGAGCGATCCGCTTCTCGTCCGGCGGTCTGCGCTATGTGAAGTCGATGGGCGTGGAGCTGAGAGCACGCAACCTGGCGCAAGTGTCCATCAACCTGACGGACTTCGAACAGACGCCGATGCACCGTGTTTATGAAATGGTGAAGCGCGAAGCGGAGCGCTACGGCGTGATGCCCGTGGGCAGCGAAATCGTGGGGTTGGTGCCAAAAAAAGCGATCGAGATGGCGGCGGACTTTTTCTTGCAGCTAGAAAACTTCTCTCCCGAGCAGGTATTTGAAAATAAACTGGCGGATGCGCTGAGCGGCGCGCCGCTGGACGTTGCGAAGGATGGAAAGCTGGCGGGATTGGCGCGGCCGTTTCTGGAAGCGGTGGCGACTCCTTCGGCAACGCCGGGGGGCGGAAGCGCCTCAGCGTTTGCAGGAGCGCTGGCGGCGGCACTGGGGCAGATGGTTGCGGGGCTCTCGAGGAAAAAGAAGTCGCAAGCCGGATTTGCCGATGAGCTCTCTGTAGCGCTAGACGAGTTGCGAAAGATTTCGGACGAACTTACCGGAGCGATCGACCGCGACGCGGCGTCCTACGAGGCGGTGATGGCGGCGTATAAACTGCCACAAGCGGACACGGAGGAAACGCGGCGGCGCGAGGAAGCGATCCAACAGGCTACCAAAGGCGCGTCGGAGGTACCTCTGAAAGTGGCCGAGCGCGCTGCTGCGCTTTTCGAACGCCTCGGACAACTGGAGGCCATCGCCGCCGCATCCATGCGTTCAGACTTGCAGGTGGCCAGGTTGATGGCCGAAGCGGGCGCTCGCGGAGCGCTGGCCAATGTGGAAATCAACCTCGATGGCCTGACAGATGCAGGGTATGTATCGTCAATGCGTGTGACGATCGCGGCACTGCGGCAGCGATTGGGCGATACGTCGCGCGCGACAAGAGCGTAGACTGAGAGTTCCCTCTGCCTCAATCGAAAAGGAGCACGAAATGAAATTGACCGCGAAATCAGCTGTGACCCCCAAGCGCTGGGGGTCGACGATCGGCAGAGGCGTGGCCGCCGGCATTCTAGTGGCGATGTTCCTAGCGGTGCCGAAGCCAGCGCGGGCGGGCCGCCTTGGCCCGGACGTGATTGCGCTTTTCCCCAAAGAGGTCGGTGAATTTGCTTACGCCGACCTGAAAAAAGCGCGCACGCTCAAATGGTTTCCACAATTGCGTGAGCAGATGCTGCCCGACCGCTTCCGGCAATTCGAGAAATTCCTGGCTTCGGCAGGCGTTGATCCGAATACACAAGTCGATGAACTCGCGTGGGGGCTGGTCGCGGAAGGGTTGACCGCGAAGACTGAAGGCGCCGGCTCGACAGACGTGCCCACGGGAGAGGAGATCGTCGGCGTGGCGCTGGGGACGTACAATCCGAATTCGACGGAAGCGTTTTTCAAACAGCAGAAGCTTCCCACGTTCAAGGCGCGCGGTTACACGCTCTATGCGTTCGGCACGGGTTCGGGAGCGAACGACCTGTTTTTCTTTTTCATCGACTCGAACACGGCGGCGTTTGGGCACCGCGCGGTTCTCGAAAAGATGGTTGAGGTGCGATTCGGCACTGAGGAAGGACTACTGCGCAATGACAAATTCTTCCCGCTAATCAACGAAGCGAACGGCAGCGGCGTGGTCTGGGCGGTGCTGAATCCCGCTTACACGCGGCTGGCCATGCAGCAATTGGCGCCGGAGGTGCAACAGTTTCCCGAAGCGGCAAAACTCGTGGCACGGATGCAGAACATGATCATCAACGTGGATGCGAGCAGCGGCATCGACGGAAAATTCCAGGCGGTGTGCGGTTCCACCGAAGACGCCAACACGCTTGGGCAACTGCTTCAGGCAGGGTTCCTCTATAAACGGTATCAGGCGCAGAAGGACAATCCGGACCTGGCGCAATTGCTGGATCAGGCGCGGGTGACGCCCGCGGGCGATCGAGTGACGCTGCGCATGTCACTGAGCGACGACCAGATGACGGCACTGATTCAGAAGAACACATTCGCGCTCAAGATGTAAGGATCTGAAAAGAGCGCCGCACGAAAGGCTGGACAGCAGGAGCGTCTGGCCTTTTTTTATTGCAAATCTCGCTCAAGTGCTGGGACCGAAGTGGCCGATGTATTTGGTCAGGCGAGTAACGGCTATGCCGCCGTGCGTTTCATACTGGACGCGGTCAAATCCCGCGAAAACGCCTGGCTGGGATCCCGAGCCGTCAATTCGCGAGGCAAAGCCCGCAATCGTCTCGAGGCCAAGCGCAGTAGAGCCTTCGCCCCTGTGAGATAGAGCAACTTCAAAGCGATCAGCGAAACGCGTGAACGCAATATCCAGCCGGGGATGATCTGCCGTTAAATGTCCAAAAGCCTCCAGGCAGGCAGCAACGACGGAGGACTGCAATTGCGAGATGGAGTCGCTCTCGAGGCCGGCGAGATCGGCGAGATGGCGGGCGGCTCCACCAGCGGCAGCGGCCAGGCGGGCGTCGGCATCGATCTGCAAAAGGAGACTTTTGGATTCAATGGCCACGGCTGGTGGCCAGAGAGACGTCGCAGGCTTCCCGGCAATCGGGGCAATAGAAAAGACCATCGGTGCACAGGCGCACGTTTTGCTGGCCCTTGCAGATGGTGCAGTATCTTTCACAAGTGCAGCGATCTTCGGGTAAGTCGCATTGCATGCAAACGGTCGGACCCGCCATAAGAGCCTCTAAGGAAAACTCTACCTGAGCATGAGAGGATGCGGCAAGGCGAAGGTAATTGTGATGCTCCGGTTGCGCAACGTCGTGCTGGCAGAGCGGTTCGCTTCCGGCAGGCTTCTTTGACCGCTATGAGAGCGCGTGCTAGTATCGATTTCTGCTTGAGCCACTGGAATGGAATCCGCCGCGACTCCTCACAAAAGCGAGCTTCGTAAGACGCCGCTGAACGCGTTGCACCGGCGTCGGGGCGCGAAGATGGTCAATTTCGGCGGGTGGGACATGCCTGTCGAATATCCTGCGAGCGGCGGGCTGATCGCCGAACACAAGGCGGTGCGCGGCAGCGTCGGTGTTTTCGACGTGAGCCACATGGGCGACATTCAAATTCGCAGCGGCGCAAAACCTGGTGGGGCGCTGGCGGCGGTGCAACACATCAGCATGAACGACGCGTCAAAGCTGGCCATCGGCCAGGCACAGTATTCGGCGATGCTTTATCCAGAAGGCACGTTTGTGGATGACGTGATCGTGCACCGGCTGGGCGAAGACGATTTTCTGCTGGTGATTAATGCCGGGACGCGCGAGAAAGACATCCATTGGGTGCGTGAGAATACGAAGAATTTCGATTGCGCGGTCGAGGATCTTAGCGACGCTTACACGCAATTGGCGATTCAGGGGCCGCGCGCTATCGAAGTGATGAAGAAGCTGACAGACGCGAACCTGGACAGCCTCAAGAATTACTGGTTCACACATGGAGCGGTCTGCGGTTTGAAGAATACGCTGATTGCGCGCACGGGATACACGGGCGAGGATGGTTTTGAGATTTACGTGCCATCCGATGTGACGACCAGCGAGAAAATCTGGAATCAGGTGATGGTGGGACGCGCCGCGCTGGAGCAGGCGAGAGCCGCGGGACTGCGGCGCACGCTGGTGGGGATTGAGATGGTGGACCGCGGAATCGCGCGCGACGAATATTGCTGCTGCAACGAAGCTGGCGAAGCTATTGGGGTAGTGACAAGCGGTTCGCCTTCGCCCACGCTGGGAAAAAATATCGCGCTGGCTTACGTGCCAGCGCCGTTCTCCGCGGTTGGCACAATTCTGTACGTGGAAATTCGCGGGCAGAAGTGCAAGGCGCAGGTAGTGCCAACACCGTTTTACAAGCGGCCGAGGCCATCGCCAGCATCAAACGCGACGAGAACGGCTTGAGAAAAGTCAAAGGAGCATCCGTGAAAGCCCTATCTGTATTCCTTTTTTGCTGGATCGCTCCGTTCACAGGGAACGCACGAGGCCTCACTCCCTGGATGCAAGACTCGAAGCCCGTGCAAGCCGGGCCGCCCCGGACTGCCGCGGCACCAGCACAAGCGACTTCGGGGAGTTCCGCGTCAAGAATCGACCCGGCGAAGGAAGCGGCGATCCGAAGCATGTTTGAAGTCATGGGAACGACGAAAATGATGCAGCAGGTGCTCACTGGAATGAGTACCAATATGAGGCCCATGCTGATGAGTTCCTTACCTCCCGGCGAGTATCGCGAAAAGCTTGCGGACTTGTTTTTCCAAAAGTTTCAATCGGAACTCCGGGTGGAGCAATTGTTGGAACTAACTATTCCGGTCTACGATAAGTATTTCAGCAAAGAAGAAATCGAGGGACTTATACGATTCTACCAAACACCTCTGGGCCAGAAAGCTCTGTCCGTTCTGCCGCAAACTCTTGTCGAAGTGCAGACTGCGTCGATGAAGTTGGGCGAAAAGCTTGGCCGCGAGGCCATGGTCGAAGTGCTTGACGAACATCCCGATCTGAAAAAGGCTCTTGAAGAGGCAGCGGCTTCGCCAAAGCAATAAGCATCGTGGACCGCACCGTTGCATGACAAACGTCGGATAGAAGACGTTTTAAAAGTTCACAGGAGAGTTTGAGATGGCCTATCCGAAGAATTACCGCTACACGAAGGAACACGAGTGGGTCAGCGTGGAAGCCGGACTCGCAACGATTGGCATCACCGATTACGCGCAACATGAACTGGGCGACGTGGTCTTCGTCGAACTGCCCAAGCCCGGCGCGAAAATCGAAGTCGGCAAGTCCTTTGGCACCGTGGAGTCCGTGAAGGCCGTCAGTGAAATCTACGCGCCGGCGGCGGGCGAAGTGATTGAAACCAACGGTGAACTACACAATACGCCAGAGAAAATCAATACCGATCCTCATGGCGGCGCGTGGCTGATCAAAGTGCGCCTCACAAACGCCGCGGAACTCAGCGGCCTGATGGACGCTGCCGCCTATGAGGCGTACATCGCGGCCAAGAGCACGGAAGCCTCGGCCTAATGCGCTACCTCCCGAAGAGCCCTGCCGAGCGGCAAGAGATGCTCGCCGCCATCGGCGCAAAATCCATCGAGGAATTATTCTCAAGCATTCCCGAACGATTCCGCCTGCGCGAAGCACTGAAGATTCCGGGACCGTACTCCGAAGCCGAAGTTATTCAGTACTTCAAAGAGCGAGCCGCGGAGAATTCGAACGGGTACACAAGTTTTCTCGGCGCGGGCGTCTACAATCATCTGCGGTCCGTGGTGACGGACGCCATCATCCAGCGCGGCGAGTTTCTTACCTCCTACACGCCCTATCAGGCGGAAATCACGCAGGGTACGCTGCAGGCGATCTTCGAGTTTCAAACGCTGATGTGCCAGCTCACGGGGCAGGAAGTTGCCAACGCGTCGATGTACGACGGATCGACGGCGACGACCGAGGCAGTGTTGATGGCGGAGCGCCTGACGGGACGACGGCGCGTGCTCGTGGCACGATCGGTGCATCCGGAGTATCGCGACGTGCTGAAGACCTACGCGAAGAATTCCGGCCTGCTAGTTGACGAGATTCCGTTTGCTGCGAAAGGAACAGTGGACGCGAAAGCGTTGCAGAGTGCACTGAAGGACGATGTTGCGGCCGTCGTTGCACAGTCACCGAACTTTTTTGGCGTGATCGAGTCGTACGCGCCGCTCGCGGAGCTCGCGCACGCGGCGGGCGCCATGTTTGTCGTTGCGGTGGCGGAAGGCGTTTCCCTTGGCGTCGTGCGCCCCCCCACGGAAGCGGACATCGTAGCAATGGAGGGCCAGAGTCTTGGACTGCCGCCGAGTTACGGCGGACCGTTTGCCGGCGTGATTGCTTCACGGGAAAAGTTCGTGCGGCAAATGCCCGGGCGGCTTTCGGGGCAAACGATGGATTCGGAGGGCCAGCGCGGATTCGTGCTGACGCTCGCGACGCGTGAACAGCACATCCGCCGCGAGAAGGCCACCTCCAACATTTGCACCAACCAGGCGCTCTGCGCGCTGGCCGCTACGGTGCACCTCACGCTGCTCGGCAAGGAAGGTTTGCGCGAGATGGCGGAGCAGAACCTGTCCAAGGCACAGTTCGCGCTTTCTGAGCTGGAAAAGATTCCCGGCGTACGACGCACATTTGAAGCGCCTTTTTTCAACGAATTCACGATCGAACTGCCGCGCTCGGTAAAGATCGTCAATAGCCAGCTCCTGCGGGAAAAAATCATTGGGCCGCTCGCGTTGGGCACTGCGTATCCGGAGCTGACCAAGCGCGCGCTGGTGTGCGTCACGGAAACGACGACTCGGGTGGAAATTGAACGATTTGCCGGGGCGCTAAAGAACGCGCTACAGCGGCCGATTTGAAGGAACGCATTTTTCAGGGGCGTACGCCGCGCCGATGCAAGTAGAAAGCTGAGAATGAATAACAGGATCAAAAAGGCTTCGAGGCATACGAATCAAAGCGAAGGGCTGATCTTTGAGAAGTCGTCGCCGGGAAAGCGCGCTTTCGAATTGCCGCCGCTCGATGTGCCCGCCGCCGATCCCGCCAAAGCTCTCGGCGCGAATCACCGGCGCGCGGGCGTCGATGGTTTTCCCGAGGTGAGCGAGATCGAAGTTCTTCGCCACTTCACACGCCTTTCGACGTGGAACTACGCCATCGACCTCGGTATGTATCCGCTCGGCTCCTGCACGATGAAGTACAACCCGCGC
>WNFD01006881.1_pt1 | contig 11329 bp, 10 predicted proteins | sample 5400491 | NCBI WGS metagenome assembly WNFD01 (sample SAMN13153343, study PRJNA577476) | soil metagenome | isolation source: 120 cm saprolite under Douglas fir tree site 2 hole 2 replicate 2 | place: USA:California | collected 2015-04-18 | reverse complement strand
TGGGACTGGTGGTACCAACGACGCTATTACGCCTGTCCTGAGCAGCTGCGCAGAGACCTCATAAACCTTATGCCGCAACAAGAGGCCGAAAGCAGGGTGCAAGAGCAGCTTATCAATTATACACCTCCTAAAAATGCGGGCTGGGAAGATCTTTTGTCTGCGTTGCCCACGCCCTGGAGCAAAGAGTTTGGCGATGTATATCTCGCGGAATTACGGAACTATCTTGGTAAGATCGCCGTCGAGGTGCAGAACTCTTACCGGTGGTTGACAAGCGTCACGATTGCAACCACGGCGCTGCCACCGGCATGCTTCGCGGCAGCCTTGGAAACGTGGATATTACCGGAAAGCAGCAACACACACACTCGCTGGCATATACAGCGCTGGCACGAACAGATAAACACTTTTACCGAGGCGCTGCGCATACGCCAGCGCCTCATCGAGGAGATTACATGATGAGTACATCCAAACCCGCTCGGACGGACCGCGAGCCACATGTCACAGTAGAAGAAGCCCCTATCAGCGCCATCTTGCGCCAGCACGCGGAACAGCAGTACGCGGAGGAGTTGGCCGAACTCGCCAGGGTAGACGACCGCCAGCGTCCCCCTAACTGGTCTCTCTCGCCGTGGGCGGTACGCACCTACCTGCTTGGTGGGAAGCTAGATAGCGGTTTTGTGGTGAGCCCCAAGTACATTGGCAACGCCCGGCTGATCGAGATTGCAGTGGCGACGTTAGCTACCGATCGCGCGCTGTTACTGTATGGGTTGCCCGGTACTGCGAAGAGCTGGGTTAGCGAGCACCTTTCGGCAGCTATCGCAGGCGATTCGACGCTGCTGATCCAGGGCACGGCGGGCACAGACGAGAGCGCAATTCGCTACGGGTGGAACTACGCTCGTCTCCTCATGGAAGGGCCTTCACCGGCCGCGCTGGTTGTCAGCCCGATGATGCGAGCGATGCAGACGGGCAAACTGGTACGCATCGAGGAACTGACACGCATGCCATCGGAGGTGCAGGATGCCTTGATCACCATCCTTTCAGAGAAGACACTGCCTGTGCCGGAACTCAATATGGAGGTACAGGCACACAAAGGCTTCAATGTCATTGCCACGGCCAATAATCGCGACAAGGGCGTGAACGAACTCTCCAGCGCCCTGGTGCGGCGCTTCAACACGGTGGTGCTGCCACTGCCAGAGAAGCTGGAAGAGGAAGTGGAGATCGTTGACCGGCGCGTTGCCAGCCTAGGGCAGGCGCTCGAACTGCCTGCCGAGAAGCCTGCCTTGGAGGAGATTCGGCGCGTGGTTACGGTGTTCCGCGAATTGCGCGGCGGCGTCACGCTCGATGGCAAGACCAGGGTGAAGAGCCCTAGCGGCACGCTTTCAACCGCCGAGGCCATCTCGGTCATCAACAGTGGACTGGCAATGGCAGCTTACTACGGTGATGGGCAGTTACACGCCGCTGACCTGGCCGCAGGGATCACCGGGGCGATCATCAAAGACCCCGTGCAGGACCGCGTCGCCTGGCTGGAGTACCTGCAAACGGTGGTCAAAGAGCGCGACGGTTGGAAGGACCTGTACCGGGCCTGTCACGAGGTGTTAACACCTGTGAACAGGGGTGAGTAAGTCACATCGATCTCTTTCTCGCCGCTTTCTAATTTGCGGATAGAGACCTTCACGCCAAGCACATCGAGCGCATTGCGCTTTTCTTGAAATGTCGCGTTGTGATAGTTCCCCTTTATTACATTGATGAATTCGAGAAACTCCATGACACGCTCTTTATAGGTGGCACTGGCGGCAGCAACAGTACCGGCTGCCATGCACTCCTCTTCATAGCGCTGGAGCTGCTCCATTTTTGACTGGATATCTTGGGTGATCAGATTGTAGTAGTAACTGCTTTCCAGGTGGTGCGCGCGTTCCTGCTTGGCAAAGTCTATGGCGGCTGTCAGCGCGGCGATTTGCTCCCTGCCTGTGCTATCTTCGAGAAGGTTGCTGAGGGACTTTTCTATCTCCTCTTCGATCTTTGCCTGTATCAAGTCCAGGCGCTCGAAAAGTTGGCAGCAATCGTCCCATACGGTTTTATCGACCACATTGGTTCTGATTGACGGCATATGCGGACACCGGTCATAAATGTTCCCAAACTTGTTGCAATAATAGAAAGACAAGCCGCTTGTTCTATGATTCCTGCATTGCATCTTGTACCCACAGGTTGCACAATACAGATGTCCTTTTAGCAGGAAGTCTTGGGGATTGTGGAGTGGCTGGCTCTTCTCCACTCGATTTGTTGCGAGCTTCCGCTGTGCCCGCTCGAACATGCTCTGTGAGACAATAGCTGGTATGCCATTTGGGATAACCTTCCGCTCTGGGTGTGGTAGGTGTCTGAGCTTCCCATCTCCGCCAAGAACTTTCTTCTCCTTGCATATGACCAGTGTGCCCATACTGGCTTCATCCGTGAGGTAGTCATATATAGCCGCAGTGGTCCAGGTGAGTCCTTTTGGCTTCTTTGTCTGCGTCGGCCTGGGAAGTTCGTCAGTGCTGACTCCACCGGGGAGCGCTTCGGCTTCTAGCATTGTCGACCTTCGGGACTGGGTCGCTGTTGGTATGCCATCCTCTGTCAGTTTATGGGCAATACCGCGGATGCTCATATCCAGCTTGACAAACATATGGAAAATCGAGAAACGTACCGGAGCCTCTTCAGGGTGAAGCACATAGAACGTTTTTGCTTTATCTCCCCATTGCCAGCCATACGGGGCAAAGCCAGTGCCTACCGGCAAACAGAGTTCAATGCGCGTCTGCCAGCGACGATTAGCATATTCCAGAATCTTTTCTCGTTCAGACTCAGCGCTCCAGGCCAGAATTGAGCGTATGAGCTTGCCCGTCAGGGTATTGTCGATATTCTCGCTGACGCTCACAATGACGCCGCCAGCTGCCTCGATCTCCTCGAAGATCATGGCAGAGTGTACGAAGTTGCGAGAAAACCGCCGTAAGTCCCACACAATGACCATATCCGCAAGATGGTCACGGATCATCTTGCGGGCGAGGGTCAATTGTTCGCGGTATGAATAGTGGATAAAGCCGCTTTTGACTTCACGCAGGACTACCAGCACGTCGTGATCTAGCAACTCGGCGTACCGCCGACATTTTTCTTCTTGGTACTCCAGGCTCTCGCCATCCTGCTCCTGCTTATCTGTACTGACTCTGCAATAGATGATTGCCCGTTTGCGACGTACAATACTTTGATCTGTCTTCTCCGTATGCCGCATAACATCTCGTATGAACTGCTCTTCTTGACTCACCGTGCGATACCCTTTCTAGAGGGGGATTTTTACTCCCTCTAAATCATATGGAACGATAGACAAACATTGATGTAACGCCTTATAGAGCCTGCTATGCGTGAGAAGATCATCAATGCGAGCCAGTCAATGGCCAACCAAATCTGTGATCACTTTAAGCTGAGGCTAAAGGATATCCCGTGTATCCTTATACTGAGCAAAGGGAGTTCGGAACCTTCTGTGATTCCTACCCGTGGAGAAGCCGACGTACAGGCGTTCTATAGCTTTCTTAAAGATTTGAGAAAAATAGCGGATGTCCTTCCGAATGAATTTGATCTTAATGAGCCTTTAGCACTAGCCGAGTCTCTCGTCGGACGCGGACAATTGGCAGAGGCTGTAGCAACCTTTGAAAAGACTGAGTTAGAGTTTCAGGCGGCTAAAAATGTCTGTATTACAAGCCTTGAGCGCTTTTCCGTATCATATGAACAAGCACAAGCATTCTTCAAAGATGGGCAGAGAGTTCAGGATGTGGTTGGGCTGGTATACCGTTATCCCTTGTCCACAAAGGATCTCCCGTCTCATCCAGGCTTCCAGATGGCATATGAGGAGGCTGCATTTAGGGAGAACTGTAAAGAATTGGGGCGTGCTTTGAAAAGGCGCAAGATATCACAGGAAACACTGATGAAGCGGAAAAAACAAGCAAAACAGTTTCTCCAATGGTCGGAAAATATGCGCTCTATTGAAGAAGCTATCATCCAATTATGCAAACAGTATGAAAATAAGTTTCTTCGGAGGGCGTGGCTTCGTCCATTGAGAGAAGTCATAACAAAAGTGATAGGTGGAGGAAAGACAGTGCAAGATCTGATTTCGCTGGAGCAAACTATCAAGAAGTTGCTTGAACCATAAACAACCGCTCGATAAGAAGGTGCTTAATGAGTACGCACGTTAGCTTTTTGAACTTCCTCGCCAGTGTCGTGCCGACATCCGCAAATGACACGAATCAAACCAATTGCCGGAACGCTCTGGAGAGAAAAGAATAGTCCCTCGTCAGAGCATTTTGAATGTATGCATAGTGATAGCCACCGCCTCGGTGCGGTGGCTATTTGGATAAGAAAGCGGAAAGCTCATGCATATAGGTGTCCGAGCCTGTCACGAGGTGCTATAACAGTGGACATTCACATCTTCGGCGTACGTCACCATGGTCCAGGTTGTGCGCGGAGCCTGCGGGCCGCGCTAGAAAAACTGGAACCGGATATCATGCTCGTTGAAGGTCCGCCGGATGCGCAGGAGGTTCTCCCATTACTTGCCTCCAAGGAGATGCAACCGCCTGTGGCGCTGCTTATCTACACACCGGATAAACCAGAGCACGCGGTCTACTACCCTTTCGCTTCCTTCTCGCCGGAGTGGCAGGCATCGCGCTACGCTTTCAAACGCGGTATTCCAGCACGCTTCATAGATCTGCCGCAGGCAATTCAACTCGCGAAAGGGCAAGCAAACTCTGAGACAGAAGAGACGCTCCAGGATACAGAAGTATCACCCACCGGCAGCACACAAGCGCCCGGGGCTGCGACAGAATCGGAGAAGCCAGCGAACCCGCGAGACGATCCATTTGCCCTGCTGGCACAGGCAGCCGGCTATGATGATCACGAACTGTGGTGGGAGCGGCAAATCGAGCTGCGGCGGGACGTGACTGGTCTCTTCGAAGGCATCCTGGAAGCAATGACCGCTTTACGTGTTGACAGGACGCCAAAGGAAGAACACGAAGCTCAACGAGAGGCGCACATGCGCCAGGCAATACGCGCTGCACTGGCGGAAGGCTTCCAGCGCATTGCCATCGTCTGTGGCGCTTGGCATGCTCCCATACTTTCTGATCTGGGTGACGCGAAAGCCGACGCGGCGCTGCTCAGTGGACTCAAGCGCATTAAAGTCGAGGCGACCTGGATACCTTGGACAAACTCGCGCCTCTCCTATCGCAGCGGTTACGGGGCCGGTGTCACCTCGCCAGGCTGGTACGAGCACCTCTGGACGGCGCCAGATCGTGTGACGATTCGCTGGATCACCCACGCGGCACATCTACTGCGCGAGAAGGGACAGGATGCCTCTTCCGCAAGTGTGATCGAGGCGGTGCGGCTCAGCGAGGCGCTGGCAGCGATGCGTGACCTGCCAATGCCAGGACTGGCAGAGCTGCACGAGGCCATACAGACGGTATTGTGCAACGGAAATGCAGAGCCGATGCAGCTGATCCGGGATCGACTGGAAATCGGCGAGAGGCTTGGCGAGGTACCAGCGGGGACACCAGCGGTACCCCTGCAGCGCGACCTTGAGGCAAAACAACGCCGCCTGCGCCTCAAGCCTTCGCCAGAGAGCACGAAGCTGGACCTGGACCTGCGCAACGATACGGACCGCGCCCGCAGTCGCTTGCTGCACCAACTGCGACTCATCGGCATCGAGTGGGGACAGCCGCAGCGGGTGTATGGGAAAAGTGGCAGCTTCCATGAATTGTGGCAGATACAGTGGCAGATCGAGTTCATCGTCAAGCTGATCGAGGCCAACATCTGGGGCAATACCGTCGAGACGGCCGCCAGCGCCTTTGTTTGTCATCAGGCGGATACGGCCAGCGATCTGCCCCAGCTCACAGAGTTGTTGGATAAGACGATTCTCGCGGAGTTGCCTGCCGCCGTGGAGCATCTTTTGTCGTGCGTGCAGGCGCGGGCAGCAGTCTCAGCAGATGTGCGCCACTTGATGGATGCCCTGCCGCCGCTGGCGCGAGTTGTCCGTTATGGCAATGTGCGCGAGACCAGGGCGGAGCAGATCACGCCGGTGATCGACGGACTGTTTGAGCGTATCATCGTTGGCCTGCCGGGAGCGTGCGCCTCGCTCGACGACGACGCTGCTGCGGCAATGGTGGGCAGCATAGACCACGCGCAGGAAGGCCTGAACACGCTCAATCGCGAAGATCAGCAGCAAGCATGGCGAGGCATCATGAGACAGTTGATTGAGCGCGAAAGTATCCATGGCCTCGTGCGCGGGCGCTGCTGCCGCTTGCTTTTAGAGCAGCGGCTGCTGGATGACGCGGAGTTGCAACGACTGGCACGACTGGCGCTTTCTCCCGTCACACCCGCGCCACAGGCCGCGGCGTGGATAGAGGGCGTGCTGCACGGCAGTGGGCTGCTGCTGCTGCACCAGGATGGCCTCTGGCTGGCGCTGGACAACTGGCTCGGTGAACTTGCGCCCGATGATTTCACCGCGCTGCTCCCCCTGCTGCGACGAGCCTTTTCGGGCTTCCAGGCACCGGAACGCCGTAAGATGGGTGAAAAGGTGAAACGCTTGCGCTCAATGTCCCCGGCAGGGACAGGTGCAAGGATGCCAGGTGGATTAACATCAACAGCCAGCCATAGCGACATCAACCAGGAGCGTGCGAACCTGGTGCTGCCCGTACTGGCAAAGATTCTGGGGGTGAAGCTCGATGGCAATTGATGAGAAGGAACGCCTGCGCCGCTGGCGCCTGGTACTGGGAGGAGAAGCGGAAGGCAGTAGAGGAGGAGCCGGGAATGGGGAAGGCGAAGGTATTGGCATTTCCCTCGATGGCAATGATCTCGGGATGGATAGGGCGCTCGAGGCGCTGTACGATAGCGAACGTTCCGGGGGCTTGGGAGCTTCATCGCCCAAGGTTGCCCGCTGGCTCGGTGACATCCGCAACTACTTCCCATCCTCAATCGTACGAGTCATGCAGAAGGATGCCCTGGAGCGGCTCAACCTGACACAGATGCTGCTGGAGCCAGAGATGTTGGAACAGGTGGATGCCGATGTGCACCTGGTCTCCACGCTGCTCTCTCTCAGCAAGGTGATTCCTGAAAAGACGAAAGATACAGCTCGCCAGGTAGTACGCAAAGTCGTCGAAGAGATGGAGCGCAAACTATCCAATCCCATGCTGCAGGCCGTCAAAGGCAGCCTCAACAGGGCAACGCGCACGTATCGCCCGCGCCCAAACGAGATCAATTGGGACCGCACTATCCGCGCCAATCTGAAGAACTACCTGCCAGAGCGGCGCACGATCATTGCCGAGCGATTGGTGGGACATGGGCGCAAGCGCTCTTCGCTGCGCGACATTGTATTATGCGTGGATCAGAGCGGTTCGATGGCGACCTCTGTGGTCTACTCGGGCATCTTCGGGGCAGTGCTGGCATCGATTCGCGCCGTCAGCACACGCATGATCATCTTCGATACAGCGGTTGTCGACCTCACCGATGACCTGCAAGATCCCGTTGATCTGCTCTTCGGCACGCAGCTTGGCGGCGGCACCGACATCAACCGCGCCCTGGCGTACTGCCAGCAGGTCATCACCCGTCCTGCACAGACCATCTTGGTACTCATTACCGATCTGTACGAAGGTGGGAACGCGCAAGAGATGCTGCGCCGGGCGGCGGAACTCGTGAGCAGCGGCGTGCAGGTGGTCTGTTTGCTCGCGCTCAGTGACAACGGTACCCCGAGCTTCGATCAGCACAATGCTGCGGCGCTGGCAGGGCTTGGCGTTCCCTGCTTTTCCTGCACACCGGACCTGTTCCCTGACATGATGGCGGCGGCTATCCAGCGGCAGGATTTGAACCAGTGGGCAGCCAGAAATGATATTGTGACGGTGAGGGCCAAAGAAGGATAATCCGTTACACACCATTCTTGCCGGTTGGCAGGTGGCTGTTATGGAGCCAGTGCCAGGCCGAAAACGGGACCAGACATGAGAACGCTATATTGCTGGAGCAGTTTGCCTGTGGTGGCTTGCAGGATAGCGATTCGCTTATTTCCGCTGGTGGTATAGAGCGTGCCGTTGCCAGAGAGGATGGGCTCATAGCCGCTAGACTGAGTGGAGGGGAATGTGGATGACCATTTCTGATGGCCGGTGGTAGCGTCGAAGGCAATGAGGTGCGTGGCGGTAGTGTTTGGGTTGTCTTTGCCGAGAAATGGCGCGGTGCCAACACAGACCAGTCCATTCATGACCTGGGGCGTGACATGCAGTTCACCACCGGCATAGCTGGTCCAGAGCTGCATCCCGTCGCTTGCGCGCAGTGCATGAAGATGGCCGTCCTGTGAGCCAACGTAAATGATGCCACGCGCTTCCATTGGAGGCGTGAGAAAGCCATCGAACCGCTGAGATTGCCAGAGCTGGGTACCTGTGGCGAGATCGAAGGCGTACACGAGGCTGGAAGAGGGTTGGATTACACAGTTGAAACAGCCGGCCGAGGAGGTGACGTAAAGAACGCCATCCTGCAGGCTTGCCACGGCGTTGCCTTGATCCTGAGGGAGGTTCGCCTGCCACAGCTGCTTCCCGCTAGTGGCATTGAGGGCGAAAAGGGAGTTTGATCCAGTGACGTACACCGCTCCATCTCCCGCGCTACTCAGGCTCATCCCTGTATCGGTGATGTTGAGTGGATAGCGATAGGTCCAGCGCACCGAGCCATCGCGCACACTGAGCGCGCTAATGATATTCACTGGAGGCGAGCTATGGACGGCATCGCCGGTTTCAATATAGATCAGATCATGCAGAACGAGCAGGCCACCTATACCCGAGGAATCTGTTATCCTGACTTTCCAGGCCAGTGAGCCGGTGTCAGCATGCACCGCGTACAAGTCTACCCAGGAGCCTGTTTTTTCATTTACCCCGAAAAAAACCATGTTGTCGGCCACGGTCAAACCATCCTGGATGCTCGGAAGCTCGAAACCGGGACCCGCAAGTCCAGGGACAATGGTGGGAGTTAGTACAATGCACTCATGCATCCGGTAGAGCCAGATAGGGGTGAGATGGCCGCCTGCAGTGCTGAAGCGGTAGATGCCTGGCCCTGCGAAAGCATACAGACCAGCCTGACCCGGCGTCGGGTGAAAAATTACGGGGCCAGGTACAGGAGTGCTCTGTGGATAACAAGTCTGAAGTGGACTTGCCAGGGAGTGTCCCTGTCCCGCTTCCACTGACGCACAGCTAACTAGTAGAGGAATACACATCAATGCTGCGATGATGTTCAGATGTCCATGGCGTAACCTTCGCTGAATTGTTTTCATATCCCCTCCTTGCGGCCTTATTGACGAGACGTTCTTAGAGGATCTATAGTTCCCATTTACCTGGTTTGCTTTCTGAATGGCCTATTGTATGGATATGAGCTGCGCCGGATGCTCACTGTGATTGATTTTTGTAAGGATCCTAGTCCCTGCACCAGAATTTCAAGCTAATCTCACAAGTCCTTGCATCCTATTTCCTCCATTGTTACAATAACGCTTAGGAGAACGTACATTATTCACGAGGTAATCTTATGGCATCATCGCCAACGGCAGAGGGACAGGTCTTCATCGGACCCGGCCTGAAGCCTGCCAAGTTGATACTGACCCTGGCCGCTGTCCTGGGCGTTACCACGCTCGTCCTATTGATTGCTCTGCGCGAAGGGGCTCCTGCTATAGGAAGCACGATTGTCGCGCTGGTATTTATCACTGGCTTTCTTATCTACCTGCGCATTGTTGCCCCTATTCCTTTTACCATTAGCCTTGAGTCAGAGGCCCTGGTAAAGCGCAGTCGCAACGGGGAAGTAATCGAGGTGCGCTGGGAAGACCTGGCGCGTATCAAAGAGGAGTTCTTCCCGAATGGTAAGCGCATCGGCATTACCGTATACCGCGAACCGAGCAGCCCGCAACAGAAAGCCAAAGCCTGGGCGGTCTACCGCGATGATGTAACCGACATTGATAGGCTGGCCGGGGCCCTCAAAGAAGCCATTCCCGCAACATGCCAGTGGCAGAGCGAAACAGTTCATGAATAGAAAGAATGGTCTACGTGTAAGCCCTGGCCTCCGTCGCCTTGAAGGTGGCATAGACGCTTTTGCCTTCGCTCAACTGCATGCGCACTGCAGAAGCTTCGGTAATTTCAGCGGTGAGCATGGTGGGAGGAAACGTTGAGCCTGCAGGGGTATCAAGTAACATGCTGACCCGCACTCGGCCGTCATCTCCATTCCCTTTGGCAGCAGCAGGAGTTCCCAGGTGCAGCAGTTGCATAATCTCACCATAATTCTTACTTTTTATTAGTAGCATCACTTGCGTTAGACAAGGTTGTGTGTTATACTGTAACCACATGCTTATAGTGGAGCGTGTAATTCTGGTTATACTATAGCCGAAAAGGGCAAAGAACATGGTGACGAAACCGAGCGAGACAACTACACTACCGGTCCACTATATGTGCCCACGTTACGAGCAAGCCATCCAGTTGCTGGGCAAACGCTGGACTGGTCTCATCCTGGATACGCTGATGAGCGGACCGCGGCGTTTCTGTGAGCTAACGAGTACGGTAGAAGGCCTCTCGGATCGCGTGTTGAGCGATCGCCTGCGCGAGATGGAGTCGGCAGGCATCATTGAGCGGGTTGTCTATCCGCAGATCCCCGTGCGCGTCGAGTACCGGCTGACTGAGAAGGGGCAGGCTCTTAAACCCGTTGTGGATACTATCCACACATGGGCGGAGCACTGGATAGAACTGCCGCAAACCTCCACGATGGACTTCCCGCAATAGAGCACGCCAGACCGGCCTTGTGCTATACTAGCGCCATGAAGAATTTATGGGCGCCCTGGCGCATGACGTATATCGCACCGAAGACACCACAGTCACAGGGATGCATTTTTTGCATTCCACCCACCGATGACCACGATGCTGAGCGCTACATACTGCACCGTGGTGAGCACTGCTTCATGATGCTGAACCTCTATCCATACAACAATGGGCACTTGATGATCGTGCCTTACCTGCATGTAGGGACGATCGAGAAGCTGGACGCCTCGATCCTGGCGGACCTGATGAAGCAGACGCAATTAGCGCTGCGGGCGCTACGCCTGGCGATGAAACCCGACGGCTTCAATATGGGCATCAACGAGGGCAAGGTCGCGGGCGCGGGCTTCGCCGATCATGCCCACCTGCATGTCGTGCCGCGCTGGGAAGGCGATACGAACTTCATGCCCGTGCTTGCAGATACCAAGGTGATGCCGGAGCATCTCGATAATGTATATAAGCAACTGAAGCTGGTGCTGGACACTTTGAAGGATGGATGA
>WNFD01026766.1_pt1 | contig 11330 bp, 10 predicted proteins | sample 5400491 | NCBI WGS metagenome assembly WNFD01 (sample SAMN13153343, study PRJNA577476) | soil metagenome | isolation source: 120 cm saprolite under Douglas fir tree site 2 hole 2 replicate 2 | place: USA:California | collected 2015-04-18 | reverse complement strand
GCTTGCGGCGTGGAGTCGCCCTCGGTCGTGCGGGTGGCGGGCGCCTTCGAGCTGCCCGTCGTCGCCGCGGCCTTGGCCAGGCAGCACGACGCGGTGGCCTGCCTCGGGACCGTTATCAGGGGCGGCACGCCGCATTTCGACTACGTGTGCGACGCGGTTACTTACGGGCTCACCAGGGTGGATGGAGCGATCGGGCGGGTCAGGTAGTACGGAAGACAAGGGATGGGAGGCCGTGATCGCCGCGCTGGACGCGGCGCTTGTGCTGCGCGGGCTGTCTAGCCCTGGTCTGCCAGACCTGCGCGCGGCGTCCCGGATGGGCTGACCGCGCATCACCAGCGCCATGATCGACGTTAGGTTAACCTAACTTTGGCCGAGGGGACGCCATGGGAGGGAACTGCAGCTGATGCTCGCCACGTTCGTCATATTCCTGCGTGAGGGCGTTGAGGCGAGCATGATCGTCGCGATCCTGCTGGCCTATCTCAATCGCAGTGGCCAGCGGCGGCATTTCAGGGATGTCTTCGCCGGGGTGGCGGCCGCGCTCCTCCTGGCCGGCGCCGGCGGGCTGGCGGCCTACTTCACGATCCGCACCTATGCGGGCTCGAGAGTGCAGACGATCTTCGAGACAGTGACGTACCTGCTCGCCGCCGCCGTCCTCACCTACATGACATTCTGGATGCGCTCGCACGCCAGGGCGCTGAAGAGTGAGCTGCAGTCGCGGGTCGGCGCCGTGCTTGCGCCGCACCGCCAGGTCTCGGCTGCTAGTGGCACAAGCACGACGTTCCGTCAGGCCGTGGCTGTGCCCGGCGCGGGCGCGGTGGCCGCCGGCGGGGATGCCCCGGGTGAGGGCAGGGCCGCGGGTGCGGACAGCGTGACCGCGGCAGCCTCAGGCAGCGGGCTGGCCAGCGGCGGCCAGGACGAGGACGGGGCGATGAGCCGCAGAGCGCGGGCCGGCCTTGCGTTGCTCGCCTTCCAGGCAGTCGGCCGCGAGGGCGTGGAGACAGTCGTCTTCACGCTGGCCATCGCGTTCTCCACCAGCCAGCGAGGCGGCCTGCTGGCCGGAGCAGTGGCCGGGCTGGCGATCGCGATGGTGATCGCGTTCGTGATGTACCGGCTTGGCCACCGGATCAATATCGGGCGATTCTTCACGGTCGTCGGCGTGCTGCTGATGATCTTCGCGGCCGGCCTGCTCGTCGACGCCGTGCAGAACATGCAAGAGCTAGGCTGGCTGCCCGGCGCGTCGCACCAGCTCTGGCACACGGGCGCGATCTTGAACGAGGACAGCGCCATCGGCGATATCGCGCACAGTTTCTTCGGCTACGCACAGAGTCCCACCGTGCTGCAGGTTGTCGTCTACGGCGGCTATCTGGCGTGCGTCCTGTTCGCCTTCTTCAGCATTAGGCAGCGGATCCAGCGGCGTGCCGCCGCGCGGTGACCGTGGCCGACGCCGATGGCGCGAGTCGCTGAGCTACGCGGATCCGACGTACGCTGAGTTTCTAGCTGAGAGCGGGTGACTGAAGGTGCGAGACATCCTCGACCAGATCATCAAGTGGTGGGATGCCGATGAGACCTTCGGTCTGGCCACGGTGGTTCGGACGTTCAGCAGCGCGCCGCGGGAACCTGGTGCGGCGCTCGCCGTCTCGCGAGGCGGAGAAGTGGTGGGCAGCGTGTCTGGCGGCTGCGTCGAGGGGGCGGTCTACGAGCTAGCTGGCGACGTGATCGCGAGCGGCCGGCCGGTGCTCCAGCGGTACGGCATCAGTGACGACACAGCCTTCAGCGTGGGCCTGACGTGCGGCGGGATCATCGATATCTTCGTCGAGCCGGTCAGTAAAGAGCGGTACCCGGAGTTCGGTGACGTGGCCAGGGCGGTCTGGGCCGGTGAGCCGATCGCCGTCGGCACCGTAGTCGAGGGCCCCGGCACGCTTGGCGCCAGGCGCGTCATCTGGCCAGCGGACCGTGAGCCGCATATGTCAGGGACGCTCGGCTCGGGAGACCGCCTGGACCAGGCGACCGACGACGACGCCAGGGGGATGCTCGCGCAGGGACTGACCGCCGTCCGCCACTATGGCGCGGACGGCGAGCGGCGCATGGACGAGCTCTCCGTCTTCGTGCAGTCCTTCACGCCGCCCCCGCGAATGCTGGTCTTCGGGGCGATCGACTTCGCCGCGGCCGTGGCCAGGATCGGCAAGTTCCTCGGCTACCGGGTCACGGTCTGCGACGCCAGGCCGGTCTTCGCTACCACCGCCAGGTTCCCCGACGCGGACGAGGTGGTCACCGACTGGCCGCACCGCTACCTGTCGGGGATCACGACCGATGACCGCACGGTCATCTGCGTGCTGACGCATGACCCCAAGTTCGACGTGCCGGTCCTTGAGGTGGCGCTGCGGGCTCCGGCGGCCTACATCGGGGCCATGGGCTCCAGGCGAACCCACGAGGACCGCCTGGAGCGACTGGGCGAGGCCGGCCTGACGAGCGATGAGCTGGCTAGGCTCCGTTCGCCGGTCGGCCTGGATCTCGGGGCCCGGACGCCGGAGGAGACGGCGGTCGCGATCGCCGCCGAGCTGATCCAGCTCCGATGGGGCGGGTCAGGCAAGCCGCTGACTTCAACCGAGGGGCGTATCCATCACGACTGACAGCACCGGGCACCCTGAGCTGCACTCAGGCCGGGTGGCGGGACTTCTGCTGGCTGCCGGGCAGGGAAGCAGGCTGGGGCGGCCCAAGGCGCTGGTGGAGATCGGCGGCCTGAGCCTGGCCGAGCGGGGCGTCGGGCTGCTGCGGGACGGGGGAGCGGACCCGGTCGTCGTGGTGACCGGCGCGGCGCCGCTGAGTCTGCCCGGCGTCATCACCGCGCACAATCCCGACTGGCAGACCGGGATGGGATCCTCGCTGCGGGAGGGCCTCCAGACCCTGCCGGCTGACCGCGACGCTGTGATTATCGCGCTTGTCGATCAGCCGCTGATCAGCCCGGAAGCCGTGCGGCGGCTGATCGCGGCGTTCCTCGCCGGTGCCGAGGTAGCGGTCGCCTGCTACCAGGGCCGCCCGCGCAATCCGGTGCTGATCGGCCGGGCGCACTGGGCCGACGCGGTGGCCGCTGCGCAAGGGGACGCGGGCGCCCGCAGTTTCCTGCGTGCCCGCCCGGAGCTGGTGACGATGGTGGAATGCGGCGACGTGGGGCGCCCTGACGACCTTGATACGCCGGACGACCTGCGCAGGATCGCCGCTCTCGTTGGCCGGGACGCGGCGGTGGCCGGCCGGGACTGAGTCCGATCCTGGCTGTAGTCCACGTCATCGGCTCGAAGGCCAGGGCCTTACGGCGCAGGCCTGGCGCGAGCGCATCGCCGGTGAAGACCTGAAGCCAGTTATAGCCTGGCCCCGCCCACAGCCCGAGCCGCATGCTCCCGCTGGCGAGCCTCGCCCAGGCCAGCCCTGACTCATCCCTGCTCAGCCCGGTCAGCGCATGATCAAGTTTGGTATCACCGATTGGCAGGGACGTCCGGAAGTCAAAGGGCGTGCCCGCGACGTCCTGGGCCGGTCCCGACGGTATGCCGCGGTCGTCGGTCGGCAGCCAGCGGGAGGCGGGGATCTGGAGCTCGCAATCGTCTATGACGGGCGCACCGGCGGTGAGGTACGGATGCGAGCCCGTCCCGTACGGCGCCGGCCGGGAACCCGCGTTGCAGGCGGAGATGGTGACGCGCAATCCCGACGCTGGCTCCAGCCGGTAGCTGACCGACAGCTCAAGGCAGAACGGGTAGCCTGGCCGGCCGTACAGGACATGAGACAGCGTGATCTGGCTGGCAGCGCCGTCGGCATCAGCAGCCTCGCCACGGGCCAGCGGGGCGGCCGGTTCCCAGTTCGCCCAGCGGGTCAGTCCGTGGATGGCATTGCCGCGCGCTGGCTCACTCAGATCGAGCTGGTAGCTCGCGCCCCCGAATTCGTACTTGCCGCCGTCGATCCGGTTTGGCCACGGCAGCAGTAGCTGGCCAGCGCCGGCGGGCGGCAGCTCGTCGGGCTGGTACCCGGTGATCAGCCGCCTGCCCCGGTAGGTGAGCTCGCGCAGGCCTCCGCCAAGCTCGGTGACCGAGGCCTGATAGTCACCGGCGCGGATGTGGTGCTGTGCCCCCGTCAGCGGCCTTGGCGCAGCCGCCTGGGCGACGGACCGAGGGCGCTCGGGCGGCTGGTCCGCGGCGGGTACGGCGGACCTGGCTGACTCGGCAGGCTTGGTCATTGGTTCATCATCGCGGCATGGCCCTCGGACGTGGCTATCGGGGCGGCCGCACCGGGCGGTCTATGGCCTTGGTACCAGCATGCCGGTCCTCACGGCGTCGGCGACAAGCACGCCGAACAGGTAGAAATACGCCGATTCCTCGTCGCCGAAGACCCGTACCTCGTGCCTGGCGCCCGCGAGTGAGTTGAAGACCTCGAATCCCTCGGCCGTCCTGACCAGGCACATCGCGCCATCGACATCCTCGTTAATGGCGTAGGCGCCCGGTGGGATGGCGGCCTGGGCAGCCAGTTCCGAGAAGATCCGCTGGGTCGGAAGCCGCCGCCGCGCGGCCCGCCGCAGCCGCGGAGCCTGTTCCGTCGGGGCGGCGGTTTGACTGCTAGCTGCCGCCCGCGCCGCCGGCCCGTCGGCGACAGGCACCACCGCGATGTTCGCCGCCGGTACCGAGCCGTGGCCGTCTAGCAGTGATTGGGGGACCGCAGGCCGCGAAGAACTCCGCGCCTCGCTCACAGCCAGGCCTGGCACCCCGGAGGCGGCCGGCGCACCCTGGGCGGCGGCGGTCACGGCAACGAGCGGACGCTCCGCAAGTCCCTGGCTCAAGCCAGGCGACGCCGCGGAGTCGGGCAGCATCCCGGCTGCGCTGGCCTGGCCTTCCTGCAACGCGCCGTTGACCGGCGCGGCGTCGCCGGCCGGCGCAGGCAGCGGCACGCCATGAACGGGAGCTATCGGGTGTGGCGTCCATGATGGCGCCGCGGTCGTCGTGTCGGCCCCGTGCGTCGCGGCACTTGACGGCTCAGACAGGCCAGCCGCGCGCAAAGCCTCAGCTTCCAGCGGAAGCGGCGGTTCATCCCCGACGGGTACCCGTGCGAGCCCGTCAGAGATGGGCAGCGGGCTGAGCGATGCCGGCCGCGGATCCCAGCCGCTGCCAGCAGCCTGCCGCGTGAGCGGCAGCCGCTGCTCGACGATCTCGGTCACCTCCTGGCGTTGGGTAATCAGCTCGAAGACACCTCGGTCGACTTCCCAGTAGCCGAGCCGCTCGGCTAGGTACGCGTCGTGGCCCAGGTACGTGATATGCAGGCGGTCGGTGAGATCATCGAGTACGACGCAGCGCTCACCACGGAACATGCCGACCGGCCGCGACTCGTACAGCGACTGGACGTCGGCCCGGCTAACCCGCTTCCGCCAGTGTCCGGTCGCTGGCTCGAAACGGAGTTCCTCGGGCGGCGGGCACGCGGCGAACAACACTACCCCGGTCTCGTCAGGCCCGATGCCAGCCTCGTATGGCGCTCCCTGGAAGGTAGCAAGCAGCCGATATCGCATCTCGTTCAGACCCCCTCGGCTGGCCGCAGCCAGACCTGCCCGTCGTACCGTGCGATGAAGTCCTCCTGACCCGGGGCGATCCGGTAGATCTGTGCTCCGACCGGAATCGGCATCAGGTCCACGAAAAACTCCGGGATGGGCCGGCTAGGCCACGACGTGTAGCCCGTGCCGGTGAACGGCGGTTTGCCGGTCCAGTCGCCACCGCGCTCGGCTGAATACGGGATGTGATACACCTCGAGGGTCGCGGAGGTCCACCGCAGCATATACAGCTCGGTCAGGTCAGGACGGAACTCAGAGCCCTCGTAGCCGAGGTCAAGTGCGGTGTAAGCGCGCCGGCCCGTGAGGTAGGGCTCGACAAGCCGGGGCGGGATCGGCTTCTGCATCAGCGTCCCCGTCTCGATCGCTGGCAGTTCCTGAGAAATATTCCGCACGCGCTCCCCTGTGATCTGACTGATGCTTCAATGAAACTCTCAAAACGCAAGTTACGTGCCCCACTTGCGCAGAGAACTACAAGTGCATCGGGCGCCAGATTACTAGTGCCTGATCAGTCCGGGTCGCCACGACTGGCGCAGGATGCCACATTGCGCCCGGCAGCCGCGTTGCGAGGAGTGCCAAAGGACCCTGCAGAATGCGCCGTTGGCCCCGAACTACAGTGGGGCTGTGCTTAGGATCAGCGGCCCCGACCCGTCGTTTCGTGACGACGACGGCTCGGCGGACCGTGGCGTCACTGAGGCACTGCAGGCATTCGCCGCAAGCCGGGGAAGCGAGCGGGCGGCGCTGACGGCGCTCGCGTCCAGCCGGCTACTGGTCCCGGTGGTTGCCGTGCTGGCGGAGCGGAGCGGGCCGGCGGAGAAGGCGTCGGAGATGGCCATGCCAACGCTGATCGGGCTCGACGGCCGCCGCGCGATACCCGCGTTCACCTGCCTGGACTCGATGCGCGGCTGGCGAGCCGACGCCCGCCCGGTTGCCGCGGCCGCTGACCGAGTCTGGCAGGCCGCTGCTGCGGATTGCTGCGCGGTCATCATCGACGTGGCCGGGCCTGTCCCGCTCGCGGTCGAGGGTGCCAGGCTGGCGGCACTTGCCCAGGGCCAGCCGGTCCCGGCTCCGTGCACCGATTCCGACGTGCATGAGATCGTGACCGACGTGCTCGCCGGCCAGCTGGCGGTCGCCGCATTCGAGCTGCGGCCTGGCGGCCCAGAGCACGATCTGGTGATCGCACTGACCCTGTCCAGCCAGAGCGCAGGGCACGACGTCGCCGATCTCGCCGCCGGACTCGGGAACGCGGTGATGGCGCGTCTCGGCGGCCGGCTGCGGCGCGGCATCGCGATCTTCCTCGGCGGCGCTGCTGGCCCGGGGGAGCGACCCCCCGGAACCCCCCGCGCTGGCGCGCCAGCGTGATCGCGGGCCGGTCGCCGGTCATGGCAAGATCGACTGCATGCTGCGCTGGCTAACCGCGGGGGAGTCCCATGGCCGGGCGCTGGTGGCCATTTGCGAGGGCATGCCGGCCGGAGTCGAGGTCACAACGGCCGACGTGGCCGCGGCGCTGGCCCGCAGGCGCGCGGGCTACGGCCGGGGCGCCCGGATGAAGTTCGAGCAGGACGAGGTGGAGATCACCGCCGGCGTCCGGCACGGGCGCACGCTCGGCGGACCGGTCGCGATCACGGTGGCGAACTCGGAGTGGCTCAAATGGGAAGCCGTCATGTCGCCCGACCCGGTGCCCGCGGCCGAGCTGGCCGGGCTGGCCAGAAACGATCCGCTCACCAGGCCGCGTCCCGGTCATGCCGACCTTGCCGGGATGCAGAAGTACGGCCACGACGACGCCAGGCCAGTGCTTGAACGAGCCAGCGCCAGGGAAACCGCAGCCAGGGTGGCTATCGGCGAGGTAGCCAGGAGGTTTCTGACGCAGGCACTGGGCGTTGAGGTCCTCAGCCACGTCGTCGCGCTCGGCGGGATCAGCGTCGAGGCACGCACGCTGCCGCGACCCGGTGACGAGGAGACGGTGGACGCCGATCCTGTGCGCTGCCTGGACGCCGCGGCGAGCGCGGCGATGGTCGCCGAGATCGACGCGGCCCGCAAGGACGGTGACACGCTCGGCGGCGTGATCGAGGTCGTCGTCCACGGCCTGCCTCCGGGCCTGGGAAGCCACGTGCACGCCGACCGCAGGCTTGACGCCAGGCTGGCCGGGGCCATGATGAGCATCCACGCGATCAAGGGGGTGGAGATCGGCGACGGCTTCGCGTCGGCCGCCAGACGCGGCTCGCAGGCGCACGACGAGATCGAGCCAGGGCCTAGCGGCGTGCGCAGGCTGACTAACCGCGCGGGGGGAATCGAGGGCGGGATGAGCACCGGGAACCCGATCAGGGTGCGGGCGGCGATGAAGCCGATCTCGACTGTGCCTCGCGCGCTGTCCACGGTCGACGTGCGCACGGGCGAGCTTGCGAAGGCCATTAACCAGCGCAGCGATGTGACCGCGGTTCCCGCCGCTGGCGTCGTCGCAGAGGCCATGGCCGCGCTGGTGATCGCCGACGCCGCGCTGGAGAAGTTCGGCGGCGACAGCGTCACCGAGACCCGCAGGAACGTCGCCGGCTACCTCGAGTCCCTGGTGATCCGATGAGCACGCCGCAGTCAGTCCCGGCAGCCGCCAGGCGGGCGGCGAGCGCAGCCGCACCGGTCGCAATCCTGATCGGCCCGCCAGGGTCAGGCAAGACCACCGTCGGTGCGCTGCTGGCGGCCCGGCTCGGCGTCGGCTTCACCGACACCGACGCGGACGTAGCGGCGGCCGCGGGCAAGCCGGTCAGCGACATCTTCGTCGAGGACGGCGAGCCCGCGTTCAGGGAACTGGAGCGGGCCGCGGTCGCGCAAGCCATCGACCGATCTACCGGGGTGATCGCCGTGGGGGGCGGCTCGGTGCTCGATCCGCGGACCCAGGCCGGGCTCGCGGGGCACGCTGTCGTCTACCTGGAGACCGGCTTTGCCGCTGCGGCCAAGCGGGTCGGGCTCAGCCAGGCCAGGCCGCTGCTGATCGGCAACCCGCGCGCGACCCTGAAGATCCTGCTCGACCAGCGGATCCCGGTGTACCAGCGGCTCGCGACGATCACTGTCGGCACCGATGACCGCCAACCAGCGGACATCGCCGCCGACATCGCAGCGCAGCTGGCCGGATCATGACCGCGACGAGGATCCCGGTCGGCGGTGAGCGGCCCTACGACGTCGTGGTGGGCCGCGGCATCACCGCGTCCGAGCTCCCGGCGCTGGTCGGCGACCGGGCCGCAGTGGTCGTCCTGATCTACGCGGAGGGTCTCGAGGCGCTGGCCGGCCGGGCCTGCGAGGCGCTGGCGGACGCCGGATTTGTCGTCCGGCCCGAGCCGGTTCCGGCCGGCGAGCAGGCGAAGGACATCGGCGTGGCAACGGCACTATGGTCGCGGCTGGCAGCGCACCGGGTGTCCCGTTCCGACGCGATAATCGGGCTGGGCGGCGGCGCGGTCACCGATCTGGCCGGGTTCGTCGCAGCGACGTGGCTGCGCGGGGTGCGCGTCGTGCTCGTGCCGACCACGCTGCTCGCGATCGTGGACGCGGCGATCGGCGGCAAGACAGCGATCAACATCGCGGCCGGCAAGAACCTGGTCGGAGCGTTCCATCCGCCGGCCGGAGTGCTGGCCGACCTGGAGACGCTGACGAGCTTGCCTGCCCGCGAATACGTCAGCGGGATGGCAGAGGTGATCAAGGCCGGGTTCATCGCCGACCCGGCGATACTCGACCTGATCGAGCAGGACCCCGCGGCAGCGGCGGTGCCTGGCGGGCCGCACGAGCGCGACCTCGTTACGCGCGCCATCCGGATGAAGGCCGCCGTAGTCGCCGCCGACCTGCGGGAAGCCGGGCAGCGGGAGATGCTGAACTACGGCCATACGCTGGGCCACGCGATCGAGCGTGCCGAGCACTACGCAATTCCGCATGGCGAAGCGGTCGCGGTCGGCATGATGTTCGCCGCCGCCGTGGGCAGGCTGGCTGGCCGGCTCGACGAGCCTACTGCGACGCGGCACGGCGAGGTCCTGGCTGCCGTCGGCCTGCCGACGAGGTACGGCGGCGGCTCTTGGCCGCTGCTGCGGGAAGCGATGGCGGTCGACAAGAAAACGCGCGGCCAGCACCTGCGGCTCGTGGTACTGGACGGGCTGGCCAGGCCCGGCATCCTGACCGACCCGCCTGAGGACCTGCTCGCCCGCGCCTACACGGAGGTCTGACATGCGGACGGTCCTCGTTCTCAACGGGCCGAACCTGGCCAGGCTCGGGTCGCGGGAGCCAGAGGTCTACGGCACCGCGACGCTGGAGGACCTGCGGGCGGCGTGCGCTGCCACGGCGGCCGACCTCGGGCTGAGCATCGACTTCCGGCAAACCGACGATGAGTCGGAACTAATCGCATGGGTGCATGAGGCAGCGGACGGGCAGCTGCCGATCGTGCTGAACCCGGCCGCATTCACCCATTACTCCTACGCGCTGCGCGATGCGCTCGCGATGCGAACGGCGCCGCTGGTCGAGGTGCACATCTCCAATCCGGCGGCACGGGAGGAGTTCCGCCATATGTCAGTCGTGGCGGGAGTCGCCGACGGGACGATCGCCGGTTTCGGGTTCGGCTCCTACCAGCTGGCCCTCCGCGCGATCGCCGGCCTGCTGGCTGGTGACGGCTGACAAGCCGCCAGCTACGATGCCGTTGTCCGGTCACGGCGTCCACTGGAGATTTTGTTGCGCATCGGAATGTCACTGAACTATGCGGGTGGCTTTGCGGAGACGGTCGCGGAGCTCGCCGACTACGAGAAGGCCGGCCTGGACATAGTCTTCGTGCCCGAGGCGTACAGCTACGACGCCGTCAGCCAGCTCGGGTACGTCGCCGCCAGGACCGAGCGGCTTCAGCTCGCCTCAGGGATCATGCAGCTCTACACGAGGACCCCGACGCTCATCGCGATGACGGCCGCCGGCCTCGATTACGTGTCGGGCGGCCGGTTCAACCTCGGCATCGGCGTCTCGGGACCGCAGGTGATCGAAGGCTGGCACGGCGTGCCATACGACGCGCCGATCGGCCGGACCCGCGAGACCATCGAGATCTGCCGGGCCGTGTGGCGCAGGGAGCGCCTGGTGCACGACGGCAAGCACTACCAGATCCCGCTGCCGGCCGGCCGGGGCACCGGACTCGGGAAGGCGCTCAAGCTGATCAACCACCCGGTGCGGGACCGGATCCCGATCATCTTGGCGGCGGTCGGGCCGAAGAACACGGCGATGGCCGCCGAGCTGGCCGAGGGCTGGCAGCCGATCTTCTACTACCCTGAGAAGGCGGCCGGCATCTGGGGAGCAGCGCTGGCGGCCGGTCAGGCCAAGCGGGATCCATCGCTGCCGGCGCTCGACATCATCGCCCAGGCCAGCTTGGCGATTGGCGATGACGTATCTGACCTGGTCGAATTCGGCCGCCCTGTGCTCGCTTTGTATATCGGCGGGATGGGGGCACGCGGGCAGAACTTCTACACCAAGCTGGCCTCGGACTACGGGTACCCGGACGAAGCGATCGCGATTCAGGACGCTTACCTGGCCGGCCGCAAGGACGAGGCGGCCGCGCTCGTGCCACGATCACTGCTCGAGGGAATCTCGATCATCGGCCCGAAGTCGCATGTCGCCGAGAGGATCGCGGCGCTGAAAGAGGCGGGCGTCACGACCCTCAACATCCAGCCGATGGCGTCTACTCATACGGACCGGGTGCGGCTGGTCGAGCAGATCAAAGAGATGGCCAACTGACTGGTGTCGATTC
>WNFD01006880.1_pt1 | contig 11330 bp, 2 predicted proteins | sample 5400491 | NCBI WGS metagenome assembly WNFD01 (sample SAMN13153343, study PRJNA577476) | soil metagenome | isolation source: 120 cm saprolite under Douglas fir tree site 2 hole 2 replicate 2 | place: USA:California | collected 2015-04-18 | reverse complement strand
GCACCGGCAGCTCGACCGCGGGCACCTCCAGCCTGCCTACCTTGTCCTGTGTCGCGCGTTCCACGGCGCCGAGCACGGCCGACAGCTCGGTCTTCTTGACTACCTGCCGCTTGCCCTGGGGGTCGAAGTCGGGGTGCTTGGGGTAGGCGTGGTCGAGTAGCTGGCCGCAGATCCGGGGCAGCGCGTCACCGAGCCGTAGCCCTGCAGGCGGCCTGATCTCCAGTCCAGAGTCCAGCGTCATGATGTGGTCTTCGGCCGGCGCACCGAGGTCGGCCTCGTCCGGGCTGAGTAGCCCGTAGGCGCGCTGCAGCGCCTCGCGCAACTTGCCGGACAGCGCGGCCTTCCTGCTTTCCAGCTGGGCGCGGGCGTGGTGCCGGTCATCGGCGGCTAGGTATGGAGTCAGTTCCTCCAGGCGGGCCTGCGGCTCCAGAATGTAGGAGATCCGGACCAGGTCGCCAAGATCGGTGAGCCGGTCGCGGGACAGGAACGAGGGCAGCCAAACCAGCGTCAGCGGAGGGTCCGGCTTCCCCTGCAGCGCGTGCACCCGGTTGCGGTCATCAGCGGGAGAATGATTGCCATCATCGAACGGATAGTCGATCACCACCCGGATCGCGCTCGGCAGCTCGGGCTCGAACTGGCTATCGGCCAGATCAGGGTCGCGCACGTTGCCGAAGACCAGCTCGGCGGTCCGCTCGGTACCGCGCCAGATGACCGGGCAAGTGGTAATGAACTCCCCTCGGTCGATGACTCCGAACTCCTCCCACAGCAGCGCCCTGATCAGGCGGCGGCGGGCCGCATCGTCGTCGACGTTGATGACCTTCTGCAGGATCTCGCCGGTATCGACGCCGATCAGGGCGATCTCCACAGAGGGGTCGCCGGTCCCGGAGACGCGGATCTCCCCGAATTCCCCGTTCAGCTCACGGAGCGTCCTGGCAACGAGGGTACGGTCCTGGCCGGGGATCATCGTGGCGATCGAGCCCTGGTTGAGAGCAGCGAGCCGACTGGCGGTGAGCGCGCGCAGCGCGGGAACGTTGGGTACCAGCGCGGAAAGCAGCAGCGTCTTGACGATCAGGTCGTCGCCTCGGAAAGCATGGCGCGACGACAGCCCGGCGGCCTGGTCCTCGGTGAGGCTGTGTTTGCGAAGCAGGTACTCCCGCACCCGCTGGTAGAAGCGTTTCGCCTGCTCGAACTCATCACGCAGCTTGTCGCTGAACGGCCGGTCCCCGCCGGCGGCGAGCGCATCGAAGATCGCACCGAGCGGCATTAGCTGACCGACCGGCAGTGTGTCCCGGTAGTCGACGAGCAGTTGCTGCATGAGCTTGAGCGCGGTCCGCTGCCGCTGCAGCGCGCCGGAAACATCAACCATCGCGTGCAGGAACGCAGGGCTGAACGGGTAAGTCGCGCGGAACTCCGCCCGGCTCGCGCCGCTGCCCTGGGCATCGAGCAGGGCGTCCCACACCTCTGGCCTGGATCGCTCGGTCTGCGCGAACGCCTCATCGAGCGCTGCCTTGGCTGCCGCGTTCCTCGGCCGCAGTAGCCGGGCCTCGACGACGACTGGCAGGTTGCTGTCTTCCAGCTTGATCCGGTCGAACCGGCCGTCCCAGTACTTCAGAGTGTCGAAAAGGCTGGCCGTGGTCGCGCCCGCAATGTCTGGGCCGACCAGTTCTCGCAGGTCCCGCTGGCGGGGCACGAAGCTGATGATTGGGGCTGGCCGCTCGTGCTCGGCCGACTCGACGAGCTTGGAGACCTTCTGCGCTTCAGCCTTGATCCTGGTCGGGTCGCCGATGTAGCTGGACAGCCAGAGCACCAGTTCGTCGAGGAACAGCACGACCGCATCGCAGCCGAGCATGTCCTTTGCATGCCTGCTGATCTCGGCGAGACCTTTGTCGAGGTCGATGAAGGACCCGGTGGTCCCGCTGACTGCCTGGGCGTACCGCTTGAAGTGGGTGGCGAGTAGGTCGCCGGTCAATCGCCTGCGCTCTTTGTCCCCTGGCGGGGCGGCGAGCGCTGCATCAAGGCTGGCCGGGTTCCAGGGCGCCTCGCCCCACTCGTCGTCCGGATCCGCAGGCAGGCTGGCGATGAAGGTGTCGTTGCCCAGCGTGGCACGCAAGTCGCGGGCGTCGGCGAGCAGGCCTTCGTCCCGGTAGACAACCGGCAGCGGCACGTCGGGGTTGATCTTGCGCACGTGATCGACGTAGCCGCCGAGGACCGCTGACTCCAGTGAGGTCGCCTCGATCATGTGGTAAGGCACCAGCAGGAACGTCCGGCCAGCCAGCCAGTGATCGTGTTTGGCGACGACGTCCACCAGGCCGCTCTTGCCGCGTGCCTCCGGGTCACCTCGCAGGATCGCGTGCAGGATGGCCATGAAATGGCTTTTGCCGGAACCGAACGAGCCGTCCAGGTAAGCGGCCCGCGACGCGCGGCCCTCGACCGCGGACTGGACCAACCCGAGCGCGTCGTCGAAGCAGCGGGCCAGCTGTTCGGTCACCACGTAGTCGCGGATGGTGGATTCCTCGCCCACGCCCTTGGACAGGGTGAGCACGAAGTCCCCGGCGTGCACCCGCTCAGGGATATCGATGAGGTCGCGCAGCAGTTCAGCGGTCATGGCGTTGTTTGCCTTGTCTGCGTATTCGCGCGGGCGGGACTGGCGGGGGCACTTGTCGTGGTCCTGGATCGGCGTCCCCGGCCGGTCGGCTGCGGCCCCCATGCGGTCAGGTCGCTGGCGGTCACGCCGTGCCGAAGTTGCTGATCTTCCAGGTAGCCGGCGTAGGCGTCGGCTGGGCTCGTGCCGAAGGCGGGGTCGACATCGCCGTGCCACTGCCGAACCCACGGCATGACCTCGGCCAGGCCTGCAATCAGCGGAACCAGCCGCGTGGCGTCCCAGCCGTCGCGGGTGGTGCGGTCCTCGATGATGGTCATCAAGGCGTGCGCCTGCTCCCGATGGTCCCAGCCCGCCCAGCCAAGCAGCAGCGACCCGTCGCTGTCCGGGCTCGCCTGTGGGTAGGAGATGAATCGCTCCTTGGGCACGTCCAGCTTGCCCCGGTGCGACCAGTACGAGCCCTTTCGGAAGTCGGCGGAGGCGTATTTCGGCGGCACCGGGATGTCCAGCCGTTCCCCTGTCGCGTCCTCCTGCCGCTGCAGATCCCAGGTCTTTTCCCACATAACGCGCTTGCGCAAGCCAGTGTCCTTGTGCCGAAGGGCGCCGAGGTATGGGACGTGTTCGGTGTCGATGATGCCGGTCACCACGGCGGAGAGTTCGGCGTCGTTCCCGGCGTAGAGGCGGGCCACGGACACGAAGTCAGCATCGTCACGCAACCTGTCCGCCAGCCGGTTCACCGTCATCGGTCGGGGCTGCTCGGTGCCCATGTCATCGACGACGAACCAGAGGCTGCGTTCCTCGCACCGGTCCAGCAGCCAGTTCCGCAGCGCTGCTCGTTGCTTCTTCTCCCACGACTCAGCCGCCCAGCGCCGCTTGCACTCAGGCCGCTCGATCAGCGCGATGTCACGTCGCTTCTCAATGACCTCGATGCGCCGCTCCACGACCCGCCGGTACTTATCCGGCCAGTGCGCCGGAATCTCGGTGACAGGCGTCGACCCATGCCGGGCGAACCACTGCGTCTCGGCCTTACCCTCGGCCATCCTGCGAGCGAGCACGATCTCGAACGCCCGCTCGCCCAGCCTTATATCCGGGATAGTCTCGGGGTCGGCCGACAGTTCGGTGGCCTCCTGCTCGGTCAGCAGCCCATAGAGCACGTAGACCTGCCAGTCCAGCTCCTCCTGCATGGCGATCATCTGTCCGCGGGTGCGCGTATGCACGGCCTTGGCCTCATCTAGCCTTTTCCCGGCCGGTATGCCCTCCCAGGCGCAGACCGATGAAGGCTCGACGCCGTTCAGCCGCTGCGCCAGCTCATCCAGCGCCCGGCCCAACTTGAGTGGCAACCTCGTCGGTAGCGGGAACTCCTGCAGCTTGGTCCCGGTGAACTCATAGAACTCCTCCCACTCGTCACCTCTGTAGCCTTCGTTGACGCCGCCGTTCCCCTTGCCATGGCTGACCTGCTTCAACCAGAAGCACGCGGTCGAACTGTTAAGCACCCCGAGCAACTCCAGGTGATCGTCCTCGCTCGCTCCTTCCGGCAGCCTGATCACCAGTGCGGAGTGCTTGAAGACCTTCCCACCCCTGTCCAGCACGAAATGATTATGCGTCGCCATAAACGCGAATGGGATTCCGAGCGGAATTCTGAAACGCTCTGGATGCCATCTGCTCCACTCATACCATGTTAGTCCTATCTCTTCATGGGTGCCCCCAGGCTCACGGCGCGCCCTGAGTAGGGATCTATGCATCCACAGGCGCTTTAGTACGCTAGGTTCACTTAGATCTGCATGCAATTCTTCATCGTAGGGAAATAGTGCTTCGGTCTGTGGGGCAAGCTTCCAGTCGCGGACCACGTCACCTTCGACTAGGGGTATAACTCGGTCGTCCGGGCAGCCTAGGCGCGCCCACGACTGGAGCGGCGCCAGATAAGATGCATCATTCCCCGTATGCGCGGTGCGACCGATGAGCCGAACGTGGCGACTGACGGTAACCTGAGAGTGAGACTCGACAAGCTCGACGAGTTCAGCGGCACCACCGCCGGAGAGCGACCACGGGTGCGATGAGAATCGGCTGGGGTCCCAATCGGATGCTGTTATCCATTCGCTCTCGCTGCTTGGCTCGTTGACCTGATCGACGATTGCTCGCCACACGCGGCCCTGTGCGGGCTTTTCGGGCTGAGACGGTTCGCCTCGGACGCCTAGGACGGCGCGGACCGAGCGGGCGGTAGGCATCATGTTCCGGCCCGCCAAGATCACGGTGGGCGTCCCGTGGCCTGGAATGTACGCGCCCGAGGTGTCGATGACGTGGGTCAGGTCCACCTGGTGGGCGAAGAAGTCCTGGATGAGTTTCTTGCCGAACTCGCGCTTCATGAACGAGTTGGCTGTGATCTGGCCGATGTATCCGGCGCCGCGCCTGTCGCCACCTGCCCTGCGAGCGAGATTGAAGAGCCGCTCTGCAAACGGGACGGACAGCGCGTAGGTGCCGGCGCAGGTCGTATAGCGGTCGCGGTATGCCTGGTTCTCCGCCGAATCCTTGACCGTGATGTAGGGAGGGTTGCCGACCACGACGTGGTAAGAGTTCGCACCGAGGATGTCGGTGGACTTTATATAGTCGCCTACGTCCTCGTTCTGGTACATGTGCACGTTCGCAGACCCGAAGAGTTCGCCTTGCCTGCCTGGGGCACCGCGGCCGTGGAGGAGCGAATCGCCGACGGCGATGTTGAGAGGGAAGTCGGGGGTGTCGGCGAGGCGCTTGATGTCACCGACCTTCATGGCGGCGATGAGCAACCTGAACCGGGCGATCGAGACTGCGAACGGATTCTTGTCGACGCCGTGCAGGCCAGACAGGACACGGTTGATGAGTGTCCAGCGGTCGGTTGCCGGCGCCTGCTGTTCCCATTTTGCGAGCAGGCGTGGGAACGCGCCGAGCAGGAAGTGGCCGGAGCCGCAAGCGGGGTCGATCGCTCGCAGGAGGCGGGGCAGATCGGGCCGGGCGCGCGGTGGTTCTGGTTCCAGGCCGAACTCGTCGATCGCTGGGTTGAGCGTCAGATCGAGGATGAATTCCTCGACGAACTCGGGGGTCTGCAGCAGGGCGTAGGTCTTCTTGGCGTACTCGGACAGGTCCTGGTAGAGGTCACCGAGGAAGCGGGTGTTCCAGTCCGGGTCCTCGAAATCGTGCACGACCGGGGAGTTCTCGCCCTCGCCGCGGGTGCGCCAGAAGGCGAGCAGTGCTTTGGCGGCGTCGTGCGAGGGGGTGATCCGCCACATCGGGTTGTGCGTCCGGTCGAACAATCCGGCCGCGACCGGGGATGCCGCCGACAGCGCATCGAAACCCGCCACTATCCAGTCCCGGTCGGTCTGCGCTGGGTTCCGCTCGAAGAACGCCTGCTGCCGCTCGGCCGCGATGGCCAGCTGCTCACCGGGCCCGGCCAGGTAGGGCAACTCGATCAGCTCGTTGTCCTCGCAGAACCGCAGGAACACAGTGCCGAGGATCCAGGCCACGGCTGACTGGGTCACCTCGCCATCGAGCCACTGCTCGTATGCAGCGGCGATCCGTTCTGCCTTATGGGCTTTTTGCCATTCGTCCCGCAGCGCTGTGTCGAACTCGGGCACCTCGGCGCTGCGTGCCCGGAGGTCATCCTCAAGGATCCGGACCTGGCCCTTGAGGTCGGCGAGCAACGCGGCCTGGTCGATCATGAGGCTCTCCTCGCGGTGCTTGCGGTGACGCCGGGGCGGACCACGATTTGCTCGTTCTCGCCGAGGGCCGTGACGGTCTTTTCATCGAGCAGCGCGGGCTTGCGGGGATCGTCCATCGGGCAGAGTAGCCACAGGCCGTGCGGCGCCTCATCGGCCTGGCGTGCGTTGGCCGCTAGTCGCGACAGGAGTTGCATGCCGCCGGCGTAGCGGGCTAGCGGCGTCGCGTCATGCATCAACACGGTGCCAGGCAGGGAGCGGAATTGCTTGTCGAGCCGTTCCCAAACGGCGTCGAGCAGCCGTCCGAAGCCGGTCTGTGCCGGTAGTGGGGCGTCAGCCGTGTCCGCCGCCAGAACGCTCTCCCAGCGGGGCTTGCCCCGCTGGGTCACGATTTCACGCAGCGCGGCGAGGAACACGTCGGCCACGTTCACGGTGCTCACCGAGGTCAGCGCGGACAGCTCAGAGCAGACGGACGCCGTCTCCGGCAGCCTGGTGGTGACCGCGAGGAAACCGCCCCGTTCGGTGGCGGCGAGTAGCCGCAGCCTGGTCTCAGCGATCGTTGAGGCCTCAGCGGGCCGTGCCATCGACTTCGGGCCTCGGGTACTGGACCAGGAGCCGGCCAGCGTCCCGCCGGGTATGACATATCGGGTGATGCCGTCCGTGCCTGGGACGACGTTGACGATGTGGCCCATATCCTGCAGGAGTTTGCGCAGCTGGCTCGGCTCCGGCAGCCTGGCCAGCTCGGGGAACCGGGCGAGGACCCGAGCGCGCAGTTTGTCCGGCTCGAGTCCGGGTTCGCCGAGGTAACTGGCCGCCTGCGCCATGCGCAGGGCCTTTTTCGGGTCCAAGTTGCGCGGGTACAGTTCCAGCCGGGCGGTCATCGCCGCGTCCTGGGAGGCGCCAACCGCGAGCGTCACAAGATCGGTGTCGGAGAACGGCGGCATGCCGTCGGGGCGCGTCACGCTGGCCAGTGCCTCCAGGACCGCCGGGGTACCTGGCAGGGGAGATGCTTCGCCGAGATCGACGAGTTCATCGGCCCGGCGGCCCAGGGCGACCGCATAGTCGAGCAGTTCCTCCTCGGTCGGCGCTGTGGGATCGTCCTCGGCGACGGCAGCGATCAGCATCCGGGTACCGGCCCGGCGCTTGCCCAGGCGCGGGTTGTCCAGGTGCTCCTCCGTCTCCACGGCAGCCCGCACGCACGCCTCAGCGAGCGCGAGCCGTGCTGCAGGGTCGTCGAGGCCCGAACCTCGCTCCGCTAGAAGCGCTGCGGCCAATTGCCCGGCTTCCATCACCCGGCCGCGGCGGGCCAGGATTTCCAGCACGGTGGCACGCAGCGCAGTGACGGGTTTGACGCTCTTGGTCCAGCGTTCCCTGGCCCTACCGAGCAGGCTGCCAACGTAGGGCTGGCTGCGGCCAGTCTCGGCCGCGACGGCTGCCTGGGGCGCCCAGGCCAGCACGGGGGAGGGGTGTCCCTCAGCGTCGGGCAGCGCGAGCAGCAGCCGGATGACCCGCACCTCCGCAGCATTCCTGCCAGTCTCGTGTGGCACGAGGTGACTTGTCACCTCGTCCAGGCTGAGTGTGCTCGGATCGGCGATGGCCGTCGTCCGGTCTGCCTTGACTGGTTTTGGCAGTTGTTCTGCGACCTGCAGCTGCTGCCGCCACTCGCGGGCGCGCTTGAGCAGCTCGTTGCGCGGACCGCGCCCGACGCCGCGCAGCCGCTGCACCCGCCCCGCCGGGATCTTGGTCAGCTCGCCAACGGTGGACACGTCGAGCTGCTGCTGCGCGGCAGAGAGAGCGCGGGCCGATAGGCCAGCGGCCACCAGCGGGGTACTGGCCGCTACCCGCGCAGCCGACACCTGGCGCGCCTCGGCGGGCGTGGCGGGCATTTCGCCCATCGTCTGCGGCGTGGTCGCCGGACGGCTCTCGTCCAGGTCGCGGAACACATCAGACCAAGCCCGTGACATGTCTTTGAGGGAAGCGTGCCTGCGGGCGGGATCGCGGTGCAGCGCAGTGGCGAAGAACGCGACCAGCCGGTCGCGCAGCAGCGGGTCAAAGCTGTCCTCGGCAAGCTGCGGCGTCAGCTCGGCTGGGTCAAGCAGCCTGGCCGCTACCTCCCCGTCGCCCCAGGACGGCAGTTCGCCGCTGGCCATCTCATGCAAGGTGACCGCTACCGCGTACCGTTCCGCGGCGGCGTCGTACTCCGGGCGCCTGTCGGTGCCCAGGAACGGGTCGAGATACGGCTGCGTGCCAACCTCAGTCGCCCGGTTGGCGGCGTCAGCCAGGGAGAAGTCGAAGAGCACCAGCCGGCGGCCCTTCTTGGACAACTCGCGGATGGCAAGGTTGTCTGGCTTGATGTCGCGATGCCAGATGCCCTCACCCTCCAGGTAACCGACTGCCTGGAACAGATGGTCGCCGAGAGTTTCCAGGTCACCGATGGTCAGCCGCCCCTCGCGGCGGAGGTACTGGCCCAGGGTCTGCTCACCGGCGCGCTCGAGTACAAGGACCGTGCGATTGCCGATCTCCTTGGGCCCGCCGATCAGCCGCACGATGTGCGAGTCGTGGATGCCTTTGAGCTGGGCGGCCTCGTGCGCCAGGCGGGTCCGCCCAGCGTCGCTGAGCGCGACTTTGTAGACCTGCTGGTTCTCGTCCTTGGCCATCAGTAGAGCCCGCGCTGTAGAGCCCTTGCCGAGAACCTGCTCAACCTTCCAGCCATTGATCGTCATGCCCCTGGTGGCCGTCAGCAGGTCCGGGATCTCCTCCTGGTCGGGCCGAGTAATTTCTTCTTCGACGAGGTCCAGGTAGCCGAGGAAATCGCGGACCGACTCGAACCGGTCGACGGGCTGGGCGGCCGTCGCGCCACGGACTAGGTCGTCCATAATCGGGCTGATCTCATCGCTCATCGCAGACGGGACTAGCGCACGCTCTGCGGTCAGGCGGCTGTCCAGTTCCTTACGCGAGACGGCGGGCGGGAAGCCGGTGAGGATCAGGTGGGTGAGCGCGCCCAGGCCGAAGACGTCGAGCAGGGTAGCGTCCGACTCCGGGTTGCCGAATTCTGGGGCGAGGTAGGGGCCAGCCGAGGAGTCGAGATGCGCGGCCATCGAGGTCGGGGTGCCGGACGCCAAACCGGTCTGCGAACCCGACGTTCCTATGCCTGGTCTGGCCGAGACCTGCCAATCGCCTATCCGCAGCCGTGGGTAGCGGCCGTCCATCTCGACGTACACACTTCGGGCCGCTAGCGCCCGGTGGTACAGGTGTCTGCGGTGGGCATGGTCAAGAGCCTCGGCAAGCTGGCGGACCATCTCGATTCTTGTCTCGACCGCGAGGCTCGCGCCCTGTTCCGCCATGAAATGGTCGAGCCGCCGCCAATCGCTGCCATACCGGAAGATGACCGCCGGACCGGCCTCATGCTCATCGCTGAACTGCTCCGCCTGGACGATCCCCTCGTGCGCGATTCCCTGCAGGGCCAGGTACTCGCGGCGGGCGGCCCGCCGTGCGGAGTCCCGTTCTGCTTTCGGGGCGTGCAGCTCTGAGAGGTAGATGCGGATCCTGCGGACCTGGTCTCCAGGCAGCGCGGGGTTCTCCGCGAGGTAGTCCTCCCAGGTCGGTCCAGCATCGAAAGCCCGAGGGGCCAGCCTGAAGGGGCCGATCTTCTGGTGCTTGTGCAGGCCCTGGATGCCTATCTTCTGCAGCAGCTTTTCCAGCTGCCTGGACAGCGTGGGGTCCACGCGGCTGCCGGCGCTGCGCGGGTCTTGGCCAAGCAAGCCAGTCCAGATGCCGTCCAGGCCCGTCTGCTCCTTCAGGCCGTCGCGGCCAAAGACCATCGTTCGCTGCACGTCGTCGAACTCGCAGCGCAGGTCCGGAGCGGACAGGAACACGGCCGGGTGAATGAAGGGCAGCCGCACGCGGATCCCGAGCTTGTCGGCTGCCCAGCCGAGCTGGCTCTTCAGCTCCTTGCACTTCCGGTCGGTCAGGTGCAGTGGGTTCTCGATGGTGCGTACCCGGTCGTCTCCGTGGAATAGCCAGGTCGGGCCCTGGTTGGTAGCGCGACCAGGATGGCTCTTGATCTCCACAAGGAACAGCCCAGCCGGTACCGCGATGAGCAAGTCCACCTCGCGGACGTGGCCGGACTGCGCTGTGAAGGTGAAGGTCTGCCAGGCTCGGTAGGGCTCGGCTGAGGGCATCTGGTTGCGGATGTGCTTGAGCGCGTCCTCTTCCCAGGGGAAATCCGACCGTGGGCCCCACCAGCGGTTGTCAGCCCCAGCCATCCCTGCTCCCGTCCCCGGCTACCGGGGACACCATATCGGCGCACAGGCCTGCCAGGCTGTTCCCTTGCACGACACCTTGACGGCACCGTGACCCTAACCACGATCCCACGGGTGCGCTAGGGTCATTGACCCGCCTCCAGGTCAGGGGGAGGAAAGGCGCTCCGGCGGCGGTTCCAGTCAGTGTGGTGCCCGCGCTCGCTGCCGATACGTCGACCATGGCCAACTGCATGGCCAGTCTCGTCAGCCTGGCAAGCGGTTGGCAGGCTGAATCGGAGCCAGTCGTCATGGGCAGCCTGTCCGGTTAGTCGCCGCGATTACGTCCGGTCGGCCGTTTTGTTAAGACCATTGCCGAGCCGACAGCAGCATCTGGCTATCCAAATCGGCCACGGCCGGAGGACCGGCGCGGTTTCCCGGCGCCTGTCCCCAGTATAGGAACGCACGTCGATCAGTCTGGCCGGGCAGGGCAGTCCCCCAGCGCGGTGACCAGCGCGCGGCGCCCTGGGCCCAGCTACTGGCAGGTTGGCCAGAAGGCCGTCTGGGCGGTGTGCCTCCCGGCCTGGTCAGCGTGCGCCACTGTGGCGGTTCCCGCAACCGCCCTCTCGCTGCGCTCGCCTCGGGCGGGCAGAGATCTTTTCCTGTTCGCGGGCGGTCTCTTGGTGCCGGCTTCGCCGGCGCTGTCTTTGTGCCCGCGGGAAAACATCTTGCCCGCCCGGGTCGGCCGGTGGTGCGGGCCCCGCCCTCGTGGCGCCTGCCGCCCCAGACCACCGGGAGGCACTTCCG
>WNFD01009310.1_pt1 | contig 11332 bp, 12 predicted proteins | sample 5400491 | NCBI WGS metagenome assembly WNFD01 (sample SAMN13153343, study PRJNA577476) | soil metagenome | isolation source: 120 cm saprolite under Douglas fir tree site 2 hole 2 replicate 2 | place: USA:California | collected 2015-04-18 | reverse complement strand
TCGCAATCGTGATGCCGCGCTCGCGCTCCTCGGGCGCTTTGTCGATCTGGTCAAAGGCAATGTACTTCGTGCTGGCGCTGGCTTTGGCCAGCACTTTGGTGATCGCCGCGGTCAGCGTGGTCTTGCCGTGGTCGATGTGCCCGATCGTTCCCACGTTCACGTGCGGCTTCGTTCGCTCAAATTTCTTCTTTGCCATATCCTAAATGGCTCCTCCTACAACTATCTGCGATCAGATAACAATGGCTATAAACATGCAGCAGCCGTCCCCTGATTGACTGATCGCCAACTTGTCTGGTTCTTAACGTATCATTCATCTTCATCCGGCAGTAAGCCGAACACAATAAGGAAGCGACGACCTCTTCAGAAGACGGCAGTGAGAGCTACTTATACGTCCAGCGTGGATACTCGTGAAGATGCGTGCATACTTATAGTACCCTCAAACGGGTCGATTCCAGGGCGCAGATAGCTCAGACATTATCAGAAACCACTTGCAGTACCCTCAAATGGGTCGATCCGAGAAAGTATGTAACGTTCGCATCGATCAGAAACCACGGGAGCCCGTGATGGGAATTGAACCCATGACCCCAGTCTTACCAAGACTGTGCGCTACCGCTGCGCCACACGGGCAGACTTTAGGTGAGGTGGGCAGTGAGGGATTCGAACCCCCGAAGTCGTCTGACAGCTGATTTACAGTCAGCCCCATTTGGCCACTTTGGTAACTGCCCAGAATGAGAAGCGCCCATCGGATAAATTTAAGCACATCCGCTTTGCCCGCACCATTTATCCTAAGCCAGGCTAACTAAACGGAGAGTACCGACGGAGAGACTCAACACCTGTTACTCTCGTCACGAGGAGCACAAACCGATACCCCCTGAGTGATCGACCAGATCATTATAGCCGACGCTTTGTGCCGTGTCAAGCGTTCGTTCCGGCAAAATTTATAGGCGATGGTGACGTTTGGATGGGTTGGGTAGAAATAACTCTCCTCCTCACCCTAACTGGCAATCATGCATCCTTGCCGATCATGACTTCCGTCGATTTGATGATCGCGACCACAGCATCGCCTGCTTTGAGGTTCAGACTCTCAGCCGAGGTACGTGTGATTGCAGAGACAATCTCCTGACCATCCGGAAGTTCAACAACTACTTCGGCCATGACCGTACCAAGATTGACCGACTTCACTTTAGCTTGCAATTGGTTACGCGCACTGAATCGTAGTGCCATAGTAAATGCTCCTTTCGACAATCTCCAATGTTCAAGTCTACTCCTATAATACCCCTATCCTACGCTGCCCTACTCGCAATGCTAAAAGTACCCCAAACGATATAGCCAACAGTACTACGGAAAGCGCAACCGCCGACTCCAGGTCAACCTCTGCGGCAGTATAAACAGCTATGGGCATCGTCTCTGTAATACCAGGAAAACTACCTGCAAAGGTAATCGTAGCTCCCAGTTCCCCAAGCGCGCGTGCCCATGCCAGACCGGCACCTGTTAACAGGATGGGACGAATAAGCGGCAGCACCACACGCCGGAACGTGTAGAACTCCGATGCGCGTAAGGTATGAGCAGCTGATTCATAGCGTGGATCCAGTTGCTCGAGTCCCGCTCGTGCGCTATTGATGAAAAAGGGTGAAGAAACAAACATCTGCGCCATCACGACAGCCACCGTAGTAAAAGGGATGCTAATTCCCAGCGGAGTAAGGTAGCGACCAATCAGTCCAAAGCGCCCGAAAGTAATCAGCAATGCTACTCCGGCTACGACAGGAGGAAGAACTGTTGGCATTGTGACCAGAGTCTGAAGGAATCTGCGGCCCGGGATGCGAGTACGCACCAGCACATATGCCACCGGCAAGCCAAATAACACTGTTAAAAATATACTCACAAACGTGGTGACAAGGCTTAATTGCAATGCCTGTAGCACTTCCGGCTGCTTGATTAAGTTCCACAATAACGCTGGCGGCTCCCGTATTAAAAGAGCCACTAATGGTATTCCTAGAAAAAGAAAGAAGCTGCCAGCCAGAATACCAACTAATATCCTGGCTGGCCAGCGTGACCAAAGTTTCCCCATGTGTGATTATCCCTTACAAAGTGCCATGGGTGTGGGATGTTACCCATTGATAATGATAAAGTTGTACTTCTTCAATATAGCCTGTCCGTTCGGCGAGAGCACGAAGTCTATGAAAGACTGCGCATCTGAAGGGTGCTGAGAGCTTTTGACAACGGCGATAGGATACTGAGCGATTACATTATAGGGATCAGGAATATCGATGGTTTTCACCTTGCCAGCTACAGCCGGCGTCACATCTGTTAGATAGACGAAACCTGCATCAGCCTCACCCAACTGCACCTTCTGCACGACAGCTTTCACATTTTGTTCTTCTGAAACGACATTTGCAAGCACATCTTTCGCATATCCCGACCCGTAATCAGACGATTGTGACAGATTAGCTAACGCCTGTCTTGAATACTTGCCCGCTGGAACAGCAGCAGCCTCTAAATCAATCTTTATGCCTTTTTTGGCAAGGTCCTTAAGCGAATTGATGTTACCTGGGTTGTTGGAGGGAACAATCACCACCAGTCGGTTCTTGACAAAGACCTGCGAAGTATTGACTAACCCGGCATCGCTAGCCTTCTGCATGTTTGCCTGGTCCGCCGAGGCAAACACATCAGCAGGAGCTCCGTTGGCTATCTGTTGCACCAAAATTTGTGAGCCATTGAAGTTAAACTTGGCAGTCACATTGGAATGCTGCTGTTGATAGGCCGTGCCTATTTCAGTAAATGACTCCGTTAAGGATGCAGCCGCGAAGACATTCAATGTAATCGGCACTGGAGAAGGTGTGGGAGTGGGTGTACTACTAGTGGTGGTTGAACCACCACAGGCTGCCAACAATGTGCAAAAACTGAGTAATAACAAAAATAAGCGCAAGGATCGTTTCATGGGGCCTCCTCGTGAGGTAATTAACATACCCACCCATCTCTGTAAGTGAGTATTTATATATTGAGTATAAGGAAAAAGATGTGTAGTGTCAATGGGAATACCGGAGGGTTGTCGGGTTTACTCACCTCGTGACATCAGGGATTTACCAACATTATGTAACTCTTAGAATCGGCCGATCTTGTTTGAGATCGTTCTCCCTTATAAAGTTTAGGTTATGAGCATCACAGGAGCAGTACAAATGTCAGATAGAGTATCACTAATGACTAACAACATAGAAAGATTTGAGTCATGTATGATCCTTCAGCTATAATTCCAGTGGACGAAATTGACATGAGTTATCGCACCGGAAAGGTTATCTTATGTTACTCAAGGCTGAAATCTATAAAATGCTCGTCAACGGCGATGAGTGGGGAGAGTGGAGCGGCTACCAGTTGCCTGTTAGCGACGAGTATGTCACTATCTGGACGCCCAGAGGTACGCGCAGGCACTGGAAGCCCCATAAATGGAAACCTGACTTCTTTCTCTCTGAGAACCACTCCCTCTCATACTTCTGGACAGGTGCCTGGTATACAATTCACGTAGCTTATCGAGTAGACGGTACCTTTGCTGATGCCTACTGCGATATCGTCTTGCCAACGCCTCCCTACACCAGCGCCTCACGCGAACTCATCTACACCGACTTGTACATAGACGTAGTGGTTCGCGACGACTACAGCGTGTTTACCAAAGATCATGCGGTTTTTGACCGCGCTGCACAGCGCTACCCAATTGTTGAAGAGTCACGACAAAAAGCCTTTGAGGCCCTTGACTGGGTGGAAGAGCATGCCAAACACTGGACTGGCCCTTTTACTATCATACCTCGACGCCTGCCACGCACAGACTGGGAAGCGCTTACTACTGAGGAAATACGCTCCGCCATGCGTTCCGCCCTCAACAATCAAAGTGAAGATGATTTCAGACGAACTACATAAACAACTTATGCAACACGGCATAACAACCAGTGGCGAAGTAGCTCTCCGCGAGGCCCTGGAAGCACGTGCCGAAACCTACACCCTTATCAAACTCGCTCCCTGGCCCGCACGCCGCTGGAAGTGCCAGTACCGCCTGCTCATAGGCGACAAGATGTACGATGCTCAAAGTGCCTCAGAAGCCTATGCTATGGGACTACTCGCCGTTTTAGAAAATTCTGCATAACATTGCCTCTACACCCGGCTAGTGCTATAGTATGCCTATGCGAATTACCGCCCTTGAACCACAGATGAAGAACCCTGAACGCATCAACCTCTTTGTTGATGGTCGTTTTCTGATGGGCGTCAATGCAGTCATTGTGCTACAGATGGGACTGCGACTGGAGCAGGAGCTTTCGCCCGCCCAATTGGAGCAGTTACGCAGTGAAGAAATAGAGCAACAGGCTGTAGATCGCGCTCTCAACTACCTCTCGTATCGCCCACGCAGCCGTGAAGAAGTACGTCGCTACCTGCGTCGCAAAGAAACTCCTCCTGAAATTATAGAGACTGCTCTGGCACGTCTAGATCGTCTTGACTTCATCAATGACCGCACGTTTGCCGGGTTCTGGATAGAGTCCCGCGAACATTTCAGCCCCCGTGGAGCACGAGCACTGAAGAACGAACTGCGTATGAAAGGCGTCGAGCGCGATGTTGTGGATGAAATGGTTAATGATGAACAGGACGAAGAACGAGCCTTACGCGCTGGCCGCAAAAAAGCTATGTCACTGGTAAACACCCCCAGCATCGATTATGCGACATTTCGTAACCGCCTCGGCTCCTTTTTACAACGTAGAGGGTTTGGCTATCAGGTTGTCTCGAAGACGGTACGGGAATTATGGAAAGAACTAAAAGAAGAGCCAGATGAAGAGTTGGATTAGGGAACTGTCTACGGGACAAATTACTAGTGAGTTTTCTGCTTACAACGTATCACGCGGCAGACCCTAAATCAATATTGTCGTTTCACCTTACAAAATTGTGATATCAGGCTACTTCACAAAGTGGCATATGTGATATATAATTACATCGGAGTATCAATTCCCAAATTTACCTTGTTCAGGGCGGGCTTTGCATCCGCCTCTGCAAAGGCAGACCTTCGTGTATTTGCAGGGGTGTGAAAGCATGGTCCGCCCTTTTTTTAACCTTGTATGGCTATCCCTAATTATTGGTTGGGGTTGGCGTAAAAGTTGGGGTTGGAACACTCTGCAAATGAACAGGTGGCAAACTGGCAGGGTAAATAGTAATGATCTTAATTTGTTGTGGGTCTCCTGGAAGTGAATTGCTCATCCCTTTCGTGAAGTGAAACCCCACAGTCTTCGAGTCTACACCTGGCATGTGCGCTAGATAATTTCTGGCATCTCTCAGTGTCCTGCTCTTTAAGCCATCGGTTATCGTTTGCAGTTCTGACTGAGGGAACTGGTATTGTACAAGACAACCGGCAGCAATTTCGATAGTGATAAAACCAGAGGGATCAACCCCCTCGATAACTGGCACCCCTGTCGTGATCGATGAAGGGAGGAGCACAAAGTTCTGCCCGTATTGTTGGGCTCGCTGTTTTATGAGCCTTTGTGCCAATTGCTGCACATCACTGGTGATAATATAGCCAATACTTCCCTGTTCTTGCATAGTGACAGTCACAGTTTCCCCTTTTTCTCCTATTGCTGGATTCGGCGTTATCGATGGCGTTTGAAAATTAATCGAACTAACCGCTGTGCCACTGATGTTTCTGACCTTTTGCTCTAATTCTCGCGTAATTTCCCGCTCCAGTTTTGGTTGTATCTGACTGACCAGGCTATCCACATCAGCCTGACTGACTCCTTGCTGACAACCAAAGTCGACAATACCAAAGATGCAATTCACCTTCCCCGTGGTTGGTCCCGTAAGCGAGCTTTGATCGCTCGTGCTGAATGGGTGGGCGGGAATAGATTGTGTGTCAAGATTCCAAGTGTTAATTGTGGGATCGGCTTTAATGGTATAAATCTGGCTGATGACAAGCGTCTGTGGACTAAGGTTGATGTTTACCGACGTGGCTGTAACTGCCTGGTATGTATAATATCCTGTGCCGGCAATTGCAAGTAACAGAAGAACTGTAATGGCGGAAAGCAAAGGGAGCAAACTGCGTCTTTTCCCACTCCCAGAGGTTTTCCTGGGCTTTGAACTTCCGCCTGCTTGTTGCTGTCCCCCTTGTTTTGGAGGGTCAAACCAGGTGGTGGGTGCATTATAATCCTCGCGGTTAAATGTGCTCTGCGACTGTGGTGGCACAGCCACAGGTATATATCCAGAATCATGTAATGCCACAAGTTCATGCTCTGAGGCGTCAATTTCTTCGTCAAAGAAGGCATCTGATGGCCTGCTAAGTGCGCCGCTGAGATGCCTGGAAGCAGACTGATTGAGCGATACTGGTGTTGGGGACATAGGTGATGGTCCTTGAGGTGAAGTAATCAGAAACTGGTAGGCTCGTTCGAAGTTTTGCAATACCTCTTCAGCAGTAGCAAAGCGATCTTCAGGACGGTTAGCAATACAACGACGCACAACATATTCCAACGACTGAGGCAGTTCGGGCGCTTGCTGACCCATCGGGAAGTTGCCGGTGAGCATCTGATAAAGAATCACTCCGAGCGAAAAAATATCATTGCTCGGAGCTGCGACGCCTGACAGGCGCTCGGGAGCCATATATGCGATTGTGCCTAACTCATTACCGGCGGTTGTCAGCGGAGGACTGGCTGTGCTCCCTTGAACGGATGCAATGCCGAAATCGATCAGACGTATGTAAAGCTGCCTATCTTGTTCATCAAGCAGGATATTGGTTGGCTTGAGGTCACGATGGATTACACCTCGTCGATGAATATATGCTACAGCCTGCACCAGAGGAACAAACAAATGATATACTTCTGTAAGTGATAAAGGCCCTTTTTTCAAGTGGAGAGCCAGCGTGCCACCCTCGATATAAGGGGTAACAAGAAAGAGTCGCCCTTGATCCTCACCAAACTCAAACAAAGGTAAAATATGTTCGTGTTTGAGATAAGCGCTCACTTCAGCTTCTCGTAAGAAACGCGAGCGAGCTGTCACATCATGCACAAGGTCAGAACGAATAATTTTGATTGCTACATTGCGGCCAAAAGCGCTGCGCTGGTGTGCGAGATACACCTCGCCCATGCCACCCACATCGATTCGATGCACCAGATCATAGTTGCCAAAACGAGGTAAACTCTCTTCTTGTATTATTTGGCCAGGCTGCTCTCTCATGGTTAGCTTTCAAATAGATGATGCTGATTAACAAACAAATCCAGCCATCCGTAGGTGCCGATGTATCGCGCCCACCGCCGATTGATCGGCCCTCGCTGGATTTCCACTATCTAGATCAAAAAGTTAATTGGCATAATCAATGTCCCTATATGAATAGACGTTCGAGATTGCAAATTTGTCAATTATCATCAAGTCAACGAGAAAGAATATTTTGACCTTCATTGAAACAAGATGACAAAGTGTCGTTTCATCTGAAGTATAACATCTGAAAAATATAAGAGGCAAGTGTGCTGTTGCGAGTTACGAACGTCTACACCTTCACTTCGCTCATCTGGCCCATATCCGCCTTCTCAGCCACTAACGCTAATGGTGGTGTCTGCTTCGTTCTCAACCTTCCCGTCATATACATGAAGAAAGCCAGCATGAAAAGCGCCTCGGCGATATTTACGATGGAGTAAGATGGCAGCGAGAGAGAGCCGATGGTCACATTCGTATTATTGAAGAATGAGCCAACCGGCGCTGGAAGAAGTGTCAGTCCCCATGAGCCGTTCCATACAGCATGTTGCAGTACAGCGTAAATCCAGCACCCCGCAACTTTCAGCGCGCGATGCTTTCCAGGATGAGTAAGATAGTACCAGCCAAGCGTAACCATCGCAGCACCAAAGCCATGTAGCAGGCCTGATCCTGTACGGATAAGCGCAATACTCAGCCAGTCTTGATAACCAGAACTGATGTAGCCGGTTGTCTCAATAAGATTAAATCCAATACCTGCTGCCAATCCCAGTACAAATGCCTCTGCAGCACTGCGTATTCGTCCAACGAATATGATGACAGCTAAGGGCTTGACTGTCTCTTCGATCAATGGAGCCAGAATAGCCACTACTATCAGAATAATGTTATACACCCCGGGGCTTTGGCAGTTCGGCGCATTGGGTTGGTCCACACAAAGCAGAGGATTCGTGGTCTGCCCATGCACAACTAAAAGCTCGAGAATAAATTCGAGTAGAGCAGCAAGACCAACACCCAACGTAGCACCGCTTACAATTGCCAGGGTAAAACGCCGCCAACTGGTAGGCCAGGGAGATTTCCTGGGGAAGTGCAGGCGCCGGTCTCCTAGAGCCAGTATCGCTAGCGCGGGAAAGAGAGCGGCAAATGCGATCAATAACATTGTCACTGGTGGATAAGTAACTGCCTGACCACGAGTCTGGAGCCAGTATGCAGCACCAATCACAGCCAGGTAGAGTAGAACGAAGATCCAGAATCGGGGCATAGCAAAATCGGCTGAAGGTTTCTTCAAAAACACTGAGCGAATACTATGATACAGCCCGAAGCCGCCTCCTATGATACCCGCGCAGGCAAAAGCAATGAAAAGCATGATACTTGCAAAGTATTCGCTGGCGCTCAAATTTGTGTGGGGTACGACTGAAATGAGTGCGAGTAGCCCTATTGCGCCCAGGCCAGCTAGAAATACCAGGATCGACCCGACTAAAGAAGTGATACCTATAGCCAGTAGATAACCATCACGCTTTGGTAGAGGTGGCTGCCAGGGATAAGTATATGCATTACCAGCATAGCCATTGTAACCTGGATAAGGAGGAACTATTGGCGCGTAAGGTGGCGGCGATACATATCCCTGATACGACGGATAGCCAGCATTGGGTGTGTAACCATAGCTTTGTGGAGGGTAACCTCCAAAGGGTGCATAGTTTGGAGCCAGCGGTGGATAGTTCTGTCCCTGAGGTGGATATCCAGGATAGGGGGGATAAGGTGGATATGCAGGTTGAAATAAAGGCGCTTCCGAGGGATGCGAGGCCAGGGAGCCAGACACATGCTCGCGATAGATAGTTTGGGGATCAACATCTTTAGTTGGCGCAGCATCGATGGCAGGACGGCTAAGCTTCTCAGTGGGAGTTTCAACCCCCACCGGTTTTTTAAATTGTGTTCCTGATACAACCCGGGATTCTTGCCCACTCTCGCTCCCCGGTCCCCAGGGTCCCCATAATTCAGAAGTAGGCTGGCGATCTGGCCTATCAGGCTCAGGCGTCTGCCCTTGATTTCCTGAACTCAAGCTCTTTTGCCTTTTCTAAAACCTACTGTAATCAATCGATGTCCTTGAAATCATACAGCAGATTTACAGATTTGGGAAGGGCATCAGGGTCTGTGAATTATCATGGAGCTATCTTCTTCGCAACCTCTCACCCTTCTTGCTTCGCGACCGGAAATTGCAATTCTGTGACGTAGTGACTCGGGTCCATGTACTCCGCACGCTGGAGATGCACCAAGCGGGGTGAGGAGTTGAGCCGGTACCCGTTGTCTCCCGTGTGAACCGTGCAAGCCATCGATCCGCTGGGTAACCTTCGAATACGGATCTGCTCGTTGCCTGGCAGAGCAGTTGGCAACGGCATGGCTACTTCCACATCTATTGACATCTCTTCATCGTGAAACTCGTGTCTGGAATGCAACAGAAGCATATCCGGCTGGGAACTCTGCACTCCCTGCTGGTCCAGGTAGGCAGAGAGTATTTCATACAAATGTTCTCGCTCAGTGATGTTGGGGATGCGGTCGCGTATGGAGGCGACGAGCAAAGCATCTACCTGTTTCAACAGCACTTCGTATGCTGGCATTTTTCCCTCCTGTTCGATCTGGCGAATCCGGGCGGCAAGGCGCGTGAGGCGCGCCCGCTCTGTGTCGATCAGGTGTTGCGTTTGCGCCTGCTTAAGGGTGAACATCACTCGCAGTTGCTCCAGAGAGAGATCCTCCTCCAGGAGCCTGGCAATCTGTTCCAGGGGAAAGTCCAGCTCTTTGAGGGCTAAGATCCGATTCAGGCGCGCAAGCTGATCGAGTGAATAATAGCGATAGCTCGTATCTGGGTCCAGTGCATTGGGTTTGAGCAAGCCACACTGATCATAGTGGCGAAGCGTTGCTATAGACACCTGACCAACCCGAGCGAATTCGCCAATCTTGAGTATCGTACGTTCTTTCATTGTTTCTCTCTTTCCTCAATGAAAGCATACACTCTCAGGTAAGATGAGAGTCAAGAGAAAAACATGCTCTTATCAGGTAGTCCCCCCTGGTGGGCGTTTGTGCGTATTGTTCAACACGTGACGTGGAACAAGCCGATCACAGGTCCCCTGGCTTTGTTCCAGGCCCCGATGGCTTCGGGTGTGGGCCAGAGATCCACCTTGCAATGTTTGCGTTCGAAGTAGTCGGCTGCCTCATGTGACAATTCGACATTGCCATACTGTCCCGAACCAATAATGAGCTGTTTCGTCCCCTTTTCATAAACATACCTGGCTTCATCTAGCGAGAGGATGTGCGATGTGCCATAAATCGCCTTAGACAGTTTCTTCTTGCGTTTTTCTATTTCGCCGTTCAGGTGGATGAGCACGTCGTGCTCCAAGGTTTTTCCTTCAATGGTGATCGAGCCAAAGGATGTCTGATCAATGGTTGGTTTCATCTCATTGCTCCTTTACTGGCTGCTATTCGGGAACTGTGCGGAAACTGGTCGCCAGGCGGTTCCAGCCATTGATGGAAATAATGGCCAGCGTAAGGTAGATCAGTTCTTCGTCGTTAAACTGTTCGCGGACTGCTGCGTACACCTCGTCTGGCACGTGATCAACAGAAACGAGGGTCACGGCTTCTGCCCATGCCAGAGCTGCCCGCTCACGTTCAGTATAGAACGGGGCCTCGCGCCAGACTATGAGTTCGTACAGGCGCTGTTCGGTTTCGCCGCGCGACCGCGCGGATTTGGTATGCAGATTGATTCAATAAGCACACCCGTTGATCTGCGATGCACGAATTTTGACGAGTTCAATGAGCGAAGGTTCCTGGCTGGCGAGATTGGATGACCGTACCAGTTGGTCCAGACCTCCCATGGCTCTGCCGATGCCATGAACGATTTTGCCGTATTCGAGCCGTGGTTGCATTTCCATATTTACCTCCTGACGAAACTACTCTGATCGTTTGCTGCATCAGTTGATCTTCCCTAAGAAGCATAGCACTCCTATGCGCTACCAACAAGGGGAGAGGGAATTGAAATGAGGAGCATGGGGAAGTAGCAAGCGTGACAGCCCTGTCATGCTGAGCGCAGCGAAGCATCTCGCGGCCCAGCGCGACAGACCCTTCGCTTCGCTCAGGGTGACAA